>Ga0306920_100001361_pt1 | contig 30237 bp, 33 predicted proteins | sample flu12Cox44000170_FD_204666 | JGI IMG/M metagenome (GOLD analysis project Ga0306920, IMG submission 204666) | Lab enrichment of tropical soil microbial communities from Luquillo Experimental Forest, Puerto Rico - flux4day.12C.oxic.44.000.170 (v2)... | ecosystem: Environmental > Terrestrial >... | reverse complement strand
ACCCCTTCCGTGAATTTTGTTAGGACAGTATCCTAACTATCTGTCCGGGACAAGAGTCCGGCCGAACTGACGCAAGGTCTTAACTTACGGGTGCCTGAGGTCGTGATCTTCGGGCAGCCGGCCGTCCGGGGTGTGCGCCCGGACGTCCCCGAGCACCATGACGGAGGAGGTGGCCGTGACCGCCACGCCGGAGCCGGCCGTGACCGTCACGCCGGCCTCGGCCCTGCCGCCGCCCGAGAACTCCGGCGGGGTCCTGTTCGCGGCGCGGCCCTCGCTCATCCGGGCGATGAACGAGCAGCTCCTGCTGGAGCACATCCGCCAGCGCGGGCCCTGCTCGCGGGCCGAACTGGCCCGGGTATCCGGCCTGTCCAAGCCGACCGTGTCGCTGGCCCTGGACAACGTCGAGCGTGCGGGCCTGGTCCGGATCGCCGGCCAGCGGACCGGCGTGCCCGGCCGCTCGGCCCGGCTGTACGAGATCAGGCCGGACGCGGGCCTGGTGCTCGGGCTCGACATCGGGCTCGACTACGTCCGCGGCGCGATCGTCGACCTGTCCGGGGAGATCCGGGCCAGGCAGTCGCTGCGGGTGCACGCCACCAGCGTGCGCGGCCGGGTGGCCGAGCTGGTCGGGCTCGCCGACCTGCTGTGCGAGGACGCGCGCGTGTCGCGCCCGGCGATCACCCAGACCGTGATCGGCAGCCCGGGCGTGTACGACCCGCGGCGCAACGCGATGAAGCTGACCGGCGGGCTGCGCGGCTGGGACCGGCCGGCGGCGCTGACCGGGCTCCGGGAGGCGTTCGGCCCGTCGCTGGTGATGGAGAACGACGTGGACGCCGCCGCGCTGGCCGAACGCGCCCTCGGCCACGGCCGCGAGGTCGACCACTTCGCGTTCGTGCACATCGGCACCGGCATCGGCATGGGGCTGGTCCTCGGCGGTCAGCTGCTGCGCGGTGCGCACGGGGTGGCCGGGGAGATCGCGTTCATGCCGCTGTCCGGCGGGGCAGGAGCGGACGAGCATGAAGCCCGCAAGCGCGGCACGCTCGAGGCGGCCGCGTCCGCGGCCGGGGTGGTGCGGGCGGCCCGCCGCGGCGGCATGCGCGGCGCGGTCTCGGCCCGGCGCGTCTTCGCGGCCGCGGCCGCCGGGGACGAGCGGGCGATGGCCGTGGTGGCGGAGGAGGCGCGGCTGATCGCCAAGACGATCTGCGCCGTCGTCAGCGTGGTCGACCCGGACCTGATCGTGCTCGGCGGGGGGATCGGCCGGGCGCCGGGCTTCGCCGAGGCGGTCACCGTGGAGCTCGAGCACATCGCGCCGGTCATGCCGGCCATCAGGGTCAGCGCCCTGGGCACCGACGCGGTGGTCGACGGCTGCCTGGCGTCCGGCACCGAGCTCGCCTGGGGCCAGGTGATGACCGTGCTGCCCACCGCCCAGCCGTAAATTCGGTTGACCCGTGGGCGGCTGGCCGCCGTACGGTGAGGCCTCGTGAGGGACCGGCCCGATGGAGTCACCGAACGAGATGTGGCGCGTGCCCTGGCCGATGGCTGGGGCTTGTCCGCCGAGACGCTGCGGTACGCCCCGGTCGGCGGCGGGAGCTACCACTGGGTGGTCACCGGCGGCCGGCGGGAGCGGTGGTTCGTCACGGTCGACGACCTGGACGACAAGGGCTGGCTGGGGCGGACCAGGCCGGCCGTCTTCGCGGGCCTGCGCGCGGCGATGGACGCCGCTCTCTGGCTGCGGCGCGAGGTGGGCCTCCGGTTCGTGGCGGCCCCGGTCCCGGCGCTGGACGGCCAGGCGGTGCGGCCGCTCGGCGCGGCACACGCCGTCGCGGTGTTCCCGTTCCTGCCCGGGTCCCCGGGGCGGTGGGGCGAGCCTCTGCCCGGGGCAGAGCTCGACGAGCTGGTGACGATGCTGGCCACACTGCACCGCGTGGACCCGGCGGCGGCCGGCCTGCCGCGGCGGGAAATGGCGCTGTCCTGGCGCGATGACCTTGAGGTGGCCCTGCGCGAGCTGGACCGGCCCTGGACCGGCGGCCCGTTCACCGAGCCGGCCAGGGAACTCCTGGCCGGAGCCGCCGGGCCGGTACGCCACGGGCTGGACACCCTCGACCGGTGGGCCAGCGGCCCGGGCGCCGCGGCGAGCCTCGTGATCACTCACGGCGAGCCCCACCCCGGCAACGTCATCCGGGTAGCCGCCGACGGCGCCGCCCCGCCCCGCGGAGGCGCCGCCCCGCCCCGCGGAGGCGCCGCCCCGCCCGCCCGCGGGATCATGCTGATCGACTGGGACACGGTCGCCCTGGCCCCGCCCGAACGCGACCTGTGGATGGTGGCTACCGAGACCGGCGACGAGCTGCGCCGCTACACCGAACTCACCGGCCGCCCGGTCGACGCGACCGCGCTGGAGCTCTACCGGCTGCGCTGGGCCCTGGACGACGTCTCCTGCTTCGTCCGCGATCTCCGCGCCCCCCACCGCCGCACCCCCGGCTCCGAACACGCCTGGCAAGCCCTGGAGATCACCATCGCCCAGATCACCCGATAGCCAGTACCCGCGCCCCCGCCACCAGAGCGCCCCGAGACATCACACAAGCCGCACCAGCCACCGGCAAGGCGTCCGATTGCTGCCCGCAGCCCCGAACCATAAGGCGTGGATGTCCCAGCCATGGTGTTCTTACGACGTGGATGCCACATCCACGTCGATAGGCTCTGGCACGGGCGGTGCCGGAGTGACTGAATTCCGTTCTCGCCCCGGCGCGGCACCCTGCCGCTAGCGCAGGTACGACGCCCCGTTGAGGTCGAGGACGGCTCCGCTGGCCCACTCGGCCTCCGGGGAGGCCAGGTAGACCACGGCGGCCGCGATCTCCTCCGGCGTCGCGATCCGGTTGAACGGGCTCTGCGCCCGGATCTCGGCACCGCGCGGCGAGGTCAGGTCGTCGTCCGCCATGTCGGTCGCGACGTAGCCCGGGGCCACGCTGGCGACCGCGATGCCGAGCGGCGCCAGGGCCCGCGCCATCGACTGGCCGAACGAGTTCAGGCCGGCCTTGCTTGCCCCGTAGGCCGGGTGCCGTGGCTCGCCGCGGTACGCGCCGCGTGAGGTCACGTTGACGATCCGGCCTCCGGTCTCCTTCATGTACTGCACGGCGCACCAGGTCACGTTGGCCGCGCCGGTCAGGTTGACCGCGAGCGTCTCCCGCCAGGCGTCCTGCCACTGCCGGTAGGACACGTCGGTGACCAGGTGGGGGAGATAGATCCCGGCGTTGTTGACCAGCACGTCCAGACCGCCCAGGTCCGCGTGAGCCCGGTCGACCATCCGCCGGACGGCCTCGGCGTCGGCTAGGTCGGCCTGGACGACCGTGTGGCCGCCGCCTGGCAGCCCGGCCAGCACCTGGCCGGCCAGGCCGGGCGATCCGCGGTGATGCACCGCCACCCGGTCGCCCTGCGCGGCGAACGCCTGGGCCACCGCCCGGCCGATGCCCCGCGATGCCCCCGTCACCAGTACCGCTCGCTCCGCCACGACGCTCCCTCAGGGCCTAGGGTTCTCCTGCTCGCACAAGGACAGCAGTTTGGTAGCCGTGGCCCAGTTTCTGGCCGTGGCCGCCAGACCGTGCTTCTTGCTCGCCGCCGGGGGGCTGATGATCTTGAACAGCTCCTGGGCCAGCTCGCTCGTCCCGTAGCCGTCCGGCGTGTGCAGGAACAGCACCTGGCCGATCGCCTGCACGGTGTCCTGGCTGCCCTTAGCCGCGACGGCGCTCCCGGCCGCCGAGATCCGCATCAGCAGGTCCTCGGGAGGCGTGGCGTTCAGGAACACCACGTGCACCATCCTGGGGTTCGGCTCATCCGGGTACGGGTTGGCGGCCAGCACCTGTGCGAGCTCGTCCCTGGTCAGGACCACTACCGACGACCAGATCCCGAACCTGGCCTCGATGGCCGACTCGAGCTCCGCGGCCAGCTTCGCGTTGTCCGTGTCTGCGGTGCTGAAGAGCACGTTGCCGCTCTGGATGTAGGTGCTCACCCCGGTGTGCCCGAGTGAGCTCACGACCTCGCGCAGGTCCGCCATCGGGACCTTGTTCCGGCCGCCGACGTTGATACCGCGCAGTAGCGCGACGTGTGATGCCATGGCGTCATTCTCCCCGTTCCGGTCGAGTCAGCACTTTCACGCCGGCTGGTCACTTTGGTGGCGGACAGTTAGCTGGCACAATGCCGTTTCGTGCGTGGTGCCCGGCGAGGCCCGTTTCGCGATCTGCCGCCCGAGGTGGCGATCCTGGCATCGGTTGCCTTCACGGTCGCACTCGGGTTCGGGATCGTCGCTCCGGCCATCCCCGCCTTCGCCTGCCAGTTTGGCGTAAGCACGGCTGCGGCGGCCAGCGTGATCAGCGTGTTCGCGCTGATGCGGGTGGCCGCGGCGTTGCCCTCCGGGCGTCTGGTGGACCGCTTCGGGGAGCCCGGGGTGATGGCGGCGGGCATCGCGGTGGTCGCGGTGAGCAGCATCCTGGCGGGGTTCTCCCAGTCCTTCGTGGAGCTCATTGTGCTGCGCGGCAGCGGCGGGGTGGGTTCGGCGATGTTCAGCATCAGCGCCCAGGCACTGCTCCTCGGCACCGTGCCGGGCGACCAGCGCGGCCGGGCCAGCGGGCTGTTCAGCGGCGGCTTCCTGCTCGGCGGGATCAGCGGGCCCGCGGTAGGCGGGCTGGTGGCGACGTGGTCGCTGCGGGCGCCGTTCTTCATCTACGGCTGCCTGCTCGTCGTGCCCGCGATCCTGGCGGCGGTCGTGCTGCGCCGCGTGCCGAACCACAGGCGGGTCGCCAGCCGCCCCTCCGCGAGGTCACTGGCCACGCTGGGCCGCGCGGTGCACAGCCAGACTTGGCGGGCGGCCGCGTCGGCCAACCTGGCCGACGGCTTCGCCGTGCTCGGCATGCGCGGCGCCCTGGTCCCGCTGTTCGTCCGGCACGTCCTGCACCGGTCGCCGGTCTGGACGGGGATCGGCTTCCTGCTGTTTGCCGCGCTGAACGGTGCCGCCCTGCTGCCCGGCGGGCGGGTGGCCGACACGCTCGGCCGGCGCCCCGTCATCATCGCCGGCTGTGCCGTCTCGGCCGTCGGCATGGTGATGCTGGCGTTGCTGCCCGGCCCCGGGGCCTACCTGGCCGCGCTGGCCGTGGCAGGCTTCGGCTCCGGCCTGCTGGACGTGGCCCCGGCGGCGATGATCGGGGACATCATCAAGCGTGACGGCGGGACGCTGGTCGCTTCCTACCAGATGGCGGGCGATGTGGGCTCGGTGGTTGGCCCTGTGGCCGGGGGCCTGCTGGTCGACTCGGCGTCCTATGGTGCGGCCTTCGGGCTGGCCGCCGCCGTGCTGGGCGGTGCGGCCCTCTTCAGCTCCGCTGCCCCGGAGACCAGGCCGGGCGGGCCGGCCAGACCCCCCGCCAGCCACGCCGTCACCGGCCCGGACACCAGGGTCCGCTGACGCGGTGGAGCGGTGGCCAGCTAGCCGCGGCCGTCCGCAGACACCGGGTGTGAACCGCGGCCGCCGTTCGCTCGCTATGGTTATCCGGTGGCGTCATGGGCCGAGCACGCTATCTGGTGGCATGTGTACCCGCTCGGTTTCACCGGCGCGGAGCCGGTGGCGCTCGCGCCGGACGAGCGCGTCCGGCACCGGCTCAGGCAACTGGAGGCCTGGCTCGGCTATGCCGTCGATCTTGGTTGCACCGGCTTGCTGCTCGGGCCGGTCTTCGTGTCCGAGACCCACGGCTACGACACCGTGGACCACTTCGAGATAGATCCCCGGCTCGGCGACCAGGAGGACTTCGACCACCTGGTGGCCGAGGCCGGCCGGCGTGGCCTGCGCATCGTCCTCGACGGGGTGTTCAACCACGTCGGCCGCTCGTTCCCGGCGTTCCAGGCCGCGCTGGCCGGCGGCCCCGGCTCGCCCGCCGCCCGCTGGTTCGGATACGACCCGGCGGCAGGCGAGTACGCCACGTTCGAGGGCCACCGCGGGCTCGTCACCCTGGACCACGAGGAGCCCGAGGTCGTCGACTACGTCGCCCAGGTCATGACCTACTGGCTGAACCGGGGCGCGGCGGGATGGCGGCTCGACGCCGCCTACGCGGTGCCGCCCGGCTTCTGGGCCAAGGTGCTGCCGGGCGTCAGGGAGGCGCACCCGGGCGCATGGTTCCTCGGCGAGATGATCCACGGCGACTACCCGGCCTACGCCGCGGACAGCGGCCTGGACTCGATCACCCAGTACGAGCTCTGGAAGGCGATCTGGAGCTCGCTCAACGACCCGAACTTCTTCGAGCTGGCCTGGGCGCTCGGGCGGCACAACCAGGTGCTCGACGGCGTGATGCCGCAGACGTTCACCGGAAACCATGACGTGACCAGGCTGGCCAGCCGGCTCACCGACGAGCGGCACCTCGGTCACGCGCTGGTTGTGCTGCTCACCGTCGGCGGGATACCGAGCATCTACTACGGGGACGAGCAGGCGTTCCGCGGGGTCAAGGAGGAGCGGGCCGGTGGCGACGACGCGATCCGCCCGGCCTTCCCGCCCAGCCCCGCCGACCTGCCGCCCGACGGCTGGTCCGCCTACCGGCTGCACCAGCGGCTCATCGGCTTCCGCCGCCGCCACCCGTGGCTGCCCCGGGCGCGGACCACCGTGGAGCACCTGGCCAACGAGACGATCGCATTCCGGGCCGCCGCGGACGACGCCGGGATCCTCGTGCTGCTGAACGCGGGCAATACGCCGTTCCGTTTCCCGGTCGACGTGACCGGGCTGACGGCGGCGGAGACCCCCGATCCGGATGCCCCGCCGGGCGACCCCGCCCTGGTGCCCGCGCACGGCTGGATCATCCTGGACTGATGAACCAGCCCGCGCCGGCCTGGGTGGTGGCCGGACCGCCCGGAGCCGGCAAGAGCACGGTGGCGGATCTGCTCCTCGCCGCGCTCGAGCCGGCCCCGGCGCTGCTCGACAAGGACACGATGTACGGGCCGTTCGTGGCGGCGGTGCTCGCCTCGGCGGGCCGGCCGCCGGGCGAGCGCGAGGGAACGTGGTACGACGAGCACGTCAAGGTCCACGAGTACGCCGGGATGACGGCCACCGCCCGCGAGATCCGCGCTCACGGCTGCCCGGTCCTGCTGTCCGGCCCGTTCACCGGGCAGATCCACGACGCGCGGCGCTGGCGGTCCTGGGTCGCCGAACTCGGCGGCGGGACCGTGCACCTGATCTGGGTCAGGTCGGACGCAGCCACCCTGCGCCGCCGGCTCCTCGCCCGCGGGCTGGCCCGCGACGCGGCCAAGCTGGCGGAGTTCGAGCGGTTCTCCTCCAGCATGAGGCTCGACACCGAGCCCGCCGCGCCGCATCACGTCGTCGACAACCGCCTGACCGCCGCCGTGCCGCTCGGCGACCAGATCGCCGCGCTCGTCGGTACCAGGCGGGCCTAACCCATCGGGTAGCGGTGGAAGGCGACCGCGTACTCGCACCCGGCGCCCAGCCCCACGTAGCCCGCCATGTTCTTCAGGAACTCGTCGGGGTCGAACTCGCCGCCCAGGCCCTCGATGTAGGCCCGGTGCTCGCGCAGCGACGCGACGCCCGCATCGATGGTCTCGGTGACGTCGACGAAGTGCGTCGGCGCACCCGTGCCGGCCACGTAGGCGTCCCTGATATCGGTGGCCCGCGGGCCCGCCTCGGGAAACACCCACTCGTTGGCGGCGTCCCGGCAGGCGTCCAGCGTAGCCAGCCCGACGGCCCGGTGGTCGGCGTGATTGACCGGGCCTTCCTCGCCCCAGGTGAGGTCGAAGCTCCCCGTGATGATCACCTGGGGTTGCAGCCTGCGGAAGGCGGCCGCCAGGTCGCGCCGCAGCGCGATCCCGTACTCCACCAGCCCGTCCGGGTGGCCGAGGAACTCCACCTCGGTCACGCCCACCACCGCGGCGCTGCGCCGCTCTTCCTCCACCCGCAGCGGGGCGACCAGGTCCGGGGCCAGGCCGGCGATGCCCGCCTCACCGCGGGTCGCGAGCAGGTATGACACCTGTTTGCCCTGGCGGGTCCACCGGGCCACGGCGGAGGCGACGCCGTACTCGAGATCGTCCGGATGGGCCACCACGGCCACGGCCCGGTCCCAGTCTTCCGGCATCGGCTGCATCCGCCGCCCCTCTCTCCCCATCAGCCCTGCGGCAACTCTCTCACACGTCCGCCGCGCTCTCTCAGGCCGGGCAGGTCCACTCTTCCGGGCTGCGGATCGGGTCGGAGCCCGTACCGTCCGGCGGCGGGAAGTGCTCCTTGAGAGTGAACGCGTACAACGTGGGGCCGAACTCCCGCAGATGGATCACCCGGTCCTCGGCCTCATCGGTCGTCGGGGTGTGACCGCGCGGTATCCACCACAGCGCGGTCTGAGCCTCCGCCATCCGCTCGAACCACTGGCGGCGGCGCCTGAGGACCTGCCGGTGCGTATCGGAGTAGACGTACGCGGCGAGCGCCTCAACCGACTCCCAGACCGACATGTTGACCAGGACGCCGGCGCTCCCCGACCGGTCCCATTCGAACGCGCGCACCGCGGTCGCATTGCCATCCTCGGTCTGCAGCCGCCAGACGAAGCCGGGAGCGGCTTCGGCCGCCGCGTTCACCGGGTCGAGGGCCGCCACGAAGTCCGCGAGCAGCGGGCTGTCCAGCGGCTCACGCATCCGTCCGATGTTCACCTGCGCCAGTAGGTAGTCCACGCCGCCATGGTGCCAGCCACCGCGATCTCGCGGCAACGGCGCGTAGCGGCGGGCGGGCATTCCACCAGGTAGTGGCGGTGACGATGGCCCCGGATTGAACTTCCCGGCAGTCAATTGCGTAATAATGAGTACAAGAGCGCAGTTGTACCCCGGACTGCCCAGAGGCCACCCATTGACCGTGGGGAGGGAATTCTTGGCTCGCGCGCCTCTACGGGCTGGCGATCCTGCGCGGATCGGCCATTACCGGCTGACGGCCAGGCTGGGCTCCGGCGGCATGGGCGTGGTCTACCTCGGCATCGGCTGGGACGGCAGCCAGGTCGCGGTCAAGGTGCTCCGCCCGGAACTGGCCGACGACCCGGACTTCCGGCGCCGCTTCCGCCGCGAGGTGTCCGCGCTGATGCGGGTGAAGGGCCTCTGCACGGTCCGGGTCATCGAGGCCGACACCGAGTCGCCACGGCCGTTCATGGTCACCGAGTACGCCGAGGGCCCGTCGCTGGCCGAGTACATCGACAGCTACGGGCTGATCGGCCCCGACATGCTCTACGGCCTGGCCACCGGGCTGGCCGAGGCACTGACCGTGATTCACGCGGCCGGCATCGTGCACCGGGACTTCAAGCCCTCCAACGTCATCCTGACGGAGGCCGGCCCGAAGGTCATCGACTTCGGTATCGCTCAGGCCCTGGACGCCAGCTCCATGACCAGGACGGGCATGATGGTCGGCTCGGCCGGGTTCATGGCCCCGGAGCAGGTCACGGGGCGGCCGGGACCGGCGGCTGACATCTTCGTCTGGGGGGTGACGGTGGCGTACGCGGCCACCGGCCGGCCGCCGTTCGGCACGGGAGACACCCACGCGGTCCTGTACCGGGTGATGTACGGCGACCCGGACATCGCCGGCGTACCCGACCCGCTGCGCCCGCTGGTAGCAGCCGCCTTGACCAAGAACCCGGACCAGCGGCCGACCGCGCAGGAGCTTCTCGACCGGCTGACCAGCGTCTCGGTGACGCCGTCCCCGCGGCGCACCTATGACTCACCTACCGAGACGATCCTGTCGAGGACCTGGCAGCAGACCGGCCCGGATCCCGGCAGGCCCCGGCCCGCCGACGAGGCCCTCAGGTCGAATGGCTCGCTGCTGCTCGATCCCGCGCCGCCGGCCACCGTGCGGCCCGGCGCCGTGCCCCCGGGCTCCGGGCCCCCGGGCACCACGCGCCCGGGCTCCGTGCCCCCCGGTTCCGGGGCCGCCGGAGGCCGAAGGGCCGGGGTCAGCCGGCGGACCGCGGCGATAGGCGCGTCGGCCCTGGCCGCCGCGGCCGTCGCCGCCGCCGTGGTCTTCGCCGTGCTGCCGGGGCACGTGCCGAAGGAGGGGCCGAGCGCGAACGAGGGAGGCCCGGGGGCGGCGAACCTGGTCGCGCCCAACACCCTGCCGACCTATCCGGGACAGCTGACGCGCGGCGTCTTCCAGACGATCGAGCGCATCGTCGCCTCGGGAAACACCATGGTGACGACCGGCTCGCAGAAAACGGACGGCGCCATCCGCCAGCAGTTCTTCGTATCAACTAACGCCGGGCGTAACTGGCGTCTAGCTCCGGTTCAGCTGTCCGGCGGCGGCCAGCCGCCGCTCGGATACGAGGCCGCCCGGATCGCGGGCGGCCCGCGCGGATGGATGGCGTTCGGCGACAACTCCATCTGGATCAGCCAGGACGGGCAGTCCTGGACGCTGGCGGGCACGCGCGGGATAACCCCCCGGCTGTCCGGTGACACGATCAACGTGGTCACCAACACACCCGGCGGGTTCCTGGCCGCCGGCTCTCAGACGACCAGCGCCGGGAACCAGGCGGTGATCTGGACCTCGCGCGACGGCGTGACCTGGCAGCGGCTGACCGCCGCGCAGCTGGGGCTGCAGGAGCCCGGAGGGACTCCGCAGGGCATCGACTTCGCCACCTCGCACGGGACCGCGACGGTGATCACCGACCGCGGAGCCGGCGTATGGCTGAGCACCGACAGCGGAGCGCACTGGACGCCGGTGACGGTCCCCGTCGATCACGGCGCCAAGAACTCGATCAGCGGCGTGTCGTTCGACGGCGCGGGGCTCGTCCTGGTCCGGCCCGGCCTGGCCGCGAGCGGCGCCAATGACGGGGTCGCCTACTTCTCCCCGGACGGCCGGACGTGGCAGTACGCCGGGACGATCGCTGCTGCCGGCGGCTGGACCCCGGATGTGGTCAAGGGCAGCGACTACGGCTTCGTGGTAACCGGCCACACCAGGGATCAGTACGTCGCCTACACCAGCACCGGCACCGGCACCAGATGGCTACCGACCGGACCGCTCGGCAGCACGTCAAGTGGCCCCAGCCTCACCCCGGCGGTCGGACCGGGCGGCAACGTCATCGCGGTCGGAAAGACCAACGCCACCAGGACCAACCAGCAGGGCCTGCTCATCAAGGCGGACACCGCGGGAAACCTGGAGCCCGTCTCGCTGAGCTCCATCCAGGGCGGCCTGATCCCTGAGGAGACGGTGCAGAGCATTGCCGTCGCGGGGAACGAGCAGGTCGCCGTGGGCAGCGCGGACGGCTACCCGGCGGTGTGGCGGCGGGTGTCGGACGGGCCCTGGTCCCTGGTCTCCTCGCTGAACCAGGTGTCCTCAGGCCCGGATCTGGCCGGGCTGTCCGCCGTGACCCATGGGTCGCGCGGCTGGCTAGCCGTCGGCCCGGGCCCCCTGGTGCTCACCTCCCCCGATGGCAGAAAATGGCAGCTCGCCAGCACCATCACGCACGACCTAGCCGGCGTGTCCGCCGTGCAGGCCGCCAGCGGCCCGCGCGGCTACGTGATCACGGGCACCGTGACCGAGCCTGGCGGCGCGTACTCGAGGGACGTCTGGTGGTCACCGGACCTGGTTAGCTGGACCAAGGCACGCGACGTTAACGAGACGGGCGGCTCCAACCACGTGCTGGCCGTCGCCGCGGGCCAGTCCGGCTTCGTGTCGGCCGGGTCGCACGAGAACCTGCCCGTGGTGTGGACCAGCTCCGACGGGCGCACCTGGACGGCCGTCAGCACGCCGCTGCCGGCCGGGGCCTCGGCTGGGGTGATCCAGCAGGTGGCGGTGAACGGGAACCAAGCGGTCGCGCTGGGTCAGCAGAGTACCGCGCAGGGCGTCCAGCCTCTCGCCGAGCGGTCGGACGACGGCGGGCGGACCTGGCAAGCGGTGCCGTTCACCGCGCCGGGGCCCGGCGTCAGCTTCACCGCGCTGACCGCCAGCTCGAGCGGCTTCACCGCCGCGGCGCAATTCGGCCCGGTCGGCGGGACCATGGCCGCCGCCGTCTGGACTTCGGCGGACGGGAAGACCTGGGCGCGATCGCCGGTAGGCGGCCTGGCCGGAGGCGGCAGCCATGCCGTCACCGCGCTGGCCGCGTCCGGCGCCGCGGTCACCGGCATCGATTCGGTCCAGGCCCAGGCCAGCCAGCAGTTCGTCGCGCTGCGTATTCCGTCCGGATGACGGCCCGGCACGCACCCGGCCGATACGGTAGGAAAATAGCAAGCAGAATGTTGTGGGCTGGCCTGCCTGGACGCCGCCATGAACCCCCCCGGGAGGAGAATCTCGTTGGCTCGTACGCCTCTTCGGCCTGATGACCCGACACGTATCGGGCATTACCGGCTGACCGCGAGGCTGGGCTCGGGCGGTATGGGCGTGGTTTACCTGGGCGTCTCGTGGGACGGCGCGCCGGTCGCGGTCAAGGTGCTGCGCCCGGAACTGGCAGGCGACCAGGAATTCCGTCACCGCTTCGGCCGCGAGGTCGCCGCGCTGGTCCGGGTCAAGGGCGTCTGCACGGTGCGGGTCATCGAGGCGGACTCCCAGTCCTCCACGCCGTTCGTGGTCACCGAATACGCTGAGGGTCCTTCGCTGTCCGAGTACATCGACAAGCACGGATCGGTCGGTGCCGAGATGCTGTTCGGCCTGGCCACCGGTCTGGCCGAGGCGCTGACCACGATCCATGAGGCCGGCATCATGCACCGGGACCTCAAGCCCTCCAACATCATCTTGACCGAGGCCGGCCCGAAGGTCATCGACTTCGGCATCGCCCGGCGGCAGGACACCAAGGGCGTAACCCAGACGGGCATGATGATCGGCTCCCTGGGCTTCATGGCGCCCGAGCAGATCAGCGGTCGCCCCGGTCCGGAGGCTGACATCTTCGCCTGGGGCGTGACCGTGGCGTACGCGGCCAGTGGGCGGTCGCCGTTCGGCGCCGGGAACACCCACTCCATCCTGTACCGGATCATGTACGGCGATCCCGACATCTCCTCGGTCCCGGACTCGCTCCTTCCGCTGGTGGAAGCGTCCCTGGCCAAGGAACCGCAGAGCCGCCCGACCGCGCAGCAGCTGCTGGACCGGCTGACCAGCGCTTCCAGCCGCCCCGAGAACGTCAACGACACGCCCACCCAGGTGATCCTCGCGCGGACCTGGCAGACCGGGTCCCACCCGAGCCCGTCGCCGGTCAGCAGGCTGGCCGAGGCAAACCAGGCTCCTCCCCACCAGCCCGCGGTGCCCGATCCCTGGCCTCGAGTGGCGCCCTCGGCCGCACCGCCGGCCGGCGTACCGCCCGCCACGGAACCGTCGGCCGCCGCACGGCCCGCCGCCGAACCGCCCACCGCAGACCAGCCGGTTCCGGTGCTACCGGTCGGGGCGGTGCCGTCCGTCACGGCGGCTTCTCCCGAGAAGATACCCGTCGGCCGCCGGATGGCGACCATGGCCACGTCGGCGCTGGTCGCCATGCGCCTCCGCCGCCCCAGCCGCCAGGAAGAGCCCAAGCGCTAGCCGCACCGTGGCCTACAGGTACAGCCCCGTGCCTGTTTCCGGGGGGCAGGCCGGGGTGTGACCGTTCTGCATCGCGTACAGCTCGGCTAGCGTGACCGGCCGCGTTACCGGCTGTCCGAGCGAGGCGCTGGCCTGGGCGGGAGAAAGTGGCCCGATCTCGATGTGCGCCAGGCACCGGCCAGGCCGGACCACGGCCGGGTGCAGCGAGCGCAGGTCCTCGTTGGTGGTGATGGCCACCAGCACCTGCCGTCCCTGTCCCAGCATCCCGTCGGTGAGGTTGAGCAGGCGGGAGAGCGGCTGACTGGCCTCGCCCCTGATCAGCTCGTCGCAGTCTTCCAGCAGGAGCAACCGCCACGGCGGGGCGTCCTCGTCTTCCGCGTCGTAGCCGATCGTGACATCCATCAGGTAGCCGGGCTCGCTGAAGAGGATCTCGGGATCGAGCACGCAGTCCGCCTGGCACCAGCTCCGCCATTCGCGCGCGAGCGTGCGCAGCACGGTGGTCTTCCCGGTTCCCGGCGCGCCGTGCAGCAGCACTAGGTGGCCGTGGATGGTTTCCGGCGTGACGGCCATCAGGTCGTCCAGGGCGGCCGCGGCGGGTGGCGCGTAGTTGGCCCGGATAGCCGCCCACGACGCGGCGGACATCCGGCGGCCCGCCCGGTGCGGTCCCCGGCGCGGGCTGCGGTGCCAGAATCCCATGCTCACCGCGGTGTCGTCGGTACGCCGTTCCACGACCGCGTCCCTGGTCGCCAGGCTGAGGACGGTGCGGGCCACGTCTTCGGCCACCGCGGTGACGCTCACCTCGGCGCCGCCGCCGTGCCAGCGGACGACCCGGATCGTCCAGCCGTCACCCGCGGCCAGGCACGATTCCCGGTCCGGCTCGACCGCGTGGCGGAGCATCGTCGCACCGGGCGGCAGCAGCGAACTCCCTGGCCGGACCTCGCCGAGCCGTGCCGTGCTGGCGTACGGCTGCTTTCCGGCCACGAACGGCGCCAGGGCGAGCGCGTCCAGCATGTCACCCGGCGTATCGGTGTCGTCGATTCCGACCACCACAGGCAGCAGGCACGCCGGATCAAGGCCGGCGGAGTCTCCGACCGCCATCAGCCTTGGAATTGCCTGCCCGGAAATGGTCACGGCCTCCATGGTGAGGGCTGCGCCCGACGCATGTACACCGGTTTTCCGGCGTTTCGGCCGCTCACCACGATGCCTCATGAGCGATCCGTCGCCGGGCACCGGTTATCGCTGGACCGGCTCGTCCTGACTAGAGGTTGCCCGGTCCCGGATCAGCAGGGTTGCCAGGCCGAAGGCGAGCAGGCACAACCCAGCTCCGGCGCCGGTGATCGTCGATGGGTCGGTCGCAGATGCGAGTCCTGCCGTCAGGGCGGCGGCGGCGTCGGCAACGAGCAGCCCTCCGAGCGTGGCCATCGGCGGCTCGGCTGACGCACCGCGTTAAGCAGCACTTTCAACCACGGGGTTGACGGGTGGGTGGCCTGCGGTCTACGATTCTTTCAACCATCGAGTTGAAACTGGGGGAAGCGATGACCGCGGACGTGCTGTCCCGGGTCTTCGCCGCCCTGGCGGATCCGACCCGGCGCGACATGGTGGCCCGGCTCTCGGCGGGCGACGCGACCGTGGGCCAGCTGGCCGAGCCGTACCGGATGTCGCTGCAGGCCGTCTACAAGCACCTAAAGGTGCTCGAGGACGCCGGGCTCGTCAGCCGCCCGCGAGGCCCGCAGCCCCGAAGAGTACGCCTGGATGTCCAGGCCCTCGACCTGATGGACACCTGGATCGAGCGCTACCGGCGCCGCGCCGAGCAGCGCTACCGCCGCCTGGACGCTGTCCTGGCGGAGATGAGGGGAGACGAGCATGAACACGATCACGGAGACGGTCATCGAGGCCGACCCGAAGCTGCCGGTCATCCGGATGGCGCGTGACTTCGCGGCCACACCGGAGCAGTTGTTCCGCGCCCACACCGATCCGGCGGTGTTCGCCCGGTGGGTGGGTCCGGACGCCTTGACCACCCGGATCGAGCACTGGGACGCGCGGACCGGCGGCAGCTGGCGGTACGTCTCGGTGCACGACGGCACCGAGTACGGCTTCCACGGCTGCTTCCACCAGGTGCGGCCGGACCGGATCGTGCAGACCTTCACCTTCGACGGCGACCCGGACGGCGTCGCGCTGGAGACGCTGTGGTTCGAGGACCTGGGCGGCGGCCGCACCCGGCTGCGGACCCAATCGCTGGTGGACAGCTTCGAGGGCCGCGACGCGTGGCTGCGCAGCGGCATGGAGATCGGCGTCGACCAGGGGTACGCCAAGCTGGACAGGATGCTCGCCGATGGCGCTATCTGACCGTCCGGCCGCGCGGCACCGGCAGGTGGCCGGGCTATTTACCGAACGGGTCTGCGGCACCCGCTCCTGGGATGCGCCATCGCCGGTCGCCGGGTGGGCCGCCCGCGACGTGGTTCGTCACCTGACCGAATGGTTGCCCGCGTTCCTGGCCTCCGGCGCCGGCATCGACCTGCCCCGCGGACCGTCGGTGGACCAGGACCCGGTCGCCGCGTGGCAGGTTCACTGCGACGGCGTGCAGGCGGTGCTGGACGATCCGCAGACGGCCCGCCGGGAACTCGCCAACCCGCACATCGGCCGCGTGCCGCTGGATACCGCGATCGACCAGTTCTACACCGCTGATGTGTTCATGCACACTTGGGATCTGTCCCGGGCCACCGGCCAGGACGACCGGCTGGATCCTGACTTCTGCGCCCAGCTCCTCGGCGGAATGGAGGAGATGGAGCAGGTTATCCGCTCCTCCGGCCAGTACGGCCCCCGGGTCGAGGTACCCGCCGGTGCCGATACCCAGACCAGACTACTGGGTTTCATCGGCCGAGACCCGTTCTGGCCGGGGCGCTGAGCCGGATGCGGAACCACGCTAGCCGGCCGGGTGCGGGCCCGGCCGGCTAGCGGCTGGTTCATCCCGGAGCGGACTCGAGATCCCGGATCGGGACCCCGGCCCGGCGCCGGGCGCTGGTCCCGGTCAGAAACGCGCCGGGGTGTTCCGCAGATTGGTCAGCCGGGTCTGGGCGTAGTTGCACTCAGCGACGATAGCGGCGACGCGCCGGCCGATGCGAGCCAGTGGACCCGGTACACCCTGCCTCACGTTGTGGTTCATCATTCCTCCTCGGTTCCGGCCATCTCTTCGCCGGTTATCATCGAGTCTCGCCGTAAGGCCCTCCTCGGCGCGTCGGAGGAAATCCCTATTTTGCCTGCTGAGACGGGCCTTAGTCGGGCCTGCCAGCCGGCTTAGCCGTACTTAGCACGCCGCAGCCGCCCGTACCGGCGCCGGTTTCAGCGCCGCATCACTCGCCCTCGGATCCGCGGTCACGGCGAGTCTTGTGCCGATCAGGCCGCTGGCATGTCAGGCAGCAGGCGTTAAAGCAGTTCGTGTTCGCGGCACCATTCGGTGGTACCGCGGCCTTCGCGGGCCAGGGCCGCTTCCCAGTGCCGGTCGCCAGCGATTGCCTCGGGGAGCGAGGAGTGGATCGCGAACACACGAACGAGCCCGGTGAGCCGGAAGATCATCAGGATCTTGGCGGCCGAGGTGATGAGTTCGAGCGTTCCGTCCTGCTCGCGTAGCCGCTTGAGGCTGCCTACCAGGGCGCCCAAGCCGGTGGAGTCCAGGAAGTCGACCTCGCGGAGGTCCGCGATGACGTGCCGGGCGCCGCCGGCGAGAAGCAGGATGACGCGCTCGCGCAGCTGCGGGGCGGTGTACACGTCGACCTCGCCTGTGATTCGCAGGACGGCGCAGTCGGCGCCCGCGGTGATGGATTCCAGGTGAAAGGGCTGCACTGGATCTCCGTTGCCTGCGTGAGGGGCGCTCGGCCCCGCTAGCCGTATCCGGATGAGGGCTCACACGGATACTGTCATCATGAGACTTGACGGCGAACTGTGTGTGATTACACTAGCCGGGTACTACGGTGATTGTCAACCCGAACATTTCGATGTCATCATGTGGAATGACAAAGGGGCGGGTATGCGCATCGAAACGGCTATCGGGCAGCAGATTGCGCGTTTGCGGGAGGCGCGGCAGATGTCGCTCACCCAACTGGGTGAGGCCCTGGGGAAGTATCTGGACAAGCCCTGGAGCCGCCAGGCCGTCCACCAGGCCGAGCGAGGACGCCGCGCATTCACCGCAGCCGAGATGGCCGCCCTCGCCCTAGCCCTGGACACGTCCGTTCCTGCGCTTTTGCTCGCCGACGCCGCACATATCGAACTGCCCGGCGCGGTCATCTCAGCCCAGGATTACCAGGGGATCCTCCTGTACGTGGGCGATGACGCACCCCTGGATGGAATGGAGGAGCTCCTCGTGGCGCTGCGCGACATCGGGCAGATCCTGTCGCGGCCTACCCTGGCGCGGTTGGCCAAGATCGAACAGGTAGCGGAGGAAGTCGCCGGTGCCATGCCGCCAGCACTCGGCGAGGGACACACCCCCAGCCCGCGGCGAGCCGGCGCTCCCGCCGGTAGCCCGCGGCCCGGCCGGTAAGGTCTTGCTCGTGGACGGCATCCATGACCTGGGTGGTAGGCAGGGCTTCGGGACGGTGGGCTATTCGCCGGCGGAGCCTGTCTTTCACCATCGGTGGGAGGCGGTTGCGCGGGCGCTGCTGGTGGTTGTGGCCGGCGCGGTCAAGGCCAGCGGGGGCGAGTTCCGGCACTCGATCGAGCGCATGGAGCCGGGCCACTACCTGACGTCGAGCTATTACGAGCACTGGCTCACCGCGGCGGCCACCTTGGCCGTCGAGCATGGGCTGGTGACCCACTCCGAACTCGAGGAGCGTGCAGGCGGCCGGTTCCCGCTGAGCGGGCCGGTGCTCGCGCCGCCGGCCGTTGCCGCCGGCCCGGACGTGGACACGCCGCGCTTTGGCGTGGGCGACCGCGTGCGGGTCCGCGAGTGGCATCCGCCCGGCCACACCCGCAGCCCGGGCTACGTCCGCGGCAAGACCGGGACGGTGATTCGGGTGGACGGTATCCATTCGGTGCCCGATATCGAGGCCCACGGGGCCGCGCGCCGCCGCGAGCCAACCTACTCGGTCCGGTTTGACGCCGCTGACCTGTGGCGGGACGGCCAGCGCGGCGTCTGGATCCATGTCGATCTGTGGGACAGCTACCTGGAGCGATCATGAGCGCCGGGGGCCATCACCCGGCTCCGGTGTCGCAGGTTGAGCGGCGGGTAGCGGCGCTGGAGGCGCTGCTGACCGAACGGGGGCTGGTGCCTGCGGGGTTCATCGAGGAGATCACCCGCCGCTATGAGGCGGAGATTGGCCCGATGAACGGGGCCAAGGTGGTGGCCCGGGCCTGGGCAGATCCCCAGTACAAGCAGCGCCTGCTGGCTGACGGCACGGCCGCGATCGCCGAACTCGGCTTCGGCGGGCCCGAAGGCGATCACATGGTGATCGTGGAGAACACTCCCGGCATCCACAACGTCATCGTGTGCACGCTGTGCTCGTGCTATCCCTGGCCGGTGCTGGGCCTGCCGCCCGCCTGGTACAAAGACCCCCCGTACCGCGCCCGGATGGTCCGCGAGCCCCGGACTCTGCTGGCCGAGATGGGCTGCCCGCTACCGCCGGAAACGGAGATCCGGGTGTGGGACTCCTCCGCCGAGGTTCGTTATCTCGTTCTGCCCGAGCGCCCGCCGGGGACCGAGGGCATGTCGGAGGCAGAGCTGGCCGGTCTGGTCACCCGGGACTCGATGATCGGGGTGGCCCGCCCGTGAGCACACCGCTGAGCCTGCCGGACCTGGACCTGCCCCGACGTAATGGTGAGCTGGCCTTCGAGGCACCCTGGCAGAGCACGGTATTCGCGCTCGCGGTCGCAGTCATCGAGCACGCGTTCGGCGGCGACCGAGAGCCATTCCGGCAGCAGCTCATCGCGGCCATCGCGGCCCAGCCCAGCCGCCCCTACTGGGAAAGCTGGACTTCCGCGCTTGAAGCGCTGGTGCAGACCCTGCCCGGCCAGCCCACGCCCTGACGGCAGCGACCGGACCGGTGCTGGTGGCACTGACACTCGCGCCTGGCAGCTGCGCACTTTCCGTGACCGACGCCTGCCCGCCTTGACTGTGGTTCCGTGGCGGGGCCGCGCCGGCGCCCGGCACTGGTATCGGCGGCCGGGTGAGGGAAGGATGCTCGCTAGGTGCCCGGGCAGGCCGGGCACCCGCACGCATCGCATGCCCGGTGGCAGGCTCCCGGTCTGGCGGGCGCCGGCCCGGCCGGGCGGCATGACCTGACTGGGGCAGGAGGCGGTTGAGATGGATGTGGAGAACCTGCTGGCACGGGCGTCGGAGAATCTGTCCGTGCGCCGCGCGTTCGGCGCCGCGTACGAGAAGGACGGCATGCTCATCATCCCGGTCGCGCTGGTGGCCGGGGGAGGCGGCGGGGGGACGGGCACGACACGGTCCCGGCGTGCTGACCGAGCAGCCGGTCCCGGCAGCCCGCCGGGGACGGGCGCGGCGGAGCACGACGCGGCGTCGCAGGGCCCGGAGGGCACGGACGCCGGCGGGGGTTTCGGCGGGCTGGTGCTGCCGTCAGGCGCCTATGTCGTGAAGGGTGACCAGGTCCGCTGGGTACCCGCGGTAGACGCGACGATCGTTGTCCTGGCTTCGCTGAGCTTGCTGCGGGTGCTCGCCCGTATCGGGACCACCCGGCGCAGGCGTCGCGGTAGACCATGACGCTGGTTCCGCGCCCGGCAGGGACGGCGGGGCCTGCGGTGGGATCCGGGCAGCCCGTCATCAGGCACGGTGAAATAGCACTGACCTCGACGCGGCTGCCAGGCGGCGGTGCGACGGTCGAGGTGGCCCGCCGGCAGGCGGATGTCAGCTGGCGGTGGGTGATCGATCAGCGTGCCCTGCTGTCCTGAGCAGGCGACCAGGGGAACGGCAGCAGGTCCGGCTCGACCCAGCTGCGCCGCGCCGCGGCGGCGGCCAGAGTCGACGATCGGTAGTGCCTGGTCAGCAGGCGTTTGTCGAGCAACGCGGGATGCCGTGCGGCAAAGATTCCGAAGTCGGCGCAGTCCGGGTCGGCGTCGATGTGGTGGGCGACGATCTCCACCCACGCCCGGGAGACCGTGTGGTGGTACTTCTGCGGTGCCCGTTCGTAGGCTGCGATGCACTGGATCCAGTCGCAGATCCTGTTGGTCGCCTCGGGCATGCCGTACCGCCGCACGGCCAGGAAGGCCAGGTGGACGTGCTGCCGGTGCCTGAACTGCCCGCTCGGGCCGGTGATCTCGGGCAACATGGCGGCCAGTTCGGCATCGGCGTGGCGGCCATGGGCCACGACCGCGGCGTCGTGGCGGGGGAGCGAAGCCTCGTGGTGCGGCATCAGCAGGCCTCCTGCAGGGCGGTGATGACGGCGTGGAAGCCGGCCAGTTGGGTGGCGTCCAGGCGGGAGAGCGCGTCGCGCTCCAGGTCGGCGATCGCAGCCAGCACCCGGGCGGCCACCCCCTGGCCCGCCTCGGTCAACGGCAGGCGGAACGAGCGGCGGTCGGCCGGATCTAGCTCCCGGGCGAGGTAGCCGCGGCTCTCCAGCCGGTCGAGCAGGCCGGTCAGCGTGCTGGCCCGGGTGCCGGTCCGCTCACTGAGATGGCGGACGTTGAGCGTCCCGCCCTCGCCGAGGTTGGCGAGCGCGTTGATCTCGGCCGCCGACAGGTTCAGGTCGGCCAGCGTGACGCTCAGGACGTGCAGTGTGTGATGAGTGGCGCGCTGCAGCGCCAATATCACGTCAGGTAGTCCGGTTTCGGATATCACGGAAATGGATTATACGAAAATGGAGTACTTGGCGCCATAGCGGCCGGGCCCGCCGTGAGTCGATGGCACATCGGGCCGCCTAGGACAGGCCATAAGGCGTGGATGCCACATCCACGTCGCATGAACGACATGGCTGGGACATCCACGCCTTTAAACCGGGCGGACCGGAGTGGCGGGCGCGTATCGCCAGTCACGGCAGCACGCCGGGAGCACGGCAACACCAGCAGGCAAGGCCGCGGCGCGCTCGCCGAGAGTACGGGTGGGCAGAATGGCTTCGTGGCGGAGCCATGGATGATCGACGAACTGGCGTACGCGGGACCCGAACACCTCGACCCGGCCTTCGTGGCCGGCTTCGACCGGAAGCAGGGGTATCCGGACCCGGCCGAAGACCTGAACGCCCTCGCGGCGCAGGGCCTGGACGCCGACTCCACGGTCGTGGACCTGGGGACGGGCACCGGCCAGTTCGCGCTCGCGGCGGCCCGGCGGTTCGGGCACGTGACGGCGGTCGACGTCTCGCCGGCCATGCTCGCCCTGCTTCGGGAGCGCGCCGACGACGCCGGGCTGGGCAACCTTGATTGCGTGCGCGCGGGCTTCCTCAGCTACCAGCATGCGGGGCCGCCGGCTGACGGCGTGTACACCCGGCACGCCCTGCACCAGCTGCCCGACTTCTGGAAGGCGCTGGCCCTGGACCGGATCGCGCGGATGCTGCGGCCGGGCGGGGTGCTGCGGCTGCGTGACCTGATCTACGACTTCCGTCCGGCCGAGACGGAGGAGGTCTTCCGGAACTGGTTCGGGCACGCCGCGGTGGACCCCGCCGAGGGGTACACCAGCGAGGACTACGCCGAACACATCCGCACCGAGCACAGCACCTTCCGCTGGCTGCTCGAGCCGATGCTCGCCGCGGCGGGCTTCGCCACCGCCACCGCCGAGTTCGAGGGCCGTATCTACGGCGCCTATACCTGCGTCAAGCGCTGACCCGCGGAACTCCGGGCCGGATTCTAGGTGACTCGGGCGGCCAGGAACGCGGCCACCGCCACCAGGGCCAGGCCCGGTAGGCAGAGCCAGGCGGCCGGGCCGCCCACGGGCGTCTGCAGCGTGGTCGGATGGGTGCTGAGCCGGAGCAGTGGCGCCATCGGCGTGCGCTGGACCACGAACAGGACGAGGAACGCCGCCACCGCGGTCAGCAGCCGCCAGCCGGCCCGCTCGATCAGCGCCAGCAGCGAGCCCAGCCCGGCGCCGAACACCGCGGCGGCCAGGTGCAGCCCCACGATCCTGACGTCGAGCATCGGCGGATGAGGATGGCTGCCCTGGCTGATCAGCGGCGCCACCAGAGCCGCCAGGGCCAGCAGCCCCGCGAACGGGACGAGCCCCAGGTCGGTCGCCAGGTGCGCCCGGGCGCGCCCGCCGGCGTGCGCGGCGAACGCGCGGGCGAGCTCCCGGCCGTCCACCCGGTGTGCCAGCACGCTCAGCCAGGTCATCACGGGGACGAGGAGGATCGCGGTGACCGCCGCGGCCTGCAACGGCGGACCGGCGTCGGTCGCGTACACCACGCCCAGCACGACCAGGAAGACGAACACGGGCGCCAGGAACCACTGGGACGAGGCGAGCAGGCGGGCCCGGTGCGCCGCGCCGTAGAACACGCGGCGCACAGCACCGGCGCGGCGCGGCGCCCCGTCGGCGAAGCCAGCGGGCTCGGCAGCGGCGGGGCCGGGAGAAGCGGGGTCGGGAGAAGCGGCGCGCACCGGCTGCACCCGCCGGATGGCCTGGCCCGCATCCAGCGCGGCGCGCAGCACGGCGGGCAGCCCCTCCTCGTCGACCAGCCGGATGGTCCCGTCGCCGGTCTCCACCTCCATGATCCCGGCGGGGCCAGGGGGGTTTGGGGGGACGGGCAGTCCCCCCAAGAGCAGGGGGGGTCTGGGGGGGATCGCTCCCCCCGGCGGCAATAGGACTGGTGAGCCGTCGCCGTCCCTGGGCACCGTGTCGACCGCGCCGTCGCGCAGCCGCCAGGTCACCCCGGAGGGCAGCGGCAGCGGCGCGGTCGGGTGCCGGGCCACCAGCACCACGGCCCGGCGTTCCGCGGCCCGCCGAATCTCAGAAGCCACCCGCGAGACACCGTCGGCGTCCATGCCGCCGGAGGGCTCGTCGAGGACCAGCAGGTCCGGATCGGCCAGCAGGGCCTGCGCCACCAGCGCGCGCTGCGCGTTGCCGCGGGACAGCGCGTGCAGCGACATCGCGGACGCGTGCGCCAGGCCGAGCCGGCCGAGCAGGTCCCCGGCGCGCAGCGAAGACTCGTCGCGGCCCAGTCCCGCGGTGCGCGCCAGACCCAGGAGCCAGCGATGCAGCGGTATCCGGGGCAGTACCCCGGCCCGTTCGGGAGAGTAACCGACCGAACCGGGCCGGACGCTCGCGTTATCCGCGGGCAGCAGCCCGGCCGCCGCGGCCAGCAGCGTGCTCTTCCCCGAACCGTTCGGCCCTTCGACCGCCACCACGTCGCCGGGCGCGGCGTCCAGCGCCACGTCCCTGGCCACCACCACGCCGCGGGCCGCCCGCAGCCGACGGGCGCGCACGAGCAGGACCGGCTCACTCACGGTCGGTTACCCGCCTGAACAGCTCCTGATACCGGGCCTGCGTCGCCGCGACCACGTCATCCGGGATGGCCGGGCCCGGCGGCCGGCGGTCCCAGTCCAGGCCGGCCGACCAGTCCCGGAGGAACTGCTTGTCCAGCGAACGCTGCGGGCCGCCCGGCTGCCACTCCGCCGCCGGCCAGAACCGGGACGAGTCGGGCGTGAGCACCTCATCGGCCAGCATCAGCGTCCCGTCAGGGAGCAGGCCGAACTCCAGCTTGGTGTCCGCGATGACGATGCCGCGCGCCGCGGCCAGCTCGGCGCCCCGCCGGTACACCTCCAGGGTGGCCCGCCGGAGCTCGGCCGCCACCGAGCCGCCGGCCAGGGCCGCCACCTCGTCATACGTCATCGGCTCGTCGTGGCCGGTCGCGGCCTTGGTGGTGGGGGTGAAGACGGGTTCGGGCAGCCGTGACCCCTCGCTGAGGCCGCGCGGCAGCCGCACGCCGGAGATCGTACCGGTTTCCCGGTACGACGCCAGGCCCAGGCCGGCCAGGTAACCGCGGGCGATGCACTCCACCGGGAGCATCTGGAGCCGACGGCACCGGATGGCGCGGCCCTCCCACTCCAGCGGCACGTCGGTGGCGGAGATCACGTGGTTGGGAATCACGTCGCCGAGCCGGCCGAACCACCACAGCGAGAGCTGCGTCAGCACCCGGCCCTTGCCCGGGATCGGCGTGGGCAGCACCACGTCGTAGACGCTCACCCGGTCCGAGGCGACCATGATGATGTCGTCGCCGTCGGCGTAGAGCTCCCGGACCTTCCCGGAATGCACCAGTTCCAACCCGTGCTCCTCCCAGCCCAGCAAGGACGGGGCCAGCGTACTAGGGGCCCGGTGCGCGTACCATCATGTGCCATGACCGACCTCGAGGCGCAGTACCTCCAGGTGCAGACGACGACCGATTCGCGGGCCGAGGCGATGGAGCTCTCCCGCGCCGCGGTCGAATCCCGGCTGGCCGCGTGCGCGCAGGTGGCAGGGCCGGTGGCGTCGATGTACTGGTGGGACGGCGCGCTCGAGCGGACCGAGGAGTGGCTCGTACTGCTCAAGCTGCCGGCCGACCGCTACGACGAACTCGCCGCCTTCATCACCGAACGGCACAGCTACGACGAGCCCGAGATCATCGCGCTGCCCATCGTGGCCGGCTCGGCCGCGTACCTGAACTGGATGCGGGAAGAGACCCGTCGCGTCCAGGACGCCTTAAGTCGTCCGGCCACGGCGAGGGCGGCATGTTCCAGGACGTGATGACCGGCTCGGCGCGCTCGGTGCCGAGCGTGCTGATGGTCCCGGTGTCCAGCCGGAACAGCCGCCCGTCCGCCGGAGGAAGCCGCAGGTAGCAGGCGGTGAGCACGCGCAGCGAGTGCCCGTGCGCGACCAGCGCGACGTCGCCGTCGGCCAGCAGCGGAGCTGCCCGTGCGAGCATCCGGCCGACCCGGTGGGCCACCTGCTCGATGGTCTCGCCGGGGTGGTCGGCGTCGCCCGGGATCACGCCGTCGCGCCACAGGTACCAGCCGGGCCTGGTCTCCCTGATCTGCGGCGTGGTCAGCCCCTCGTAGCCGCCGTAGTCCCATTCCCACAGGTCGGGGGTGGGCTGGGCGTGGTCGAGGCAGGCCAGGGCCGCGGTGCGGACCGCGCGCTGTGCCGGGCTGGTGAAGACGGCCACGATGTGGTGGCGGGACAGCAGCGGGGCCAGTGCCTTGGCGGCCGCCTCACCGTGCGGGGTGAGCGGGACGTCGGTCCGCCCGGTGTGCCTGCCGGCCAGGCTCCACTCGGTCTCACCGTGCCTGAGCAGGATCAGCTCGCCCATGGCACCGAACTTACTCAGAGCAACTTGCGGAGCGCGAGCAGGTCCCGCATGCTGGCCTGGACCTTGACCCGGCCGGACAGCCACATCCGGGCGATGTTGGCCGGGGTGGCGGACAGCGCGATCACGTCGTCGCTGTTCCCGGTCAGCCTGATATCGGCCGGCGGCTCATCGGGCGCCGCTTCCTTTACCGGTTCGGCACCATGCTCGGTGATCCTGGTTATGAACGTCACGCCGAGATCGGTGACATGGCAGCTGAATGAGCGGTTACTGAAATAGCTGGCCCGCGCCTGCGGGTCCATCTCGCCCAGCCGATTGGTAAGGGCCTGCAGCGCCTCCCGGCACTCCTCAGCTGAAGCCATGCGCGCCTCGCTCTAGTCAACATCGGACGGTAGCGTTCCACGCGGAGGGTAGCGCACATGGACGAGGAATACCCAGACCAGGGTACCGAGGATCAAGGTCAGAATCTTGAAGCCGAACGGGCTGGGCCGGCTGCCGCGCCGGACGGCGGGGAGCTCCGCCCCGCGGCCGAACCGACCCTTGGACCGCCCACGGGCGACGACCGGGTGGACGCGGCCATGGCCGGGCTGAGCCGCCTGGCCGGAGCCCCGGCGGAGGAGCACGTCGCCGTGCTCGAGGAGGTGCACGGGCGGCTCAGGGACATCCTGGGCGAGGTCAACGAGGGGACGCCTTGACCGCAGCCCGGGTACGGCTCGATACCGAGCTGGTCAGGCGGGGCCTGGCCAGGTCGCGGGAGCAGGCCGGCGAACTGGTGGCTGCCGGGCGCGTGACGGTGGCCGGGCAGCGCGCAGCCAAGCCCGCGACCCAGGTGACGCGGGACGCCCCGATCAGCATCACCGACACGGGGGAGCCGGGGTACGTCTCCCGCGGCGGGCACAAGCTGGCCGGGGCGCTCGCCGTCTTCGGCTCGGAGGGCCTGACGGTGGCCGGCCGGGCTTGCCTGGACGCGGGCGCGTCCACCGGCGGGTTCACCGACGTGCTGCTGCGGGCCGGTGCCGCGCACGTGGTGGCGGCCGACGTGGGCTACGGGCAGCTGGCCTGGTCGCTGCGGACCGACCCGCGGGTCACCGTGCTGGACCGGGTCAACGTCAGGACCCTGGACCGGACCGGACCCTTCGATCCGGTGCCCGGGCTCGTGGTGGCCGACCTTTCTTTCATCTCGCTCGCCCTGGTGCTGCCGGCCCTGGTGGCGTGCGCCGCGCCGGACGCGGACTTCGTGTTGCTGGTGAAGCCTCAGTTCGAGGTGGGCAAGGGCCGGGTGGGTTCGGGCGGCGTGGTGAGGGAACCAGCTGACCGCGCGGAGGCGGTGCGCCGGGTGACCAGCGCGGCTTCGGAGCTCGGCCTGGGCGTGCTCGGGGTGACCGCCAGTCCGCTGCCGGGGCCCGCCGGGAACGTGGAATATTTCGTGTGGCTGCGCCGGGGCGCGCCGCCGCTTGACGACAATCAGCTGGAGCGGGCAATCAAGGAGGGACCCAGCTAGTGGGACAGCGGACGGTGCTGGTGACAGCGCATATCGGCCGGGAGAACGCGCTGCGCAGCGCCCGGTTCGTGGCCGAGCGGCTGACCGCCGCCGGGATCGCCGTCCGCACCCTCGCGGGCGAGTTCGCCTCCCCGGGCGCGCACGAGGTTCCGGCCAGCCACGACGCCGCCCGGGGCGCCGAGCTCGTCATCGTCCTGGGCGGAGACGGCAGCCTGCTGCGGGCCGCCGAATTCTCCCGGCCGGCCGCCGTGCCGCTGATCGGGGTGAACCTGGGCCACGTCGGCTTCCTCGCCGAGGCCGAGCCGGACGGTCTGGCCGACCTGGTCGAGCGGGTGGTAGCCCGGGACTACGCGGTCGAGGAGCGGATGACGATCGACGTGACCGTGCGCCGCAACGGGACGGGCGTCGCGTCCACCTGGGCGCTGAACGAGGCTACCGTGGAGAAGGCGGCCCGGGAGCGGGTGATCGAGGTGATCATCGAGGTGGACGGCCGCCCGTTGTCCCGCTGGGGCGGCGACGGCGTGGTGTGCTCGACCCCCACCGGCTCGACCGCCTACGCCTTCTCCGCGGGCGGACCGGTGGTGTGGCCGGAGGTGGAGGCGCTGCTCATGGTGCCGATCAGCGCGCATGCGCTGTTCGCCCCGCCGATGGTGGTTTCGCCGCAATCGGTGCTCGCGATCGAGCTCATCGTGGCGTCCGAGACATCGGGCGCGGTTTTGTGGTGCGATGGTCGGCGTAAGGTCGATCTGCCACCCGGGGCCCGGGTGGAGGTCCGCCGCGGGTCGCTGCCGGTCCTGCTCGCCCGGCTGCAGGCGCCGGATTCCCGCGGCGGGGGCTTCACCGACCGGCTGGTGGCCAAGTTCGGCCTGCCCGTGGCGGGCTGGCGCGGCCGTACCTGGGAGGACGCAGGCAAGCATGCTTGAGGAAGTCCGGATCACCGGCCTCGGCGTCATCGACGACGCGGTGCTCGAGCTCTCGGCCGGGTTCACCGCGCTGACCGGCGAGACCGGCGCCGGGAAGACCATGGTCGTGACCGCGCTCGGGCTGCTGTTCGGCGGTCGGGCGGACCCGGCCCGGGTGCGGCCCGGCGCGGCGCGGGCCGCGGTGGAGGGACGGCTGCTGGTCTCACCGGATGTGGCGCGCGAGGTCGAGAACGCGGGGGGAGATCTCGACGACAACGGCTCCTCGCTCGTTCTCAGCCGCTCGGTGTCGGCCGAGGGCCGGTCCCGGGCGTTCGCCGGCGGCCATTCGGTTCCGGTGTCGCTGCTCCAGGTGCTGGCCGACGACCTGGTGGCCGTGCACGGGCAGGCCGACCAGCAGCAGCTGCTCAAGCCCGGCCGGCAGCGGGACGCCCTGGACAGGTTCGGCGGGCCGGAGCTGGCCGCGGCCCTGGCGGACTACCGGCGGGTGTATCACCGGCACCGCGCGGTCCGCGAGGAGCTCGAAGCGCTGACGCAGGCGGAACGGGAGCGCGCGACCGAGGCGGAGACGCTGCGGTTCGGCCTGGCCGAGGTCGAGGCGACCTCCCCGGTGGCGGGGGAGGACGCGGCCCTGCTGGCCGAGGAGGAGAAGCTGGCGAACGCCGACGCGCTGCACGCCGCGGCCACCATCGCGCACGAGGCGTTGCTCGGCGACCCGGCCTCGGCCTCCGTGGACGCGTCCGACGTGGTGACGCTGCTCGGCAGCGCCGTGCGCGCGCTCGAGACGGTCCGCTCGCACGACGCGGCGCTGGCCGGCCTGGCCGACCGGCTCTCGGAGGCCAGCTACCTGATCTCCGACGTGGCGGGCGAGCTCGCCTCCTACACCGAGTCGCTGGATTCGGACCCCGCCCGGCTGGCCGCGGTCCAGGAGCGCCGGGCCGCGCTCGGCCGGCTGATCCGGGCCTACGGGGCGGCCTCGGGTGACCTGGCCGGCGTGCTCGACTGGGCCAAGCAGGCCGGATCCCGCCTGGCCGAGCTCGAGGGGGACAACGACAAGATCGCCGCGCTGGCCGCCGAAGAGGCTTCCTTGCAGTCCGAGGTGACCTCGCTCGCGACCCGGCTGACCGGGTTGCGTTCGGCCGCGGCGGAGCGATTCGCCACCGAGGTCACCGCCGAGCTGACCGCGCTGGCCATGCCGCACGCATCGCTCACCACCGTGGTCAGCGAGCTCGACGCGCCCGGCCCCTACGGCGCCGACGACGTGGAGATCAGGCTGGCCGCGCACCTGGGCGCGCCCGCGCTGCCGTTGAACAAGGGCGCCTCCGGCGGCGAGCTCTCCCGCGTCATGCTGGCCATCGAGGTGGTCTTCGCCGGCGCGGACCCGGTGCCGACGTTCGTGTTCGACGAGGTGGACGCCGGGGTCGGCGGCAAGGCCGCGGTCGAGATCGGCAGGCGGCTCGCCCGGCTGGCCCGGTCCTCGCAGGTGATCGCGGTCACCCACCTGCCCCAGGTCGCGGCGTTCGCCGACAACCACCTGGTGGTGGAGAAGTCAGGGGACGGGCTGGTGACCGCGAGCGGCGTGGTCCGGCTGGACCGGGCCGGCCGGATCCGTGAGCTGTCCCGGATGCTCGGCGGCCTGGAGGAATCCGAGTTCGGCCAGGCGCACGCGGAGGAACTGCTGGCCATGGCGGCCGGCGAGCGCCAGCCGTCCGGCTGACCGGCTCCTGGGGCCACCGACAGCGCTGGGTCCGCCCGCGGGTGTATCACGGCGGCCGTCCTGCCCTCCGGGATTGGCAAGGGGGTAGCTGCGGTCCCGCCCGGGTGCGGGCGGCCGCCGGGGCCATCATGGATGTTGACGTGCCGGACGGCGCATGCCGTCCGTCTCGCGCCGCCGTCCGGCTAGCCGGCCTGGGCGCGGCGGGCGCGCAGGCTGCGATTCTTGAGCCTGTTGCCGCACGAGGCCATGTCGCACCACGCGCCCTGCTGGCTGTGCGACCGGTCGTAGAACGCCCACAGGCAGTCCGGGTTGCCGCACAGCTTCATCCGGTCCCAGCTGCCGTCGGCCTGCGCGTCGCGGATGGTCAGCAGCAGCCCGGCCAGGCCGTCGGCCAG
>Ga0306920_100001360_pt1 | contig 30242 bp, 25 predicted proteins | sample flu12Cox44000170_FD_204666 | JGI IMG/M metagenome (GOLD analysis project Ga0306920, IMG submission 204666) | Lab enrichment of tropical soil microbial communities from Luquillo Experimental Forest, Puerto Rico - flux4day.12C.oxic.44.000.170 (v2)... | ecosystem: Environmental > Terrestrial >... | reverse complement strand
GAGAAGGACGCCGAGGACCTGGCCCTTGGTGTAATAGGAGACACTGCGTTGCGGCTGGTTGTAAAGAGCATATTTCTCGAGCCAGGTGTCGAGACTGGACTGCTCGGCGCTCTGCCAACGCTCGGCTGGGCGCGTCTCGAGTTCCGTGATTTGCGCACTCAGGTCCTGATAAAACTGCTGATGATTCCAGATGCCGGAGCGAACCAAAGCGTAAGAACCGTACGTGTTCGTGACGCCCTCGGCAAACCAAAGTGCGCGTGTGTACATCTCGTGGGTGTAATCCACCGGCTCCAGAGAGGCGGGACGAATGCGCTTGACGTTCCAGAGATGGAAAAATTCGTGGGCCGAGACGTTGCTGAGATATTCGCCGGAAGGTACGTAGATGGCCGTGGAATTGGCGTGCTCCATACCGCCTCCGCCGCCTCCAGCGGGCTTGCCGATATGAAAGATGAAGGTGTAGTTGGGGTAGGGAGCCCCTTCCATCATTTTGGTTTCGTAGAGGACGATTTTGCGAAGCGCAGCTTCGACTTCGTGGCGTTTGTAATTCTCGCCGTGAATCACGACGCGAACCGGGGGACTCACATCGTGGATCAGGAACTCTTCGAAATGCGATGCTTCAATGGGACCATCGGCAAGCGCGTCGAAGGTTGGGGCTTCGAACAAAGCGACACGGTTCGCTCCAGACTGAAGTATGGACATCGTCGTCGCCGAAGCGACGCTCCAGTCGGCGGGAAGATCCTGGAGAACAATAGCGCTCTTCTCCGAGCGGCGGTCAGCAACGTACAGCAAAATCATGGCCGGGTTGATGAAGGCATGTTCGGAATTCAGTTGTGTGTTGAAGGGGCCGATGTCGTCCCAGAAGGTGTCGTAGCGAACAGAAATGGTGCCGGTGCCTTGGATGAGCCAGGTGAGTTTATCCAGCTTGGCAATCCTGGCGGGCTGACCATTCACGAGGGCCTGCACTTGCTGAACGTGGCTGCTGAAATCGCGGATTTCGTAGAGGGCGTTCCAGGCGGCCATCTGAAGCTTGACTTCCCCCTGGACATCGGGGACTTCCATTTTCACGTGGAAAAGATGTTGCTCGGGATGAGCGAGGGAGACCTCGTAGCGAATCGCGGCTCGCGCGCTGCCGGCGGCCAGAAGGCCCGCGACCAGGGCAATCAGGGCCAGGGGGAACCGATAGATGGGCATCTTCACCGCGCGTGTGCCTCAGAGTGGGATTTTCGCGCGGCCAGACGCTTCAAGAGCTTTTCGCATAACCCGTCGAAGCTACCATTAGACATGACGAGGAGCAAATCGCCCGGGCGGGCCTCGCCGGCGAGAAACTCTGCGATGGCCTGCGCGCTTGGGAAAACGTGCGCGTCCTTACCGAGCGCACGCACCGCGTCGCCAACGGTGTCGGGGTCGAGACGCTGGTCATCGCCGAGCAGGGCGGCGCGATGAACGCTGCCGAGAATGACGCTATCGCCGAGCGCGAGCGATTGCGGGAGGGAGTTCTGGAAAACGCGGCGGCGCATGGAATTGGAGCGCGGCTCAAGAATGGCCCAGAGCTTGCGACCGGGCCAGCGGAGGCGAGCCGCTTCGAGGGTGGCGCGAATGGCCGTGGGATGATGAGCGAAATCATCCACCACCAGAATGTCGTCGACTTCGCCCTTTACCTCCATGCGCCGCTTCACACTGTGAAACGCCGCGAAGGCTCTCTGGATTTCTTCACGGCGGATTCCGCGACCTTGCGCCACGATCAGTGCCGCCAGAGCGTTGAGAACGTTATGGCGACCGGTAGCATTCAGAAGAAATTCCCCGAACAGCTCGTTGCGGTAGCGAACGCGGAAATACATTTGCTCGTGCTGCAGGGTAACGTCGCTGGCAACCCAGTCATTCGTCGGTTCGAAGCCATAGGTAATGACGGGGCAAAACGCTTTCTCGGTTACAGGGCGTAACGCCGGGCCCGCTTCCGCATCGCCCCATACGACTACGCGGCCACGCCGCGGCACGAGATTCACAAGCCGTTGGAACGCGAGTTGATATACCTCAAAATCGGCGTAAATATCCGCGTGGTCGAATTCGACGGAGGTGATAACCAAATCGTCGGGCGCGTAATGGAAGAATTTTGCGGCTTTGTCCCAGTAGGCGCTGTCGTATTCGTCGCCTTCGAGAATGAATTCCTGCCCGCCTTCGAGGCCGTAGCTCTTGCCGAAGTTTTCGGCGACTCCACCGACGAGGAAATTGGGGTGCTTGGCAGCTAGGTGAAAAGTCCAGGCCAGTAAAGCAGTTGTCGTCGTTTTGCCGTGAGTTCCCGTAACCACGATGGAATGCTTGCCGGGAAGGAATTCCTCTTCCAGGATTTCGGGGAGCGAACGATGCGGAAGCCTGCGGTCGAGCATCTCCTCGACCTCAACATTGCCACGCGAGATGGCGTTTCCCACCACGATCAAGTCCGGGGCGGGAGTCAAGTTCTCCACGTTGAAGGAGGTTGCGTAGGGGATGTGAAGGGACTCCAGCAGTGTTGAAGCTGGAGGATAGACGCCCGCATCGGACCCGGTCACGTGGAAGCCGCGTTCGCGCAGCATTCCAGCCAGAGGGGCCATCGCCGAACCACCAATACCAATCATGTGGATGTGCTTTTGCGCAAGCAAAATTCGCCTTCCTTACGATTATCCGACGACCGCCGATTCCAAAAACTCAAGGCGACCTTCGCCCTTTGCCACCAGTCGCGCACGGATTCCCAAGGGCATGGTGAGCATAGCGCGCTTGGTGTGACCGACAGGAGCGCCGAAAACGATCGGTACCCCCAGCGGTGCAAGGATACGCTCGCAAACTTGCCGCACCGTCGGACTATTGGCGACTTGCGGTTCGGAGCCCGGGAATTCACCGAGGATCAGGCCATGCAGGTTGTCGAGTTTCCCCGCTTGCTTTAGATGCATCAGCACCCGATCCACCTGGTAGGGCTTGATGTGCGTGTCCTCAAGAAGCAGGATGGAGTCACTGGTGTCGATTTCCCATGGCGTGCCAAGAGACGTTTGCAACATGCTGAGGCAGCCACCGAGGATTTTTCCTTCAGCCTCGCCGGCAACGATCACTTCGCCCGAAAGCGGAACAGACCACGCAGCCGTGGACATCGTGGCGTTCAGAAAGGAACCGGTCTCATAACCCCGGAGATCATCTGCGCCGTGATCGAAACCCGCGGCGAGCATCGGTCCGTGGAAAGTAACCCAGCCGGCTTTCTGCCAAAGGAAAATCTGGAGCGAGGTGACGTCACTGTAGCCAATAAGACATTTGGGCTGATCGATATCCTGCGGCGTGAGGTGGTCAAGCAGATAGGTCGAGCCGTATCCGCCGCGCAAGGCGATCAGGCCCGAGATTTGCTTGCTCTGAAGGGCGCTTCGGAAACCCTCGAGGCGCTCCTCCGTCGAACCTGCGAAATATCCGGAAGGCAGGAATTCCTGTACGGAGACGATTTCGAAACCAAGGCGCCTCAGTTCGATGGTGCCCATCTGCACATCGCCAAAATCAGCGGGTGGTGAAGCCGGCGCAAAGAAGGCCAAGGTCGATCCCTTCCGGAGGGCGCGCGGTTTGCGGACGGAGGAAGGCGCGGCTTTCATTTCCGAGGACCAGTGCGAAGCCGCGGCGTTTTGCCCGGCCAATGGAATTGCTCGATCATCTTTATTCGCTGAATGCGCAGGCGAACGAGAACTGTCCAACGGAGATTCCCTATGTAGCCCACCCATTATTGCGATTGTAGCGAAGCTACAGCTTGAACTGGGTAAGTTTCGAAAAGTGGCGTGCCCTGGCGTGTATCTCGGAACGCTTCAGGGTCAAGAGACGCTCTAAACCAAAGCGTTCAACGGCAAAACTGCCCAGGACCGAGCCGTAAACCATGGCTCGGCGCAGCGCGGCATCGGAGGTGCTTCCCACGCTTGCCAAGCAGCCCATGAAACCGCCGGCGAAACTGTCCCCGGCACCCGTGGGGTCGTGAGGTTCCTCCAGCGGGAAGGCCGGAACGCAGAACACGCCGTCGCGGTCGACCAGCATGGCGCCATATTCGCCGCGTTTCACTACGAGCGTGGAGGGGCCCATCTTGAAAATGTGCCGAGCGGCGCGTAGAAGATTGTGCTCACTGGACAGTTGGCGCGTTTCCGCGTCGTTGATCATCAGCACATCAACATGCTTGAGGGTTTCACGCAATTCCGCGTTGGTACGCTCGATCCAGTAGTTCATGGTGTCCATGGCGACCAGTTTGGGTTTGCATTTCACCTGATGGAGAACGTCGCGCTGGAGGTCGGGAGCGATGTTGGCCAGAAATACGTATTTCGAATCGCAGTATTTCTGGGGAAGGCGAGGTTTAAATTCCGCAAAGACATTGAGATCGGTAGCGAGAGTGACGCGTTCGTTGAGATTTTCGGAATAGCGGCCGGCCCAGAAGAAGCATTTGCCGCTGGCGCGCTCGAGGCCTTCGATATCGATAGAGCGCTTGCGCAGCATGGCCTCGTCTTTGGAGTCGAAGTCGTCGCCGACAATGGCGACGAGTTTCACCTGGGTAAAAAAGGCAGCCGCAACCGCGAAGTAGGTGGCGGCGCCGCCGAGGGTGCGTTCGACTTTACCGTAGGGGCTTTCGAGTGCATCGTAAGCGACGGAACCAACAACGAGCAGGGACACGAGTTTCTCCTAGGACATGTACTTGCCGAGAATCGCGGCAAGAGATTTTTTGGTTCTTGCGGGAACGAGTTTGCTATCGGTCAGAATCGCGTGTTTCAGGGCCTCGGCACACTTGCAATTGCGCTCGCGCGGCATAGATTTGATGACCTCGCGAAGAACGTTCTGAGCGTTGGTGGCGTTGCGGTCGAGTATGGCAAGGATCGTAGCGACCGTGACGGAATCGTGCTCCGGGTGCCAGCAATCGTAGTCCGTGATCATTGCGATCGTGGAATAGCAGATCTCCGCCTCGCGGGCGAGTTTCGCCTCGGTGACATTGGTCATGCCGATAACGTCGAACTTCATGGCGCGATGGAACTGGGCTTCGGCCAGCGTGGAGAATTGCGGGCCTTCCATACAGATATAGGTGCCTTTGCGATGGACCGGAACCCCGCAAGAGACGCAAGCGTCGGAGAGAATCCCGGAGACCTGGGCGCAGGTGGGCTTGCCGAAAGCGACGTGAGCGACGATGCCGTTTCCAAAGAACGTGGATTTGCGGCCTTTGGTGCTGTCGAAGAATTGATCCGGAACCAGAAATTCCCCGGGGCGCAGATTCTCCTGCAGCGAGCCCACCGCGCTGACGGAAACGATGCGTTGCACGCCGAGGAGCTTCATGGCGTAGATATTGGCTCGGAAGTTCAGTTCACTGGGGAGAATGCGATGGCCGCGGCCGTGGCGGGCGAGAAATGCGACGCGTTTCCCTTCCAGGGTGCCAACAATAAAAGCATCGGAGGGATCGCCAAACGGGGTTTTGACGCGAACTTCGCGCGTGTCGTGAAGACCGGTCATCGCATAAAGACCGCTGCCACCGATTACGGCAATGTCGGCGGCTGCACTTTTCTCCCGCGCACTCTTACCCTTTGCTTTTTTGAGACTCGGCATTCGGATGTCTCCTGGGATCTACCGGTTCAGATCGACCGGGGAAATCTCGATTTGGTCGCCGCGTTGATGAAGAGTCGCGACGGGGATGTTCGGATCGTGGCCGAAGACGACGATGGCGCCGTCGACCACCATGCGAGAAAGCCAGTTTCGCTTGGTTTCCAGAGTCTGGACGGGATAGAGATCGTAGGCCATGATCCAGGGCAAAGAAATATGGTGCCGTGTTGGGAGTAAATCTGCAACAAAAGCCAGGGTTTTTCCCCCGCCTGTGATGGTCACGGCTTGAATGTCTGCGTTGTGGCCGGGGATGCGCGAAACGGATATACCGGGAAGGATTTCGCAGTCTCCGGCGACGAGGTTCCAGCGCTACCGCCTTGCGATGGGCTCGAAATTCTCCGGGAAGTAACAGGCACGGGCTGATTGCCCTCGATGCGGGTGTTGCCGCCACAGTGATCGAAGTGAAGATGCGTATTGATGACCAGATCGATTTCGCTGGGAGCGACACCGCTGCGGCCGAGCGAATCGATGAGGGGATCGCCGTCCTGAACGGCATAAATCCCGCGTAATTTCGAATCCCACTTTGTGCCGTTTCCCGTTTCCACGATGATGTTTTTTCCGTGCGCTCGCACAAGCAAGGAATTCGCGCGCATGCGGATGCGGGTTTTGTTCGTCCGGGGGAGACTTCTTTTCCCAGAGCACCTTGGGGACGACGCCGAACATGGCATCGCCGTCCAGGCCGAACATGCCGCGTCGAGAAAGCGAACCTCAATGTCGCCAAAGTGCATCCCGGGACCTCAGGGCTTTAGTCCGGCAGCGTTGAGGAGTTCGCGAACCGCGGAGAAAGGGTCTTTTTTGCGTTCCGCCACAGCCACTGCGAGATCTTGCAGTTTGGCTGCGCCGTCCTTTCCGGCCACGACACGCTCGAGGAGGCGAGATTGCAGCATTTCGATCAAACGATTCTTCCAGTGTTCGACCTGTTTCTTTTGCCGTTCGCTGCCGGATTCGAAATGCTTCCGGAAATTGTCGATGGCCCGAACGAGTTCGCCTACTCCACGGTTTTCTGTTGCCACCGTACGGATAATCGGCGGATGCCAGCCATCGCGCGGCATCACGAGAGAGAGCATGGCGTGAAGCTGTTCCTCGAGCCGATCGGCGCCTTCGCGATCCGCCTTGTTCAACACGAAGATGTCGCCGATTTCCATGAGACCCGCCTTCATGTTCTGAATGTCATCGCCGAGGCCGGGAACGAGAACGACCAGAATACAGTCGGCGAGTCGGACGATGTCGACTTCATCTTGTCCGACGCCGACCGTTTCAATAAGTACTTGGCGTTTGCCGGCGGCATCGAGAAGGAGGGCCACTTCGGCGGTGGAGCGGGCTAAGCCCCCTAGAAAACCGCGGGTGGCCATGGAACGTATGAAAATGCCGCTATCCCCGGCATGACCTTGCATGCGGATGCGATCGCCGAGAATTGCGCCCCCCGAGTAGGGGCTGGTGGGATCCACGGCAACAATGCCCACACGTTCACCGCGCTTGCGGTGTTCAGCGGCCAGGCGATCGACCAGCGTGCTCTTCCCCGTTCCCGGAGCGCCAGTGATGCCCGTGAGATAGGCTTTCCCGGTATTTGGGAAAAGCTCCTTCAAGAGCTGCTCCGCTTCCGGGGAATGATTTTCGATGGCGGTAATGGCGCGAGAGATGGCGCGGACATCTCCCCGGAGGACCTTGACGGCCCAATCGTCGACGGAAACGGTCATTACGCGCTAGACCTTTTTGAGTGGGAAGCGACAAGCCGCATGCTTCTATTATTTCTTGTCGAGGAGTTGGCGCGCAATCACCAGGCGTTGAATTTCGCTGGTGCCCTCTCCGATGGTGCAGAGCTTCACGTCGCGATAGAACTTCTCGGCCGGATAGTCCTTGATGAAACCATAGCCGCCATGAATCTGGACGCATTCATTGGCGACCCGCACCGCCACTTCGCTGGCGAAGAGCTTGGCCATGCTGGATTCGCGCGTGAAACGGACGTTCTTTTGATCGGCGAGCCACGCGGCCTGATAGACGAGCCAGCGTGCCGCTTCCACTTGGGTAGCCATATCCGCGAGTTTGAACTGAATGGCCTGGAACTGGCTGATCGCTTGGCCGAATTGTTTCCGTTGCTTGGCGTATTCGGTGGCCGCGTCTAACGCACCTTGCGCCATCCCGAGGGCCAAGGCGGCAATGGAAATCCGGCCACCGTCGAGGATCTTCAGGCTGCTGATGAAGCCTTCGCCCTCAGCGCCCAGAAGTTGCGCGTCGGAGATGCGGCAGTCGGAAAAGATGACCTCGGAAGTGTCGCTAGCACGCATGCCCAGCTTGTTTTCCTTCTTGCCGGGACGGAAGCCGCACACGCCCTTTTCAAGTATGAAAGCGCTGATACCATGAGAATTCTTGTGGCGATCGGTGACCGCCATGGCTACGCAGACATCGGCATACGAACCATTGGTGGTGAACGTTTTGGAGCCGTTAAGCACCCAGCACTCACCCTGACGCCGCGCCGTGGTGCGCGTGCCTCCGGCGTCGGAACCCGCTTCCGGCTCGGTCAGCGACCAGGCGCCCAACTTTTTGCCTTGTGCGAGCGGAACCAGGTATTTCTGCTTCTGGTCCTCACTGCCGAATTTGTAAATGTGATTACCGCACAGCGAGTTGTGCGCGGCCACGAAAAGACCGACGGAGCCGTCGACGCGGGCAAGTTCCTCGATGACGGTGACGTATTCGATGTACCCGAGACCCGCGCCACCATATTCCTCGGGAAAAATGACGCCCATAAAGCCCATTTCCCCGAGCTTCGGAAGAATCTCGCTGGGGAAATGGGAGGCTTCATCCCACTCCATAACATGAGGGGCAATTTCGCCCAACGCAAACTCTCGAGCCGATTTGCGAAGCTGCTGCTGCTCTTCGGTAAAGGTGAAATCCACGACGCCCGCCCTCACAAGCAAATTAATGCTCACCAAAAGTCTAGCTTATGGGACGATTTCACGCACCCCGAGGCTACCGATGCGTTACGGGCCGATACGGCCAATGGGGATGGGCGGCTTACCAGCCGACGGGGTAGCCGTTTTTCTGGTTCTGCTCGTCGAGCCAAGCCTTGAGCGGCGCGAAATACTCGGCAAGGGCGGTGGCGTCTGCTTCTTTCTGGCCGGTGAGAACCTCCATGGCTTGCGGCCAAGGTTTGCTTTGGCCGAGGGACAACATTTGGTTCAAGCGTTCCCCGGCGGCCTTGTTGGCGTAGATGGAGCAGCGATGGAGAGGGCCGGTTTCGCCGGCGATTTTGCAAAGAGCGTGCTGAAATTGAAATTGATAAATCGCGGCCAGAAAGTAGCGCGCGTACGGGACATTTCCAGGCACGTGGAACTTGGCACCCGGATCAAAATCGGCTTCGGTCCTGGCAACGGGCGGCGCGACACCCTGATACTTCAGGCGGAGATCCCACCAGGCTTGGTTGTACTCATCCGGCTTCACCTGGCCAGCGAACACTTCCCAGCGCCACTTGTCGATGGTGAGCCCGAACGGGAGAAAAGCGACTTTTTGCAGAGCCTTTTGAAGGAGGTAATCGATATCCGCAGAAGCGGGAGGAACGGTTTCAATCAGGCCAATTTTCTTGAGATATTCCGGCGTGACGGAAAGAGCGATGGTGTCGCCGACGGCTTCGTGGAAACCGTCATTGGCGCTGTTTTGAAACAGAGGCGGCTGCGTGTTGTAGGCGCGCTGATAAAAATTGTGTCCGAGTTCATGATGTATGGTCAGGAAGAACTCCTCGGTGGGCTCGATGCACATTTTCACACGAAGATCGTCTTTCGAATCGACATCCCAGGCGCTCGCATGGCAGACGACATCGCGATCGGCGGGCTTGGTGAACAGGGAACGTTCCCAGAACGTCGACGGAAGAGGAGCGAAACCGAGGGAGATGAAGAAATTTTCCCCGTACTTGACCATGCCTTTTGCATCGGTGTTGCGTTCCGCGAGGATTTTGCTGAGGTCGTAGCTCTCGGCGGGTTTGGGCGAATCCATCAAGTCGTAGATGTTGTTCCATTCCTGTGCCCAAATGTTCCCGAGGAGGTCGGCGGGAATGGGACCATGGGGAGGGACCACTTCTTTGCCGTATTTCTTGACGAGCTGCCCGCGAACGTAGGCATGGAGGGAAAGGTAGAGCGGGCGCAACTGCTCCCAGAGACGGTCCATATCTTTGGCGAAAGCATTGGGAGGCATGTCGTAATTGGAACGCCAGAGCGCGCCCACGTCCGGATAGCCGAGTTCACGAGCCCCTTCGTCGCCCAGTTGCACCATACGAGCATAGCGCTCGCGCATCGGCGCACCGACCGTATGCCAACCGATCCAAGCGCGTTTTAGTTCTTCCGGATTGCGGCTTGTGGCCATGAGATGGGCGACCGCATTCACGTCCAGACAAGGCTTGGCATTGCCATCGGGACACCATTTCCCTTTTCCGTAGTCGCCGTCGAGCGAGGACAAAATCTGCGCCAATTCCTTCTGGGCCTTGGGATCGTTGGGAGCGGGAAAACCGGTCGCGAGTTCCAGCAGAAGCCTTTTGCGCGCGAGTTCCGGAGCGAGTTGCACGTGATCAAAACGGTGCGCCTTCTTCGCGTATTGGGTCGCGGCAGTATTAGCGGCCTCGCCCGCATCGGCGGCGATGGATTCCGTATCCACGGTGATGAAATTCTCTTGCACCCACGAGGCACGCTGCGCTTTGCTGTTGAGGTCGAAGAGTCGTTGCTCGGCGTCGTCGATGCATTTTTGGGCTTGCTCCGCGGCGGCGCCGGGAGCGTTCTTGCTGCCTTGCGGGCAAGCGGGACCCGCGGCCAGTGCCTGACACACCAGTAGCCATCCGAGCCACTTCTGTGCAGCTTTCATCCGTAGACTCCTTTGTGGAGCGACGCGCTGTTTCGAAATTCCGGCGGAACACAATAACACCCGAGCGGCCGCCACCGTTTCAAGCGCTGTGGCCCGACTTCTTTTCGACCAAGGCCCGTAATTCGACCAAGGCACGATCGACGCCCGGGCGGTCGACGTTCCAGTGGGTCACCATGCGAACCGCATACGGTGCGGTATCTTGCGCCCAGACACCCCGCGCGTGCAAGGCGTCGCACAGTTCGACTGCGTTCATTCCCGATGAGGAGCAATCGAAGATAACGATATTGCTGCGCACGCCCGCGGGATCAATTCCCAATCCTGGGATGGTCGCGATTCCTTCGGCAAGATGCTTGGCGTTCGCGTGGTCCTCGTGTAGGCGCGAGGGAGACTTCTCGAGAGCGAGGAGACCCGCCGCGGCAATCACGCCGACCTGGCGCATGCCCCCACCAAACATTTTGCGATACACGCGGGCGCGCTCAATGAATTCTCTGGAACCGACAATCATCGAGCCGACCGGAGCGCCCAGCCCTTTCGAAAGGCAGAACATGAGGGAATCAACTTTCTGGGTCATGCGAGCGACGTCTTCGTCCAGGGCAGCGGCGGCATTGAAAATGCGCGCGCCGTCCAGGTGGACTCGGAGGCCAAGGAAATGTGCCTTTTCGCAAATCTCATTGACGCGGTCCGTGGGATAGACCGTGCCGCCAGCCATGTTGCTTGTATTTTCGAGTGCCACCAGCGCGGTTTGGGAATCGTAGTAGATTTTCGGACGAATCGCGGCGTGAACCTGCTCCCAGGTCATGATGCCGCCATCACCCGCGCGAACTGCGCGAGGCATACAGCCGGCGATGGCGGACATGGAAGCGAGTTCGTAGAGATTCACATGGCTGCGTTCTTCGCAAATGACTTCGTTGCCGTGATGCGTCCAGCAGCGGATCGCGATGAGGTTGCCCATGCAGCCCGTGGGTACGAAGAGAGCGGCTTCCTTGTCAAAGATTTCGGCGGCGCGCTTCTGCAGGCGGTTGACGGTGGGGTCTTCGCCGTAGACGTCGTCGCCCACTTCGGCAGTGGCCATGGCGCGGCGCATTTCGTCGCTTGGACGCGTGACCGTATCGCTGCGCAAGTCGACGATGCCGTCGACGGGAGTGAGGTCGCCCGGGTCGACTAGTTGATTGCCCTTTGCCACCGTGTAAGTCATGTTGATCTCCGCGTTGCGGTCCGAGCTAGTCCCGCAACAGTTCGACGAGAACCTCGGTCGAAATATTCAATTTCTCGGGAGCGAGCCGCAAAATGCTGCCTTCACGTTCGAGTACGCCCCGCGAAGCGAGCCGCTCCAACCTCGCTCCGAGATTCACGCCGTACTGATGCTCGATGCGTGAGAGGTCGATTCCCGCCAGTTGCCGCAAGCCGAGAAAGATTTCCTCTTCGAAGGCCGACTGCCAGGTCAGCGGCTCGACGCTCTCGATGGCGCTCTTGCCGGACGCGAGAGCATCCACGTACCTTGCCGGGTCATGAATATTGGCCCAGCGATGCGTGCCGGAAAACGAATGAGCACCCGCACCGAAGCCGAGATAGGGTTCGCGCCTCCAGTATTTGAGGTTATGCCGGGAAGCGAAGCCCGGCTTGGCCCAGTTGGAAATTTCGTACTGCTCAAAACCCGCGGAGCGGAGTTCTGCCTGGGCGACTTCGTAAAACTCGACCATGGCTTCTTCGCTCGGTAACTCACGAGCGCTGTAGCGCGATCCACCGCTCAAGACTTCCAGGCCGAGACGGGACCCATCGTCGATCTCCATCACATAAATCGAGAGGTGTTCGGGCGCCAGATCTACGGCTTGCTCGAGCGAATCGCGCCAGGAGTCGTGCGTCTGTTTGGGCAAACCTGCAATGAGGTCGAGGCTGATGTTGGGGACCCCGGCGTCACGAAGAATTCGCATCGCCCTCGAGATGTCGGTGCGGCGATGCATGCGGCCGGCCGCTTTCAGTTCTTCGTCGACAAACGATTGCGAGCCGACGCTAATGCGATTGATGCCCGCAGCGACCCAGCGGGCGGCCTTTACCGATTCGACCGTTTCCGGGTCAGCTTCCAGGGTCAATTCGTCCCATTTACCGGAAAAGGTATTGCGCAACGTGCCGAGCAGATCGCCTAGCAGCGCCGGGTCGAGCAGGCTTGGGGTGCCGCCGCCGATGTAGACGGTGTCCGCGGATGCGCAGCGAAGCTCGCGGGGTGCGGCGATTCCCGCGGCCTCGTACCCGGCGGAATGCGCCCGAATTTCATGCTGGACGGCCTGGATATAGGGCGCGAAGCGGCTGGACGACACTACGCCGGTGTGGAAGTTGCAGTAAGTGCACTTCGTCTGGCAGAAGGGCACCTGGACGTAAATGCCTAAAGTAGCCATCGAGGAAAACTGTAGCACATCGTCGATGTTGCGTTGCTCCAGGAGGGTGAAGGCCAGCCGATAGACTTTCAGACGCGATCGGGCAGCACTTTGACGTAGAGCTTCCGCTCTCGTGGGCCATCGAATTCCGCAAGGAAAATCCCCTGCCAACGGCCCAGCGCCAACTTCCCTTCCTCGACAAAAACAAACTGTGTGACACCCGCGAGTATGGTCTTGACGTGCGAATCGGAATTCCCTTCCGCGTGACGATATGGACCGGACATGGGAACCAGACGATCGAAAGTACCCTCGGCGTCGGAAGCCACATCGGGGTCCGCATGCTCGTTGATGAGAATTCCGGCGGTGGTGTGAGGTACATACAGGAAACAGGTACCGACACGGATTCCGAGCGCGGTCACAACGCGCTGCACTTCATTGGTAACGTCCACGAACTCGGTACGCCGACTGGTCTTGACGCGAATGGCCTGCATGCTCTGTTCTCCTTGGTGCGAACGGGCAACTGAGGCAGCCGGAAGCCAGCGGCCCAAACGACGCTTCCATTTTGCCAAAGGTCAGGGAATCGGGATGATGAAATGGCGTCCCGGCTTCTTCACACTGGCGTGCTTCTGCAGTTCCTCCAATGCACCGCTGCCCCAACGCGCGAGAAAGGGCAAGAAACAGAGATCGCGAGATTGCAAGCCTTTCTGGGGATAGAGCAGATTCTGAAGGAACTTTTCGTGCTGGGCGATGATCTTCTCGTGGCGATCGAGGGAGGCTCCGGTCTTGTGCCGAAGTTTGTCGAGTTGGTAGCCAATACGCTTTTCGGCGCGCGCGATAGCGCCCTGAAGCGTCGGGTCGACCTTGGCAATGGCTTTATGCAGCTTCTGAACACTCTCTTCGACGTCGTGAAGGTTGTCGTCGAATTTACGGGAAAGCTTTTTCGGGACCGCAGAGTTGTACATGCGGTTGCGAAGAGTCTGGGGGCTACACCAGACGTCTTCCACATCGAGATGGTATTTCTTCAGGATCCGCACACCTTTCGGATCGACGAGGGTGAAATCGGCACGCGGGAAAAGGACCGGCATGCGGCCAAGCAGCCGGTGGTAGAGAACCTGCGACTGCGCGTAGTAAGAGATTTCGGAGGGACCGCCGAAGTAGGCCACCGTCGGCAGAAGGAAATCCTGGACCACCGGGCGCAACAGCGCATTGGGGCTGAACTTTTCCGGAGCAGATTCGATGCGGCGCAGCCAAAGATCCCGTGACATGGTCATCGAGCCGCTCGCGAAGTTCCCGTTCGCAGCGGTGATGACTTGGCGTTTGCCTTGCTCCATCGAAAACAACAGTGTGCTGCGAGAGGTGACTTTGACCTGGGGTTCGAACCCTGCGTGTTCAATCTCCTTTCCCCGTTTTAGTAGCGCTTCCGTGAGTTCGTCACGCTCTCGGAGGGATTGGGAAAAGACAGGAGCCGCGACGCGATGCAGGCGCGCGTCGAGCGGATCGAGAAGAATGAGCCCGTGATCAGCAAAGATACGAGCGAACATGCCGGCAAAGGCGCCGCCGTAGGTGGCTTCCGGGGTGTACGTTTCATGGAGGAGGTCGCCGTAGGTCGGACCGAGAAATGGCTGGGCGCGACGCACGAGTTCGTCGATTTCCGGGCCTAATTTGATGCAGCCGACCGGAACTGCATCTTCGGCAGGTTTTGGCAATGCGAATAGCTGCAGTTCGCCCTCGTGGAACCAAGTGACATGGCGCACTTCGTCGACATCATGATCTTCGGTGGCCATCCAGAAAACAGGCACCGCCGGGATACCCTTGTCAACCAGGTCGCTAGCGGCCTGAATTGCGGTCAGCGCCTTGTAAAAGGCATACGCCGGGCCGCCAAAGAGTCCGACTTGCTGCCCGGTGACCACCGCCACGGCGCCTTCAGCCAAAAGGTCGAGATGTTTGAAAGTCGCCTCGCCGCTTCCATATTGCTGGTTCTGGGCACGAAGAATCTCGGACACCTCGCGGCGGCGATCCATCGGGAAGTTCAGTTTGTGCGCCAGTTGTGCTGCGGTCTTTAGTTCGGGAGGGTGCTCGAAGAAGTGCTGAACTTTGTGGAAATGCTCGACGTAATCGCGAAAGAGTTTCGGCGTCTGCGGCAGCTGGTGAGGAAGGAGGGCACGACAGTCCATGAGCGCTTAGATGATCACCCCGAGAAAAAGTGACGGCAAAGAACGATATCTTAGACGCGGGCGGCCGCCGGATGGATTTCAGAAAGCAGGGTCGCGATGGAATGCTTCTTCTCCTCAGACAGCGGCAGAAGGGGCCGGCGGGAGACTCCCCCTTGATAGCCGCGCAAGTCCATGGCGTATTTCACTCCCGGGATTCCACATTCAGAGACGATGCGCTTCGATGCGGCCACGAGAGCGAGCTGCAATTCCTGCGCCCGGGCATGGTCGCCGCGCTCGAACAGGGCGAACAGTTCCGCACATTTTTCCGGGATCGCCGCCGCAAGAGCCAGAATGGCACCGCGGGCGCCAACCGCGAGGGATGGGTAGACGACGGCGGCACCACCCGTCAGGACACAAAATTGCCTAGCAGCTCCAGCCACGATTTCGCCGATGCGCTGGACGCTGCCGGAGCTGTCTTTAATGCCTACGATATTGGGATGCGACGCCAACGCCAGTACTTCGGGGCTTTCAAGAGTGACACCCGTGAAGACCGGCACCGAGTAGAGGAGAATCGGAATCGGGGATGCGTCGGCAACAGCGCGGTAATGTTGGATATAGGTTTCCGCGCGATAGAAAGGTTTGTAATAGTACGGGGTTTTGACGAGCGCCAGGGGATAGGCGAGGGCTGCGGCGCGCTTCGTGCGGGCGATGGTTTCTGCCGTGGACTCCGCGCCGGTGCCGGCAATCAACAGTTTGTCGGGCGAAGCCGCCTCCCTCACCGCGGCCAAAACGGAATCGGCCTCGTCCTGACGGAGCATCACGGATTCGCCGGTGGAGCCGAGTACAACATATCCGGCAAGCGCTGTGTTGTTGTACCGGCGAATATTCTCCCTTACACCCTCCAGCAAAACGGATTCGTCCGATCGAAACGGAGTGACGAGCGCAGGGAAAATGCCGCTGATAACCATAATCAGACCCCTTTCGTAGAAGTGCCGGAGGCAGCCACGCTGGTGCCGTGCAAATCCTGCAGACAGGCAACTTCTCGTTGCAATTCGACGAGGGCATGGATGCCGCGAACGGCTGCATGCGCCGCGGAAAGCGTGGTAATACAGGGAATGTTGTAACGGATGGCCGCCCGGCGAATGGATTTTTCGTCGTAAAAGGACTCGCGGCCGAGTGGCGTGTTGATGACAAGGCTGATTTTGCCGGTTTTGATGAGATCGACGATGTTGGGTCGTCCCTCATTCACTTTGAAAACCTCCTCGCAAGGAACACCCGCGGCGCGCAAGGCGGCGGAAGTCCCGCGCGTAGCCACCAGCTTGAACCCGAGCGACACAAGCTCTTTGCCAAGGGGACCAATACTGCGCTTGTCGCGGTCGTTCACGCTGATAAAGACGGTGCCATTGCTCGGCAGTTTCTGCCCGGCGGCCAATTGGGCTTTGGCGAACGCCTGGCCGTAGTCGGTTGAGATGCCCATGACTTCACCGGTTGACCGCATTTCGGGTCCGAGAATGGTGTCCACACCGCGAAACTTGTTGAACGGGAAGACCGGCGATTTGACGGCGTAGAAATCACGCACGACGACTTCGGTGACGCCATTGTGATGCCTGACGGGCAGTTTCATATCAGCGAGGCGGCGGCCGACCATGAGGCGTGCAGCGATTTTGGCCAGCGGTACGCCGGTAGCCTTGCTGACATAAGGAACGGTGCGGGAGGCGCGCGGGTTTACTTCAAGGACGTAGACGGTATCGCGCTGGATGGCATACTGAACGTTCATGAGGCCAATGACCTTCAGGGCCAGCGCGAGACGCTTGGTGTAATCGCGAATGGTCTCGAGAACCTTCGGCGAGAGGCTAAACGGAGGCAGCACGCAGGAAGAATCGCCCGAATGCACACCGGCTTCTTCGATGTGCTCCATGATCCCGCCGATCACCACGTCGCTACCGTCGGCCAGTGCATCGACGTCGACTTCGGTGGCTTCTTCGAGGAACTGATCGATCAAAACGGGGCGCGCAGGACCCATCATGGCGGCCTGGGCAACATATTCCTGGACCGTGTTCACGTCGTAGGCAATGACCATGGCGCGGCCGCCGAGCACGTAACTGGGGCGAACCAGCACGGGAAGGCCGATTTCCCCCGCAACGCGCGCAGCTTCTTCGGGCACAAGCGCCGTGCCGTTGCGCGGTTGCGGAATTCTCAGTTCCTCGAGGAGGCGGCCGAAGCGGCGGCGATCCTCGGCAAGGTCGATCGATTCAGGAGCGGTGCCCACAATCGGCACACCATTGCGCTTCAGTTCGAGGGCGAGGTTCAGAGGTGTTTGGCCGCCGAACTGGACAATGACGCCACTGGGCTTTTCGCGTTCGACAATCGCGAGCACATCTTCAAGCGTGAGCGGCTCGAAGTAGAGGCGATCGGAGGTGTCATAGTCGGTCGAAACCGTCTCGGGATTGCAATTCACCATGATGGTTTCGAAGTTGTCGGCGCGCAGAGCGAAACTGGCGTGACAGCAACAGTAGTCAAATTCAATGCCTTGCCCGATGCGATTCGGCCCACTGCCGAGAATCATGATTTTCTGTTTTGGCGTGACGTTGGCTTCGTCTTCGTCCTCGTAACTCGAATAGAGGTAAGGCGTGAAGGACTCGAATTCGGCAGCGCAGGTATCGACGCGTTTGAACACCGGACCCACGTTGTAGCGGGCCCGCTGCAGACGGACGGCGGCGGGAGTGGTTTTCCAGATCTGCGCCAGGTATTCGTCGCTTGATCCGATGCGCTTGACTTCGCGTAAAAGATCCTTGGACGCGGTTTCGACCGTGACCGATGCGGCGCGGCGATTGACCTGGATGATCTCCTCGATTTGATGAATAAACCAGGGATCGATCTTGGTCAGTTCACAGATCTCGTGCGCCGGAAGACCGCGCTCGGCTGCGGTCAGGATCCAGTGGATGCGATTCGGCCGGGGAGTGGCCAGTTTCTCGCGAAGCAGCGAGTCGGGAGTTTCGACGGGGGCGCGCCACGGCGTGCTGGGTTCGAGCGAGCGAATGCCCTTCTGCAAGGCTTCCTTGAAGGTGCGGCCGATGGACATGACTTCGCCGACCGACTTCATCTGCGTGCCAAGGCTGCTGTCGGCGCCCGGAAACTTTTCGAATTGCCATTTGGGAATCTTTACGACCACATAGTCGATGGTGGGCTCGAAACTTGCGGGGGTCTTTTGCGTGATGTCGTTGGGGATTTCGTCGAGGGACATCCCGACGGCAAGGCGAGCGGCAATCTTGGCGATCGGAAAGCCGGTGGCCTTGCTGGCCAGAGCGGAACTGCGCGAGACGCGCGGATTCATTTCGATCACCACCATGCGGCCGTTCTCGGGGTTGATGGCGAACTGCACGTTCGAACCGCCGGTTTCGACGCCCACTTCCCGAATGATCGCGGCGGCCGCATTGCGCATGCGCTGATATTCCTTGTCGGTGAGGGTCTGCGCCGGAGCGACGGTGATGGAGTCGCCGGTGTGCACGCCCATGGGGTCGAAATTCTCAATGCTGCAGATGACCACGAAGTTGTCACGGAAGTCGCGCATGACTTCGAGTTCGAACTCTTTCCAGCCGAGTACGGACTCTTCGACGAGCGCCTCGTGTACCGGGCTCATGTCGAGCGCGTGGGAAATCGCTTCGGAGAATTCTTCCTTGTTGTAAGCGATGGAGCCGCCGGTGCCGCCGAGTGTGAACGAAGGCCGAATCACCAGTGGAAAGCCGAGCTGATCGCAAAGGCGCATGGCATCTCGCGCGCTGTTGACCAGCGCGGACGCCGGCACTTCGAGGCCGATTTTGCGGCAGGCGTCTTTGAACCACAGGCGGTCTTCGGCGACTTTAATGGCGCGCAACGAAGCGCCAATCATTTCGACTTTGTGCTTTTCGAGGATGCCGGTTTCGGCGAGTTCGACAGCAAGATTGAGAGCGGTCTGTCCGCCAACGGTGGGAAGAAGCGCGTCGGGCCGTTCTTTAACGATAATTTCCTCGAGATATTCCTTGGTGAGCGGCTCGATGTAGGTGCGGTGCGCCAATTCGGGGTCGGTCATGATGGTCGCCGGATTCGAATTGACGAGAATGACTTCGTAGCCTTCCGCGCGCAGTGCCTTGCACGCTTGCGCGCCGGAATAGTCGAACTCGCAGGCCTGGCCAATGACAATCGGGCCGGAGCCGATGATCAGGATTTTATGAATGTCGGTCCTTTTCGGCATGGTTAGGAACGCGAGCTCCCGGGGTGCGCGAAGTCTTTCATCATGTCGATGAATTGGGTGAAGAGATAGTGGGAGTCATGGGGGCCCGGTGAGGCTTCGGGGTGGTATTGCACGCTGAACAGCGGCAGATGGCGATGGCGCATGCCCTCGTTGGTGTGATCGTTGAGGTTTAGATGCGTGACTTCGACTTCGCTGGACGGCAAGGAATCCGGGTCAACGCAGAAACCATGATTTTGGGCCGTGATTTCGACTTGATTCGTAAGCAAATTCTTCACCGGATGATTCGAACCATGATGGCCGAATTTGAGCTTGAACGTTTTGCCGCCTAACGCCAGTCCACAGAGTTGGTGCCCGAGACAAATGCCGAAAACCGGTACGCGCCCGAGGAGCTTGCGAATATTTTCGTGCGCATAGGTAATCGGCTCGGGATCGCCTGGACCATTCGAAAGAAACACGCCATCCGGTTTGCGGGAGAGCACGTCTTCGGCGGAGGTATGGGCCGGAACGACGGAGACGTCGCAGTGATGATCGACGAGCAGGCGCAGGATGTTCTGCTTGATCCCGTAATCGTACGCGACGACCTTGAACTGGGTGGTGTCGGGACCATTGCCGCCGGCTTCTCCCATTTGTTCGGTCCACGGAGAAGTGGCTAGTTCGATCGACGCTTTTTGCCAATCATAGGGATTTTTGCAGCTGACCCGACTAGCCAGTTCCTGGCCGGCCATCAGCGGCAGCTGTTTGGCTTCGAAAATCAGCTGGTCGGCCGCGGTGCCGTCGGTCGCCACGATGCCGCGCAGCGCCCCGACTTTGCGGATATGCAGAACCAGCGCGCGGGTATCGATGTCCCAGAGGACGGGAATCTTGTGGCGATTGAGATACAGTTGCGCCGTTTCGGCCGAGCGCCAGTTCGAGGAGATCTGGGAAAACTCGCGGACAATCAGCGATTCGATGTGGGGCCGCGAGGATTCCTCGTCATCAAGATTCGCGCCGACATTACCGATGTGCGGGTACGTAAGGCACACGATCTGCCCGGCATAACTCGGATCGGTAAAAACTTCCTGGTAACCGGTGAGGCTGGTGTTGAAAACGACTTCGCCGCCCCGGCGCGTGATCGCGCCGGCAGCGCGTCCGTTAAAGATGCGTCCGTCTTCGAGCGCGAGTATGGCAGGTCTGTGCAAAACTTCCGTCAGTGTATCCTCCGTCCAACTTCATTTGTCACTGGCCTCGGTCGTCGACAACGAGCCGAAATGGTCCACGGGCCAATAGGCGAAGACCGCTCTTCCGTAAATATATTGGCTGGCAACCGGGCCGAAAACACGGGAATCGTTGGAACTGATGCGATGATCGCCCATGACAAAATAATGACCGCGGGGAACCTTGATGGGGCCGAAATCGCTGACATCGGTGTATTGCGGCGGGACGTAGGGTTCCGAAATCGCTTCGCCATTGATGTAAACCGCGCCGCGGCGAATCTCAACGCTTTCGCCGGGCAGCCCGACGACGCGTTTGATAAACGATTTGGAACGGTCCAGGGGGTACCAAAACACCACCACGTCACCGCGAACGATGGGCTCGAAGCGATACACAAATTTGTTGATGAAGATGCGCTCCTGATCCGAAAGGAGCGGAGCCATGCTCGTGCCTTCCACCTTCACCGGCTGATACAGGAAGACGATGATGACCAGCGCAAGACCGATGGCGATAAGCAAGTCGCGGGTCCAGACGCGAATCTCATGGCGCAAGACGTTGTGAGAAGATGCAGGATCGGAAGGAGAAGGAGTGGAAAGCCCGGAAGCCAAAGGAGAACTGGTGGCGTTGGGAGTGTCGCCTGATGGAGGAGAGATGTTGTTCTCGTCGGGTTTCAGCATCTCGTACTGCCTTTCACTTATAGCACGCGGCTGAGAGTTTAGGCCAGTCGCGATTTGACGCGCGAAGGGGATGCGCCTTCAAAGATTGGATTCGGGCGGCGGCTCCTGCCGTTGCTCACCAACCGCGAGCCGGTCTGAGGGATTGGACCCGGACAGGGTTCGAGGTACAGGACGAAAACGGGCTACTCGCGGGAAAGGGCGAAATTCAGAACCGCGAGCGACGCGATTACAGCGGTTTCGGTACGAAGGACGAGTCTTCCCAGGGAGGCCTCGGCAAAACCGGCTCGCCTCGCTACCGCGAGCTCGGAGTCGGTCCAGCCGCCCTCGGGGCCAATGGCGAGTGCGACGTTCTCGGCCGTCACGCCAGCCAGGGATTCGCGGAGGGGTTTCGCATCCGCGGCTTCCGAAAGGAGTATACGGGGACCGTCGAGGCAGCTCGGGAATGCGGACTCCGGTTTCGCGAGAGCCTCAAGAGCCGGCCATTGCACGCGCCGAGACTGCTGGGAAGCCTCGAGCAGAATTTTGCGCCATCGTTCGGCGCGCTTGGGAGCAGCGGCCAGCAAAGCCTTCTCGCTGCGCGCTGCGGCCAAAGGAACCACCCGCACAACGCCCAGTTCGGTAGCTTTTTCGAGCGCCCATTCGAACGCGTCAAACTTCACCACCGACAACAGCAACGTGGTTTTGAGCTGAGGGATGTGAGCCGGAAGGCGTTCGGTAAGCTCAAATTCTACCCGGTCTCGCGACACGCTTTGAATGCGCCCCAGCCAAACCGCGGTGCCATCACTCAATTCATAAAGTTGACCCGTTTCAGCACGCAGGACGCGTCCCAGGTGATGCGCCGCTTGCCCTTCCATCACCGCCTGCTGCCCGTCGAATTTGGGAACGAAGAATCGGCGACGCATCGAAAGGCACTACCCGAAAATGTCTTTTACCTTGTCGAAGAGCGAGGAACCACGCTCGGCGGGCTTGTTTTCGACCTTCAATGTGGCGTCGAGCTGTTCGAGGAGCTTGCGTTGTTCCTTGGTTAGCTTGGTCGGAGTCATCACGCGCATGTGGTAGTAGAGATCACCGCGGCCACCTCCGTGAGGATCGGGGAGGCCCTTCGCTTTCACGCGAAAGACCGCACCACTTTGTGTGCCTTCGGGAATTTTCAGACGCTCCTCACCGTTCAGGCCGGGCACCTGAAGTTCCGTGCCCAAAGAGGCTTGCGCGACGCTCAGGGGAATGGTGCAGTAAAGATCCGCTCCTCGGCGTTCGAAGAAGGGATGGTCTTTTACTTCGAGAACCACGTAGAGATCGCCCGCGGGACCGCCGTTCGCTCCGGGCTCGCCCTCCCCCTGTACGCGGAGACGTGTGCCGGTGTCCACACCGGGCGGGATACGAAGCTCGATGGTGTGCTCCCGTTCGACGCGGCCTTGCCCGCGACAATCCGGGCAGCGTTCCTTGATGATTTGACCGGCGCCCTGACAAGCGGGGCAGGTGCGGTTGATGGTGAAGAAGCCTTGCTGGTAAACCAGTTGACCGCGACCGCCGCAGCTCTGACAGCTAGCGACCCCGGTTCCTTTCTTCGCGCCCGTACCGTTGCAGGATTCGCAAAACTCCTGACGCGGCACGCGGATCTTCGTGTTCACGCCCGCGGCGGCTTCATCAAAAGCCATCGTCATGTCGTAGCGCAGGTCGGCGCCACGCTGCACGCGACCGCCCCGCCGGCGACCTCCACCGAAGAGGTCTTCGAAACCGAAGAAGTCGCCAAAGATGTCGTGAAAGTCCTGGAAGATGGACGCGTTGAAATCCGGTTGCCCGCCCGCGCCGGCCAGGCCCGCATGCCCGTAGGTGTCATAGATCTGGCGTTTTTGGGCGTCGCTCAGAATGCTGTAGGCTTCCGTGCACTCGCGAAAACGAATCTCCGCCTCTTGCTTGTTGTCGGGATTGCGGTCGGGATGCCACTTCAACGCGGCTTTGCGGTAGGCCGACTTGATTTCTTCCACCGAAGCAGTTTTGGTGACGCCAAGAATTTCGTAAAAATCACGTTGTTGGGCTCGGGCCATGGGTAATCGATGCCGTCCTGTTTTTAGAGAATTACCTATTTAGTTGGCTGCCTTGTTGGATGCCGGACTCGGATGAACCGCTACGCGCACCATGGCCGGCCGTAAGACACGGCCGTGATAGACGTAGCCGGGTTGATAGACTTCGAGAATCGTGCCGTCCTCATGTTTGGCGGTTTCCGCACGATCCATCGCTTGGTGCAGATGCGGATCAAACGGCTTGCCGAGAGGCTCGATGCGCTCGACACCCAGCCGCGCGAGGTTGTCCAACAGTTGCTTGTAGATCAACTCGAATCCCTTGCGATAGCTCTCGTATTGCGCTTCCCGGTGAGCGGCGAGAGCGTGTTCAAATCCGTCGATCACGGGAATCAAACCCTCGATCACCCGGGCGGTAGCCCGCTGGAAGGACTCCTTATTCTCTTTTTCGGCGCGCTTTCGGTAATTCGCAAAATCCGCCTGGTGGCGAAGGAGGCTCTGACGCAATTCCTCCAGGTCCGAGGACCGTTTTCGCCCCTCGGGATCCTCCACAATGGCCTTCCCTTCCCCGTTCGCTTCGTCCGATAAATTGTTTGGCTCGTTCGCGTCCGTATCCTGATCCTTCATGGGTTTGTTTACCTCAATCTCCTATTCTTTCTTGTTTAACACCTCGCTGAGCAGTTGCGCGACGTACGCCACGGCCGTCATGGCCCGTTCGTAGTGCATGCGCGTGGGGCCGAGAACACCGAGCGATCCCTGCACGTTATCGTGCAGGGAGTAAGGAGCACTAATGAGCGCGAGATTCTCACCGGCTTCAGAGATTTCCTTTACGCCAATACGCACAAAAACGGGTTCAGGCGTTTCGATGCACGCATTCAAGACTGCGATAAGGCGATGTTTCTCCTCGATCGCGGCCAGCAGGTCGCGCAGTTGCGCCTGGTCGGCGAATTCGGGCGCGCTGACGATCTGGGCGGTACCTTCCACGTACATCTGGCGCTCGATGCTTTCGCCGAACACTTCCGGGGCACAAAGAGCGAGGGCGCTTTGCGCAATGGTCTCGTACCGTTCCCGCTCCGTGGCAAGTTTCTGAAGAAGGTCATCGCGAATGGCCTCAAGAGTCCATCCAGAGTAGTGGGTATTCAGAAAATTCGCGGTGTCATCCAACTCCAGTTGCGTAAACAGGCGCGCGGGGCGGAGAACCTTGTCCCGCGTATCGCCTCCCGGTGAGATGAGCACCACAACGACGCGGCCATCCGGCAGGAGCCACATACGGGCGTGCTCGAGGACGGCTTTGCGCAACGGTGGCGCGACAACAATGCCAACGCCTTTCGACACTTCGGCGAGTACATGGCCCGCACGTTCGGCGATTCCCGATATCCCCGCGCCGGAGGTCATCTCGCGGTGTATCCATTCGCGATCCTGAACACTCAGTGTGGCCTGGGAGGCAATTTCCTGGGCGAAGAAGCGGTACGCCGCCGCGGTCGGAATCCGGCCCGCCGAGGTGTGCGGCTGATAGAGGTAGCCGCCCTCCTCGAGGTCGGCCATCACGTTCCGTATGGTCGCCGTGCTTAGCGACTCCTCGAAACGCTTGGAAATGGCGCGCGAGGAGACGGGCTCGCCCGATTCGATATACGTTCGGACGATGTCCGCAAGAATCTGGCGGTTACGGCGTTCTTGTAAGGCGGCGGTACGCATAAGCAGCAGTCCCAAGGACTTGCTAATCCTATTTTAGGAAGCGTGTCAAGCCGGGTCAATTCCGCCGAGCAGCCGCCGAACCTAACTGTTATCGATTTGTGCGCGCTGCAGTTTGTCGGAATAGTCGACATAGACCGATTTCCACTCGGTGAAGAAGTCGATCGCGGCAACAGCAGCCTCGCGGTGACCGTTCCCGGTTTGCTTGGTGCCGCCAAAAGGCAGATGCGTCTCGGCGCCGACGGTTGGGGCATTCACGTAAACGATCCCAGTGTAGAGGTCGCGAATGGCAGCGAAAGCACGATTCACGTTGCGCGTGTAGATGGAAGCGGAAAGCCCGTAGCGAACCCCGTTGGCAACATCGATCCCCTGCTCGAGACCTTCGATGGGTATGACGGAAACCACCGGGCCAAAGATTTCTTCTTGGGCAAGGCGCATTTTCGGGTCGCAATCGCCGAAGACGGTCGGTTCGTAAAACCAACCTTTCGCGTGAGCACCCTGGTCGAGCCGCTGGCCACCTGTAAGAAGCTTGGCGCCTTCCTGCTTTCCAATTTGCACGTAATGGATCACGGTGTTGAGTTGCGGTTCGTTGATGAGCGGACCCATTTCGGTGCCGGGCTCGAGGCCGTTCCCCACTTGCAATGTTCGGGAGCGCGCGACCAAGCGCGAAACAAATTCTCGGTACACGGACTTTTCTACCCCGATACGGCTGGCCGCAGTGCAACGCTGGCCGGTGGTACCGAAAGCACCCCAGATTGCACCGTCGACCGCCAGATCGAGGTTCGCGTCCTCCAGGACGAGCATGATGTTTTTGCCGCCCATTTCGAGGCTGCAGTGTTTGAATTCCGGCGCGCAAATTTCCGCGATGATCCGACCCGTTGCCGTCGAACCCGTGAAACTGACAACGGGAACTTCTTTGTGTTTCGCGAGAGGAGCACCGCTTTCCGGGCCCTCACCGCTGACGAGATTGACGACCCCCGATGGGAGCCCGGCTTCGGCCAGGGTCTCGATCAGGTGATAAGAGGAAAGTGGCGTGTCTTCCGCGGGCTTCAGGACAAGGGTATTGCCGCAGACAAGAGCTGGCATCATTTTCCACGAGGGAATCGCCATGGGGAAATTCCACGGCGTGATCATGCCGCAGACGCCGATGGGCTGGCGAACGCTCATGGCGAACTTGTTGGGTAGCTCGGAAGGTGTGGTCTGCCCAAACAAGCGGCGTCCTTCGCCGGCCATGTAGTAGGTCATGTCGATGGCTTCCTGAACGTCGCCGCGGGTTTCCGGGAGAACCTTGCCCATTTCGCGGGTCATGTCGCGCGAGAAGTCCTCCTTGCGCTTGACGAGGAGCTCTGCGGCCCGAAAGAGGATCTCCGCGCGCTTCGGTGCAGGCACGAGGCGCCACGTTTGGTAGGCTTCGCGGGCGGCCGAGACTGCGGCTTCGACGTCGGACTCGGACGACAGGGGAAACTCGCCGATAATTTCATCCGTGTTCGCCGGGTTGTGGTTGAGATGAGACTTGCCGCCATGCGGAGCGACCCATTCCCCATTGATAAAATTCTTGAACACCTTCGTCGCGACGGCTGTGGCCATAGTCTTGCCTCCGAAGCGAGTCTAGCGACGGTATAAACACTCGTCAAACAGCAAGAAAACGCGAAAAGCGCGTCACTTTATTCCCGGGCCAGGGTTAGATGCGCTAAAGGAGGAGGTCTGCGATTCGAGAGCAAAGAGAGATGAAACTGCGCGGCGCCCTACTAGCGGTTCCCGCGTTCTTCGGCGTGGCGGCCCTCTGCGGCATCGTAGCCCATCAGAATGCTGATGACCGGCGAGGAAGATTAGAGGTGGATGGGCGAGAGCGCAGCTATGAACTTCATGTGCCCAAGAATTACGACGGAAACCAGCCGATTCCGTTGGTGCTGGCGCTTCATGGTCGATTCGGCACGGGAGCGGGCGAGGAAAAACTGGCGCATCTCGATAAGCTCAGCGATAAACACGCTTTTGGGGTGGTGTACCCGAACGGACTCGGGCGAAGTTGGGCTGATGGTCGTGCGGCAACGCCCTCCGACGAGTCCGGCACTGATGACGTAAAATTCATCTCCGCTTTGATCGACAACATGGAGCAGGAGTATAAGGTCGACACGAAGAGGATTTATGCCACGGGCATGTCGAATGGCGGATTCATGAGCGGGCGTTTGGCCTGCGACTTGTCAAACCGCATCGCGGCGGTTGCCATAGTAGCGGCGTCGCTATCCGAGAATACAGCGGCCACCTGTAACCCGGTCCAACCTGTTTCTGTAATGATCATCCAGGGCAGCGACGACCCGCTGGTGCCGCTAGAAGGCGGCACGCTCCGACGCGGCGGATCCGGCGGCTCGGTGCTATCACACCAAGCTGCGGTTCAGAAGTTCGTCGAACTGAACCGGTGCAATTCCCAGCCAAAGAAAGAACACCTTGCCGACCGCGCGAATGACGGTACCACCGTGGATGCCGAATGGTATGCGAGTTGTGCGGATGGGACGCAGGTACACGGATACGTGGTAAACGGCGGCGGCCACACATGGCCGAGCGGAATGCCCTACCTACCCGCGGCGATGATCGGGAAAGCCACGCACAATCTGGACGCAAGCGAGCTGATCTGGCACTTCTTCTCGGGGCACCACCGCTGAACGAAGCCGCTTATGGATTGTCGCGAGGCTCTTCCGGAGACGAGGTGGTGTTGTGCAGCCGATTCACGTAGTTGGCGGGAGCGACCGGAGCTGCGAGGCCAGCGGTTTGGGAACCCAGGCCCAGTTTTTGCAGTGTCCATGCATCGAGTTTGCCGGTGGGCTCTAAACCGTGACTCGACTGGAATTTCTTCATCCCCTCCACGGTGGAGTCATCCCACTTCCCGGTCGGCGTACCGCTGAAGGCACCCTTGCTGGCGAGGGCCTCCTGAATCTCGTTGATGCGGTCGGGCGTCGGCGAATCCTGGCCGCGAGGTTTCCTCTTCCTGCGCGACGCGGTTTTCGAATGACTGGTCGTTGGCTTTTTGCCCGTGGAGCTTGCCGGTTTCGTTGCCGGAGATTTTCCCGCGCTCGACGAGGATGCGTGCGCGGTGGAACTGCCCGATTTGCCGTGCGCGGTGCTCTTGTGAGTCGTTGCCGTCGTGCTGCTCTCGGAAGCCTGAGCCGCGGCGACGACGGGCAGAAGGCCTAGGCCCGCCGTCAAACCCGCGAAAATCAGTCCGCGCTTCCAGAGCAAGTTGCGCATGGCTGGGCGATTGTACCTTTACTTGCCGTCCGCCGGAACCACGCCGGGTAGAAAGACGGTCATGATGCGGTCCGTTGGGCTGCGACGAAGAACCTTGAAGACGACATTGTCGCCGGGTTTCAGTTTCGAAATTGCCTTGCGATAGTCATCGACGGAGGTAACCGCCTGGCCGTTCACCTCGGAGATGACGTCGCCCTGCGTGAAGCCAACATCGTCGGCAAAGCTGGTGGGCTCGACTTCACTCACGAGCACGCCCTTCTGTCCTTCGACACCGACCCGCTGCGCGCGTTCCGGAGTGAGGCTTTCGACGTGGAGACCGAATTCCGTTGGCGCCGCATCGTCGGGAGTGTTGTTTACGCGGCCCGCGGAGTTGGGAAAGACGTGCGTGCGGTCCTCGACGGTGGCGGTGGTGTCCTTCTGCTGCTTGTCGCGGTAATAGGTGATCTTGACCTTGCTGCCGATCGGCGCAGACGCGATCGGGTTCACCAGATCGTTGCCGGTCTTCACCACTTGACCGTTAATGGCGCTGATCACATCACCACCCTTCAAGCCAGCTTTTTCCGCCGGACTGCCGGGTTCGACGCCTTCGATCACGACGCCGTACGGAGCGCCGAGCGCCTTCAAGGTAATTTGGTTGGTGCCGAGATCTTCCTGGAAGCTCACACCGATGGAGCCGCGCGTTACGCGTCCGCTCTTCACGATCTGATCATAGACACTGATCGCCGCGGCCGACGGCATGGCAAAGCCAACACCTTCATAGCCGCGGCCACCGGTCAAAATCGCGGTATTGATACCGATGACCTGTCCGGCCATGTCGACGAGTGGTCCGCCAGAATTGCCGGGGTTGATCGCCGCGTCGGTCTGCAGGAAGCGCTGGAACTGACGGCCCATGCCGCCGCGGTCCTTGGCACTGATAATACCCGCGGTGACGGTCGCATTCAGCCCGAAGGGACTGCCAATCGCCAAAACCCAATCGCCGACCTGGACGCCCTCGGAATTGCCGAGTTTGGCACAGGGGAGATCCTTGCCCGCATCGATCCTGATCACCGCAAGGTCGGTGTCTTCGTCGGTGCCGATTACCTTCGCCGTGTACTTGGCGGGATCGCCATTTAACTGCACCTGAATCTTGGTGGCCTGCTCGATGACGTGGTTGTTGGTGAGGATGAAGCCGTTCTTATCGAGAATGACGCCCGAGCCGAGGCTGCGTTCTGCCTGGGGAGTTTGCGGGCCAGCGCCGGGGCGGCCATCGAAAAAGTGGAAAAAGAAATCCTCACTCGGATCGTCCGGATCCAGCGGCGAGCCCTGTCGCCGGCGGGATTTGCGATCGATCACCTGCGTGGTCGCGATATTGACGACCGCGGGTTCAACGCGGTTCACAATAGACGCGAAAGAGTTCGAAGAAGGGATGGGGTCGGGAAGAGCCAGAGGGGTCGCGTTCGTACCGGCAAACGCGAAACCTTTCATGGCCGAAACGCGGCCCGAGATGACCGTCCCAATCATAATTCCAACGACCAGCGTCAACGCGATCAAACCAGCCGCGACCACCTTGCGGCGCCGGCTCCAATCCACCACCGTTCGTACGTGATCCATCTGTGCTGCTCCTATCTCATCCGTGGGCCCATACACTTTCGGAAAGTATAACACCGCCCTGAGCCGGGGGTTTCCTCCCGAGAATGTTGCGCCTCGACATTAACTGGCCGTTTGGCCGGGTGTCCCTGTATGGGATGCTGTACTTTCTCCTTTGACGCAAAAAGTCAGCAAATTGTTGTTAGCACGGGTGGACGAAACTTTGATCTTGACAATCACGTAAACTTCCGGCATAAAGACGGTAGCCGTAAGCACGGCGTCACGTGGCGATTTAGGGCGACTTGCTCCACGTAAAAAACTGCTAAAGAGCTGGTAGAGTTCACAGATCAACCTTCTGAGACCCTCCAAGCACTTTGGCACGGAGGGTTTTTCATTTTGTCCCTCCGCGCTGCCCTTAGTCAATGTCACGTCATTTCCACCGGCACCGGCTACAGCCTTGCTGGGTGTCCGGCACGAGGTGACTCATGAAGGAACTTTATTACCTCCGATGTAGAGAATGCGGTAAGAGGTACGGCAATACCCCGCAATCGTTCTGCGAAGAGTGTTTTTCTCCCCTGGAAGTCAGCTACGACTACGAAGCGCTCGGCCAGAAGGCCAAGCGC
>Ga0306920_100001359_pt1 | contig 30263 bp, 26 predicted proteins | sample flu12Cox44000170_FD_204666 | JGI IMG/M metagenome (GOLD analysis project Ga0306920, IMG submission 204666) | Lab enrichment of tropical soil microbial communities from Luquillo Experimental Forest, Puerto Rico - flux4day.12C.oxic.44.000.170 (v2)... | ecosystem: Environmental > Terrestrial >... | reverse complement strand
TGAGCTGGGCATCCGCGGCATCCGCTTCAACCTGGTGCAGGCCGGCGCCACCACGGCCGAGATGCTCGAGCCGCTGTCGAGGCGCGTCAACGAGCTGGGCTGGCACGTCCAGATCCATATGCTGGGCGACGGCATCGTGAAGATCGAGGACACGCTGCAGCGGCTGCCCTCCCCGATCGTGTTCGATCACATGGGCCGCATCCCAAAAGACGTAGGCGTCGAGCACCCCGCATTTACCACCATCCGCAGGCTGATCGACAAAGGCCGCACCTGGGTCAAGATCTCGGGCGCCTACATGGATACCAAGGTCGGTCCACCGAGCTATGCCGACTCCACGCGCCTTGCGCAGGCCTATGTGAAGGCAGCCCCGGAACGCATGGTGTGGGGCAGCGACTGGCCGCATCCTACCGAGAAGGACAAGCCGGACGATGCCGTCTTGTTCGACCTGCTCACGGCATGGGCTCCCGAGGAAGCCGTCCGCAATCGCATCCTGGTCGACAACCCGGCAACGCTCTACGGATTCGCAAAGGCGACGTAGGATTCCATCCCGTCGTGGCAGACGCCGCGCGCTCAGCGGCGCCATAAGAAGGACTCGGGCTGCCGGCGGTGCTCCCAGCGCGCGCGCTCGAGCTCGGGGCTGTCGTCCTCCACAAGCGGATAGCCGAGACACAGATAGGCGATGAACCGCCACGTCGTCGGGACATCGAGAATCGCGCTCACACGGCCGGGGTTGAGAATCGACACCCAGCCCATCCCGATCCCGTCCGCGCGCGCGGCAAGCCACATGGTGCAGATGGCGGCGACCACAGAATATTCCGCCATCTCCGGCATGGTCCTTCGCCCCAGCCCGTGACCGAGGTCGGTTGCCGGATCGGCGAACACGGCGAGTTGGGCGGGAGACTCCGCGATGCCGGCGAGCTTGAGCGCGGCATAGTTTCTGGCCAGATCACCGGCATAGTCGCCGAGCGCGTCGGCATTGCAGGCCTTGAAATCCTCAAGCACAGCCGCCCGGCGCGCCGGGTCGTCCACAATGACGAACCGCCACGGCTGGCTCAGCCCGACGGAAGGCGCCAGGCACGCAATCTCGATCAGACGTTCCAGGCTGCCGGGCGGCAGCGGCTCGGGCCGAAACCGGCGCACGTCACGGCGCCAGACCAGAAGCTCGCGCAGCCGCTCGCGGAACCCTTCATCGAAGCCAATTGGCGCGCTGTTGCTCATAGGGTGCATGCTTTGGCGGATACCGCATGTGCTTGAGAGCTCGGTTGCCGATCATCCATCAACTTCCACGTCGGCAAACATGCTTTTCTGCCGTTTACCGAATGCTTTCCCGTATATCGGCTACGCGATATGCTCGCATCGAGTATTGCCCTTCACCGGCGGCGTGAGAAGGAGCGTCGGGTTGCTGGACCTCAGCTGGTTGCAGGACCTCAACTGGCCCTATCTCCTGTTTGGCACGCGTGGCCGCATCGGTCGCGCCAGCTGGTGGATCGCCTCCTGCGCTCTCATGGGGATAGGGTTTGCTGTCCTGAGCCTGATTGGGCGCAACATCGTTTTGGCGATCCTGCTTGCTCTCATGGGGCTGGTGATCGTCTACTGCCTGCTCGCGGTTGCCGTTAAGCGGCTGCATGACCGCGACAAGCGTGGCTGGTGGATCCTGCTGTTTGCCGTGACCCCGATCATGCTTGCCAGCGTTGTCAGCGCACTGGGCGAGGACTGGATCGGATCGACGCTCGACTACGCGGCCTGGATCCTGGTGCTCGCCATCGCAATCTGGGCGCTGCTCGAATTCGGCTTCATGCCGGGCACTGGCGGGAGCAACCGCTATGGACCCGACCCGCTTGCCAAAGCGAAAGCCGACGCGCGCCAGGGCGGGATTCGGGCATAACACGCGCTGCTCATTCCAGCTGGAAACCGGTGGCCTTCACGATGGGAGCCCATTTGCGCTGGTCGCTCGCGATCGATGCAGCGAAATCCACCGGCGAGCCGCCGAGCGCCGCAAAACCAATCCTTGCCATATGGGCGGCGAGATCCGCTGAGCGCAGGCATTCATCGACCGCGCCATTGAGCCTTACCACGATCTCCGCGGGCGTTGCTGCCGGCCCCAGGATGCCATAACGGGTCACGACCGTCATCGTTGGCAATCCGGCCTCGATCATCGTGGGCACCTGCGGCTGGTCCGGGCTCCGCGTGGGCGAGGTGACGGCGAGCGCCCGCAGCCTGCCTTCGCGTATGAGCGGAACCAGCGTCGAGCCGCTGCCGAAATTCATGTCGATGCGCCCGCCCAGCATGTCGGTCACCGCCTGGGCGCCGCCGCGATAGGGAACGCTCACAATCTCGGTTGCGGTTACGGCCTTGAACAGCTCTCCGACGAGATGCGGCAGGGTCCCCTGCCCAAATCCAAAGCTCAGTTTGCCGGGATTGGCTTTGGCGTAGGTGACGAGCTCTTCGACCGTTCTGGCTGGGACGGCTGGCGCGATCACCATCACCAGCGCCGAGCTGCCGACCATGGCAATCGGAGCAAAATCGTTGAGCGGATTGTAGGTGAAGCTCGAATGTCCGAGCGCAGCAACGACGTGGGTGGGCGTGTTGGAGAACAGAAGCGTATAGCCGTCCGGCTCTGCGGTCATGACGGCGCGCGCGCCTATGAAAGTACCCCCGCCAGCCCGATTCTCGATCGTAAAGGGCTGGCCCAGGCGCGCGGAAAGGTGCGGCGCGATGAAGCGCGCGATCACGTCGTTGGGAGAACCGGCCGTATAGGGAAGGATCATCCTGATCGGCCTGTGCGGGTAGTCTTGCGCGCGCGCGCCGCGCGGCGACACCAGCGCGAGTGCGCCAACCGCTGCAATGAATCCGCGCCGACGCATCGTTCTCTCTTCGAGCCAACGACCGGCATGCTCGCCGCAACTCGGCGCAATGTCCACTGCGCCGTGCGTTTTGACTCGCGGCCCGTGCTTCGCATACTCAGACAGGCGACCTTCCACTGCTTGCGCAGCGGCGCGCCGCGTTCGGATCAGGAAAGCGGATGCCAGCAGCGACCGGACAACCTCGTTACCGGATCGGCATCGATACCGGCGGGACGTTCACCGACATCGTGGCCGTTGATAGCGCCTCCGGTACCATGCGCGTCACCAAGGTCGCGAGCACGCCGTCCAATCCCGCCATCGGGCTCACGCGGGGGGTGAACGCGATCCTGGGCGAGGCTGGAGCCTCGGCAGACGAGGTTGCTGGACTGGCACATGGCACGACGGTTGCCACCAATGCGCTGCTGCAGGGCGAGATCACCGCGCTTGGCCTGATCGTCACTGCGGGCTTTCGCCATCTCCTCGAGATTGCGCGGCAATCGGTGCCCGAGGGCTACGGCAATTCGTATTTCTGGGTGAAGCCGGAACGCATTGTGCCGTTGCATTTCGTGCGCGAGGTAGGCGGACGACTGAATTTTCGCGGCGAGGTGCTGCGCCCGCTCGATGAGGCGAGCGTGCGCGCCGCGGCACGCTTCTTCCGCGCGCGCGGCGTGCGCGCGGTTGGCGTGTGTCTCATGCATTCCTATGCCAATGCCGCGCACGAGCAGCGCACCGCGCAGATTGTTGAAGAGGAGTGCCCGGACTGCGCGCTTTCGCTCTCCAGCGTGGTGTTGCCGGAATATCGCGAATATGAGCGCGCGGTGACGACCCTGGTCGACGTTTTCGTGAAGCCGCATATGGGGCGGTATCTGCGGCGCGTGCACGAGGCGCTCGGTGAGCACCTTGCCGGCAAGCCGTTCCTGGTCATGCAGTCGAGCGGCGGGGTCGCCAGCGCCGAGCAGGTGATGGAAAAGCCGATCACGACGGCGCTGTCGGGCCCCGCCGCCGGCGCGCTCGGCAGCGCGGTGGTGGCCGAGATCGCCGGGTACACCGACGTCGTGACGCTCGATGCCGGCGGCACCTCGACAGACCTGTCTCTGATGGAGGGCGGCCGCGCCCATGTCACGAATAGCGGCACGGTCGGCGCCTTTCCCGTTCGGATTCCCATGATCGACATCAGGACAATCGGCACCGGTGGCGGCTCGATCGCCTGGATCAGCCGGGAAGGCCACCTCAAGGTTGGCCCCAGGAGCGCGGGCGCCGAGCCCGGACCGATGTGCTACCCCAACGGCGGCATCGAGCCGACCATCACCGACGCCAACCTCGCGCTCGGCCGCATCCCGCCGGCGCTGATCGGCGGCGGCATCGCGCTCGATGCCGCGCGCGCCCGCGCTGGCCTCGCAGCATTGGCACAAAGGCTGCCCGGGCAAATGAGCGCGGAAACGCTCGCCGAGGGGATCATCGAGATCGCCAACTGGAATCAGGCTAACGCCATTCGCCAGATGACAATCCAGCGCGGCATCGATCCGCGCGAGTTTGCATTGCTTGCGTTCGGCGGCGCGGGGCCCGCGCAATCGCCCGCGGTGATGGAGCTTCTGGGCATGCAGGCATGCCTCGTGCCTCCCAATCCGGGCAATCTTTCCGCGTTCGGGCTGCTGGCAGTGGACTGGCGCACGGATCACATTGTCACGCGCGTCATGCACGAGGATGCCGTCGATCTTGACACTCTGGCAGCGATCTACGCCAAACTCGAAAAAGACGCACTCGATGCGCTCGAGCGCAACGGCATCGATGGGGCGCGCATTCGCCTTTCGCGTGAGGCCGACATCCGCTACGGCGGTCAGTCGATGGAGGTCCGGGTCGCCGCGCCTGCAGGCGCCATCGACCAAAGCTTCCTCGCAGGTTTGATCGCGACATTTCACGCGGCGCATCTGCGGACTTTCGGCTACAACTATTCGGGCGAGCAGAAGATCGAGCTGGTCAACTTCTCTGTCTCGGGCTTCGGCCTGATCGAGCGGCCTAAAATGCCGCGCCTGGAGCGGCAGGCCGGCACCATTCCAGCGCGAAAATCCGTTCGTCCTGTCTATTTCGACGCAGCATGGCGCAACACGCCGATCTACGATCGCGCCGCACTGGGGCCAGGCCTGCACCTTCCCGGCCCGGCAGTGATCGAGGAGTTCGGTTCGACCACGGTGATCTTCCCGCGGCAGGAGCTCATAGTGGACGCGCACGGTATCCTCATTGTCCGTCCGATGCGGCCACCCTCGGCAGGTACGGCATGAGCCCGCATCCTGCCCCCGCACAGGCGGCCTCCAAAGCGTCCCTTCCCGCGCATGGGGTCGACCCCATTGTGCTGCAAATCGTCGAAGGCACGCTGGGCTCGATCGAGGCCGAGATCGAATATGCCATCGAGCGCACCGCGCGAAGCCCGATGATCCGCGAGGCGCATGATTATCGCGTCGGCCTGTTCGACCGCCGCTGCCGCAAGCTCACCGGCCGCTCCTATTCCGCCATGCCCAACGCGGTGGTGCGCGATTTCCCGCTCGCGACCATGCGGCAGGGCGACGTCTATCTGATGAATGATACCTATCTCAGTGAAGGCAGCATCGGGCATCTGCCCGACCTCTGCAGCACGGTGCCGGTGTTCCACGAAGGCGAGGTCGTCGCCTTCATTCAGGCCTTTGGTCATCACGATGACATCGGCGGTCGGGTTCCCGGTTCAATGCCCGGCACCGCCACCAGCGTGTTCGAGGAAGGGCTCGCGATTCCGCCGATCAAGCTCTACGAGGCGGGCGTGCGCAATGATGCGGTCCTCACCATCATCAAGCGCAATACGCGCGTGCCGGAGATGCTGGCTGCCGATCTCGACAGCGAGGTCAAGGCCTGCGTGATGGGCGCGCGCCGGCTGGAAGCGCTGTTTGCTCGGTTCGGACGCGAGGTGGTCGAGCTCTGCTTCCAGGCGATCCTCGACAAGTGCCGCGACATCTACCGCAACGAGCTGATCCCGAAGATCGCCGACGGCGAATATTGCTGGGCTGATTATGTCGAGCATGACGGGGTGAGCGCGCCGAGGCTGCACAAGCTTGCGCTCAAGATGATCAAGCGCGGCAGCCACATCACCCTTGATTTCACCGGCACCGACGCGCAATCACCGGGTCCGATCAACTGGCCCGCGGACTACTCGGCCGGTGCATTTCTGATCAAATGGATCGCGCCCATCCTGCGCAACCTCGCCGACTCGCCAGAACGCGCCGCCGAAATCCACGTCAATGACGGCGTCTGCGAGGTATTTGACGTCGTATTCCCGCCCAAGGGCACCCTGATCACCCCGCAATGGCCGGCGGCGACCAATGCGCGCTCGTTCGTCCTGCTGCGCTGTCTCGGACTGCTTGCCGGCGTGGTGTCGCAGGCGGTCGAAGGCCGCATGCCAGCTGACCAGGAAACCATCCGCTATACCGGCTTCTTTGGGCACGATGGGAGGGGCAAGCCATTCCTCTCGCGCGAGGTGCTCGGCGGCGGCTCCGGCGGCCGCGCCTATGCGGACGGCAACGATGCCATCCACATCGTTCCCGATTCCCGCAACCAGCCGGCGGAATTTACGGAGACGCGCTTCCCCCTGCTGGTCGAGAAGCTCGCACTGAGCACGGATTCCGGCGGTGCGGGAAAACGACGCGGCGGACTGGGTTACGAGAAACATTATCGCGCCCTGGTTGATTGCCGCACGATCGTGACCGCCGACCGGGTTCGACTTGGATGCTACGGCGTCAATGGCGGCAAGGCCGGAAAACCGTTCTGCGTGACTGTCGATCTCGAAGGCACCCCGCGCGAGCTCGGCGGTCTGGTCGATGGCGAGCCTGTTCTGGCAGGGCAAGTCGTGCGGGTGGTGACGACCGGCGGGGGAGGATGGGGCGACCCGCTCGAGCGCGAGCCGGAGCTCGTGGCGCGTGATGTCATGGAGGCCAAGGTGTCGGTTGCCGCCGCGCGCGAGGAGTATGGGGTGATATTGATCGAGGCTGCGCATGGGGAGCTCGAGATCGACTCCGCAAGCACCATGAGGCTGCGCGACGATTTGCGCGCTCGACGTGGGACGCCGCTTGCAGTGATTGATCGCGGAGAGGGCTACGAACGGATGCGCCAAGATGATAGGGGCGAGGCGTAGCGCGCTTACGCGCGTCTGCGACGCGCTATGCCTCGCCCCTGTCAACGCGATGGACAAAGGCGCAATTCGTTCAGAATCTGGGACTGGCGATGTCGATTGAGGTTGCCAAAATCGAGCTCAAGAGCGTGCAGGATGCTTCCGGCCTGGCCTCCTGCATCGATGCGGGCCAATTCACCGCCGACGAGGTCATCGCGGTCATTGGCAAGACGGAGGGCAATGGCGGCGTCAATGACTTTACCCGCATCCTCGCGGACCAGGCTTTTCGCCACGTGCTCGCCAAGCGCGGGAAAAGAAGCGAAGCGGAGATCGCAAGCATCCCCATGGTCTGGTCCGGTGGCTGCGACGGCATCATCACTCCGCATGCAACGGTGTTCGCCAGGAATGCACGCACCGGCTCCACGTCAAAGGCGCGGCTTGCCATCGGCACCGCGATGAGCGCGGAGCTTCTGCCCGAGGATATCGGCCGCCCTGCCATGGTCGAGAAGGTGGCCGCAGGTGTCAAAGCGGCGATGCGCGCGGCCGGTATCAGCGACCCCAAAGACGTCCATTATGTGCAGACCAAGACGCCTCTGCTGACGATCGAGGCGGTGCGGGATGCTGAAGCACGGGGTAAGCCAGTCGCCTGCGAGGTGCACGACTCCATGGGGGTGTCGAACGGCACGACGGCGCTGGGGATCGCGGTTGCGCTCGGTGAGGTCGCGACGCCGCGCGCCGAGCAGATCTGCCGGGATCTCGAGCTCTATTCCTCGGTGGCGTCCTGCTCCTCAGGGGTCGAGCTCACCCAGGCGCAGATCGTGCTACTCGGCAATAAGGCCGGCGCCGGCGGCCGCTTCCGCATCGGTCACGCAGTGATGCGCGATGCTCTCGATCTGGATGGCATCTATGCGGCGATCCGCAATGCCGGGCTCGAGCTTCCCCACCGTCCGCGCTCCGCGGACCTCGATGGCCGCCTGGTGAACTGCTTCATCAAATGCGAAGCCGATCGCCGGGGCACGCTGCGCGGCCGCCGGCAGATCATGCTCGACGATTCCGACGTGCACCATCATCGCCACGCCAAGGCGGCGGTCGGCGGCGTTGCCGCCGTCGCGATCGGCGATCCTGCCGTGTTTGTGTCGGTCGATGCCATGCACCAGGGGCCGCAGGGCGGCGGGCCCGTGATTGCGATCATCGAGACAGATGAGGGATGACGATGTCAGAGCACGGATGTGAGCGGCGACCAGCCTCAGCTGACATCTGACCCCTGAGCAGGAGACCATCATGACGAATTGCTCCCGGAATACCCGCAATGTGGTGGCTGCGCTTGCTGCCGCCGCATGCCTGGTCGGCCCGGCGGCGGCGCAGGACAAAGTGAAGGTCGGGGTCTTTCCGGTGAGCTCGACGCTGCCCTATTTCGTGGCGGTGGAGCGCGGTTTCTTCAAGGAGCAGAGCATTGAGACCGAGATGGTGCGGCTGATCGGCGGGCCCCCCAACATCGCGGCCATGATCACCAACCAGATCGATGCTGCTGCTGTATTGGTGACCATCGAAGGCATGAACGCCAACATCAAGAAGCCGGGCGTTGCCATGTACATTTCGGTCAACAGTCAGAACAAGACCTATCAGATGGAGCAGTTCGTGGTGCGCAGGGGCTTCAGCGCGACGTCGCTTCAGGATCTCAAGGGCGCAAAGATCATGTCGGCGCCGGGACCCGCCAACGTCACCATGGCCAAGGCGGCGCTCGCCGCGGCGGGTCTCAAGGAGGGCGATTACAGCATCGATCAGCTCGATATGGCGCAGCATGTCAACGCCATGACGGCAGGAACCTTTGATGCCGGCTACACGCTGGAGCCCAATGCCTCGACCATGCGCAAGCTTGGGGTCGCGAGAACGATCGAGGCGGGGGTGATCGCCCATTACATCCTGGGCGACCCGCAAGCCAACGCATTCGTCGCTGGATGCGCGCTCACCTCGGAGTTCATCAGGAGCCGCCCGGATGTGGCAAAGAGGTTTGCCGTGGCCTGGGAGAAGGCCGCCCGCTTCGTCAATGACAACCCCGCCGAGGCGCGCAAGCATCTCGTCAAGAATACCTTCACGCCGGAGGACGTGGTCGACAGCGTCCCCATGGTTCGCTATTTCATGGCCAAGGACCTCACCGACAAGGACAAGGCGGATTATCAGAAATTCATCGACTTTTCCGTACAGGCCGGAACCCTGGAGCAGAACGTCGACGTGACCAAATACCTGCAGGTGTTCTGAAGCCCGAGGCCGGCGCGGTGGCAGGAGATCGACCCGGGCCGCCGCCGGCTCACGTCACCGTCCGCGGGCTCTGCAAACGTTTCAACGACGCGCTGGTCTATGACGGCTTCGACCTCGACATACCACGCGGAAAGCTCGTCTCGATATTCGGGCCGAACGGCTGCGGCAAGAGCACGCTGATCAACATGATCGCCGGGCTCGTCCCGAGCGACGCGGGCGAAATCCTGTTCGATGGCAAGCCGCTGCGCGATATCAAATTTGGCTACGTCTTTCAGAACTATCGGGAAGCGCTGTTTCCCTGGCTGCGCTCGATCGAGAATATCGAGTATCCGCTCAGGCTGATGAAGCTCGCCAGGCCCGAGCGGCGTGCGCGAACCGAGCGCCTCGTCGCCCATCTGGGAGTCAAAATCGACCTCGCCCGCTACCCCTACGAGCTCTCCGGCGGACAGCAGCAGCTGGTCTCGATCATGCGGGCGCTGGTTGTCGAGCCGGAAATCCTGTTTCTCGACGAGCCATTCTCGGCGCTCGACTACGAGATGACGCTGTTCATGCGCGACCAGTTGCAGCGGATTTTCATCGAGACCGGCACCACAACGGTGCTGGTTTCGCATGATCTCGAGGAAGCGGTCTACCTTGCCGACCGCATCCTGCTGCTTTCGCGGCGGCCGGCCTCCATTGCCGACTACGTGCACTACGACGCGGGACGCCCGCGCAGCGATCTCACCCTATCGCAGAGCGACTTCGTGCGCGTGAAAGCACACTGTCTGAACGTGTTCCAGCGCGAGGTTCGCAAGGGATGAGATGAAAGGAAACCGTTTCGACCCTTATCTGCCGGTGATCGGCGTCATCGGCCTGATCATCGTCTGGTACCTGGCAGTCTGGTACGAGGTGGTCGACAAGGTGCTGCTGCCGTCGCCCGGCGAAACTTTCCGGGCGCTGTGGAAGGGCATGGCTGGCGGAGCGCTCGGCTTCGATTTCTGGCGCACGGTGGAGCGCACCACGGCCGCCACGGCGATCGCCGCGGCCATCGCGATCCCGCTCGGCGTGTTTCTCGGCGCCTCGGAGAAGCTTTATCGTTCGGTCGAGTTCGTCATCGACTTCTTTCGCTCGACCCCGGCCTCGGCGATGTTTCCACTGTTCCTGGTGCTGTTCGGGGTCGGCGACGAGACCAAGATTTCCGTCGCCGCCTTCGGCGCGGCGCTGGTGATCCTGTTCAATGTCGCCTACGGCGTCATGAACGCGCGCAAGACGCGGCTCTTGGCCGCCAGGGTGATGGGCGCATCGCGTCTTCGCGTGCTCACCGATGTGATGCTGCTGGAGTCGCTGCCGCAGACCTTCGTGGGTTTGCGCAACGGCGTCTCGCTCGCGCTCGTCATTGTGGTGGTGGCCGAGATGTTCATCGGCTCGACCGACGGACTCGGCCATCGCGTGTTTGAGGCGCAGCAGCTGTTCGCGATGCCCGACATGTACGCCGCCATCTTTGCGGCCGGCGCGCTCGGCTACGGGCTCAACCTGCTGTTCCTCCTCGTGGAGCGCAGGTTCGTGCACTGGTCGGGAAAATGAATCAGGACTGCGGCGGCCATTCGTTCGAATGGCCGCCGCAGGTCGCTTGATCAGTCATCACTTGCAGGTGTGGTGCCCGTTCACGACGGCGGCGGTCTTGCCGGGCGGGCAGCCGCCCGCTGCGGGGGCCGCCGGCCGAGGCGGCGGGGGGGCGGCCACTTTCGGCGGCGGAGCAGCCGCTGCGGCAGGCTTCGGTGGCGGCGGGGCCGCGGGGTGAGGCGGCGGCGCTACCGGCGGCGCAGCCACCTTCGGAGGTGGAGGTGCTGCTGCAGGCTTAGGCGGCGGTGGCGGCGCGGTTGGGGTCACGACCTTCGCAGGCGGCGGGGTCGCCGGCTTGGCCGGCGGCGCGACTGCGCTCGGTGTCGTTGGCGCGACCACCGGCTTTGGAGTGGCCGGCGCCGGCGCGAGCTTCGCCGCCGGAGCCGGCTTGCCGGGCGCCGGTGTGGGCGGTTTGGGGGCGCCGGGGGGTGATGCCGGCGGTGTGACTGCCGCGGTAGGCGCGGCCGGCTTGGGCGGCGCGCCGGGAGCTCCCGGGCTCGGAAGCGCATGGCCGGTGCCTGGCGTCGGATGGCCCGGTGTTGCGGCCGGCCCCGGGGGAGCGCCGGGAGCACCCGATGGGCCCGGCGTCTGCAAGGCGGCCTTCTGCGCAACCGCGGGCGGCAACGACGGACCGAAGCCTGCGTGCGTGCCCGGCGGGGCGCCGGGCGGGGGCGCCGGCGGAGGCAGCGTGGTTGTGCGCCCGGCCTGATTGGTAACCGTCACGGTATTGGTGACGTTATTGATCACGACCGTGTTGTGTACGTTGTTGAAGATGACGTTGTTGGCAGGCGGCGGCACCACGAACCGGGGCGGCGCGACCCACAGGGGGACCGGGCGGTAGATCGGAACCGGCAGCACGAAAAGCCCCACGACAGGCGGCGGTGGCGCCAGCACGACGAATTCGGGCGGCGGCGGCGCAAGAAACACGATCGGCGGCGGTGGCGGAGGTGCGAACGCAAACACGGGATCGCTGAAAAAGAGCACCGGCCGCCGGACGTAGACGATCTCCTCGGGCGGCGGCGGCGGCACGTCGTAGTCCACTGGCGTAAATTGCGCTGGCGGGTCGGCTGCCATGGCAAAATAGGCGAGGCGACGATGCGCGTCGCCCACGTGCGGACCTTCGGGATAGCGCCGCAGATACGACCAGTACCCCGGGGCCGTGTCGATTGAACGCGTGCGCCGCCAGGTAATCGCCTCGCGGCGCGCGGCGACGATCGCCCGCACCCGCGGGGCCATGGGATCGTCGGGATAGGCGACGAGAAACTCGTTGTATCCGTCCAGCGTGTCGCGCTCGAGCGCGAGCGCATAGGCTTCCGGCGGAGAGAGCTCGCGTACCGGGCGTGCCCTGATCGCCGCCGTCTGCTCCGGTGACACGGCGGGCGGCGGCGCATCGGCTGTGCGCTCGAACAGGACCACCGTCCCGCTCAGCTTGGATGCATTCCAGGGTATTTCGGCGCCAGCGGTCAGCTCGTTGACCCGCAGCCGCGCGCGCTCGAAGACCCCCGGCAGCGGGAGCCCGCCTTCGCGCAGCATCTCGGCAAGCGCCTGCGCATAGGGCCCATAGGGACCCGCACCCTCTGGCGCGACGGTGCCGGGCGCGGAGTTGAAGGCAATCAGCACGCCAGGATCGGGATCGACCAGGGCGAGGCCGCCGGCGAGCGGCGTGCCGCCCTGGGCAAAGGAATTTGCCCGAGCTGCGTCGAGCACGATGACGCTCGCCTTGAGCTTGAGCGCGCCCAGCGGGCGGCTGTAGTCGGAAATCCGCAGCGCCTCGGAGGGGATGTCGCTGTCATGGGCGATCTTGGCGTCGACCGGGACGAAATAGTTCTCGCCTTCGAGCTGCAATCCATAACCGCCGACATAGATGAAGGCGACGGTATCGGGGCCCGAGCTCGTCGCTTTCTCGATGAAGTCGCGGAAAGCATGGCGGAGCGAATCCTGGTCGAGATCGCGTGCGCCGGTGACGTCGAACCCCGCCGCCTGCAGCGTCTGCGCGATCAGGCCGGCATCGTTCGCGGGCGTATTGAGCGCCCCGCCGGCTTGATAGGCGGCGTTTCCGATTACCAGCGCGATGCGCTTTTCCGATTGCGCCGCGCCCGGCAGAACCGAAAATCCCAACGCACCCAACGCCAACAGGAAGGCGGTGAGCGTGCGAATTCCTGGCATGGGAGCTCCTTGGATAAAAGGGCAGGATGTTGCGCTATTACACGGGGCAAGCGCTGAACGGCATCTGAATAGAAAAAGCCAAGAGTAAGGCAGCCTCAAGACGGGAAAGTTCCGTGCGCGACCAACTTGCGCCATTATGGCCGCGATCCGCGGCCTCGGAAAAATGCAAGAAATCTTATGGTCGTCACGCTGAGCGCGATTGCCGATATCCCTCTGGTGCGGCCGCACGATGACCTTGCGGCTGTCCTGATCTCCGCTTGCGAGCGCACGGGGCTTGTCCCCGCGGACGGCGATGTCGTGGCGGTGGCGCAAAAGGTCGTCTCCAAAGCGGAGGGGCAGTACGTCGATCTTGCCACGGTGAAGCCCTCCCCGCGCGCGCAAGAGCTTGCTGCCGAGGTCGGCAAGGATGCTCGTCTGGTCGAGGTGATCCTGGGCGAGTCGCGGCGCGTGGTGCGCCATCGCCCCGGTGTCCTCATTGTCGAGCATCGCCTCGGCTTCGTGCTCGCGAACGCCGGTGTGGACCGTTCGAATGTCGATCCGCAAGCGGGAACTGAGCCCGTCCTTCTGCTCCCGCGGGATCCGGACGGCGCCGCGCAGGCGCTACTCGCGCGCTTTGCACGGCATTTTCGGAGGACGCTCGCCGTCGTGATCACCGACAGCTGGGGCCGCGCATGGCGGCGCGGAACCGTCGGCTTTGCGCTCGGGGCAGCCGGCCTGCCCGCGCTCATGGACATGCGCGGCCGCCCCGATCTGTTCGGACACGAATTGCGCGTGACGCAGACCGGATTTGCCGACGAGGTCGCCGCCGCAGCCTCCCTGCTCATGGGGCAGGCAGATGAGGGCATGCCGGCGGTACTGCTCCGCGGACTGGTGCGAAAGGGAGCGGCGGCGCCCGCAAGCACGCTCATTCGGGCGCCCGAAGAGGATCTGTTCCGGTGAGGCGGGCGGAGGGCCGCGTGGTCGCGCTCAGCGGAGGAATCGGCGGCGCCAAGCTTGCGCTTGGACTCTCGCGGGTGATGCCGGCGGCCGATCTCATGGTGGTGGTGAACACCGCCGATGATTTCGAGCATCTCGGACTTGCAATCTCACCCGACCTCGACACGGTCATGTATGCGCTCGCCGGGCTCGACGATCCCCGACGCGGGTGGGGCCGCCGCGATGAGACCTGGACCTTCATGTCCGCGCTCGCGGCACTCGGAGGCGACAGCTGGTTTGCGCTCGGCGACGCCGATCTTGCCACGCATATCGAGCGCACGCGCCGGCTGCGCATGGGCGAAAGGCTCTCGACCATTACTGCCGATCTCTGCCGGAGGCTTGGCATTACGGCGCGCGTCGTCCCGATGAGCGACGACAGGGTGCGCACCCGGCTCGATACCGATCGCGGCGTGCTCGATTTTCAGGACTATTTCGTCCGCCAGCGCTGCGCGCCGGTGGTCCGCGAGATCGTCTATGCGGGCGCCGCCATGGCGCGGGCCCATGCCGACGCGCTCGCTGTGCTGCGCGATCCCGGCTTGCGCGCGGTGGTGATCTGTCCATCCAATCCGCTTCTGAGCATTGAGCCCATGCTCGCGATACCCGAGCTGCGCGCCGCCATCGCGGGTTGCGCTGCGCCCGTCATTGCGGTCTCCCCCATCATCGGCGGTCGGGCGATCAAGGGCCCGACTGCAAAGATGATGGCGGAGCTTGGTCTGCCCGCCACGGCGGGCGCGGTGGCGCGCCGCTATGCCGGCCTGCTCGATGGGTACGTACTCGATCATGCCGATGCGCCCGAGGCTGCCGTGCTCGACATCCCGGTGAGGACCGCAAAGGCGCTGATGACAACCCTCGCAGACCGCGAGCAGCTTGCGCGCGAGGCGCTTGCCCATGCCGACGGCCGGGCCGATGCTGCGCAACGGTAAGTGCCCGCGATGAGGATTGGCCGCAAACTCTGCGCAGTCGTACCGGTCAAGGAGGCCGGCGATGCCAAACAGCGTTTGGCCTCCGTGCTTGGCCCCAGCGAGCGCGCGCAGCTCGCGCATGCCATGCTCGAGGACGTTCTCGCTGCTCTCGCTGCAAGCAGCGGCATCGCTTCGATGCTCGTCGTCACTGCCGATCGCAAGGCGGCCCGCATTGCCGCGCGCTTTGGCGCGGGGGTGACGGCACAGCAGGCGCAGGCCGGACACACCGCCGCGGTAAGCCATGCGGCGGCACGGCTAGCGGGCCGTGGCCTCGACATGCTGGCGCTGCCGGCCGACATCCCGCTGGTAGAGCCCGATGATATCGCCCATCTGCTGGCGCTACATGGCCAGGCCGCCGCACGCGGCACACCGCTGTTCGCCATCGTGCCTGCGCGCGATGAGCGCGGGTCGAACGCGGTGATCTGCTCCCCGGCTACCGCCGTTCCCCTGCGCTTCGGCGACGACAGTTTCGTTGCGCATCTGGCCGCCGCGCGCGCGCACGGCATCGAGCCGACGATCGCGCGTCTGCCGCGCATTGCGCTCGACATCGACCGGCCCGACGATCTGAAGGCCCTGCTGGCAGCCCCCGCGTCCACGCGCGCGCACGCGCTGCTTCACAGTTGGCGCAAGAACAACCTTGCTGCCCTCAGCCGGGCCGACGCGAGGTCGATGTGAGCTACAGAGACTTGTAGAGGCGCTCGTCGTAAAGCGCGCCGCTCATGGGCGTCAGCCGCTCGCGGAATTTCCTGGTGTGCTCCGCCGTGATGTGAGCGTCGTACGCCTTTTGGTCCTTCCATATCTCCACGACGGAGAAATGGTTGGGCCGGCTCGTCTGCTGGAATACCTCGAATCGCAGTGCACCTTCCTTGCGGCTGTCGCCGACCAGGTCCTTGAGGAGCGCGATGCAAGCGTCCTTCTGCGGCGGTGGGACGTCGACATGGGTCACCACGAACATCGCGCCGGGCGTGCTCGCGGTCGCCGCGGGCGCGGTTTCCATTCCGCCATTCAGCCGGTCGTCGATGGCGCTGATGAGATGGGGCTTGATCTTGTCGCGAAATTCCTTGTTGTGCGCGCCGCCGGCAAAGGCGTCATAAGCCTTCTGGTCCCGCCAGACCGATACGATGGCAAATTGATATGGCGGCGCCAGTCGCTCGAGGACTTCGAACCGCATGTTGCCGTCCTCCTTGCGGGCGGCATTGGCGAGCTGCCGCAGCAGGCCTGCGGCGGTCGCGCTCGCCGAAGGCGCGACCTCGACATAGCTCACGACGTAGAGCGCTGCCTCCTGCGCGCGCGCTTGTGGTGCAGCGGAACCAGGCATCAATGCCATCGCCAGTAAAAGAAAGAGGGATAGGCGCATGTCGCTCCTCGCTGCTGTCCTGTGCGACATCGATGCTGTAGCATGATCCCAGCGCAGGAAAATACGGGTGGAGCGAGCATACAAAATAGCCGTGCTCGGCGGAACCGGGGCCCAGGGCAGCGGGCTTGCGCTGCGCCTTGCCGCGGCCGGGCACGAGGTGACCGTCGGCTCGCGTGAAGAGGCGCGCGCGGCCGCCGCCGCCGCGCAGCTGAGCGCACGCGCCGGCAGGATGATCGCCGGCAGCGACAATCGGACGGCAGCGGCCAGTGCCGAGCTCGCAATTCTCACCGTGCCCTACGCGGTGCAACGCGCGACGATCGAGAGCGTGGTCGAGCAGCTGCAGGGCAAGGTGCTGGTCGATTCGACCGTGCCGCTGGTTCCTCCCAGGGTCTCGATGGTGCAGCTGCCGGAAGGTCAATCCGCGGTCGCGGCCATGCAGCGCCTCTTGGGCGCAAAGGTGCGCGTGGTGTCCGCCTTCCAGAACGTCTCCGCGCAGCATCTTTCCGAGCTCGACCATAGCGTCGACTGCGACGTCCTGATATGCGGCGACGATCGCGCCGCCTGCGATCTCGTCATCTCCTTGTGCGCGGATATGGGGATGCGTGGCTTCTATGCCGGGCCAATCGTCAACTCGGTTGCTGCCGAGGCACTCACTTCCGTGCTCATCACCATCAACCGGCGGTACAAGGTGGCGGGCGCCGGCATCTGCATCACCGGCCTGCCCGGCAACGACGTCCGCGTTGTCTGATGCCCCATGCGATAATCACCGCCGCGTTGCTCACCCGCCGCCAGGCCTCGATCGGGCTGGCGAGTGCGCTCCTTGCGCGAGCCCCGGCGCTTGCACAGCCGAACGTGCCGGCCGAATTCCCAACGCGACCAATCACCTTGATCTCTCCACTCGCTCCCGGCGGTGCCATCGATGTGCTCGCCCGGCTGCTGGCCGAACATTACCACGCGCGCTCCGGACATCCTGCGACCGTGGAGAGCCGCGCAGGCGGCGCCGGCAACATCGGCATCGATGCGGTGCGGCGAGCGACCCCGGACGGGTCGACGCTCCTGGTCGTTCCGGCCGGCAATCTCACCATCAATCCCACTCTCATGGCCAACCTGCCGTTCGACGTGGAGCGGGACTTTGCGCCAATCACCATCCTCGCCACCGCGGCAAACGTATTCGTCGCCGGCGAGAAGGCCGGCATTGGCAGCATCTCCGAGCTGATCGAGAAAGCCAAACAAGCAAATCTGACCTATGGGTCGCCCGGTATTGGGAGCCAGCTGCATCTCGCCATGGAGCTGTTCAAGCAGAGGGCAGGCGTCGAGATCACGCATGTCCCCTACCGCGGCATGCCGCCTGCGCTCACCGACCTTCTGGGGGGACATATCGACCTTCTCGTGAGCAACCTTCCCGTCGCTCTTCCGGTCATCAAGGACCACCGCGTCGTGCCCTTGGCGCTCACGACCGCCGAGCGCAGCCCGTTGGCGCCGGAGATTCCCACGCTGGGCGAGACCGGCGTGGGCGGGATCGACGTCACATCGTGGTATGGGCTGTTGGCGCCGCACGCGACTCCGAAACCGGTGCTTGACGCCATTTTCACCGTGACCCGCGACATCCTTCAATCGCAGGACGTGGAGCAGAAGCTTCAGGCGGAGGGGCTGAGCGTGAAGATCGAGTCGTTCGATAAGTTCGCGGATCGCATCCGCCGCGAGACCGCGGGGTGGCGCGATCTGATCAGGCAGCGCAACATCACGGCGAATTAGCCGTCTCGGGAGCGAACGCTGCCTCCATCTCGCGGCGCACTTTCACGGCGAGATCGTTTGCATCGACGGCAACGTCGCTCCACTTGAGGCACTCCGCCTCGGCAATGTCTCGCTTCAGCGGGACGTCATGCGCGAGCCCAAGCGGCAGCAGCCCTTCGGCAAGCGAGCGCTCGGCGGGCATCTGCCGGCCCCACACGCAGTGGCCGCCTTCCCCATCGAGCACCTCGCCGGACTTGAGCGCACGCTTTGCGGTTGCCACCACATCGGAGCGAAACGCGGTGGGAGCGCCAGTCGGCTCGTTGCGCAACGCCACGTTGGCAACGGAGATGCCGAGCTCGAGGCCGATCATGTGGATCGGTCGGTAGAGCGCGGCATAGCGACCGCTCTTGTCCGGCAGCATGGCGTATTCCTTGAAGCATCGCCGCGCATAGTCGCTGTCCCCTTCGAGCACGACATACGTGCCGAGCGCGAGATGGTGCACGACATCGCGGCCATCGCGATGGACCGAGGAGACCACCTCGGTCACTCCGGCCTTCTCGATCGTTCCGCCCTGCGATCTCGGCTTGCAGACCTCGGCGAGCTCGAAGCGGCCCGCCGGCGGGAAGCCGAGGCCATCGCTCTGCGGCACGAGGCCGGTGGCGTTGCACACCGCGGTCATCTCAATGGCCGATTTCGTGCCATCGATGAAGCTGTTGAACATTTTCGGGTTGATCGAGGCGCGCTCCTCGATGTGCAGGTACTTGTCGAGGATGTCCCAGAGCGTATCGGGCGTGGAGCGATGATAGTGCGGCTCATAGCGGGTGCCCTTGCCGGCCGCGACCACGTTGAAGCCGCAGGCGCGCGCCCAGTCCACATGCTCGCAGATGAGGGCTGGCTGGTCGCCCCAGGCGAGGCTGTAGACGACCCCCGCAGCGGCCGCCTTGCGCGCGAGCAGCGGACCCGCAAGCGCATCCGCTTCCACATTGACCATGACAATGTGCTTGCGATTGACGATCGCGTCGATGGCGTGGCGGATGCCCACCGCTGGGATGCCGGTCGCCTCGACGACCACTTCGATTTGCGGGCATGCCAGCACCGCAGCAGCATCCGGAGTGACATGTGTACGCCCGTGCTTGCTCGCATCCGCAAGCGACCCTGCCGCAAACGCAGGCTCGGGCCAGCCAGCGGCGGCGAGTTGCTTCCTGGCGCGCGCGACGTCGATATCGGCGACCGCGATCACGTGCATGCCGCGCGTGAGCCTTGCCTGCGCGAGGAACATGGTGCCGAACTTGCCGGCCCCGATCACGCCCACCGTCACGGGTTTTCCCGCTGCCTCACGCCGCAGCAGCATGCCATGCAGATTCACGGTTGGCCCTCGATCTCCGCAGGCCGGCGGCAGCCCATTACTGGCACATCGCGCGCGCGACTAAGATCTGGGTCGGGCACTCGGAGGTCGTGGGAGCGCGGCCCTCGAGCAGGAAGCGCCCGGATTTGCACTTCTGCTCGGTACGCGTATCGAGACTCTTGCCGGCCGCAAATCCCTTGGCTCGGCAGAGCGCCAGAGCGGTCGCCTGACAGTCGGGAGCACCGTTCTGCGCGAGGACGCAAGGCTCGCTCGCCTCCACAATGCGCGCGTTCGGCAAACCCACCACCGCGGTCGTTGCGTCGCGCGTGCTTTCGCGCGTTTCTCTGGCGAGCTTGTCCAGCTGCTCCTGGGCATTCTGCATATGGCTCTTGAACCGGTCCGCCCCTTCTTCCAGCCAACGGCCGACCGTATCCATGACTCCTTCCTGTTTGGAAGGCGGGCCGGGCGCCGGCTGCGCGCTCGATGGCGCCAGGTCGGCCGGCGGACGCCTCTCTTGCGCGAGTGCTGGACCGATCACAGGCGAGGAGGCGCACGCCACGAGCGCCGCGGCAAAAGCCATGGCAAAGGCCGGCACGCGCACAATGCTGGCACGAACGATGTGCCCCCGGCGGCTGATCATCTCGTTCCTTCTTCTTGTTGTCGCAGCCGGGTCGACCATGCGCACAGCGCATGGCGAAAATGAGGTATCGCGGAACTTGAAGGGATGATCAGAACAAATAGACGGCGACAATGATACCGCCGACGAGCGCGGCTGCCGAGATGCTGACCCAGAACCCCAGCCGCTCCTCGATGATGGCGCGGGCCTGCGCGCCATAGCGGTTGAGCAGGAACGCCGCCGCATAGAACCGCGTGCCGCGTGCAACGAACGAGAGGAGGACGAACATGACGAAGCTGTAGCCCGCAAAGCCCGAGGCAATGGTGACCAGCTTGTACGGGATCGGTGTCAGGCCCTTGAACAGGATGATCCAGCTGCCCCACTGCGCATAGGCCGTGCGAAATGCCTCCATCTTGTCGCCCATGCCGTAGAGCTTGATTACCCAGAGGCCGACAGAATCGTAGAGCACTGCGCCTATGAAATAGCCCAGCATGCCGCCCGCAACCGAGGTCAGCGTGCAAAGCGTCGCGTAGAACCAGGCCCGTTCCGGCCGCGCGAGCGACATCGGAATCAGCATGGCGTCGGGCGGGACGGGGAAGAACGAGCTTTCGACGAACGAGACGACGCCCATCAGCCATGTGGCATACGGCTTGTCGGCGGCGGCAATGCACCAGTCGTAGAGGCGGCGCAGCATGGCCGGGCTCCTTAGCGGCGGGCCTGCGGATTGTCCATGCAACCGCTGCGCCTTGGCCATTTCATGACAAGGCAAAACCGGCGCGCAGGCGCCGTCAGCGCCGCTTGCGAACCCGCCTGCGCTCGAGCGCGACAATTTTGCGCGGGGGCTCCGGCAGCACGGCGCTCTTTGGAATTTTCTCGGCAATCCCGAGCAGCCGCTCCCGCCGATGCATCTCCTCCCACACCTCCTCGGGATGAACGCCCGAGGCCACCCAGAGCACCACGAGATTGTAGAGGAGATCGGCGCTCTCGCGGATCACCGCCTCGGTACGCCCGTGCATGGCGTCGATGACGACCTCGACGGCCTCCTCGGCGAGCTTCTTGGCCATCTTGCTGCGGCCCGCGCGCAGCAGGCGCGCGGTGCGCGAGGTGGAGGGGTCTTGCGCCTTCGCGGCGAGCACGGCGCGGTAGAGTCGAGCGAGCGAATCACTCATGTCGCGCGAGAATACTCCAACCGCGCGGTCGTGCATCAACGATTATGGGCAGCGTTGTTACGGCTGCCACACCTCTCCGGGGCGCAAGGTGCGAAAACGCTCACATGGAATTCTGGCGTCCTTCAAGGCATCGTCAAGCGCAACAAGCGGCGCATCGATGGCCTCGTCGGTGAGCTGGAACGTCCCATGATGGTGACCGAGCGCCAGCTCTGCACCGCAATCGATGAACGCCTGCACCGCCTCGGCCGGATTCATGTGCTGATCGCGCATGAACCAGCGCGGCTCGTAGGCGCCGATTGGCAGAATGGCGACCCGCAACGGTCCGTGGCGCTCACGTGCCCTGCGGAAATGCCCGCCGTCACCGTAGCCGGAATCTGCGACGAAATAGATGCGTCCGCCGGGTGCCTCGATGACGAACGATGCCCAAAGCGACATGTTCCGGTCGGACAGGTTTCGTGCCGACCAGTGCCGTGTGGGGACCAGCGTCACAACGACACCTTTGCCGATATTGACCTGATCCCCCCAGTCGTAAGCCTCGGCAGCAATCGCGGAGTCATGATTTCTCATGATGGTGTCGTTGCCGAGCGGCGTGACAACGCGCGGGCGGTGGGCGGCCGCAAGCCGCGACAGAGTCGCGAGATCAAGATGATCGTAATGTCCGTGTGAGACCAATACGACGTCGATCGGCGGCAAGTCGGAAAAGAGGATACCTGGATCGTTGACCCGTTTCGGTCCCACGAAACGGAACGGCGACACGCGCTTCGACCAAACCGGATCGAGCAGCAAGTTGAGCCCTGCCGTCTGAAGGAGCATGCTGGCGTGGCCGACATAGGAAATGCGCAAGGCAGCGCCTTGCACGCGTGCCGGCGGACGATCGATATAGGGCGAAGGCGCCCAGGCCGGCCATTTCGCCCTGGCGGCACGGGCGCGGCGATGCAGGTGCCAGCGCAGCAGATCGCGCCGCGTTCGGGGCGCCACGCCGTGCGGGTCGAAAAAGCGCTCGCCGTCGAAATGATCGGATTTGGGGCCGTCGTAATAGCGCGACATGCAGGCGATACGCGCCGTAGCCTTATCAGCAGGGCCCTAGCACAATCGACGATAGCACCCCCGGCGCATCGATCCTCACCTGCAGCGCATTGGTCAGCATTGACGTGCCCATGTATTGCGCGGCGATCATGGTCAGCTCGACAATCTCGCGGCCCTCGAACAGGCCCGCGAGCTCGCCAAAGGTGGCATCGTCGACCTCGGCCTTGGCGCGCACGGCCTGGTCGAGATAGGCGAGCAGCGCGCGCTCCCTGTCGTTGAAGAGGCTGCTCGCCTGCCAGGTTGCGAGCGCATCGACCTGTGCCTGCGAGTAGCCGCATGCGAGCGCCGCCGGCACGTGCTGATGCACCTCGTAGTCGCCGCCCATGATCTGCGCGGTGCGCAAGATGGTGAGCTCGCGCAGCGGCCGTGGCACTACCGATTCGTACCGTATGGCTGAGACCATTGCCGAGCGCGCCTTGGCCAGATTGGGGCTCAAAACCGAGACCAGATTGAGATTGATCGGACGATGACCGCGCGCGCGGATGGCATCGAGCAGGGCGCGCGCCTGCGGATCAGCCGGATGCTCATCGACCGGCAGGCGCGCGACGGGGCCGTCCGCTGCGCCCGTCGGTAGCGCCATCGCAATCCCAAGCGCGAGCGCAGACAGGATCCATCGACCGCACATCGTTCTCCTCCATGGCGGTGAGGTCGCGTTGCATAGCGCAGCAGGATGGAGACGTCGACGGCCGGCGATACGCGGTGGGAGTTATTTTTCTGGCTCTTTCAGGACGTCGATAAAACCTTGCGCGGCGCGCACCACGTCCTCAGCAAGTCCTTCCCGCACCGGATCGGCCGGTGCAAGCCACGGCTCCTCCATCGCCACGCTGCTGATGGTGCGCATCACGCGCCCGAGCCACTCGCTCTCTGCGTTCGTCACTGTCATCGCGGTTACTCCGTACATGCTGCACGATTGCGACAGCGCGGCGGACAGTCTCAGCCGATTGCATCAAAATTGCGAGCACGCGCACGCACGAGGCTGCACGTTGCCGCCACGGTATTTCCTTGCCGCTGCGAATGCCTTCATTCCTCGCTCGCCGCCAGGAGCGAGGCATTGCCGCCGGTTGCCGCGACGTTGATGGCAATGGTCTGCTCGTTGGCAAAGCGCCGGATATAATTCGGACCGCCCGCCTTGGGCCCGGTGCCGGAGAGGCCGATGCCGCCGAACGGCTGCGTGCCCACCACTGCGCCAATCATGTTGCGGTTCACATAGACGTTGCCGTGGGCGAGCCGCGCAACAATGTGCTCCACGGTTGAATCGATGCGCGAGTGAATGCCCAGCGTGAGCCCATAACCGCTCGTGCCGATATCGTCGAGCAGTGCGTCGAGCGCTTCCGCCCGCCAACGCACGACGTGAAGTATCGGCCCGAACACTTCTTCGCCGAGGTCGCTCGCGCGGTCGAGCGCCACGATCGCGGGCGGCACGTAAGTGCCGTGTGCGGGCAGCGGCCTATCGGCATCCCAGCGGAAGCGCAGGCGTTGCGCCCGCTCCATGCCAGCAATCCAGCGATCGAGATTGCCCTTGGCCTCGGCATCGATGACTGGCCCGACATGGGTTGCGGGGTCGCGCGGATCGCCGAGCGCCAGCTCGCGCGCGGCGCCGGCGATCATGTCGAGCACGCGGTCGGCCACATCGTCCTGCACGCAAAGGAGCCGCAGCGCCGAGCAGCGCTGGCCCGCGGAACGGAATGCGGATGCGAGCACATCGTCGGTCACCTGCTCCGGCAGCGCAGTTGCGTCGACGATCATGGGGTTTATCCCGCCGGTCTCCGCAATCAGCGGAACGATCGCGCCGTCCTTGGCCGCAAGCGTCGAAGCGATGGAGCGTCCGACCGCGGTCGAGCCCGTGAAGGCGACGCCCGCGGCGCGGTCGTCCCTGACCAGCGCGGCGCCGGTCGTGCCGTCGCCGGGCACAAGATGCAGAACGCTTTCGGGAATGCCGGCGGCGTGGAGGAGCCGCACGGCTTCCGTAGCGATGAGCGGCGTCTGCTCGGCGGGCTTCGCCACCACGGCATTGCCGGCAGCGAGCGCCGCCGTGACCTGGCCGAGAAAGATCGCGAGCGGGAAATTCCACGGGCTGATGCACACGAAGACCCCGCGCCCGCGGTAGCGCAGCTCGTTCGATTCCCCGGTGGGACCCGGCAATGTCTGGGCCACGAGCGCGCGGCGCGCTTCAACCGCGTAATAGCGGCAGAGATCGACAGCTTCGCGCACCTCGGCCAGCGCATCGTCGAGGGTCTTGCCGCCTTCGATCTGCAGCAGCTTCATCAGCGTGCCGCGGCGGCTTTCCAGGAGATCGCTGGTGCGATCGAGCGCGGTCGCGCGCGTCTCGACCGGCGTGGCATTCCAGCCGTGGAAGCCCGCCTGCGCGGCGACCATCGCCGCTGCTGCAAGCGCCTCGCCTGCGTCGCTCCCGCGCCCGATGGCACTCCCGTCAATGGGCGAGTGGAGGGAACGCACGGCGCCGGGATGGCGCTTGCCGTCGATGATGGGTGCCGCCTCGGCGGGCATCTCGGCCACACGAATCTCCTCGACGAGCTGCGCAAGGCTAACCCGATCGCCGAATTCCACTCCGGTGGAATTGCGGCGCAGCGGCGCATAGAGGTCGCGCGGCAGCGGGATGTGGGGATGGCGGGCGGCGCGCGCGCCGCCGATCCTCTTCTGTGGGCGCTCGAGAATGGCGGCAACCGGCACCGAAGCGTCGGCCGCCACCGATACGAAGGATGAGTTGGCGCCGTTCTCGAGCAGGCGCCGCACGAGATAGGCGAGCAGATCGCGGTGCCCGCCGACCGGCGCGTAGACCCGAACGGCAGCCGCGGGATGATCGGCATTGACGAGCTCGTAGAGCACCTCGCCCATGCCGTGCAGGCGCTGGAACTCGTAACCCTCAACGCCGCCCGCGTCCTCGATCACGCTCGCCACGGTGAGCGCATTATGCGTGGCGAACTGCGGATAGATGTGCCCCCGCAGCGCAAGCAGCCTGCGCGCGCAGACCGCATAGCAGAGATCGGTCATCGCCTTGCGGGTGAATACGGGATAGTCGGGCAGGCCACGCTCCTGCGCGCGCTTGATCTCGGTGTCCCAGTAGGCGCCCTTGACCAGGCGCACCGTGACGCGGCGGCCGCGCGCCGCCGCGGCCTCGGCGAGCCAGTCGATCACCGCGAGCGCGCGCTTCTGATAGGCCTGCACCGCAAGCCCGAAACCCTCCCAGTCGTTGAGGAAGCTCTCCGCCAGCACGCCCGCAATGAGATCAAGGGTCAGCTCGAGCCGGTCCGCCTCCTCCGCATCGACCGTCAGATTGAGGTCGCGCACGCGCGCCGCGCGGGCAAGCTCGATCAGCCGCGGGAGGAGTTCGGCGACGACCCGCTGGTGCGAGACCGCCTCGAAGCGCGGATGCAGCGCGGAGAGCTTGACAGAGATGCCGGGCCGCTCTGCAAGGGCGGACGGACGGGCAGCGGCGGCAATGGCATCGATCGCATGCCGATACGCCGCGAAATAGTGGTCCGCGTCAGCAGCCGTGCGAGCGCCCTCCCCCAGCATATCGAAGGAATAGCGCAGCTCCCGGTGCGTGGCGGCTCGCGCCAGCGCCTCCTCAATCGATTGTCCGAGGACGAAATGCGAGCCGAGAAGCCGCATGGCCTGGCGCGCGGCTGCGCGCACCGCCGGCAGCCCCAGACGCTTGAGAAGAGACTGCAGGATGCTTTCGGGCGTCTCGCCCGGATGGATAATGCGGGCCGTGATGCCGAGCGTCCAGGCCGAGGCCGAAACCAGCAGCGCCTCGGATTTGGGCTCATGGGCGAACCACTCTCCGCTCGCGAGCTTGTCCTCGATCAGCCGGTCGGCGGTCGTGGCATCGGGCACGCGCAGGAGCGCCTCCGCCAGCACCATGAGGGCAAGGCCTTCAGGGGTGGAGAGCGAATAGGCATGCAGGAAATCCTCGATACCGCCGAGCCCGCCGGTACGGGCGCGAATGCCCGCGACGAGATGCCCGGCGTAGGCGTCGATCCGCCTCTCGGCAGCTGCCGGACGCGTCGCCCCATCGAGCAGCGTGGCGGCGACCTGCTCATCGGGCGGCGCGTAGGGCGCGCAGAAGCGAGGCTCGCGCAGCGCATCAGCGCCCGCGTGGGGAATGCTCGTGTCCGCCGGCATGGATGCTTAACATTTGTTCGGCATCGGGGTTCGGTCCTGCCTTGCTCTTTGCTCCATCATGCTCTTTATCTGCCGATGTGGGCCGCAATCGTTGGGGCCGGAGCCGTAGGCAAGCAGGGAGAGCTCATGGGCTTGCTCGCGCCGCTTGTGCGCCTGTTTACGGCGGTCGCCGCCGCGGGGACTCATGTCCGACTGCGCACCGCCGCCACGCTCGCGGCGACGCTCGCGATCCTCATCGCTTGGCCCGCCCTGGCGCAGACCCGGATCAAATTCACGCTCGATGGCCCGATCGAGGGGCCGGAAGCGTTGTTCCTCGTGCCCCACGACCGGGGCTACTTCAAGACCGAGGGGCTCGATGTCACCATTGACGATGCGCTCTCCCCGCTCGATCCCATCCTGCGGGTCGCTTCCGGCGGCTATGAGCTTGGCTTTGCCGACATCAACGCCCTCATCAAGTATCGCGACCAGCATCCCTCGGCGGCGATCAAGGCCATTTACATGGTCTACAACAAGCCGCCCTACGCCATTGTGGCGCGCAAGAGCCGCGGCATCACCGAGCCCAGGCAGCTCGAGGGCAAGAAGATCGGGGCGCCGGCCGCCGGGTCTACTTTTGCGCAATGGCCGCTGTTCGCGAAGCTCAACAGCATCGAGCTCTCGAAAGTCACAATCGAGAAGATCGGGATCCCCGTGCGCGCCCCGATGCTCGCCGCCGGCCAGATCGATGCCGCGCTCGGCTCGTCATTCCGGCTCTACGTCGATCTCAAGGACCGCGGCGTGCCGGTCGACGACATCGTGCTGATGCCGATGGCGAGCTATGGCATGAAGCTCTACGGCAACACCATTGTCGTGAACTCCAAATTCGCCGACGAGAAGCCCGATCTGGTCAAATCCTTTCTGCGCGCCTTCAACCGTGGCCTCAAGCAGACCATCAGAAACCCCGCGGAGGCGGTCGAGGCCATCCTGCGGCGCGATGACTCGGCGAAAAAAGACGTCGAGATCGAGCGCCTGCGCATGGCCATCGCCGAGAACGTGCTGACGCCGGAGGTGAAGGCCGACGGGCTCGGCGACATCGAGATCGCCCGGCTCGAGCAATCGATGGACCAGATGGCGCTCGTCTATACGTTCAAGTCGAGGCCGAAGCCGGAAGCGATCTTCGACCGGGCGTTCCTGCCCCCGCTCGACCAGCGCAAGGTCAACTGAGAGCATGAAGCTCGTTCGGCTCTATGTGCGTGTGCTCGAACTGCTCGCGGGTGAGGCCCGCCTGGCCTGGACGCTCGCGGTGGCCAACCTGGCGCTCGCCTCCGCCATGTTCATCGAGCCGATCCTGTTCGGGCGCATCGTCGATGCGCTCGCAGGCGCGCAGGGACATTTTGCGGAGCTCGCCTGGACCGACCTGATGATCCTGGTCGGCGCCTGGGTCGGCTTCGGGCTGTTCATCATCGTCGCCGGCACGCTGGTCTCGCTGCACGCCGACCGGCTCGCGCACCGCCAGTACCAGGCGGTGCGGACCATGTTCTTCGAGCACGTGCTGCAGCTGCCGCTGAGCTACTACAGCGGGTCGCATTCCGGCCGCCTGGTGAAGGTGATGATGACCGGCACCAGCACGCTGTGGGGGCTGTGGCTCGCCTTCTTCCGCGAGCACTTCGCAAGCCTTATCTCGCTCATCGTGCTGCTGCCGCTCACGCTGTTCATCAATTGGCGCTACGGGCTGCTGCTGATTGCGCTCTGCGCGCTGTTCGCCGCTCTTATCGCGCTCGTGATCAGCAGGAGCGAGGAGATGCAGAGCAAGGTCGAGCGCTATCACAGTGACGTGGCGGAGCGCACCACCGACACGCTCGGCAACATTGCGCTCGTGCAAAGCTTCGCCCGCATCGAATCCGAGGTGTCGGGCATGCGCCAGATGGGCGAGGAAGTGCTGCGCGCGCAGATGCCTGTGCTCTGGTGGTGGGCGGCGGCCAGCGTGATCACGCGCACCGCAACCACCATCACCATGCTTGCCATCCTCATCCTGGGCATCTGGTTCTACCTGCACGGCCGCACCTCGGTCGGCGAGATCGTGATGTTCATGAGCTTCGCCACGCTCCTGGTCGCGCGGCTCGAGCAGGCCGTGCATTTCGCCAACCGCATGCTGATGGACGCGCCGCGCATCCGCGAGTTCTTCGACGTGCTCGATACCGAGCCGGCCGTGCGCGACCGCCCGGACGCCATCGATCCCGGCCGGCTGCGCGGGCTGGTGGAGTTTGCGGACGTCTCGTTCTCTTACGACGGCAAGCGGGCGGCGGTTGCCGATCTGAGCTTCACGGCGCTGCCGGGCGAGACCGTCGCGCTGGTCGGCGCCACCGGTGCCGGCAAGTCGACCGCGCTCGCGCTCCTGCATCGCGCCTTCGACCCGCAATCGGGAGCAGTCAAGATCGACGGCATGGACATCCGCGCGCTCGCGCTCACCGGACTGCGGCGCAATATCGGCGTCGTGTTCCAGGAGGTGCTGCTGTTCAACCGCTCGATTGCCGAGAACCTGCGCGTGGGCAAGCCGGATGCCACCGACGAGGAGCTGCGCGCGGCCTGCGAGCGGGCTCAGGTTCGCGACGTGATCGAGCGCCAGGAGCAGGGCTTCGAGACCAATGCCGGCGAGCGCGGCCGGCTGTTCTCCGGCGGCGAGCGCCAGCGCCTGTCGATTGCCCGCGCGCTGCTCAAGAACCCGCCCATTCTCATCCTGGACGAAGCGACCAGTGCGCTCGATGCGCTGACCGAGGCGCGCGTGCAGGCGGCGCTCGCGGAGGTGATGAAGGGCCGCACCACCTTCGTGATCGCGCACCGGCTCGCCACCATCCGCAACGCCGATCGCATCCTGGTGTTCGAGGGCGGCCGCATCGTGGAGAGCGGCAAGTTCGACGAGCTGGTGCAGCTCGGCGGCCAGTTCGCCGAGCTGGCGAAGAGCCAGTTCATGACCGGTGCGGCGCGCACACCGGAGCCTGTGCTCGCGACCGGGGCGTGAGTGACCCTGGGGCGTCGCGGGGGAGACATTCGTGCCGCCGCATGGACCTCCCGCATGCGGCGGCACACAAATCAATCAGCGGCTGGAGAATTCATCCGGACTGCGTGATGAATGTTCCCGCGACCGGGCCGTCATCAATCGTCGTCATTATCATGCCTGTGTCTATACCTGTACCAGAGCGCCCGCGCCCGCGACTCTATAATCTGCCGCTTGGAAGGCCGTGCCGTGGGAGCTTTGCTCAATGCGGTTTGGCAGGCGGGGGTGAGCTCAGCGGCATTCCGCCTCAGACAGGCCAGCGCCTCAGACCCGCCGGGCTTGACCCCCGGACAGTGGGCTACGAAGTCCTCCTGGCAGGCAGCGCGGATCGCAGCCTCTTGCGCTTTGGCGGGCTGCTGACCCTGGCAAACAACTGCGCCAAGCACAGCCAAGAACACCGCGATCTTCAGCACTAGGGGCCGGCACGACCAGGTCATATTCGCCTCCATGGTTTTTTCTCGGTGGCGTTAATTTACAGCGCCCATCCTCCTTGTCTGTGACCTAGATCACCAAACCAACGATCTCGAGCAAGGCGAAAAGCTGAAGCGGCAATTTGCGGCACTCTCGGCAGTGGGCTGCCGAGCGCGTCGGCTGTGGCGGCAGTGCCCCCGGGGATCGACTCTCGCCCGTCCGATAATCCCGCTATCCTGGGTTCCGAGCGTCAGTGCCAATCCAGTTGCGTATGGAGAGCAGCAAGTTCACGGCGTTGGCGAAGACCCAGCTCATGACCAGTTCGGCGCGAGCGCCGCGGTCCGTGCTCGCGGGATATAAAGGATGTAGCGGCGCTTGATTGAGCAACTCACATTTGAAACGGTCTAACAGGCTGCTGAAAAAGTATTT
>Ga0306920_100001358_pt1 | contig 30264 bp, 30 predicted proteins | sample flu12Cox44000170_FD_204666 | JGI IMG/M metagenome (GOLD analysis project Ga0306920, IMG submission 204666) | Lab enrichment of tropical soil microbial communities from Luquillo Experimental Forest, Puerto Rico - flux4day.12C.oxic.44.000.170 (v2)... | ecosystem: Environmental > Terrestrial >... | reverse complement strand
GGCATGGTCAAGCGCGCCATCGGCGGCGCCGAACGCGACTACCTGCTGCTGGAGTACCGCGGTGGTGACCGCCTGTACGTCCCGAGCGACCAGGTCGACGCCGTGCGGCACTACACCGGAGGCGAGACCCCGACGTTGCACCGGCTCGGCGGCTCGGACTGGGACAAGACCAAGGCCCGGGTGCGCAAGGTCGTGCGCGAGATCGCCCAGGAGCTGGTCGTGCTCTACCGGCGCCGGGTGACGTCACCGGGGCACGCCTTCCCGCCCGACACGCCGTGGCAGCGGGAGGTGGAGGACGCCTTCCCCTACACCGAGACGCCCGACCAGGCCAAGGCCATCGTCGAGGTCAAAGAGGACATGGAGTCCGAGCACCCGATGGACCGGCTGATCTGCGGCGACGTCGGGTTCGGCAAGACCGAGATCGCCATCCGGGCCGTGTTCAAGGCCGTCCAGGACGGCAAGCAGGCGGCGGTCCTCGTGCCCACGACGTTGCTGGCCCAGCAGCACTTCCAGACCTTCTCGGAGCGCTACGCCGGCTATCCGGTGCGCGTGGAGGTGCTCAGCCGCTTCCTGACCCCGGCCCAGGCGCGGGTCGTGGTCGACGGTCTCGCCGACGGTTCGGTCGACGTCGTGATCGGCACCCACAAGCTGCTCGGGGGCGACGTGCGCTTCAAGGACCTCGGCCTGCTCGTGGTCGACGAGGAGCAGCGCTTCGGCGTCACCCACAAAGAGGCGATCAAGCAGCTGCGGGCCAACGTCGACGTGCTGACCCTCACCGCCACGCCGATCCCGCGCACGCTGGAGATGAGCCTCACCGGCATCCGGGACCTGACGCTGCTCAACACGCCTCCGGCCGACCGGCAACCGATCCTCACCTACGTCGGTGAGTACGACGAGCGCGCCGCGGTGGAAGCGATGAGGCGGGAGCTGCTGCGCGAGGGCCAGGTGTTCTTCGTGCACAACCGGGTGCAGGACATCGACGACGTCAGCCGGCGCCTGAAGGAACTGGTCCCCGAGGCGCGGATCGCCGTGGCCCACGGGCAGATGGACGAGGGCACGCTCGAGCGGGTGGTGATCGACTTCTGGGAGGGCGAGTACGACGTGCTCGTGTGCACGACGATCATCGAGTCGGGCATCGACATGCCGACGGTCAACACGCTCGTCGTCGACCGCGCCGACCGTCTCGGCCTCGGCCAGCTCCACCAGCTGCGCGGCCGGGTGGGCCGGGCCGGGCAGCGCGCCTACGCCTACTTGTTCTTCCCGCCCGATCAGCAGCTGACCGAGGAGGCGTACGAACGGCTGAAGACGATCGGCGAGCACACCGAGCTCGGCTCGGGATTCAAGATCGCCATGCGCGACCTCGAGATCCGCGGCGCCGGCAACCTCCTCGGCGCCGATCAGAGCGGGCACATCGCGGCGGTGGGCTACGACCTGTACGTCCAGATGGTCACGGAGGCGGTCGCCGAGCTCAAGGGCGAGGAGATCCGGCCGCCGGCCGAGATCAAGCTCGAGCTCCCGCTCGACGCCTTCCTGCCCACCGACTACGTCGCGCGCGAGGACCTGCGCATCGAGGCCTATCGCCGGCTGGCGGTCGTCACCCGCCCGGTCGACGTCGACGACATCGCCGCCGAATGGGCCGACCGCTACGGGCCGCCGCCACCGCCGGCCGAAGCGCTGCTGCGGGTGGCCCGCCTCCGCGCCGAGTGCGCCCGTCTCGGGATCCGCGAAGTGGCGGTGGCCCGCGGCGTGGCACGCATCAGCCCGCTGCGGCTGAAGACGAGCCAGACGGTTCGGCTGGGACGGCGCTTCCCGAAGGCGATCTACAAAGAGGACATCGCCCAGCTCGTGCTGCCGCTCAGCACGACGGTTGCACGGGCCGGCGCGCCCGACACGGCCGAGTTCCTCGTCGCCGTGCTGCAGGAGCTCGTCCCGCCGGAGGCAGCGGCCTGAGAATCGCCTGAAGCTGAACGGGCCTGAATGGGTTCGTTCGGCCTTCTCCGGTACGCTCCATCCACCGTGAACCTCGTCCGCCGCACCGCCGCGTTGGCGGCCGTGCTCGTCGTCGGGGCCGGCGTGCTGGGCGCGTGCACGGGTGCCGCCCCCTACGCGGCGATCGTCAACGGCACCACCATCAGCCAGTCGACGCTGCTGCGCGAGCTCCATGCTCTGGGCGGCAACGCCGGGTTCGTCGCCGCCTACGACGCCAACGTGCAACAGGCCGCCGGCCAGGGCGGGTCGCTCCCGTCACTGTTCGGGACGGGCACGGCGTCCAAGACGTTCAGCCAGGGCTTCACCGCGATCGTCCTCAACACCGACGTCCAGGCCCAGCTGATCCACGACGAGGTCGTGCGTCGCCACATCGAGCCGTCGGCGGCCGAGATCGCGGCAGCGACCGCGGCGGCGCAGGCCCAGTTCCCGAACACGCCCGACAACAAGCCCGTGTTCCCGGCCTTCGACCCCTGGTTCCAGCAGGAGTACAAGGTGCGCGCCGCCGAGCAGGCCGTGCTCGCCACCGCGCTGGGACCGTCCTCCAAGGACCCCACCCAGATCAAGCAGTTCTACGACCTCAACCCCACCAACTTCATCACCAACCAGTGTGTCTCCCACATCCTGGTGGCGAGCGAGGGTCAGGCCGCGGCCATCCGCGCCCGGATCGAGGCGGGTGCCAACTTCGCCGACCAGGCGAAGAAGTACTCGACGGATACCGGCAGCGCGACCAAGGGCGGGCAGCTCGGGTGTGCGGCCACCGGCCAGTACGTCGCCGACTTCGAGCAGGTGGCCAACACCATCCCGGTCAAACAGCTGAGCCAGCCGGTCCACACCCAGTTCGGGTGGCACCTGATCGAGGTGACGTCCCGGCAGGAACAGCCCCTCGACGCCACCAACACGGCCCGCATCCAGCAGTACCTGCAGCAGAACCCGGTGAGCATGTTCATCCCGCCGGCGCTGATGAAGGCACAGATCAAGGTCAACCCGGCCTACGGCAGCTGGGACCCGCTGCAGCCCGCCGTCGTCCCACCGCCGGCGCCGCCGGGCAACAGCGGCGCTCCCGGCGCGGTCACCACCTCGACCGTGCCTCCGGCCGTGAACCTCTCGCCCAGCTCGCCGGCGTCGTCCCAGGCTCCGGCGACCGGGGCCGGTGCCGCCCCGTCGCCCTGACGGCCCGGGCGGCGACGTTCGCCGCCCCCCGCCGCCCGAGCCCGACCGCCGGCCGGGCGACGAGGGCGGCGTAGGTACCCCGCAGATCGTCGTCGTCGGCCTCGGGCCGGCCGGGCCCGAGCTACTGACGGCGGCGACGGAGGCGGCCATCGCGGCCACGCCGGTGCGGTTCGTGCGGACGCGGCGCCACCCGGCGGTCGCGGCGGTGCCCGGGGCGGTGGCCCTCGACCACCACTACCGGGCCTCGGCCACCATCGAGGCGGTCTACCCCGCCATCGTGGAGGAGCTCGTGGCCGCCGCCACCCGCCACGGTCGGGTGCTGTACGCGGTGCCCGGCTCGCCGGCCGTGGCCGAGCGGACGGTGGAGCTGTTGCTGGCCGACGAGCGGGTGGCCGTGGAGGTGCTCGCGGCCCTGTCGTGCGTCGACCTGGCGTGGGTCCGCCTCGGGGTCGACCCCCTGGCCGGGGGGGCCCGGATGGTCGACGGCCACCGGTTCGCGGTCGAGGCGGCCGGGGAACGGGGGCCACTGCTGGTGCTCCAGTGCGACGGGCCCGAGGTGCTCGCCGCCATCAAGCTGGCCGTCGAGGACGGTCCGGCGGTGACGGTGCTGCAGCGGCTGGGCCTGCCCGACGAGCGCATCGAGGCGGTGGCGTGGGACGCCCTCGACCGGGTCACCCCCGACCACCTCACCTCGCTGTGGATCCCGCAGCTGGCCGAGCCGGTCGGATTCGAGCTGGTGCGCTTCGCCGAGCTCGTGCAGACCCTGCGGGAGCGTTGCCCGTGGGACGCCGAGCAGACGCACGTGTCGCTGCGGCGCTACCTCCTCGAGGAGGCCTACGAGGCCGTCGAGGCGATCGACGACGGAGATCCCGAGCACCTCGAGGAGGAGCTCGGGGACCTGCTCTTCCAGATCTTCTTCCACGCCGCCATCGGGGCCCAGGAGGGCGAGTTCACGCTGGCCGACGTGGCCCGGGGCATCCACGACAAGCTCGTCCGCCGTCACCCCCACGTCTTCGGCGGCGAGGGCGGTCCCGCGGACTGGGAGCGGCTCAAGCGGGAGGAGAAGGGCCGCACCGGCGCCATGGAGGGCATCCCCCGCACGCTGCCGGCGCTGCTGTTCGCCCAGGAGGCCCAGCGCAAGGCCGCCGCCGTGGGCTTCGACTGGGCCAGCGTCGAGGGCGCGTGGCCCAAGATCGCCGAGGAGCTGGCCGAGGCCCGCCAGGCGGGCCCGACCGAGGTGGGCGGCGAGCTGGGGGACCTGCTGTTCGCCTGCGTGAACGTGGCCCGCCACCTCGGGGTCGACCCCGAGGCGGCCCTGCGGGGGGCGACGGCCAAGTTCCGCGCCCGCTTCGAGGCGGTGGAGGAGCTGGCGGCCGCGCGCGGCGTGGCGCTGCCGGGGGCCCCGCTCGAGGTCCTCGACGGGCTGTGGGACGAGGTCAAGGGCCGCCGCCGGTAGGGGCGGTTCCGCTACTTTTGTCACACCAGCCTCAGGAGTCACACGCGGATGAGCGCAATCGAGCAGGTCGTCGGGCGCGAGGTGCTCGATTCCCGCGGGAACCCGACCGTCGAGGTCGAGGTCACCCTCGACTCGGGGGCCGAGGGGCGGGCCATGGTGCCGTCGGGCGCGTCCACCGGGCGGTTCGAGGCCGTCGAGCTGCGGGACGGCGGTGCCCGCTACGGCGGCAAGGGGGTGCTGCGGGCCGTCGAGCACGTCAACGGCGAGATCGCCGACGCCGTCGAGGGCCTCGAGGCGCTGGACCAGCGCCAGGTCGACGCCGCCCTGATCGACCTCGACGGCACGCCCGGCAAGGGGCGGCTCGGCGCCAACGCCGTGCTCGGGGTGTCGTTGGCGGTGGCACGCGCCGGCGCCGAGGAGACGGGGCTGCCGGTGTTCCGGTACGTGGGCGGGGTCAACGCCCACGTGCTGCCCACGCCCATGATGAATGTGCTCAACGGGGGTGTGCACGCCGACAACAACGTCGATCTCCAGGAGTTCATGATCGTGCCCGTCGGTGCCGCGTCGTTCGGCGAGGGACTGCGGTGGGGGGCGGAGACGTACCACGCGTTGAAGGCGGTGCTCCACGGCCGGGGTCTGTCGACGGCCGTCGGGGACGAGGGCGGGTTCGCGCCCAACCTGCCGTCCAACGAGGACGCGGTCCGCGTGCTCGTCGAAGCGATCGAGTCGGCGGGCTACCGACCGGGCTCGGATCTGGCGATCGCCATCGACGCGGCCGCGTCAGAGTTGTACGCCGACGGCGCGTACGGCCTCGACGGCCGGTCCTTGTCGGCGGCCGAGATGGCGGCGTACCTCACGGACCTCGTCGACCGCTACCCGATCGTCTCGATCGAAGACGGCATGGCCGAAGAGGACTGGGACGGTTGGGAGGCACTCACTGCCGCGCTCGGCCACCGGATCCAGATCGTCGGCGACGACGTGTTCGTGACCAACGTGGAGCGGCTGGCGCGGGGGATCGAACGCCACGTCGCCAACTCGATCCTCGTGAAGGTCAACCAGATCGGCACCCTCACCGAGACGCTCGACACCGTGGGCCTCGCCACGCGCTCGGGCTACACGAGCGTGATGAGCCATCGCTCGGGGGAGACGGAGGACGCGACCATCGCCGATCTGGCCGTCGCCACCAACTGCGGGCAGATCAAGACCGGTGCGCCGGCGCGCTCGGACCGGGTGGCCAAGTACAACCAGTTGCTGCGGATAGAGGACCTCCTCGGTGACGGAGCGCGCTACCGGGGCGGAGGTGCCCTGGCCCGGGGGCCGGCCGGGTGACGAGCCGCGGGGACCCGTCTCCGCTGCCGCCCGGGATCGTGCTGCCGCCAACCCCACCGGCCGCCACCGGCCGGCGGCGACCGGAGCGCGGGCCGGCCCACCGCGCCCGCGGCCACGCCGGGCGGGAGGTGCCCGCGCCGGCCGGGTCCGCGGTGGCCGCGCCGGCCGGGTCCGCGGTGGCCGCGCCGGCCGGGTCCGCGGTGGCCGCGCAGGCGGGGGCCGAGGCGCCGAGCCCCTGGCCGGTCGAGCCCGGCCCTGGAGCCGAAGCCTCTCCCGCCGGGCCCACGCCGGATGTCGGCGTGGCCGTGGGTTTGGCCGGTGCGCCAGCCCGGCACCCGGGCCTGGCGGAAACCGAGCAGGAACCGAGCCGGCCACCCGAGCCCGCGGACGTGGCTCAAGGCGGGCAGGAACCGAGCCCGCCACCCGAGCAGGCGGGGGTCGCGGAAGACGAGCACGAACCGAGCCCACCAGTCGAGCCGGCGGGCGTGGCGGAAGACGAGCAGGACGAGAGCAGGCCGCCGGCGGCACCAGACCTGCGGGCGGCCGAGCAGGAGGAGAGCCGGCCGGTGGAAGTGGCCGGGGTGGAAGCGAGCCCGTCATCCGAGGTGGTCGAACTGCAGGCGGAGGCGGCGCGGCCCTCGGAGCCGGGGGCGCGTCCGTCGCCCGTGGTGACCGGGGCCGCGGGCCACGCGCCCGACGTGGAGGCGGGGCAATCGCCCGCGGGCGCGACGGACGAGCCAACCGAGCCGGACACGGCCCGGAGGGGACCACGCCGGGCCGTCTGGCCTCCACGCCGTCTGCGAGGCCGGCGCGCGGAGGCGGACGCGGGGGCGGACCGGGATCACGGCGACACCGAGGACGACACGACTGGGGGAAGGGTGGACGCCCCCGCCACCGCGGACGACTCCGCTGCCACCGGCGACGACACAGCTGCCACCGGCGACGACGCCGCCGCCACCGGCGACGACGCCGCCGCCACCGGCGACGTCACGGGGCGGGACGCCACGGCCGCGGTTGCGCCCGTGGACGGCGGCGATGGCGACGATGAGTCCCGCCGGCGCCGGTGGCGGACGGTGGCGCGCACGGCGGCGTGGGCATCGGCGATCGTGGCGGTGGCCGTCGTGCTCCTGGTGTTCGTCTTCCCCACGCGCACGTACCTGAGCCAGCGCCATCAGCTGGCGGGCACCGCCGCCGAGCTCCAGCTGCTGACCCGGCAGAACGCGCAGCTCTCCTCGCAGGTGGCGCAGCTTCAGACCGACGCCGAGATCGAGCGGCTGGCCCGCGAGGAGTACCACCTCGTCCGCCCGGGTGAGCGGGCGTTCGCCATCCTTCCGACGCCGACGCCACCTACCACGGCCGCGCCGGTCCGTCCGGCGGCGGCTCCGTCGCGGAGCATCCTCCAGCGCCTCACCTCGTGGATTCCCTGAGGGCAGCGGCTCCTGATCAGTGGTGGCAGCCGCAGGCGGGGCCGCACGGCGCTCCACCGGCGGGCGCGGCCGACGACTGGCCCGTCGGGGACGCCGTGGCCCGGCCCGTCGTAGCGAAGACCGACAGGCGACGGCTGACGCGCCCGTGGCCCTCGGGGCAGGACAACGGCTCGTCCGCCGCCGCCATCGGCCGGCGAGCCTCGAAGGTGGTGTCGCAGTCCCGGCAGAGGTACTCGTAGACCGGCATCGTCGGGAGGATACCGCCGCTCGGGGTGGGACGCGGCCGCGTTCGCGATGGCCCCGACGAAGTGGGACGATGCGATGGTGGTCACCGCCGGAGTGCTGCTCGCCGCCGGCGGCGGCACGCGCTTCGTCGGACCGGATCACAAGCTGCGCGCCGACGCCGCCGGTCGTCCGCTGGTCTCGTACGCCCTCGACGCCATGGCCGGGTCCGGACTGCCCCTCCTCGTCGTGGTCACCGGCGCCGTCGACCTCGACGACCTCCTGCCCACCGGCGCCGTCCCGATCGCCAACCCCGCCTGGGAGCGGGGCCAGGGGACATCGCTGGCGACGGCGGTGGCGTGGGCGCGTCCACGCGACATCGAAGCCATCGTCGTCGGACTCGGGGACCAGCCCGGCGTCACCGCCGCATCGTGGACGGCGGTGGCTGCGGAAGCCACGACACCGATCGCGATCGCGACCTACGGCGGCCGCCGCGGTCATCCCGTGCGGCTGGCCCGTGAGGTCTGGGACCGTCTTCCGACGGAGGGCGACGCCGGTGCACGCGCGCTGATCCGATCCGCCCCGGAACTGGTCACCGAGGTGCCCTGCGTCGGTGACCCGTCCGACATCGACACCGTGGAGGATCTGGCCCGATGGCGGTGACGGCGCAAGACGTGGCCAGGGTCAGCGAGCTGCTCGGCCGATCCCCGCGCGGTGCCTTCGCCGTCGTCGTCCGCGACGCCGACGGGGACCCCGTCGTCATCAGGAACTCGCCGTTGCTCGACGACGGGACGCCGATGCCGACCCGCTACTGGCTGATCGGGCCGGCGGAGGTGCGAGCCGTGAGCCGCCTCGAGTCCGCCGGCGGCGTGGCGCGGGCCGAGGCCGACCTCGACCGCGCCGCCGTGGCCCTGGCCCACGAGCGGTACGCGGCCGAGCGCGACGCGGCGATCCCGCCGGATCACACCGGTCCCGTTCCGGTCGGTGGGGTGGGTGGCACCCGCGCCGGTGTCAAGTGCCTCCACGCGCACTACGCCTGGTTCCTGGCGGGCGGCGACGACCCCGTCGGCCGTTGGGTGGCGAACCGGCTGGACGGAGCGGGATCGTGAGCGGGCCGGTCGTCGCGGCCATCGACTGCGGTACCAACTCGACCCGCCTCCTCGTCACCGACGGGTCTCGTGCCGTCGAGCGCCTGATGCGCATCACCCGTCTGGGCGAGGGGGTCGACGGGACGGGCCGCCTGTCGCCGGACGCCATCGCACGAACCGTCAGCGTGCTGCGGGAGTTCCGGTCCGCCATGGACAGAGACGGCGTGCAGGCCGTTCGGATGTCGGCGACGTCCGCCGTGCGCGATGCGTCCAACCGGGAGCAGTTCATGGCGGCTGCGGAGGATGTCGTCGGGATCCGCCCGGAGGTCCTGAGCGGAATGGAGGAAGGACGCCTCGCGTTCGCCGGCGCCACCGCCGAGCTCGATCCGTCGAACGGGCCCTTCCTCGTCGTCGACATCGGAGGCGGGTCGACGGAGCTGGTGGTCGGTCGTGACGAACCGGTCGGCGTGGAATCGATGGACGTCGGATGCGTCCGGATCACCGAGAAGTTCCTTCACCACGATCCGCCCCGCCCCGAGGAGCTGTCCGACGCCCTCATGGAGGTGCGCGACCAGCTCGAGGACGCCGTCCGTGCCGTGCCCGAGCTCAATGACGCTCAGCAGATGATCGGCCTGGCCGGCACCGTCACGACGGTTGCCGCGGTGGAGCTGGGGTTGACCGAATACGACCGCGATCGGATCCACCACTTCTGGCTGACCCGTGCGGCCGCCGAGGACGTCTTCCGCACCCTCGCCACCGAGTCCCGGGCCTCCCGGCTCGGCAACCCGGGGCTGGAGGAGGCGCGGGCCGACGTCATCGTCGGCGGCTGCGTGGTGCTCGTGGCGGTGCTCCGGTACTTCGACCTGTCCGGCTGTCTCGTCTCGGAGTCCGACATCCTCGACGGGCTGGCGTCGTCGTTGCTGCACCGGTGACCGTGCCGCGCAAGCCCTACCAGGACGTGCTCCGGGATCTCGCCGGCGAACACGCCGACCTGGACGCCATCGTCGCCGGCGTCGATGACGACGCATGGGAGCTCGCGACGCCTGCGCCGGAGTGGTCGGTGCGCGATCAGATCCTCCATCTCGCGTACTTCGACGCCCGGGCGCGCGAGGCCCTGGTGGATCCCGACGGCTTCGATGCGGACGTCGCGGCCATCCAGGCCGGCGAGGGACTGGAGGCGTGGCTGGCCGGCCACCTCGCCGCCGCACAGTCGCTCACGCCCGGCGAGCTGCTGGCCTGGTGGCGCGCCGAGCGGTCGTCGCTGCTGGCCGCCCTGGCCGCCACGGATCCGGCCACCCGGGTGCCGTGGTACGGCCCGCCGATGGGCGCGGTGTCCTTCGCGTCGGCCCGGCTGATGGAGACGTGGGCGCACGGCCAGGATGTCGCCGACGCGCTCGGCGTCACGCGACTGCCGACCGGACGCCTCCGCCACATCGCCCATCTGGGGGTGCGGGCGCTGCCGTGGAGCTTCACGGTCCACGGCCTGGCGGTGCCTGACGTCGACGTCCGCGTCGAGCTGCGCAGCCCCGACCGCGACCTGTGGGTGTGGGGCCCCGAGGACGCCAACGACGTGGTGCGCGGCAACGCCCTCGACTTCTGCCTCGTGGTGACCCAGCGCAGGCATCGAGACGACGTCCGGCTGGAGTTCTACGGTCCTGTTGCCGAGCAGTGGATCACCATTGCGCAGGCGTTCGCGGGGCCGCCAGGACCCGGGCGCACACCGGGCCAGTTCCGGGATCCCTGAGCGCGGCCGCCATCGACCCCGTATGCCGCGGGATCTGTCGGCGTTGGCGCCCGTGTGCCGGCGGACCCGTGGCCCTCGACGCAGTGCACCGGCAGATCCGGCGCCGTCGACGCGGTGGGCACGCAAACGCCACTCGCCATACCATGCGCCTCATGGCCAGCGGGCTCCGATGGTGATCCGTAGCGCTCCGCTCGAGTTGACGGGCCGGCGCGTCGTCCTGCGTCCTCTGACCGCCGACGACTTCGATCAGTGGCGCGAGGTCCGCCGCCGCTGCGCCGACTGGCTGCTCAAGTGGGAGCCCGCCCGCATCGAGGGTTACCCCGATCCCGTCGAGGACCGGCGGACGTTCGCGGCCCGCTGCGGCGCCAGGGAGCGTGAGCGGCAGATGGGTAGTGGCTACGGCTTCGGCATCTTCATCGGCAACCGGTTCCGGGGGGAGATGAACCTTTCCGGGATCCAGCGGGGGCCGTTCCAGAACGGCTTCATCGGCTACTGGATCGACGAGGCGGTCGCCGGCCAGAGCTACACGCCGGAGGCGTGTGCGGTGGCGTTGCGGTTCTCGTTCGAGGACCTGGGCCTGCACCGGATCCAGATCTCGATCATCCCTCGCAACGCGCCGAGCCGTCGCGTGATGTCCAAGCTCGGCTTGCGCGAGGAGGGTATCGCCGTGCGCTTCCTGGAGATCAACGGCGTATGGGAGGACCACGTCTGCTACGCCATCACCGCCGAGGAGTGGTGGGAGCGCCGGCGCGAGTTCGAGGACCGCTGGTTCTGATCAGCGCGAGCTGATCTCGACGTGTGTCGCGGCCGGGTCAGCGTGAGCTGATCCTGTCGCGCATGGCGGCCAGCCGTGCAGCGAACTCCGGCTGCGCCATCGACCACAGCTGGGCTTCGAGCTCGACGTCCACGGCAGCATCGTGGGAGTCGACATCGGCCATGTCGGCGATGGTCGCCTTGACCCGGCGAGCCAGGGCCGGGGACGCTGCCGCTCGCGCCGCGAGGGCGATGGCGGTCGGGACCAGCTGGTCGTCGTCCACGCAGCGCCATACCAGGGCGGCCCGCTCGGCGTCGGCACCGTCGAGCACCTCGCCGAACAGCACGGTCGCGGCCGTGGCCTGGGGTCCGACGGCCCGCCGCATCATCCAGGTGTGCCCCCCGCCGGGGTGGAGGCCGAGTTGCAAGAAGCGCGTGTCGAACTTGGCCCGGCGGGCGGCGAGGCGCAGGTCGCAGCACAACGCCAGGTTGACGCCGGCGCCGACAGCAGCGCCGTTGACGGCGGCGATCGTCGGGATCGGGGACCGGCCGACGCGCAGGAAGCCCTCGTAGATCCCGCGCAACCCGTCGCCGGACGGCGCCGACCCGAGGTGCGACAGGTCGGCACCGGCGCAGAAGGCCGGGGGAGCACCGGTGATGACGACCGCGCCGACCGAGGCATCCGTCTCTAGCCGGTCGAAGGCAGCGATGAGCTCGGTGATCATCGGTAGCGTGAGCGCGTTGCGCTTTTCGGGGTCGCTCACCGTCACGACCACGACGCCTTCGGCGTCGGCAACAGGCTCGACTTGGACGAACGTCATGTGGTGGTCCCCTCCGGGTTGCGGACGATGGCCGGCGAATGACGGAAGAACTGCTCGACGCCGTGCTCGTACCGGTACGGAGCCCGGGTCCCGATGGTGCGCTGCAGCCGTGTGGCGCGGGCGAAGCTCTGCACCGCGCCGGCTGACGTGTAGCGGTACTCGAAGCCGGTGGCCTTGAGCCGCCGATTGTCGACGCCGCGTCCGAACCGGAGGAGGTCGAGCAGCTCGGGAGGGAGCTCGACGCCGAGCAGTGACAGCGGGGCGGCGGCCCACTCGGTGGCGAAGGGCGGCATCGGGGCCAGCCGCCTGCCGCACATGGCCGCCACCTCGCTCCAGGGCAGGTGTCCGTCCCCCGCGACGTTGAAGATGCCGGGGAGCCGACGCCGGGTGACGAACTCGATCGATCGCACCACGTCGTCTTCCTCCACGAACTGGAGGAGCGGGTCGAAGCCGAGGATGCACGGCACCAGCGGCAGCTGGAGCGCCCGGCTGATGGGCGTCACGATGTCCGTCCCGAGCACGTTGGCGAAGCGCAGCAGGGTCACGGTCACGTGCGGGTTGTCCTCGGTGAAGTCGCGCAGGTAGCTCTCGACCTCTACCAGCGACCGCTCGACCCGGCTGCGGGGCGGATTCACGCGGGGCATCTCCTCGCGGAACCACGTCGGATCCTGCCAGGACGAGCCGTAGACGAGGGTGGACGACTTCACGATGACCTGGCGGACCGAGGAGCCGGGCGACCCGGAGGCGGCGAGCAGGTTCATGGTGCCGATGACGTTCTGCTCGTGCAGGGCCCGGCCGCTCACGCGGGTCGAGTCGACGGTGAGGAAGGTGTGAAGGACCGTGTCGACGGCCGTCGCCTTCACGATGCGGCTGAGGATCGAATACGTCTGGTCCGCTCGCACGAACTCGGTGCGGTCGAGGGGCACCTCTGGATCCTTGGTGTCGAGGCCCACGATGACCTCGACGTCGGGATCGGCCTCGAACGCCTGCGCGACACGACCACCCCAGAACGAGCTCAGCCCGGTGATCAGGACTCGCCGGCCCATGAAGGGTCAGCCGAACCAGACGCTGCGCCGGTCGCGCAGCAGGTCGTAGAGCGCCTCCTGCAGCTTGACCCGGATGGCTTCGGCCTCGTCCATGATCCGGCTCCGTGAGTAGCGGTCCTGGTCCGGCGCGACGTCGAAGCGGACCGGGTCGAGGACACGGACGCGGAACTTGGCCGGCAACGGCGCAACGATTCCGAGAGGCCCGAACACGAACAGGTTGGCGGTGATCGGGACGTAGGGAAGGTGAAGGAGGCGGGCCGTGCGGGGCAGCTTCGCCAGCGTCGGCATGGCCTCCTCGGACCCGACCACGGCGATGGGCACCACGGGAACGCCGGCGCGCATGGCGATCTCGACGAACCCTCCCCGCCCGAAGCGACGCAACTGGTAGCGCTCGCCGTACAGCTTGCCCGTGCCCTTGGTGCCCTCGGGGAAGACCAGCGCCAGCTGCTGCTCCTCGCGCAGGAGCCGGTAGGCGTTCTCCGGGTGGGCGGCCACCCCGCCCACGCGCGACCACAGCGTGCCGATGCCCGGCACGGCTCGGAACAGGTCGTCGGCGAGGCCGTACACGGCTCGTCGCAACTCGGTCTCGACGCCGTGCATGATGACGGCGGCGTCGGAGGGAATGGCGCCGGCGTGGTTGGCGACGAGAAGGGCGCCGCCCGAGGTCGGGATCTTGTCCAGCCCGTCCCACTCGACGCGGAACCAGTGGCGATAGACCGGGCCGTACAGGTGGCGGGCGAGCGCCCGCATCCGCTCGGAGCGTCCCCACCCGTCGACATCGGAGAGGCGGGCGTCGTCGACGGCCTCCTGGTGGGGTGCGGGGACCCGCACCGGGAGCGGGACGAGTGCGCCGACCGCGGTGGCCTCAGACGATCGTCGGGAGGTCGGCAAGGAAGGGCAGCCTACCGCCACGTCGGCGGCATCCTCCCCGGGATCGGCGCCGACCGGGACGCGCGGCCGGGCCGCGCCAGGCCTGCCTGCTCAGGTCCCCCCGACCGTGTCGGCCGCGTCGGCGGCGTCGGTCGCGGCAGGGCACGTGGCCGCGGCTGGGCACCATCGGCACGGGACGCCGGCGCGCAGGACCGGGGTGCGGCCCTCCTCCAGGCTCGTCAGCTTGGCCACGGCGTCGACGGTGCGGCGGGCGGCCGACAACAGCACGGCCTCGTCGACGTCCTCGGCGACCCACGTCCCGCTGTCGAGCGAGAAGGTGGCGAGCCGGTACGGAGGGACGCCGACACGGATCGTCTCCAACAGCGCGTAGAAGCGGAGGTCCTCCGTGAACACCGGTTGCGGACGGCCGGTCTTGAAGTCGACGATCAACACGCGCGCGGTGCTGCCCTCGGCCCGGCCCAGGGCGAGGTCGACCCGGCCCCGCAACACCACTCGACCACCGCACAGCTCGACGGTGAGGGACGACTCCAACCGCGGCCGCCACGCCCATCGCAACGCGGGAAACGTGTCCTCGAATTTGACCAACCAGTCGGCCGCCTCGCTGCGCAGCTGGGCCAACTCGGCCGGATCGGCGTCGAGCAGCCACGATCCCAGGCCCTTGTCCCCGGACTCGACGAGGCGCTCCAGGGCGAGATCGACCAGGTCGAGGGGCGCGGGACGGCTGCGGAGCGTGATCGACAACTCGACCGCCTTGTGGGCGACCGTCCCCCGTGCCGCCGGGGCCGACCAGGTGAAGGGCTGGTCCCGCTCGGCGAGCAGCCACCCCTCGCACGCGTGCACCTGCCCGAGGGTGCGCTTGGACAGGAAGAGGCCGTCCACGGGCTGACGGTCGGCCACCACCGGACCCAGACCGTCCTCGAGGAGCCGGGTGAGCTCGGGCCCGAGGTCGGCGTCAAAGGTCGGCCGCTGTCCCTCGCGGTCGAACAGTTCGCTCGCCACCCGGAGCTGGGTCGGAGTCGGGGCCGGAGGGGGCCCGGCATCGATCAACGAGGTCACGTCAGCCACGTTACGGAGGGGCAGTGACACCAACGCGGACCGCAGACGGCCGCGGGAGGCTGTCGGAGGGGGTCGGCATGATCAAGGGATGCGATCCGACACGGTGAGGTTCAGCGCCGCGGTGCGGGCCGTCGGCCTCGAGGCCCGCCGCCTCGGGTTGGCGGTGCCCGCCTTCCGGGCCCCGCCCCGCATCCCGGGCGCCGACCGCACCCTGCGCCGGTCGAGGGGGGAGCCGATCGTGGCCGTGCGGTTGCGGGGCCGGCCCTTCGCCGACATCGTCGCCGACATCGTGGAGGGGGTGCTCGTCGCCAACGCCGTCCCTCGTCGGGGCGACATGTCCATCCGGCGGGCGCTCCTGGACGCCGTCGAGCGCTCGCTGCTGCGGGCGGCGTGAGCGGAGGCTCCTATCCTGCGGACGTGGACCAGACCATGTGCGACCGTCGGCGGAGGCCGGCTCCGGCGTATGGGGCGGATGGGTGACGATCGAGATCAGGCCGATCCAACCGCAGGAGCACCACACGCTCGGTGAGCTCACGGTCGAGGCCTATCGCGCTCTCGACGGGGCCCAACTAGGTGCCTACGCCGACGAGCTCGCCGACGTCACCGCCCGGGCCCGCGCCGCGGAGGTGTTGGTCGCCGTCGAGGGCGGCCTCGTGCTCGGCGGAGTGACCTTCGTGCCCGGGCCGGACAACCCGTATGCCGAGCAGCTGCAGGAGGGTGAGGTCGGGATCCGCATGCTGGCGGTGGTGCCGTCGGCCCAGGGCAAGGGCGTGGGGCGCGCCCTCAGCGTGGCCTGTATCGATCGGGCTCGGGACCGTCGGGCGAGGCGGGTGGCGCTGCACAGCACACCGTGGATGAAGGCGGCCCACCGGCTCTACGAATCGCTCGGGTTCGTCCGCGCCCCCGAGCGCGACCTGCAGGTGTCGCCCGATGTCCTGCTGCTCTCGTTCGTCCTCGGGCTCGACCGGTAGCCTTGCGACGAGCCCGGGTGGCGTAACTGGAAGGCGCAGGGGGCTTAAACCCCCCGGATCCCGAGGGGTCGTGCGGGTTCGAGTCCCGCCCCGGGTACCTACCTCCCTCCCTCCCTCAGGTGGTTCACGCGTGCGGTCCCTGGAGCGTCCAGGTGTGCCGGGTGTCGGCTACTGACCCGGGTCCCGGGTGTCCTGGATGTGCTCCCGTGCACACCGCTCGGCCAGGATCGGGATGAACTCGCGCACTCGCGCGTCAGACCACTGGTCGAAGCAGCCGCGGATCGCCGTCTCGAGCTCCTCCGGAGGTACCTCACCGTGGAACTGCCGGCCCAGGTGGGCCACCGTCGGGCGGATGGCCGCCTCTTCTCTTTCGGTCAGCTCCGTCACCGCGCCTTCTTACCATCGGCTCGAACGCAATGTGAGCGGTCGAGGCCAGCTGTAACCCCGGGCCCTATGTGATCCGTTGATGACCCTGCGCGATGGGTTGGCGCCGCCGGCACGGCGGCGCATCGACGTCCCCGGGCGGCGATGGTGCAGCCCCAGATGACCGATGACGCCCACGGCCCGCGCCCAGAGGGCCCGGCGGTCCCGAACGGTCCCACCACTAGGCTGCGGATCGTCGGCCAGGACACGTACGCGAGCTGGGACGAGGTCTACGTCGACAACGTGGTCAGGGTCTACCGGCTCCTGTACGCCAAAGTCGGCAACCGGGCGGACGCCGAGGACCTCACCACGGAGGTGTTCCTCGCCGCCTTCGGGCCGCTGCGCCTGAGCGCCAGTCGGGGCGAGGTACGTGCGTACCTGGCCGCCACCGCTCGGACGGCGCTGGCCAAGTACTGGCAGCGCCGGCTCGGCGTGGAGGTCACCCACCTCGACGCCGATGTCGCCGCCCGCGAGCTCGAGGACGAACCAGTGCCGTCGGCGGCGCCCGCCCGGGCCCGGGCCCTGCTCGACGGATTGCCCGAACGGCATCGCCGGATTCTCGAGCTGCGCTTCCTCGAGTCCCGGTCGATCAGGGAGTCCGCGCACGAGATGGGCATCAGCGTGGGCAACGCCAAGGTCTTGCAGCACCGCGCGTTGCGCATGGCGGCCCGGGGTGAGGGGGATGCGCCGTGACCCGTCGCAAGCGTCAGGCTGACCGCCAGTTCGATGCCGTGGCCGAGGGCCGCCGCCTGCCCGAGGGCCGCCTCGACGACCCCGAGGACGTCGACGCGCTCCGGGCCGCCATCGAGCTGCGTGGCGCCGTGCCCGCCGCCGACCTGCCCTCGGAGGCCTTCGTCGCCGGGCTCCGCGACCGACTCGCCCGCGAAGCGGCGCCGACCGTCCCCGTGACGGTCAGCCGCAGGTCGTTGCTCGCCTCAGCCGGGGCCGTGGCGGCCGGCGCGGTCGCCGCCGGCGCGGCCGGCGTGGCGCTCGACCGGGCGGTCCTCGCCCCTGGTCCGGCACGGCCGGCGCGCGTCGCCGGCCAGCTCGACCCGGCGGACGGGGAGTGGACGGCTGTCGCCAGCGACGCCGAGCTGGCGGGCGGCGCGACCCAGCGCTTCGACGCGGGAGGCGTGATCGGCTTCGTCAGCGCGACTGATGCGGGCGTCGTCGCCGTCTCGGCCGCGTGCACGCACCAGGGCTGCATCCTGCAACAAAACCTTGCTGCCGGACGGCTGGACTGCCCCTGCCACCGCACGGCCTTCGGCGTCGACGGCCGCCTCCTCTTCTCGCAGCTGGCGACACAGCCGGCACCGCTGACGCGCCTCCAGACGCGCCGGCGCGACGGCAACGTCGAAGTGCTCGTCGGGCGCACGGTCTGATCCACTGCCTCGCCCCGTCGGCGCGATGCGACACGATGCGAGGGGCGGGATGTCTCACGCGGAGGCGAGCGAAGGCGCCGGACACGAACGCACGCCCGACGACGAGTCGAACGGTCGCGCCTTGCGCAGGCAGGCCCACGCCACCCAGCCGGGCGGAAGCTGCAGCCAGAAGCTGGCCAGCCGGTACACGAGCGCCGCCGCCAGCGCATCGGACGTGTGCACCCCCGCACAGACCAGCACGACGACCAGCGACCCCTCGGCGATCCCGATCGAGCCGGGAAGAATCGGGATGGCGGCTGCGATCTGGCTCAGCGCGTAGGCCAGTAGCAGCCCGCGCCAGGGAATCGGCGCACCGATCGCCACCATGCTCACGGCGAGGACGGCGCAATCAGCGGTCCAGTTCACGAGCCCGAACAGGACGACCGCCGCCCATTGGCGGCGGCGTAGCCCGATCACGGGGAAGCCCTCTGATGCGGAGGGCGTCCGGAGTCCCAATCGCTTGCGCGCGGCGCCGGCGAGCCGCCGAAGCCGAGCCGTCCGCTGCCCGATGGCCCCTGACCGTCGGGTCGCGCACGCCAGCAACCCGATCGACGTCGCAACGGTGCCGACGAGGGCGGCGACCTCGACCGCGTCCTCAACGGTGCACCGGCTGAGCAGACCACGTAACTGAGCTCCGGCGATCGTCAACAGGGCAAGCGACGCGGCGGACACGATCCCGGTCGCGGCCAGGAGCCACCCGGCGACCTGGCTCGACGTGCCCCGGCGGGTGAGGTGACGGTAGGTGTAGACGGCCGAGGCCGCCGCACCGGCCGGCAGGCTGGCGGCGACGGCCCCACTGGCCCACGTGAGGGCGAGGAGGCTGCCGAGGCCCGCCCGCACCCCACCCGCGTCGAGCAGGCGACGCTGCAACTCGCCGGCGGCGGCCAACGAGACAACCTCCAGCAACAGCGCCAGGCCGAGCAGCACCGGCGACACCCGTCCGATCCGTCCGACGGCGCTCAGGAGCGAACGGCGTTGGGACACGACCACCGCCACCGCCACCGAGCCGGCGAGAGCCTTGGTCAGCCCCCGATGAGACCGGCCGCGGTCATCCCCGGGACTGGGCCCGTCACCTCCCGCGACCGGCGGTTTCGATGCCGGATCGGAGGTCGCTCCGGCGAGGGCGCTTCCTGTTGGAGCCCTCATTGCGGCCACCCGTCCATCACGCTCCTCCAACCGTCTGTCGGACCGGCGCACCAGGTCGCCACGTCAAGAGCCGAACGGCGCGCCCGGTTCTGATAGCGGGCCGGGTTACGCCCCGAGCCCCCGTTCCCGTGAGCTCACCGGGACACCACGATCGTCCCGTGCATGAACGGGTGGATCGAGCACGTGTACGAGTAGGTCCCCGCCGCCGCGAACGTCTGCGTGTAGGTGTCGCCTCGGATCAGCACGCTCGAGACGACTCCGGAGAGGTCCACGGTGTGGGCCACGGCGTCCACGTTGACCCAGCGGACCTTCTCGCCCGACCTGATCGCGAGCGTGGCCGGCGTGAACGTGAAGTTGCTGATCAGGACCTCGTTCCCGGCTCGGGGAACCGTCCCACCCTGGATGGGTCCCGTGACCGTGGAGGTCGCGCCGGCACCACGCGATCCGCGGACAACGCGGCCGGCAGCAGGGGAGCACGCCGCCACGACGAGGAGCGCTCCGACACCCAGACGTCCCAACCGTTGGGGCCTCGAACACGCGCGCATGGTCGTCACCTCTGAAGATCGCAGCTCGGTCGTGACCTCATAGGCGGTCGGATACGCGTAACCCGCCGCCTATGCAACGTGCGGACCAACACGTACCCCCCACGTGGACGAGGAGGAACCATGTCCGGATTCAATGGAAAGACCCAGCGCTCGCGTCAGCACCTGATGCCGTCGCATGACGCCGCCGTGCTGCGTGCCGTGGGCGTGGTGATCCTCATCGCCGTCGGCGCCATGCACTTCCTCCAGATCGTCCCGACCTTCGAGGCGACACCGGCTCTCGGTGTCGCCTACGTGGGCTTGATCGGGGCCTGCCTGGCTGCTGCCAGTGGGCTCGTTGCCGCGCCGGGACGGACGACGTGGGTCGCCGCCGGCGCCGTGTGCGCCGCCGCTCTCGCCGGCTAAGCGTTCACGCGCGTCCTCAACACCCCCTTCGACAACCAGGACGTGGGCAACTGGGCGTGCATGCTCGGCTTGGCGGCCGTGTTCACCGAGGGCGTCATGGTGGCCGTGAGCGGCTACGCGGTCGCGACGGACAGGGAGGGGGCCGCGCCCACCATCCTCGTGCCGTCGCCGCGCCCCGTGCCGTACCGGTACGGGGCGGGACCGCGCACGCGGCCGAGCGACACCCGCAGCGACGCCCGCACCTGAGTTCGGTCCCCTCCCCGTCGACACGAGACCGCCTGGAGGTTTGCCATGAGCCGTTTCATGACCGCCATGTCCGGCGTGGCCGGACTGTCGCTGGCCGCGGCGGCGTGCTCGGCCGGCGTCGGCTACGGCGCCGGCAAGGGCCCGAGTGCCCAGGCGCCGCCCGGTGCGGCGGCCCAGCCGGCGACCACGGTGGCCCTGGGAAGAACCAACCGCGGGGAGTTCCTCATCGACGGCAGGGGTCGGACGCTGTATCTGTTCGAGGCCGATGCCCACGGCACCTCGGCCTGCGTGCTCCGCCGTGCTGATCGGCGTCGGGGGGTACGTGCACTTCTGCCTGTACCGGCACGGCTACCGGTTCATCCCCAGGATCGGGACCGCCTTCCTCGTGCAGTTCACGTCCTCGGCGGTCGTCGCGCTCGCCCTGCTGTTCGGGAGGGGGTGCGTGCGCCTCGGCCGCCGCCGTCTCAAACTGCAGCAGTTCGTCCGTCTCGGCGGGATGGCCCTGAGCACGGGCACGCTCGCGGCCCTCGCGGTCGCCCATACGTCGGGCGGGCTGTTCGGGTTCCGTGAGCGTGGCCTCGAGCCTGCCCCGCAGACCCTCGTCACCGTCCTCGTCGAGTACGAAGCGGCCGTGCTGCTCGCGATCGCGATGCTGGGTGACCACTTCGCCGATCGGCGGACCCCCGCCTCCAACCGGCGCCCGAGGATGGCCCAGTTGCCCGACGCGGCCTGAGCCGCCCGCTCATGCTGTCCGGGACAGGTAGGCGCCGAGGTTGTCGAGGAGCCCTCCCGTGCCTTCCTCCCGTCCGGCGACCGTGTCGAGACCGTCGAAGTGAACGGCCTGCTCGGTGTAGGTCAGCCGCGTGCCCTCGGCGTCGGGCTCCACGACGATGGTGACCAGCGACGTCGACAGGTGTCGGGCGTCGACCCACAGGTCGTAGGTGAAGACGATGCGACGCTCGTCGAGGATGTTCGAATAGGTGGACTCGAACCTCGACGACGGGCCGTCGATCCATTTGCCGTCCTCGATCTCTCCCCCGCCCACGCGGAAGTCGTGGGAGCGCTGGGCGATCTCGAAGGCGGGTCCGCCGCCGAACCACTGGGCCCTGGCGTCGTTGTCCGAGAGAGCGTGCCAGACCTTTGCGAGGGGTACGGGGTACTGGCGTTCGATCGCGAAGGTGGCGTGCGTCTCGCTGCGTTCGACGGTGTTGGTCATGTCATCTCCTTGTTGATGGACGGGTGAGGAACGTGCCGAGGCGGTCGAGTCGCTCCTCGGCGAGGAGGCGCTGGTGGCGGATCCAGTCGCCGGCGGGTGTGAGCGCCTCGACGGCGAGCTGATAGGTGCGGACCCGACCGGTCTTGGTCGAGGTGACGATCCCCGCCGCCTCGAGGACGCCGAGGTGCTGGACGACGCTCGGGAGGGCCATCTCGAACGGGCGGGCGAGCTCGCTCACCGACGCCGGTCCCTTGACCAGCCGCTGGACCATTGCGCGTCGGGTGCCGTCGCCCAGGGCGTGGAACATGCGGTCGAGTCGCTCCTCCTCATACTTAGGCACTTACCTTAGTATTGGGTCAACGGACCGGGCTTGTCAAGGGCGGAGACGGCGCCATGACACCCCGCTGTGCCGTGACATCCGCCACAGCGATTGCCGCCGCCGACGAGCTCGGCGTGGCCGTCTGAGCCGCGGTCGGCCCGATTGAGCACCGGTTGCTCATGTGGCACCCGGCCACGTTCCCCGACACTGCGGAATGACGGCGGGGTGCGACCCCGGACGACGTGGAGGAATCCGATGTTCCAGAGCCCGGAACTGATGAAGATGCTGATGGACGAGCAGCAGGCGTCGATCGCACGGCAGAGCCGCCACTCGTACGCACGGGTGAGCCATCCCTCGGCCCCGCGGGCGAGCCGCGTCCGGCCGGCGCCGCAGGGTCTCACGGCGGCGAGGGTGCGGGTACGTCCGGCCGGGCCGCCGGCCTACTACCGCGGCATCGCGGTGTCGGTGTGGCGGGCGGCGCTGCTGCGCAGGACGGCCGCCGCCCTGGCGACTACGGAGGCCCAGGCCGATCGAGGGCGCGGGCCAGTTCAGCTCTGCTGGTGACGCCGAGCTTGGTGTACACGCTCTGCAGGTGGTTGTTGACCGTGCGCACCGACAGGTAGAGGCGCGCGGCGATCTCCCGGCTGGCGACGCCGCGTGCCGCCAGGTCCGCCACCTCGCGCTCACGCCGGGTGAGCGGGGCCACGGCCTCGGCCGTCACCAGTCCCGGCGTACGGGCGCCCTCGCACTCCTTCGCCAGACTGGAGGCACGGGTCGAGAGGCCGGTGGCGGCGCGGCGCTCCCCCCGTCGCTGATAGGCGTGGGCGGCCGCCGTCGCCGCCTCGGCGGCCAGCAGGTTGGCCCCGATGAGCTCGAACCGGTCGGCCGCCGCCGCGAGGTCGTCGGGTCGGTCGGCGACGGCGGCCGCGGCGTGGAAGGCGTAGGTCGCGACGAGCCGCCCTTCGCACTGGGAGGCCAGCGCCTGGAGGCGGGCCACGACGCGACGGGGATCACCGAGACGGGCCGCGTCATGGAGCAGCCACGCTTCTCCCGAGCGGTAGCCCAGGGAAGCGGCGAGGTCAGCGGCCTCGAGCAACACCCTCACCGCCCGCGGGATGTCGCCGGCGGCGACCGCCGCCCAGGCTCGCCCGAGCTCGTGCTCGGGCCCACCGAACGCCGTGACGGGTAGCTCGTCGAGCTCCGCGACCGCGGCCGCGGCGGCGTCGCAGTCGCCGAGCAGGCCGTGGGCGGCGGCGAGCCCCGAGAGCGACAGGCGACGGGGGGAGGCGACGGCCAGGTTCTGCGAGCGGGCCGCCGACTCGGCGAACCACCGGCGCGCCGTCTCGGGTCGGCCGCACAACAGGGCGGCCCGGCCGAGCTGGTAGGCGAGCCACATCGTGAGGTTGCCGGCGTACGTCTCCGTCATGGTCCGGTACGCGTCGGCTGCGACGGCCGTGGCCTCCACGGGGCGGCCCGCCTCGGTGTGGGCGTAGGCCTCGAAGACGCGGTGGATGCCGGCATGGGCGATGGCGATCTGCTCTCCGATGGCCGCGTGCTCCTCGTAGGCCCGCCGGGCCATGTCGAGCCCCGTCTCGCAGCCACCCGCGGCGATGACGGCCGGCACCTCGGCCAGCGCTCTGACGGCTCGGGCGCGTGGCTCCTCCAGGTTCCCGGCCGCGCGAGCGACCTCGATCGCCTCGAGCGGCCTCCCCGAGTACGTGAGCAGCATCGCCTCGGTGAGCATGAGCTCGACCACATGGGCGGCATCGGTGACGCGGTCGCGGGCGGCCCGGGTGATGGCGAGGGCCTCCTCTTCGCGCAGCAGGCCCCATATCAGATTGCGGGCCCGGACCTGGACGACCATCGCCAGCGCCGTGTCCACGCCGGTGGCGGCGGCCTGGGCGCGAGCCAGGACCTCCTCGGCCTCGTCGTGGGCGCCGCTGATGTGGAGGGCCTCCCCGAGGAGCAGTCCCGCCTCTGTCGTCATGCCCTCGGTGATCGCCGCGCGCGCCAGGCGGGACACTTCCCGGTAATCGTGGGCGTATCGCGCCAGCCGGGCCGCGGCGATCAGCAGGTTCGGGTCGGCGTGACCGTCGGCGTCGAGCCTCGCCGTCGCCAGGCGCAACGGGTCCTCCCTGCGACGCGCCCCGTAGGCGTCGACGCGGTCGGCGTGGCCCAGCAGCAGTCGCCGCCGAACCAGCGGTGACAGGGTGGCGCGCATGACGTCGCCGTAGAGCGGATGGGAGAGCGACACCTGCTGGCGACGGCCCTCGACGCGGACGGTCAGCAGGCCGGCGCGGTCGAGGGCGCCGAGTGCATCGGCCCCCACCATGGCCTCCAGCATCGAGAGCCCCACCGGCTCCCACACTGCGAGCGCCGTCACCGCCTGGCGCTCTGACGGGCTCAGGCCCTGGAGCCGCGATTCGACCAGCTCGGTGAGCCGGGCGACCGTGGCGAACTCGCCCCGCAGCCCCCACACGCCACGCCGCTCGACCAGCTTGCTGGTGGCGAGGGCGGCGACCACCAGCTCCCGCACGAACAGTGCGTTGCCGCCGCTGACGTTCCAGACCCGTCCGGAGGTCCGCGGGCTCACCGGACCGGCGAGGACCGCAGGCAGCAGCGTGTCGACCGCCTCGCGGGAGAGGTCGCCCAGGTCGATGCGGCGCACCCGGGCCCGCTGCCAGAGCGTCGCGAGCGCGGGCGGCATCTGCTCACCGGTCCGCACGGTTCCGACGAGGAACATGAGCCCGGTGTCGACCAGCTGCGCCAGCAGCGCGGCGGACGTGGAGTCCACCAGGTGGAGATCGTCGATGAGGATGACGGCGGGGCCCGGGCCGCTGACCTCCCGCAACGACCGCGTGACCTCGTTGAACACGGCCGCCAGGTCGGCGTGGGGATCGGTGACCGTCGGCGGCAAGAGGTGCGCAAGGAGACCCAAGGGCACGTGGTGGGCGCCCTCGGTGGCCGTGGCCCGGCCCACCGTGCGGCCCCGGCGGGCTGCCTGGGCCAGGAACTCGTCGGCCAGCCGCGTCTTGCCGACACCGGGAGGCCCGCTGATCAGCAGTCCGTGGGCGCGGGGATCGTCCAGGGCGGCGTTGAATTCGTCGAGCTCGCCCTGCCGCCCGACCAGGGGCCACTGGAGGGGCAGGACTCCCGGCGCCGTTGAGGTCTCCACGACCTCGTCCACCGCCGAACTCTACCGTCCGTGGCGCCTCGCCGACCCCGCGCTCGAGTTTGGCGCCGCTGGCGGGGCTGTCGGCCCGGAGCGTCGGCGACCACGGGGAACCTGGCCCCGCGAGCAGCGAGACGCCCCAGATGAGTAGCCGTTGCTCTCCCTCCCGTGCGGACTTCCGTTGTTCACTTCACACACCCCTGAGCGAGAGGAACGACCCTCATGCCCCGTCACACCCGGAGGCTGTCGAAGATCGCCCGTCAGCCGCTGACCGGCTCGGTGGCACTCGTGACCGGCGGCGGCCGCGGGATCGGTCGCCTGGTGGCGTTGGACCTCGCCCGGGCGGGAGCGCGCGTCGGCGTCGTCGCCCGCTCCTCCGAGGAGCTGGCCGAGACCGTGCGTCTCATCGAGGCTGAGGGCGGCGTCGCGTGCGCAGCCGTCGCCGACGTGAGTGACAGGAGTGGGTTCGCCTCGGCCGTCGAGGGGCTGCGCAGCGTGCTCGGGCCCGTCGACCTGCTCGTCAACAACGCCGGCGTCGTCGGTCCGATCGGTCCGGCGTGGGAGGTCGACACGGCCGAGTGGTGGCGGACGATGGAGGTCAACCTGCTCGGCACCCTGATCGGCGTGCAGCTCGTGCTGCCCGAGATGGCGAGGCGCCGGCGGGGACGCATCATCAACCTGGCCAGCCAGGCCGGCGCGTACCGCTGGCCACTGGTCTCGGCGTACTCGGTGTCGAAGGCGTCGGTCGTGAAGTTCACGGAGAATCTGGCCCACGAGACCCGTCGCATCGGCGTCAGCGTGTTCAGTGTCCACCCCGGACTTCTCCCGATCGGGATGACCGAGAGCACCGATCTGGTGAACGCCGCGCCGGGGTCGTACGTCGGCCGGGTGCGGGCCTGGGTGGAAGGAGAGCTCCGGGCAGGGCGCGGTGCTGAGCCGGCCGCCGCCGTCGCTCTCCTCCGCCGCATCGCCGCGGGGGACCTCGATGCGCTGTCGGGCCAGTACCTCTCCGTGCACGACGACGTCGACGCCCGCCTGCGGGAGGTGACCGAAGAGGCCTCCTGACGAGGACGGGCGGCGACGCGGCCTCCAGCGGGTCGTGGGACTTTCGAGCGCGCCCGGGCCACGATGCCGGGCAGCCTCAGGCCCGGGTCCTCGTGCCGTCGATCAGCTCGCGGGTGGCGTCGGCGTGGCCGGCGTGGTGGGCGGTCTCCTCGATCAGGTGCAGCAGGACCCAGCGCAGGTCCACCGGATCGGGGACGCCGAGCACCACGTGGGCCGGTGGTAGGTCGCCTTCACTCCCGAGGCACGGCGCGGCAAGGTCTGGGGCCGAACGGACCACCTCCTCCGTCCGCCGCTCCCGGTCCCAGTACGCCGTGACGACCTGGTTCAACGACGCGCCGTCGGGCGGATGGAACTCGTCGGTCCGCGCTGGGAACGGGAGCCGCAGGTAGCGGCCGTCGACCCAACGCCATTCGACGTTGGTCAGGTGGTTGATCACGCCGATGATGGGCAGGAGCCGGCCGTCGGGGGTCCAGCGGGCCTGGGCCTCGGTGAGCCCGGTCGACGTGGCGACCACCTCCTGACGCTGTCGGTGGAGGTACCGGAGCAGCAGTTCCCGCTCGTCGGTGGTGGGGATGACCGGCTCGAAGTGCACCCCAGACCATGACGCAAGGGCGTGTCCCGCGCAATCGGCGCCCTACGATGCGGCCGTGCGTCGCTCAGTCCGCTCGTCGTGAGGGCCGCGTTCCCGGAGATCGATCCCTACGACACCGGCATGCTCGGAGTGGGTGACGGTCAGTGCCTGTACTGGGAGACCTGCGGCACCCCGAACGGTCGCGCCGCGGTCGTCCTCCACGGCGGACCCGGCTCGGGGTGCACGCCGGGAGCCCGCCGCCTGTTCGATCCGGCGGTGTACCAGATCGTGTTGTTCGACCAGCGGGGTGCCGGTCGCAGCACTCCCCGGGTCGGGGTGACCACCGATCTGTCGGCCAACACCACCGACCACCTGCTCGCTGACATGGAGCGGCTCCGTCGTCATCTGGGCATCGAGCAGTGGGTTGTGAGCGGCACCTCGTGGGGCTCGACGCTGGCGCTGGTGTACGCCGAGCGGTTCCCCGAGCTGGTCACCGCCCTGGTCCTGGCTTCGGTGACGACGACCCGGCCGAGCGAGATCCGCTGGCTCTACCACGGGGTCGGCCGCTTCTTCCCCGCGGAGTGGGAGCGGTTTCGCCTCGCCGGCGGTGACGGCGGTGACGTCGACCTGGTCGCCGCCTATCACGGCCTCCTCCACGAGCACCCCGACACCAGCGTGCGCGAACGGGCGGCCCGAGCGTGGTGCTGCTGGGAGGACACGGTCTCGCCGCTTCCGGACGGACGACCGAACCCCCGCTACGACGACGCTGCGTTCCGCATGACGTTCGCGCGGATCGTCACGCACTACTTCCATCACCGGGCCTGGTTGGCCGAGGATCAGCTTCTGCACGACGCACCCCGGCTGTCCGGCATCCCCGGTGTGCTTGTGCACGGCGACCGAGATGTCGGCAGCCCGCCGGACACCGCCCGCGCGCTGGCCGACGCCTGGCCGGACGCCGAGTTGCGCATCGTGGACACGGGACACGCGGGCGGCGACGCCATGACCGATGCGATCGTCGCGGCGACGGAGCGGTTCGCGACGATCAGCTGAGCCTCGGCGGCGTCGGCGGCCTCGACCCTCTGTCATGAGGACTGCGGGTGAACCGACTACGAGCGGGCGTGGCGGAGGAGCCGGCCCGATGCGGCGCCCGTCTCCTTGTCGTCTTCGATCGTGACTTCGCCGTTGACCAGCACGTAGCGGTACCCGACGCCGCGCTGCACGCGCCGCCACTCGCCTCCGGGCAGATCGTGGACGACCTCGACCGGCGTCATGGACAGGTTGTCGAAGTCGTAGGCGACGATGTCGGCGGCCGCCCCTTCGACCAGGGTGCCGCGGCCGGTGAAGCCGGCGCAGTGCGCGGGCAGCGCCGAGAGGCGCCAGTGCGCCGCCTCGAGGGACAGCATCTCGTGGTCGCGCACCGCCTTGGTCAGCAGCTCGGTCGGATAGCGGCCGGCCGTGAGGAACTTCGTGTGCGCGCCGCCGTCCGACACGCCGGGGATGGCCCAGTCGTAGTCGAGCACCTCCTGCAGGTACTCCAGGCTCACGTTGGGCGGGTTCGTGTAGAAGACCGTCTTGAGCCGGTCGGCCACGGCGATGTCGAGCATGGCGTCGACCACGTGCTTGCCGGTCGCGGCGGCCACGTCTCCCACCGTGTGGTTGGCCCAGGGCTTGGTCCCCTCGGACCGCGGGCCGAGGACGACGATGTCGGCGAGCGAGTTGGTGGTGATGAACACCCGTGCATCGCGGAGGCCGGGGCGGCGGGCGGGGTCGCTGAGCTTGGCCAGCCGCTCCTGCACGGTGCCGGTGGTCGCCTCGGCCCACGCGTCCGCCTCGTCGAAGAGGTTCCAGTCCTCGAACGTGAACGAGAACCCGGCGTCGGTCGTCACCGCCTGCCCGTACACCCGCAGGCCGCGCTCCCTGCAGCTCTTGAGCCACGCCAGGGCCTTGCGATGGACCGAAGGGTCGTTGTCGAACACGGTCACGACGTTGTAGAGGACCGGGCGGCCGCTGATCTCGGCGATCCGCTCGTGGAACGCGTGACTGGGTCCGTCCGCCCTGGCGCAGGTCATCTGGACGAAGCCGTCGTTGCGTTCGGCCAGCACCTCGGCGAGCACGTAGCACGTCTCGTCGTGCATCACGTCGGTCGTCATCGGGGTGCCGTCATAGTCGCGCTGGACGGACGCGCCACTGGCCGGCTCGAGCCGCTGCGCCGACCAGCCTCCGGCCCCCGCGTCCATGGCCTCGTGGAGGAGCCGGCGCATCTCGTCGTGTTCGGTGTCCGTGGGCAGCACTCCGGCCTTGGCCCGCTCGAGCCCCATGACCCACACGAGCATCGGGGCGATGGGGAAGAACGGCCGGACGTTGACCGACTTGGGGGCGCGGTCGACGCTGTCGAGGAACTCGGGATAGGTGACCCAGTCCCACGGCAGGCCGGCCTGCATCGACGCGTACGGGATCGCCTCCACTCGTGTCATGGTCAGCATGGCCCTGTCGCGGGCGTCGGGATGGACGGGGGCGAACCCGAAGCCACAGTTGCCGATCACCACCGACGTCACACCGTGCCACCCTGACAGGCTCAGGTACGGGTCCCAGAACAGCTGCGCGTCGTAGTGCGTGTGGAGATCCACGAACCCCGGGGCCACGACGAGGCCCGAGGCGTCGAGCACGCTGCGGGCCTCGCTGGTCGGGATGCGGCCGATCCGGGCGATGCGGCCGTCCTTGATGGCGACGTCGGCCCGGTAGCGCTGCGACCGGGTCCCGTCGACGACCATCCCGCCCTTGAGAACCGCGTCGAACTCCGCCATGGCGCACCCCCTGGGTCGATGGCCCGAGTCTACGCCGTCCCCCGGCCGCCCCGACCCGACGTGCGGGAGGACGCAGTCGGGAGGGACCGCGCTTGCGTGCTACGTCGATGCCGCCGTGACCGGCAGCGGCGGGTCGGGCAGCGCCTTCGCCGCCGGGAGGACCTCGGTGGCGAACAACCGCATGTTCGCCTCGGCAACGTCGAGCGGCATGCCCCCGTACTTCATGACGCACACGAAGTGGTCGGGGCCCATCATCCTTCTGATCGTGTCGAGCTTTTCCAGGCACTGGTCCGGAGTGCCCCACACCTGGTTGTTGAGGTACATCGCGACCATGTCGTAGCTGTCGCCCATCTGGCGGATGCGCTCCCTGCCCTCGGCGTAGTGCTCGTAGCCCTTGGTCTTGCCGAAGTGCTCGCTCGTGAGCTCGTAGTGGCGCCGGGCGCTGTCGGCATAGTTGGCGATGTAGCGCTTGGCGCCCTCCTCGGCCTGCTCCGTGGTCGGGGCGCAGTAGACCCACACCGTGACCGTGGGGTGGCTGGGCGCGAAGCCCGCCGCGGCCCGGAGTTCGGCAAAACGCTGCATCTGCTGGGCGTAGTCCTCCCACGTCGTCTGCGGGATGAACAGTGCCCGTAGGCCCGTCTGGGCCGCGATCGGGATGGTCTGCGGCGATCCCCAGGCGCAGTACATCCGGTCCACGAGCACGTCGGGATCCGTGCGCGGTCGAGGGCGCAGCGTTGTGCGCTGAACCTGGTGGTGGACTCCCTCGTACGACCACCACTCGTTGGTCAGCGCCGTCCGGATGACCTCCAGCGCCTCGGCGAACAGCTCGCGGGACTCCTCCATCGGCACGCGCAGCCCGCCGAACTCCCGCCGGCCCAGCCCGCGGCCCAGGCCGATGTTGAGCCGCCGGCCGCCGAGCATGTTGTCGAGGGTGGCAATGCCCTCGGCGACCCTCACCGGGTCGTGCCAGG
>Ga0306920_100001357_pt1 | contig 30266 bp, 28 predicted proteins | sample flu12Cox44000170_FD_204666 | JGI IMG/M metagenome (GOLD analysis project Ga0306920, IMG submission 204666) | Lab enrichment of tropical soil microbial communities from Luquillo Experimental Forest, Puerto Rico - flux4day.12C.oxic.44.000.170 (v2)... | ecosystem: Environmental > Terrestrial >... | reverse complement strand
GCAAGACCTCGGAGTCTTGTCCGGCGGGGAGAGCTTCGCGACCGCCATCTCCGCCGACGAGAAGGTGATCGTCGGCGAGGCCCGGGTCAGCGGCGGCTTCTGGCACGCGTTCCGGTGGACGGCCGCGGCCGGCATGGTCGACCTGGGCACCCTCGGCGGGCCCGAGAGCGGGGCGCTCGCGGTCAACGGCGACGGCAGCGTGATCGTCGGCAGCTCCCTCACCAGCGGCTCGACCGGCTCCACGGTCGCCTTCCGGTGGACCGCGAAAACCGGCATGCAGGACCTGACCAAGCTGGTCAACGCGCCGCAAAATCTGCTCGTGCAAAGCGCGGTCGGCGTCTCCCAGGACGGCACCGTGATCACCGGCAACGGCCGCAACCTCAAGCTCGGCATCGACGAGCCCTGGCGCGCGGTACTGCCCCTCCCCTAACAGGCAGGCGGCAACCGGACTGAAGGGAAGTGGGACTATGAGGCCTCGCAGGGCTGGCATGTTCTTCTCGGCTGGGATCGCCGCGGTGCTGGCGGGGGCGGTGGGCGCGGTTCCGGCTGCGGCCACCTCTGGCCTGCACGTGGTGCCGAGCCCGGTCATCACCAACTCGTGCCTGTCGGGCGCTGCCGTGATCTCCTCCGCCGACATGTGGGCGGTCGGCGACACCGGAACCGCAACCGGGTGCAATCCGTTCCAGACCGTCGGCGGCAGCAGCGCGTCGTTCCAGACGCTCGCCGAGCACTTCAACGGCACCAGCTGGAGCGTGGTTCCGGCCCCTGCTCTCAACGCCGCCCTCAGCGGCGTGGCCGGCGCGGCCGGCAACAACGTGTGGGCGGTCGGCGATCAGGCGCAAGGGAGCTCGTTCATCCCGCTGATCGAGCACTGGGACGGCACCAGCTGGGCCGTGACCCCCAGCCCCAAGCTCCCCCAGGGCAGCGTGCTGACCGGGGTGACCGCCCCCGCCGCCAACAACGCCTGGGCGGTCGGGTTCGCCGGCGGCTCCGCTAACGCCCTGGTGGAGCACTGGGACGGCACCAGCTGGAGCATCATCTCCAGCCCCGCCTTCACCAGCGTCAGCATCAGCAACGGCGCCATCTCCGCCGATTCGGCCGCCGACGTGTGGGCCATGGGGTTCCTGGCCACCAGCCCGGCCAGCGACGAGAACGTGAGCCTGCACTGGAACGGCACCAGCTGGGCCGTGAACACCGCCGCGCGCCTGCGCTTTGGCGGCGTCGTCACGGTCGCCGCGCTGTCCCCGGCCGACGTGTGGGCCGTGGGCACCGGCCCGGGGGTGCCCACCGGCGGGTTCTCCGCGCATCCGACCGCGGTGATCGAGCACTGGGACGGCACCAGCTGGACCGTGGTGCCCAGCCCCAACCCGAACCCGCAGGGCAATAACGGCCTGGTCGCGGTGGCCGGCGTCTCCGCCGGCGACGTGTGGGCGGTCGGGCACCAGCTGCTGGGGCAGTTCACCGAGCACTGGAACGGCAAAAGCTGGACCATCGTCAACACCCCGGCCGGGGTCAGCTTCTTCGGTGCCATGGCCGCCTCCAGCGGCGGCACTGTGCTGGCCGTCGGCCAGGGGACCAACCAAAGCGGGATCATCTTGTCGAACTGACCCCGCAGCCCAGGCGCCGCGCTGTCCAGCTACCCGGCGGTTCGCGGCTCATCGCGGATCGATGTGCGCAGATCCGGCGGAGAGCTCGCGTGGGTGCTGCGAGTTCAAAGCCTGCCAGGCTGACCGTTGCGGGGCTGCTCGCCACTCGTGGTCGCCCCTGGCCCGGTCAGGTCGCCCAACCATCGGATGAGCTGGATCCTGGAGTCCAGGCCCAGCTTGTTGAGGATGTTGGTGATGTGTGTCTCAACGGTGCGCTGAGACAGGACCAACCTAGCCGCGATCTGCCTGTTGGTGAGGTCGCCGGCGACGAGCCGGGCTATTTCCAGCTCCCTGCGGGTGAGTTCGGGAGGCCGTTCAGTCACGGCAGCGGGCGGCGGCTTCGGCCGCTGTTTGCCTTCCACGGCGAAGGCGGCGCCCTCGCTGATCGTCATGGCGCGCCCGCGGGCGAATGCGGCCTCAAACGACTTGGGGCCCAGCGCCCGGACGGCAATCGATTCGGACCGTTCATGTTGCGTGCGGAACAATTCGATAAGCGTCTGGGAGGTCTCGCGGCGCACCCGCTCGGCGGCGCCCAGCAGGCAGGCCGCGCGCTCATGCTGGCCGAGTTCCGCGGCCATCCAGGCCAGCGTCTCGAGCACGATGGCCAGGCCGTTGCGGTCGTCGAGCGCGTGCTTGCAGGCGGCTGCCTCGCGCGCAAGCGCCTCGCCGCGCGGCCTGTCGCCGCGCAGCCAGGCCGCCTGGCCTAGGTAATTCAGCGCGAATCCGCGTACCCAGATCTCGCCGAGGCTTTCGCTCATCGCCACGCTCTGCTCACCAAGTTCGATGGCACGGTCCAGTTCCCCGGCGGCGGCCAAGACGCCGCAGAGGGTGCTCCTGGCATCGAGCTCAACGTGCTTGACCTGCATCAGCTCGGCCAGGGTCAGCGCTGACTCGAGCCGCTGCGCGGCGCCGGCCAGGTCACCCTCGGCCCACTGAGGAATGGCCCGGACCAGCAGCGACCATGCTACGACCTCTACGTCTTTCAGCTCGATCCCGATCTGCAGGCTCGCGTCGCACAACGCCGCGCAGGCGCCGTAATCGTTCTCCCTGTGGGCCATGACCGCCGCCACCCAAAGCAGCTGCGCCCGGGCCAGGGAGCGCTGCGGCGCGGTCTCGGCGAGGGCGGTGAGCACTCGCCGCACGTCGCTGAAGGGCCCGCGGCACGCCCAGAAGGTCATCATGTGCCATGCGGCGCGGGCGCCCGCCGCCACCTGAGCCGGTTCCCGTGCGCAGAAGCTCAGCGCCGCCCAGACGTTGTCTCTCTCGTCGGACATGCGGATGAACGATTCCACCTGCCGGTCGTCCCAGGCGCCGGCCAAACCGGCGAGGGCGCAGATCCAGGCGAGGCGCCGCTTCTGCGTGGTGGCCTCCTCGCCGAGCTCGCGCAAGCGCTGCTGGCCGTACTGGCGGAGGGTCTCCAGGAGCCAGTAGCGAGGAGCCCTGCCGTGGCGCAGCTCCCGCTCCAGGATGGACTTCTCCACCAGCGCACCGAGCAACTCCACGATCCGCGCGGCTGGGACGTCCGCGCCGGAGCAGACACCGATGACCGCGTCTTCTTCGAATCCTCCCGCGAACACCGAGAGCCGCGCCCAGAGCAGCCGCTCTTGTTCGTCGAGTAGGCCGTGGCTCCAGCTGATGGTCGCTTCCAGCGTTTGCTGGCGGGTCTCGGCGCTGCGGTCTCCGCGGCCCAGGATCGACAGATTGGCTGCCAGCCCGCGGTTGAGCTGATCGATGCCCAGCGAGCCCAGCCGGACAGCGGCCAGTTCCAGCGCCAGCGGGATGCCATCCAGCCGCCGGCACAGATCCAGGACCGCCGCCGCATTCTCCGCATCGACGGTGAAGCCGGGAACCACGGCCGCGGCGCGCTCGGTGAGCAGCCCTACAGCGTCCGAGCTCAGGAGCCGGCGTACCGAAACCTCGTCCCCCTCAGCCGGCAGCGACATCGGCGGTACCACCATCCTGACCTCGCCGGCCACCCCCAGCGACTGCCGGCTCGTGGCCAGCAGCCGCAGCTGGGGGCACGCCTTGACGAGGGTCACGGCGAGAACCGCGCGGGCGTCGAGCAGATGCTCGCAGTTGTCCAGGACGAGCAGCAGCCGCTTACCCGCGACGTACTCCGTCAGCGAGGACAGCGACAAGCCAGCGGAAAGGTCATGCACCCCCAGCGCGCTGAAAACCGCCTGGGTCACCAGCAGCGGATCATGGATCGGTGCCAGCTGGACCAGCCAGGCGCCATCGGGGAACCCACGGGACATCTCTGTCGCCGCCCGCAGCGCCAGCCGTGTCTTGCCGACCCCCCCGCTGCCGGTGAGGGTCAGCAACCGGGTGGTGGTCAGCAGGTGCTTGACTTCGCGAAGCTCCGGCCGGCGTCCGACAAAGCTGGTCAGATCGGCCGGCAGGTTAGACCCTCTGCGCTCGCGGACTCCATCCCCCATCTCAGGGGCCAGGGTACGCCGCCAGCGCCCGGCGCAGAAGGCGGCTACGGCTGGGCCAGGCCGGGCAGTTCGATGGCGGGCTCGATGCTGGCGAACGGGACGAGCGCAGCCTCGTTGACCGCCCGGACGGCATCCAGGCTTTCGGCCATGAACAACGACAGCAGGCGTTCCTGGCGGGCCAGGAAGATCGAACGCAGGTAATGAACACCATCGCCACGAGCGCTGAACCGGCCGGCCGCCCCGGCCAGCGCGGCTTGCACGACGGCCAGCTGACGTTCGTTGATCTTCGGCAGCCGCCGTTCCACGATGAACAGGCTCACCGATTCCGGATGGGCGCCCGCGGCCCCGCGGGCCGCGATCTGGCCTGGCCCACTCATCTCTGCATCGACTTCATCTGTGCATCGACTCTCCCGGATGCCCTTGATAGGCAGCATGGCGGGGACCGCTCCGCCCGACATCGTGGGCAACTCGTAGAGCGGCCCGTAGCCGGTCCGTCTCCGTGTGCGGGATCCGCCGATCGCCAGGCCAGCAGGTGGGTGCGGCCAGTAGAGATTGCCCAGGTTCGCCGCCTTTGACGGCCATCACAGGCCATGCCGGGGAGGGTACGCAGGCCCAACTTCAGTGCCGGTCTACGTATTCGCACGGATATTGCCGCTTGTTGTGGCCCGTTACCGTCGCGGGCAGGCGACCACCCCGATATGGGCTGGGACCGGCCCGGAGGCTGAGGAACCTGAGGGGGACCGATGAGCACGCTTCGGAAGATCGCGGAGATTCCGGCTGGGAGCTGGATCAAGTGGCTGGTGGTGGGCTTTTGGGTGGCCGTGCTGGTGGCGGCTTTCCCGTTGTCGAAGAAGCTGACCGGCGTGGAGAAGAACGACACGTCGCAGTGGGTGCCCGCGGGGGCCGAGTCCACCAAGGTTCTCGACGCGCTGTCCCATGTTCAGTCGCCCGACGTTTCCACCGCGATCGTGGTGTACGACCGCGCCTCCGGCGTGACCGTGGCGGACCGGGTGAAGGCGGCCGCCGACGCCCGCCGGTTCGCCGCCATCCACGGTGCCGTGCCCGGCCAGGTCGTCGGCCCGATCGTCTCGGCGGACGGCAAGGCGATGCTTACCGTCCTGGCGGTCAACACCGGCGAACAGGGCTCAACCGGCGCGGCGACGGCGGCCGGTTCGATGCGCGCGATCACCCGCGCCGGCGCGAACGGGCTGGCCTCCCACGTCACCGGCCCCCTCGGGTACACGGCCGACAGCAATAGCGTGTTCAACGGCATCGACGGCACGCTGTTTTATTCGGCCTTGGCGGTCGTCGTCGTGATCTTGCTGTTTACCTACCGCAGCCCGGTGCTGTGGATACTGCCTGTGATCACCTCGGTGGTGGCAGTCTTCACCGCGCAGGCGGTTGTCTACCTGCTCGCCGCGCACGCCGGGCTGACGGTCAACGGGCTCAGCGTCGGCATCTTGTACGTGCTCGTGTTCGGCGCCAGCACCGACTACGCGCTGCTGATCGTCGCCCGCTACCGCGAGGAACTGCGCCGCCACGACCGCCGCCACCCAGCGATGGCCGAGGCCCTGCGCCGCGCCGGGCCGGCGATCATCGCCAGCGGCAGCACCGTCATCATCGCGCTGCTGATGCTGTGGTTTGCCCAGCTGGGCTCGACCAAGGGCTTGGGCCCGGTGCTGGCGATCGGCGTCGGGGTCGGCATGCTCGCCATGCTCACCCTGCTCCCGGCGCTGATGGTGACCTTCCCCCGCGGGATCTTCTGGCCCCACCGGCCTGCCCACGGCTCAGCCGAGCCAACCAGCCGGGGCCTGTGGGCGCGGGCCGGCTGGGCCATCGCCCCCCGGCCCCGGCTGGTGTGGGTCACCACCGCGGTGATCCTGGGGGTCCTGGCGCTCGGGCTGACCGGGCTGAAGGCCAGCGGCCTGACCAACGCGCAGTCCTTCCGCGGCCACCCCGACTCGGTGACCGGCGGGGCCGTGCTCGCCGCCCACTTTCCGGCCGCCGCGGGCGAGCCCGTCATCGTCATCGGCAGCCCACGCGCAGCTACGGCGCTGCGCGCCGCGTTCGCCGCCACCCCCGGCATCGCCCGCGTCACCCCGCCGGTCACCCGGGCCGGGTATGCCTACCTGGAGGGCACGCTGACCAGCCCGCCGGACAGCCAGGTGGCCTACGCCACCATTGACCGGACCCGCGCCGCGGTGCACGCCGTCCCCAACGCGCACGCCCTAGTCGGCGGCACCACCGCGATCAGCCTGGACGCGGCCCACGCCTCCGCGCACGACAACAGGCTCCTCATCCCGCTCATCCTGGCGGTGGTGTTCCTCATCCTCGGGCTGCTGCTGCGGTCACTGGTGGCGCCGCTGATCCTGATCGCCACGGTGGTGCTGTCGTTCGCTGCCGCCCTGGGCGTCAGCGCGTTCTTCTTCAACCACGCGTTCGGCTTCGGCGGCGCGGACAGCTCCTTCCCGCTGTTCGTCTTCGTGTTCCTGGTCGCGCTCGGCATCGACTACAACATCTTCCTGATGACCCGAGTCCGGGAAGAAGCCCGCCGCCGTGACGCCCGGCATGGCGCGATCACTGGGTTGGCCGCCACCGGCGGAGTGATCACCTCGGCCGGCTTCGTGCTCGCCGGCACGTTCGCTGTGCTGGCCAGCCTAAGTTCGACCATCACCACCGAGATCGGGTTCGCGGTCGCCTTCGGCATTCTGCTCGACACCATCGTCGTCCGCTCCGTGCTGGTCACCGCGCTCAACCTCGACATCGGCCGGTGGATGTGGTGGCCCAGCGGGCTGGCGCACACACCCGACCCCGCCCCAGCCCAGCTCAGCCACGAGCGGGCCGGTGCCCTCGCCAGTGCCGTCCCGGCACCGCCGGTGGGTGCTAGCAGTTCGTCCAGCCGCTGACATGAAATTCGCCTACCCACGGGTCTTGCGCCGCGGCGCCGGCGCCAGATCGTGACTCGGAAAGGACCCTGTCATGACAAACGACCACACGACGCCCGAGCAGGCAGCTCGCGACCAAGCGGTCAAGCGACTGAAGAAGCAGCGTGACTTTCGCGGTCATCTCCTCGCCTACCTGCTGGTCAACACGCTCCTAGTGGTGATCTGGGCAACCACCAGCGCCCGGTTCTTCTGGCCCGCGTTCGTCATCGCCCCCTGGGGACTCGGTGTGGCGATGAACGCCTGGGAAGCGTACGGCCGACCAGGTCCCTCCCGGAAGGCGATCCAGCGCGAGATGGAACGGCGCACCGCGCGCGGCTGAGCAGACGGCCAGGGCACCACGTGTCAGGCTCGGCCCATGGCAGCAACTGCACCCGCCCAGATCCGCCCGTTCCAGCCCGGCGACCGCAGCCAGGTCCTGGCCCTTGCGCCACGGCTCACGGAGCGCGTCGCTCCCTGGCGAGACCCGGCCGCGGTGCGCCGTGCCGCGCAGAACTGGGTCCAAACCTCCATCGACACCGCCGCTCAGCCCGGCCACGCCGTTTACGTCGCGATTGCCGGCGACCGGGTCGTGGGCGTCGTGAGCATCCGCGAGCAAAACCACTTCACCGGGCAGGCCGACGCCTACGTCGGCGAACTCGCCGTCGCATCCGGCATGGAACGACGCGGCATAGCAACCGCCCTCATGAAAACCGCCGAAGCCTGGGCCGCCCAGTGCGGTCTAGCCTTCGTGACCCTGCACACCGGAGCGGCCAACCAGCCCGCCCGCAGCCTCTACCGGCGGCTGGGTTACGACGAGGAAGAACTGCTGCTAACCAAGGCCATCCCGGCCCGCCACAAACACCCGACCAGGCAACGCCAGAACTGACAATTATGTGCCGACCCGCCACGAAGAACTCGTGATCTAGATGCAGCGTAGAGTCGGCGATCTGGCCGCCTCGGGTTTGCTCAGACGCTTGGCCGCACGCCCTCGGGAGGGATGCCTGCGTGGAGCCGAACGGGCGCGGTGGCGCGGGCGACCGGCGACTTAGGTGATGCATCGCCGAATCCGGCCGTAGTTGTATATCAAGATGGCGCCTGCCGCGCCGCTGGCCGGCCAGGCCGATCGGGATGCGGCCGATGTCTGGCGCGCTCCTGTCTTGCCCGGGTGGCAGGGTACTGGGCTCGTGTTCCCGGCGCCGTTAGCCGCCGCCTACCGGGATGGAGGAGTTCGCGTGCTGCGCAGCCGAGCTGGCTACGGTCTCGCGGGCACATCATCCACCGCTGCGCGGGCACCACGCAGGAGAGCCGCGGTGACCGCCAGGCGCGGGGCCAGACTGTAGTTGAACGTGCCGGAATGCCACAGGTCGGCGCCGTTGAACAAGATGACCGACCCTGCGGGCGCCACAACCTTGGCCTCTTCCGGATGCGGGCCCATCTCGCAGCCGAGGGGCAGCACGTCGGCCGGGTTCCGGTCGACTCGGTGCGAGCCCGGGATGACCCGCAGCGGCCCGTTCTCGGGGGTGAAGGCGCTGATGCACCACATGGCCGACAGGCTCCGCCACGGCCCGCGCGTCCGATGGCCGGGGAAGTAGTCGGGATGCAGACCCTGGTGCCCGCAGCCGGGCAGCGGCGCGCGCAGCTCCAGCCCGCCCAGATGCCAGTCTGGGCCAAGCACCGCGGCGGCGGCTTCGGCCAGCAGCGAATGCTCACGGCACGGCGCGAAATCGGGGTCCGACAGCGCCAGCGTCGCGTGCACGACACCGCTTTCCTCGACGTCCTGGCCGGGGTTGGCATCCCAGGCCACCAGCGTCTGATAGACCAGCTCATCAAGCCGGGCACGCATCGGCGCAAGAAAACTCTCATCCAGCAGCGATGGCACCAGCAGGTAGCCGTCACGCTGCAGGGATTCCCGCTGCCCCGCGGTGAGCAGTCCGGCCCGGCGGCTCACGACCGAGATTCTTCGCTGCCGCTGCACGGCGCGCAATTGATTAACCGCCGCTTGCGACTGCCTGCGCGGCGCCCGACGGCAGGCCCGCCGCCCGGCCAGCCAGCCACCACCACCCACGTCAGCCGGGTGGTCTCCAGCCAGGATCTGCTCATGGTCGCCGATGTCAGGCTCTAGGCCGGCCGCGCCACCTGTCGGGTCGGTGAGTTGTGCCGACCGGGGCTGGTCCGGGCATCGGTGCCGCGTTTCCCTTGGTGAGAACCCGTGGGTTGTTGGTGGTGTATTCAGGTGCGTGTGCCCCGGTTGAGTGAGGAGTGCCATCGACGACGCGGAGGCGGTAGCCCGGGCCCGTGGCGGCGACCTTGATGCCTATGCCGTGCTGGTCGCCCGGTACACGCTGCGCGCACACCGGGCCGCTTTCTTGCTGGGCGCCGGGGAGGAGGCCGACGACGTCGTGCAGGAGGCGTTTGTGAAGGCGTTCCGGCACTTGTCGCGGTTCCGGGTGGGTGAGTCGTTCGGCCCGTGGCTGTTGCGGATCGTGGCCAACGAGACCAGGAACCTCACCCGTTCGCGGCGGCGGCGCGCCGCGCTGGCCCTGCGGCTGGGCGCCGCGGAGCCGGGGGGCGCGGCCGCGGGCGGTCCGGTCGATGAGGTGCTGGCTGCTGAGCGGCGGGCCCGGCTGCTGGCGGCGGTGAATACTCTTCCGGACAACGAACGGCAGGTGCTGGTGTGCCGTTACTTCCTCGAGTTGTCCGAGGCGGAGACGGCGCAGGTGCTGGCCTGGCCGCTGGGATCGGTGAAGTCGCGCACGTGGCGTGCGCTGAACAGGCTGCGCGGGCTGCTGGTGCCCGGGGAGCAGAGCCGGATTTCTCATGGGTGACCGGCCCGGGTGGCAGGGCCTGGTGGAGGCCGAGTTGCTGGCGGTGGGCCGCTCGCTGGAGGTGCCGCCAGCCGGTGACCTCACCGCGGTCGTGCGGCAGCGGCTCGAAGGGCGGGCGCCCAGCCGCCGCCATGGACCCGCTCTGGGTCCCCTTCGCGGCCGGCTGCGATGGCGTGCCGCGCTGGTCGTGCTGGCCGCTCTTTTGGTTGTCCTGATCGCCACCCCGCAGGGGCGGGCGGCGATCGCCCATGTGTTCCGGTTCGCCGGTGTTGAGATCCGCCAGGGGCCAGGCCCGGCGCGCCACCCGGGAAGCCGCGCCTCCTTGCCCGGCCAGCACGGGATGTCGCTGGAAAGGGCCCGCCGTCAGGTCTCCTTCCCCATCCTGGTGCCGGCGGCGCTTGGCCGGCCGGGCGAGGTTGTGGTCAGCGACCGGGGGCGGGTCGTGTCGCTGATTTACCGCCGGACGCCGTACGGCTTGGTGCGGCTGGATGAGTTCGCGGGCCACCTTGATCAGTTCGTGTTCGAGAAGTTCGTTCATTCCGGCGACGTGACCGAGGTGCGGGTGAACGGCACCAGGGGCCTGTGGATCAAGGGCCCGCAGGAACTGGTGTACATCACCCGTGACGGCACCACGGTCGCGGCCTCCGCCCGGCTCACCACGGGCAACACCCTGATCTGGGGCACCCGGCAGGTCGCGGTGCGCCTGGAAGGAAACCTCACCAGGACAGCTGCCCTCGCCATCGCCGACTCGGCGCGCTGACACCAGCCCCAGCCCGCGCGGGAACCTGCCACCGGGCGGCGGTGTAGCAAGAGCGAGGCGCCACCGAAGGAGCCGCCATGCTGCGCAAGCTGATCGCTGTCACCACCCTGGCCATCGCGATGAGCATCGCCGCCGCCGTGACGCTGGCCACGCCGGCGCTAGCGAAGGGACCTTCCCAGGCGACTATCACCGGCCCCGGCCTGGCCCATACGATCGTGGTCTCCGGCCACGGCGAGCCGGGACTGCCGGGCCGGCTCGCCACGCTCGCCGGGCAGACCAGCTTGTTCACGGTGTTGTTCGGCGCGAATGAGACCGGCCTGCCTGCCCCGGTGCGGCTGCACACCCCCCTGCTGCGGGCCTCCCTCGGCCCCCGCTACACCGTCATCTACACCGTGCCCGGCGTCACCCCGCAGCCCGGCGAGCAGTTCGGGCGGATCCGCCAGGACCTCTACCCCCTTGCAGCCGGCGGCCCGGTCATCTACACGCCACCAGGCCAGGCCGGCTTCGGGCAGCCACTCCAGGCCACCGGATGGTTCCGGGGTGGTCCCGGGCTGACCCGCACCCTCGCCCAGCTCGGCGTCCGACCACGACCGGCCCGGCAGGCAGCGCGGCAAACCCGCCTCCAGCCGGGCGCACATCCTGCGGCAACGCATCACGCAGTCTCGCGGACAATTGCCTGGCTCATCGCAGCAGCCGCGGCCGCCGCAGCGATCGCCGGTACCGCGCTGTGGCTGCGTCACCGCAAGCCAGCCACCGGCCATGACTACGAACCCCAGACCGGGGGTAGCTGCCAGCCGGGGTAGTGCGCCGAACAGAGATACGGTGCTGATCGCTCGGAAGTTAGCGTTGCTAACGATTTCTCGGGGAGCCAAACTGGGAGTCAACGTCCACCGGCATAGGGCGACGTCAGGCTACGTCCAGCGATTTTCGCTGCGGCTAGGGCCGACGTCAGGCGACACTGAGCGATGTCAGGCGACGTTGGGAAAGTGCCTCCTAAGCAGTAGGTCGCGCGTTCGAGTCGCGCTCGGGGCGCATATGTGCAGGTAAGCGATCTTTTTCGAAATTAACTTCATCACGAGGATTCACTGCCTGCGAGCAGTTACTCCTTCGCGAAGTACCGCGGCGCGGGCGGTATCGGCTGACGCAGCCCTATGTGGCTGGATGTAGCTCAGCGTCGGTCACAAAATCGGACGTATGTTCGCGTTCCCATCCACGGGGAGCCAAACGGGGAGCTAAACAGATCGGGGAAGCCGGCGGCGCTCTGCAGTTCCACTGCGGTCGGCGACGCTCAGCCGCCTGTCACCGGAAGCACGATGCTTGTCGCTGGCGGCGGATTCTGCGTTGGGTGAGCCGTGCGGCACTCCAGGCCTCGGGAGTGTCTGTGGGCGACGAGCTAGAAGTCCAGCTGGAGCGCGCCCAGGCCGGATCCGGCTAGCCTGGCCAGCGCACAGTCTCATCGGCTACTTGCCCGGCCGCGGACAATCGGCTGCCTAGCTCGCGCTGGACTCTGTCGCGCATCAGCTGGCGGGCGACGCGTTTCCGCCAGATGTGCGACAGTTCCGCCTTGGATGTGGATGCCGTCTCAGACTCGGCCGGGGAGCCGCGTGGTGACCTCCTGGACGAGCCAGGTATTGCCGTCAGGATCGGTGAAGGAGCAGAACGACCCGTAGCTGGTGCGCTCGGGATCGGGGCCGGGTTGCCGTGCCTCGACCGGGAACGGCGGGCCGTGCCAAATCTCACTGGCGTCGATGCCACGGCCTGTGAGTTCGTCGTGGGCCGCCACGATGTCGGAGACAGTCAGCCCTCCCTCGGCCGAGCCCGGCGCGGCCGCCGTGAGTCCCTGGCCGAACGTGACCGAGGCGGCAGAGCCCGGGGGCGTGAACTGGACGATGCGAAGGCCCTCCAGCGGGGCGACGTCCTGGTCGAGCCGCCAGCCCAGGCTCTGGTAGAACTGCTTGGATCGGTCGACGTCGGACACGGGGATGATGTCGACCTCGAGGTGCATGTCGACCATGTCTGCCTCCTTGAGCGCTTCCTGCAACTCGCTGGTGATCTCGCCGATGGTGGCCTTGACACCACGCTTCACGACCTTGGCCGCACCTGTCAGCGCCTTGTCCAGTCCTTTTCCGATGGTTGGCTCGCCAACCGCGATGAGCCCGGCTTGTCTTCGGGGCCTTTAATGTAGGGGCCGCAGTAGATCACATTGTGCTGCTGGAGGCTGGGTACCACTGCCGGACCTTGTGCATGCGCACGACCCAGCGGTGCTGCCATTCCCGGGCAGCTTGGCTGCCAGCATCGCCGGCGTGCTCGGTGCGGCGCAGCCGGACCACCCGCACCCGCTGTATTACTTCAGCGCCAGCACCAAGCCCGGGCAGGTCAACGGCCAGGGCGTGACCGGCTTCGGAGCCCACTGGGACGCCGTCAGTGCCAGGGAGCGCAGGCCGACTGACAACCGGCGGCACGAGTGCAAGCCGACAGCGCACGCAGGGCCGCGTGAGATGGTCAGAATCATGGCCCGGCCGCTGGCCTTTGTCCTCCCACTGGGCGTGGACTCCTTCGCGGTCGATGACGGGGCCGCGGAGCCTCAATGCGGCTGGCGGCGCTTCGTAGCGACCACCAAAGCCACATCGTCGAGCGGCCTTGGCGATATTCTTCGCAGCCGGGCGCGGCCAGGGCGGCCGCTAGAGGATGGAGTCCTCGCAGTTGTCGTGGCTGGTGCGGTAGACGGCGAAGCCCAGGTGATGGCGGAGCCGGCGTAGCGGAGTTGCCCGCCCCCAGCTCGCCCGCCAGCAGCCCCCAACCCGCTCAGGCAGACGCGACCGGTGGGGGTGGAAGCCGTAGGTAGGCGCGGCCCACGCGCACCCCTGCTCCCGCAGCCTGCGCGTTGCGGCCGGGTGGTCGGCTGCCCGCCGGATCGGCCTGGTTATCTCACCGGGCGTGCAGCCCCCTGTCCCGGGCTCGCCAGATCGCGATGCCGCCCGCCAGGGCCAGCAGGCCTCCGGCGCCCGTGGTCAGCAGCCACGGCGCGGCCGGGGAGCCGGGGCGGGGGGCGGTGCCACCCAGACCGGTCACCACCGCGCCCATCGGCATGACCATGCTCCCAGCCGAGTCCAGCAGGTCATCGATCTTCAGATGGCCCGGGTCGTCCAGGATGACGATCGTGTGAATGCAGTTGGGGACCAGCTTGATCATCAGCGAGGCCCGCCCGCTGGGGCCTACGGCGCGGAAGGCCCACGTGCCCGGATTGGCGACCTGGTAGCTGGTCAGCTGGCCGAAACCCAGGCCGCGCGCCAGCAGCTGCTGGCCGGCGGTGACCGTCACCGGCTGCTGGTGCAGCGATGCCTGGATCACCCTGATGAGGATCTTGCCCTTCGGCGTCATGAGCCGGTCCGGCAGGACCCGCAGCCTTATCCCCGTCGCGGACCCCATGCCGGCCACCGTGTAAGCATCGCCAGCCATCACACGGACCGTGGTGGACAGCACCGGCGGCGAACCTGATGATGCCCCCGCCCGGCGCATGGCGACGAGGTACTCGCCCTCCGCGACCTTGATGTAGGCCGACACCGTGCCGTACGCGACATGGTGCAAGACCAGCTTCGCGTGCGGATCACTGAACGAATACAGGTAGACATCGACCGCGGGCGTGTTCGGGGACAAGTGGGCCAGCCGTACCCAGCCGTCCATGCTCGGCATCGAGGTGGCGGTGCCGGCCGACGCGGCCGGGGCCAGCAGGCACATCAGCCCGGCCGATAGTGCCAGCGCGCCCAGCAACCGGGCCACCGAGTTGGTGCGAAGTCTCATGACCGCCTCATTTCTCAGCTATCCCACTCCCGTCCCGGGGGACACAGGCGCAGCAGTGCGTGCGCCCGACGGCCAGGCCGGGCTCGGCGAGCGGCATCAGAACCACGCGACGCCCGGCACGTCGGGCGGGCACCCGCGGACCTTCAGGTGCGACCGTCCCCAGGCCCGCGCCCCGGCGGGTTTCGTCGCTGCGGCGGGGGTCTCTTCTGGGAAAGGTTCGCCGGGCGCCGGCACGTGGAATCCCGTGGGCACCAACCCGCCCGCCCTCCCGCCCCATGCGGCCGCCCCCCGTCGCCCGGTGATGCGCAACCCCACTCGGGCAGGAGGACAGCACACAACAAAGGGTCGTCGCAGCGAAATCAGGAAAGTCGTTCTGCATCACTACGGTCCGTGATTTACGTGCCGGCGATGGGCGCGCTCCGCTGGGCACGGTCCCGGACCGGGCCACGTGAGTGGCGCGGCAGCTGATCTCGAAATGGCCGGGCTACATCTCGCCGTTCCCGAGCCTGGCGCATGCCGCCCACACTATCGGCGGCTGCGTTCGACCGCGGTGCCGCGCTGTTCCCGTTTCCGATCTGTGAGATGGAGTTCTGAACAACCGCCCCCGCCGCTTGTGCGAGTTTTCTCAGCTTCATTGGCCTGGCCGAACAGCGCACGGTGAGCCCGCACGATGTCCGCCTCGCTGGCTCCAAGGCGCTGGCAGCGCGGGCCCGGAGTGTTCCGGTTCGCAATGTTGGTATGTCACCTGAGGGGCCACCGGATGGTGTGGTCCGGTGGCCCCTGTGTGATGGGCGTGCGGCGGATCCGGTGCGTCAGGACGACGCGAAGGCGACGATCGGGCAGTTGACGATGGTGCCGCTGGCGGCGAACGTGGTGCCCTGCACGGTTCCGTTGAACCCGACCACGGTCCCGTGGTCGGCGAGTCCCTGGATGGTGCCGAAGTCGGTTTGCACGGTCCGCTGGGCGAGGGGCACCTGCCACTGGGTCAGGTGCGCGTCCCACATGGGGCTGTAGCGGCCCTGGGACGGGTTCCAGCGCAGCACGTTCAGCGGGGCCAGGCCGTCGAGGATGGCCGAGTTCAGGCCCTGCCGGTTGGGGTTGGTGGCGCCGGTCTGGCCGTTGGTGAAGGCGGCCAGGGAGGCGCGCGCTGAGGCGGTGCTGTCGTCGTTGAGGGTGGGCAGGTTGTTGAGCGCCGGGGCGTAGGTGACGTGCTCGATGGCGGCCGCGCCGGGGTCGGAGGAGTCGAACGAGGCGTAGCGGAGCGCGTTGCCGCCCTGGAAGCCGTCGGTCTCCTTGTAGGTTACCGTCTTGTTCGCAAGGTCGATGCTGACGACCTTGTTGGCCTGGCCGGTGTTGTTGGCGACCTGCGGGGCGTCCATCACGACGCCGTCAGGCATCTGGATCAGCGGGCTGTAGCCTGGGTCGCCCACCGCGGGCGGGCTGGCGGCGGCGGGCGGGAAGCCGGCCGGGCCGGGGGTCAGCGTGAAGCCCGGCGTGGGGCTGAAGTTGACGGTTGCGGGGAACACGACCGTCCCGTCAGGGTTGATGCTGACCTTCTCCACGCCCGCGGTGTTGGCCGCGTTGGCCAGCTTCTGTGAGGTGTTGATGCCCATCAGTGCCGCGACCGAGCCATCCGAAGCGTCGGTGACGACGTAGTACACCGGCTGGCCGTGGCTGATTCCCTGGTGCAGCGGCAACGTGACGGTGTCGTCCGGGTGCTCGACCGCGCTGGTGATGAACAGGTGGCCGGGGTTGCTGCTGGCCGCGGATGCGCCGGCCGCGGTGGCCACAGCGCCGACCGGGATGCCAACAGCGAGAAGCGCGGTGAGGCCGAGCGCTATCTTGACGAACCTGATTCTGAGAAACTTGATGATTTTCATTGGCTGTCCTTTCCTCCGGCGGGGCCACCACCCTGGCCGGCGGCCAACGGCCCCCGCTGTTTCGTTCACCGTTGGCGTCCGCAGCGGCCCGGGTCTTACGTCCTCGCGGCGCAAATACCAGAGCGCTGCAGGCGGCACGCGCGTCAACAGAACACACGGGGCGGGCAGCCCAAGCCAAGGCGTTGCTACCGCCCTGGCGCCAAGCGTCACGCGGGCCGGAACGCACGCGAGGTCATCCGCGGCGGACGTCGCCTCCAGCTCTGCCCACAGCCCAGAGCGCGACCTTTCGAAGTCCTAACCTCCCTGGCCGCACGCGCGCAGGCGTGGCCATCAGCCTGGCGCTGATGGAATGAGTGACTGCGGCCTGGCGAAGCGGCGGCCCCGGCGCCGGGGAACGGTCAGTGCGCCTGGTCGCGCAGGACGGCCAGCAGCCCCTCAAAATCTTCGCCGCACGGGCCGCACGCGCGCAGGTGCACTGCGATGCCCGGATACTGCTGTTCCGCCGGGGCGCCGGCAGCTGTCAGCTCCGCGTAAATGTGCAGCATCTCCATGGCCTGGGCACATCCCACGTCGCGCGGATCAGTCCGCAGGAAGTCATCCAGTGCTGGCCAGCCGTTCATGAGCTCCTCGCACAGTCATCGTCTGTATACCCCTTAGCGGCACGAGCCGCCCGCAGCTTACGCCGGGCGTCGAAAGTATCGTGCAGATCGCATTGCGGCTGGAGGCCAGTATCCAACGGACCCTGATTGACCACGATCGCCACGAACACTGCCCGCTACCGCGCGATGAGCACCTCATACACCGCCCGGCGCAGCACGCTGAGCAGATCGCGCCACCAGGCCTCCCGCGCCGGGCTGGTACCCGGCGTTCGGTCGTTCCAGGCCGCCAGCTCGCCGTCCGCCCGCCGGCGTTGCGTTCCTGTGCCCTGAGGAGGTAAGACCCCCGGCCGGGCCGACGCCAATCAGAGGTAAGCGGAACGCGGCAAAGGTTCGCCGCCCTTCTGGTTCCGGCCGCACCGGAGGAGAAGGACAGCAGATGAAGATCCACAAGCGCCCGCGGGGGCAAGCGCCGTCGCCGCGCCCCCGTCCAGCCGGACGACCTGGCGGGTTCGAGGTCACCGCGAATAAACGACGGTGCGTCACTGCCGCAACCCAGATCAGAGGCAGGGGTGCCACATGACATCGCTAACACACGACCAGGACATCACCACCTGGTTGCAACTGCTCAGTGCTATCGAGGAAGCCGAAGCCGGACACGGAACGGCCCGCCTGACCGAGATCTGCATGTCGGTCTACGGCGCGCTTGCCGCTGCACAGTTCCAGATCACCCAGCTTCGGGCCAGGATTCACGTGCTGGCGGCAAGCGGCCAGCTCGCACGGTAGCCCGGTGACCGCCACGGCCCGCGGTGACGTTATCACCTGCCCGCCCGCCGCCAGCGGCATCCCGCCCGCGGCGTGTGAACCGAACACGACAAGGAGAGCGGTGATGATGGAGCAGAGCATCTGCCGGCCCGGCGGCGTGCAGCCGGCAGCGCGACCGGGCCCCAGGCGGGCAGCTCTCAATCACGACAGGCGTCCCTGGCGAATGGGTTGGCTGGCGTCGGCTGCGGTGATAGCCGCGGCGCTGACCGTGAGGGCATGCGGAAACTCGTCCTCGGGCAGGGTGGCCCGTGCGCTCCCGGGCGCCGGATCCCCGCGGGGGTTGAGCCGGTCACAACGGCTCGGCCTGCGGGTGGCCGGGGCCGGGCTGCTGGCCGCGACCGGGGCGATCCACCTCGACCTGTATGTGACCGGCTATCGGACGATCCCTACGGTCGGCTGGCTGTTCCTGGTGCAGGTCATCATGGCCTTCTTCCTCGCCGCGGCGGTGCTCGCCTCGGGTAGCAGGATCGTGGCTGCCGCAGGGGCCGGGTTCGCGGTGGCGACTCTGGGCGGATACCTCCTGTCGGTGTGGGTCGGCCTGTTCGGCTTCACCGAGGTCCGTACCACTGCGGGGATCACAGCCGGAATCATCGAGGTGGCCGCCTTTGCGGCGCTGGCCGTCCTCGCTCTTGCCCGGCGGCGCAACCTCAGCCGTCCGGGTCGGCCGCCGCCGGTAATGCCCCGCTCGCCTGGGTGCGGTCCGGGGTTCGCGGAGCCGGATGGGCGGTCGCCGTCGCCTCGGTTGCCGCCCTGGTCGTCCTTGGCGTGTCAGTATCCCAGGCCGGGGGCCGGGCTCCGGCGGCTACGGGCAGCCTGAAGACCGCCAAGATCGGTGGTGCGACCGTGCTCACCAACGCCGGCGGCTTCACCCTCTACTGGTTCGCCCCGGACACCGCCACCAGGTCGAACTGCAGCGGGTCGTGCACCGCCTACTGGCCGCCGCTGACCGGGATCCCGGCTGCGGGGCCGGACGTCACCGGCAGGCTCGGCACGATTACCCGCTCAGACGGCGCCACCCAGGCCACCTACAACGGGCACCCCTCTACACCTACATCGGCGACACCCGCCCCGGCCAGGCCAACGGCAACAACCTCAACCTGAACGGAGGCCTGTGGCATGAGGTGACCGCCGCAGGCGGCCCTCGTAGCCACCTTCCGAAGATCGCCACCGGCGGAAGGCTGGGGCTTCCTCTGCCGCGTCGGTCAGCCCGCCTCGCCGCGCACCGCGGCCAGCAGGCCTTCGAAGTCCTCAGCGCACGGGCCGCACGCGCGCAGGTGCGCCCCCACACCCGGGTAGCGCTCGTCCACAGGAGCACCGGCAGCGGCCAGCTCGGCGTAGACGTGCAGTATCTCCATCGCCTGGGCGCATCCCACATCCCGCGGATCAGTGCGCAAGAAGCGGTCGAGCGCTGACCAGCCGTTCATGACCGCCCCAAACCGTCGTCGCCCATATACCCGTCAGCGGCAAGAGCGGCCCGCAGCTTACGCCGGGCATCGAACAACGTCTTGTAGATCGCGTTGCGGCTGGAGCCCAGCTCGATGACCAGGGTGTCCAGCGGAACATTGTTGAGCACGATGGCGACGAAGATCCTGCGCTGCCGCGCGGTCAGCTCCTCAGTCACGGCCCGCTGCAGCGCGGCGAGCAGGTCCCGCCACTCGGCCTCCTGCGCGGGGTCGAAGCCGAACCGGTCCGGGAGGCGTTCCCAGTCCTCGGCGTCAAGCCGGACGTCGGGGTGGCGCCAGAAGTGCCGCCCGATCTTGGCCGAGACCTCGAAGATGACGAACTTGTACGTCCAGGTGGTGAACCGGCTCTCCCCCCGGAACTGGCCGAGCTTGCTGATGATCGCGACCAGCGCATCAGCTGCGGCCTGATAGGCCAGGTCATCGAGCTCGGGGCCGGTCAGCCGCAGCCGCGGGCCGCGCCGGGCGACCTCACCGCGCGCGACCCGCACCAGCATCTCGTGCAGCCGCGCCAGCGCTTCCTCCCGTCGCGGGCCGGTGCATGCGAGCGCCCGCGGCCAGTCCGCTGATTCAGCATCCAGCCCTGCGGCGACCGCGATGTGTTCTGTCATGGCTGGTCTCCTTCCGGGCCGGCCGCCGGTCCTGCACGGCGGCCGGCAGCTCCGCCGAGGCTGATCCCGGCAGTTTGCCGTCGAGCGGTATCCGGGATTGCGCCGCATCGCGAATCGGCGGACGACAACGGCAGGCGGGTCATCGGTCATGGCCGCGGCGGTGCTCCCGGCCACGGGCAGCGGGCCTGACGACCATGGCCGCCCGGGCTCGCCGGGACCGGCGCGCGCCACGCCGCCGGTCCTCCTCGGCCAGCAGGTCATCGGCGTCGCTGTCGATGAACAACTTGACAAACATCGGGTGCATGCTGTCCCTCCCCGGCCGGCGACTGCATCTCTCATACCTGGGGCCACTACTGCGGAGTCCCGGGTCTGGGCCGTCCGTTACGGCTGGCCGACCCAGGAATGATGGGCTCGAGATGTGAAATTGCGTCTGGCCGGCTGTCCAGCGGGCGGCACCGGGCGCGTACGAATCGCCTACGACCAGGAGCGAACCTGTTCCCGGGCATGAAGTCCGCAGGCGCGCCTTGGGCCTCGCCGACGTCGGCGGGGATATTCCAACGACAGGCCAGCGACCTCACCGCCACGGCCGAAGACCACCCGCGCCCGGCCTTCCGGAGCTATGCGCTCAGCCTCTGAGTGGCCACAGGCGCCTTTCTAATTGCGTGCCAGGCGAAGGTCGATCTCGCGCTCGACGTAACTCCATTCCTCGGTTGCGCGTAGCTGCTGCACCAGCTCTTCAAAACCTGCCGCATCCCCGGGGGCGAACTCGAACCAGGTCAGGAAATCGAAGGGCTCGGCGAGGTCGCGCCCATGATGCAGGCGCCGGGCGACCGCCGGAAGGTACTCAAGACCCAAGGCGACATGGCGGGAGCTTTCCTCGAAGATGCGCCGCCGTTCGTCTTGAGCCAGCTCCCACCACGCCCCGGACTTCTTAATCGGGATCAGCGCGGCGCGCGTAGACCCCGGCCGCCCGAGCGGCTCCTGGCGCGCGGCCAGCTGATCGTGCTCACGGCGGGTGACGTACCGCTCATTACTCGTGACACCGCGCAGCACCCAGGCCGTGCCGTCACCGGCCTGGGCAGCGTCGGCTCCCTCGAGAACAGACAACCGTGGCGCGGCGGGCAACGGCTCGCCGGAGACTCCCTCGATGCGCTCGATCCGCCATGAACCTGATCTGCCTCCGGCGAAGGCGACCAGCAGCGGCATGAGCCGATCTTATGTCGCCACGAGATTGGCACGGCGTAACGTTCCGCAGCTGGCCCGGACTAACGGCCAAAGGGTTCCGCCTGGGAAAGGGTTGCTGACTGGCCACCCTGGTGCCAGTGGCAAGGAAGGAAGAACGGAAATGAAGAACCCGAAGCAGGTGTTGCGGGAGGGTTTGGGCAGACCCATCTCTTGCGGCGCAACCGCCCGCGCCGTCGTCCTTACCTCCTTGCTCGCAGCGGCAGCAGCGCTGATCGCACTGCCAGCGACCGCGCTGGCAGCCAGCCAGCCGCAGCTCCCGTTCCGCTGCTTCGCCCAGGTGGGCGTGGACCACGTGGTGTTCGGGCCCGATTCGTTCTTCCTGCCGAACACGGTCCAGGGACCGACCAGCTTCAGGGAAAACGCCGGGCCGACGATCGTGACCTACCCGCTGTACCACGGCACCAGCCAGGGACGCGACGTCTCCTACGTGATTACCGACGCCTCCAACCTCAGCGTGGCACAGGCTCTGGGCGTCAACTACACGCCCAAGCTCGCCCAGGCGGCGGGAACCGCCGCCGTCCAGAACTCCACCTCGCAGGTCGGCAGCGGCAACGGCATCGACTTCCCCGCGTCGGTCGACTTCTCTCCCGCCCACGTGCTCACGCCCTCGGCGACTGGGTTTCCCCCCGCCGCGGCGCAGCCCGGCGCGGACGGCGAACCGGGATACAGCCCCCTGGTCCAGGTCGTCTTCCGCGACAAGACGGTCGTGCTCGACGCGCCGCAGATCGCCAACGCCACCGGTCAGGCGGACAAGATCGTCGCCATCGCCGGGAACCACCAGACCGTGAGCTACCGCGAGACCGACGGCTGCTATGACAATGAGAGCGTTCACTACGCCTCGTTCGACGCCTCCGATCCCGTCGCTGCGGCCATCGAGGACGTGACCTACGCTCCCAGTCTCGACGCCGCGCCCTCACTCGGCTGCGCCGACGCCGCAGTCGCAGCGGCGAACTGCTCACGCGAATCGCTCATCGCCTTCACCAACGGCCAGACCGGCGCGGCCAACCCGCAGCGGCAGGGCCTCAACGCGGCCATCCTCGACGGGCCTCCCCCGCTGAACATCCTGCAGGAAATCCCCGAACAAAAGAGCCAATTCGACTACAGCCCCATGTGGGACGTCCACCTGGAGACCTGGACAGCCGCCGCTGTGGCGGCGGGGCTCAACCTCCGCCAGACCGACTTCTCGGCAGCTTTGCAGCAGGTCGCCGACGGCAACGCCACCGGGTTCCCGGTCGGCAACCCGTTTGGCCCCAGCGGGTTCATCGTGAACTGCCCAGTCGTCAGCCTTGACGTAAACGTCAGCGGATAGATATCACCCGCCGAGACAACAGCCATATGCGGGCCACCCAGGGATCGCAGGCATCTTGGCGTTCACGGGCGGAACATGGCATCCGGCCGGACCCCCACTGCCAGCGTCCTTCCGCCACCAGGCAGTCACGGTGATGAGCCTGTCCACACACAGGACCAGCGAGGTTGCCGTGCTGGTCTCCGCCACCGGGACGGCCACCCCTGACAGCCGCCTGGTCTGCCGACGGTAATCACTGGACTCTGTCACCCAGGCTCAGCCTCGCGCAGCGGGCCCAGGCCAGCCATCCCAGGTCTGGGTCGCTATGGTCAGAGAACTGGCACGCTACTGGGGGGCGAGGCGGCGACCGCTTCGGGCAGGCTGGTGAAGATCCGCAGAGCCCGGTCCACGCCGGTCACCTTGAAGACCCGGTACACGGCGTGGCTCCCCATGACCAGCCGCAGCTCGCCGCCACCCGCCCGGGCCCGCTTATGCGCCCAGACCAGGACGCTGATACCGCTGGAGCCGCAGAACTCAGTAGCCGTCATGTCCACCACGATGGTGGCGCGGCCGGTGCCCGCCGACGCGATCGCATCCCGCAGCGCACCAGCATTGGCCAGGTCAATCTCGGCGGGCGGGATGACCACGGCCACGCCGTCCACCCCCAAGACCTGGAAACCCTGCCCAGGTACGCCGCCGGCCACCTCTGTCCCCCCTCCCCGGGACAAGCTCTCCTCGGCCGCACCGGTGCCGGTACCACAGCAAACCCCGGCCACGCACACAGCGCGGCTGGCTGAACGATCCGCCACCGGCATCCTAGACCGGGCGGTGCAACAGCAGTCAGTCGAGCCGCCAAGTGCACGGACACTGGCGGACCTTGCATACCGTCCTAACCCCGCGGTCGCCAGCGGTACGTCACAGGTAACCACGGAAACCCACCGCACAGGTCAGCGCCCCAAACCACAGGCGGAGAACCCGACTTGCCAGCAAGGGGGCAGGGTTCGAATCCTTAGCCGGTCGCTAGTTTGAAGATCTCCGTGTCCTGGACTGGAAGCGACGCGTGCGACTGCACGATCACCCACTGTCCATGTTCGCGGACAAGAACACCGGACATCCGTACCGGGCGCTCAGCACCGCTCTGATTCATGATGCGCCCCACGCCCTGCACCCACGCCACGCCGCCCTGAAGGTGAACGTCGAAGTGGTCGGCCACCAGCCGCATACCGTCACTGGGCACTGCCGTGACGGCCTGGGCGGCCTCCGTGCTGGTTTCCCACTTAACGCCGTCGGTGGCCATATGAGCAGCCTCGGGACTTTCGGAGAGAGTGTCGAGCACCCGCCCCACATTGCCCAGTTCCTGGGCATCGAGCATCTCGTAGATAACGGCGAGGACGCGCCGCTCTTCCTCAGCTACCCCCATGGCGGCCACCCTCCCCGTTGCCCTCATCTACAATGTCATCCCCCTGGCAGGCACCGGTTACCGGCTACTACCCACAGCACAAGCCTCTAATCTTGGCCCGACATCGGCTGCCAAGGACAGGCGACGGTCCGGAACGAAGAGGGGTCGCCCGCAACCACGGCGAAACAGCCAAGTCAGCCGAGAAGCGATGCGATGTTCTAGCCGCAGGTCATCGTCGGTCGCAAATCGGACGTATGTTCGCGGTCCGGTCCACCGGGATCCAGCCAGACCGGAGAGGCTGGCAGCGCTCCTGCAGTTCCACTGCGGTCGGCGCTCAGCCGGTGGCGATTTGCGGCGCCGGAGGCGGCGGGTTCCCTACTTGAAGGGGACGGTGACCGGACCGGGCACGGGCCGGTAGACGGCAAAGAAGTCACGGTCGTCGGGGACGAGGTAGCGGGTGGGCGACTGCATCGGGTTGGGTCCGACAATCGTCGGGACAAGACCGCCAGGGCCGTGGATGTAGGTGATCAGGGTGTGCCATTCAGGGTTGATGTCGAACTCCATCGCCCGCACCGCACCGGCGTGCTGCAGGATCTTCGCCAAGGTGATCACCGTCTGGCCGTCGGCGGCGACGTAGATGAGGTTGCCGCGGGCGTCGATGCCGACACCGCTGCGCCAGACGCGGGTGAGGCCACCGAGGGTGTACCCCCACTGCGGGCTGTTGGGGTTGTCGTTCAGCTGCGGGTTCAGTCGCCCGTTCCAGATGATCGGGGCCAGGCTCTGGCGGGCCCACGCGACATCCGGCCCAACGTCTGGGCCGTCGGCCCACTTCACAATCGCGACCCGGCCGTCGCGATAGCCGATGAGCGTGGCGTTGCCGTCGGCCAGCGGCTCGTTGGTGCGGCCGTTGTCGGCCGAGCCGTTATCGCCATCGGCATAGGTGAATCCGCCGTTGAAGGTCGCCAGCAGCCGCCAGCGCTGATCGTCGGGGACCATCATCGGCCCGCGGACGGCGGCGTTCGGCGGCTCGTAGCGGCCCGGGTAGTACCCGATCTCGGTACGCGCATGGTCGAACCAGGCGACGTAGGCCACCAGCTGCGGATAGTCGAGTTCCGGGCGGAAGGTCGTCACCAGCACCGGCGGGCCGCCGTCCACCGGCGGACCGACCGGGTGCCAGACCCCTTCGCCAGACAGCGGGTGCGGGAACACCGGCGTGATCGGCGGCGGCCAGGCGGCCTGTGCAGGCGCCGCCGGCATCGGGTGGACGATGGGCTGCGGGTTCAGCCCTACCGCCGGCAGGCTCTTCAGCTGCGGGCCGCCCGGCTTCGGTGCGTTCTGGGTGTAGTAGACGCGCTCGATATTGTCGGCCAGCCAGTTGCCGAAAGGTACGTCGTGCCTGACCCACTCGACGCTGTTCACCTGCCACGCCAGGCTCGTCGGTCGCACCATCCAGGCCGTGTACGACACGGCCGCCCACACCAGCACAACGACCAACGGCGCCGCGATCAACAGGCGCCGACGCCACCGCCTGCGCCTGACCGCAGGCCCGGCCGACTGCTCTCCCCGCTCCGCACCTCGGGCGGAGGACGCCGCAACCGGCGGTGAGTCGGCCGCATCCGGCGGAGCACCCGCACCAGAACCAGATCGCCGCAGGCCCTTCATCCCCCACGTCCTCGCCTCAACCGGGCAAGACATGACGAAGGAGATCATACGCGGGTCGCGGAGCGTGATGCCCTTCCCGACACACCCGCACATCAAGCGCCGTCGCGAGCGCGTCATCGAAAGTACCCTCCCGAGGTTCCCCTGAGACTGCTGCACCGTCCCGATTGTGACGTTCAACATGCCTTCTGTGTTCGGGCCGTTGGACCGAACACTGAATAGTGTGGTGCTATCGGCGAACACGACGGCCCTGCCAGCTAGGCTGGGCGGCGGAGGGTGACCGTCGTGTTTATGTGCCGGAGCCAGCCAGGATTCTTCAAATGCACGGCAACGGCGTTCCGATCCCCACCGTCCTCGATCCTCCGTGGCCTGATGTCGCTGCAGGCGTATTGAACACGGTTGCGTTTGCTTTGGTGGCAGGTTTCCTTCCTGCTCATGGATGACCTTGTTGGGATGGCGATCGACGCGGCAGCGTTGACAGTAGCGCGGCACCGAACTCCCGCCCGGCGGGTCCGGGTGATGAGTCATGGGCCAGCCGCATGATGCGCGCTCACCTGCGCAGCCGGAGGATGAAGGCCACATCCCTCAGGCTCGGGCGGGGGCGCAGTCCGGCGCATGGGTGATCACCTCGATCACTCCGGCTATCCGCGCCACATGACGCCGATCGGCCGTGGTTTCTGCCAGAACAAGCCTTCGCCGCTTTCGCTGTCGGGACCCGAGACCAGTTCGTCCTCGGAGGTGACCACGTCGCCCCAGGGCTCGATCAGGTTGGCAAAAAATTCGCCCCGCAAGGTTGTACCCGCTGGTCCAGCCCGTGACGCCGGGCCTGGCCGGACCTGGATGCCAGGGGCCCGCCGGGCAACGAGGCAATCTGCCCCCAGCCATGCCGCGCCGGCGGCACGGTGCCAGGTGCGGGCGCGGGCGCCGGGCGGGAAGGTGGTCACCGGCGGCTGAGGCGATGGTCGGGCACGAACCAGATTACGGCAACCGCCGCGAACAGGGCGTAGGAGATGAAGGGGCTCACAAACGCCAGCCCGGTCGCGGCCGCGTAAAGCACCAGCGACACGCGGCCCTTGACGTCGCTTCCGATGGCCGCCGCCACCAGCGAATCGCTGCCGTCGGCGCGGATGATCGACCTGATGAGAATCGCGTACGCCACCGCGGCCCCCAGGCACACCAGCCCGTAGGTCGCCGCGGGAGCGGGCTGGCGGTAGTGCTCGCCGATCCACGCGGTCAGGACCGGTATGAGGGAAAGCCAGAACAGCAGGTACAGGTTCGCCCACATCACCCCCCCGGTCACCCGGCGGGCGGCGCGGAGCAGATGGTGGTGGTTGTTCCAGTACATCCCGATGAACGTGAAACTCAGAATGTAGATCAGCAGCGCCGGGAGCCGGGTACGCAGCCCGGTGAAACTGCCTGCGGCCGGTGCCTTCAGTTCGAGAGCCATGATCGTGATGATCACCGCGAGCACGCCGTCACTGAAGGTCTCCAGGCGGCCCGTCTCGGACTCCCCCTGCATCGTCGTGGTTAGCTGGGCAAGCTGTCGGGCTCGGCTGGCGATTCGTTCAGGCGGCCGGGATCGGGCGGCCCATGCTGTCGCGTTTGACCGTGATCTTGCGTTTTTCCGCCCAGCCTTCTCTGCGGAGCCATTCCTCGAGTGAGGTCAGAGGTACATCGGGGTAGTCACGGCGTAGAACGGGAATGTCGGCTTGAAAGCCGCTCTGATTCAGCCAGGTGAACATCTGATACCACTCTTTGCCCATGCTCAGCCTGACGACGGGCAGGGGCAGATGATGAGCCTTCACTCGCCGGCCGAGGACCCGGGAGAACACGTTGGCGGTCTCGGGGCTGTTCAGTTCGCTGCCAGCGATCTCCAGCTCCCGCCCGATGAAGCGGTCCGGCTGGGCGAACGCGAGGCTGATGAACTTGCCGATGTCATCGGACGCGATGGTCTGGAGCCGCCTGTCGGCCCGAACCGGGTTGAATAGCCGTCCCTTCACGAGCTGCTTCTCCAGCTGGGGAATGAGAAAGTTCTCCATGAAGCCCGCTGGCCGGATCACCGTAGCGGGAAGCCCCAGCTTCCGGATGTGGTTTTCGATCTCCCATTTGGTTTCAAAGTGGGCGATGCCCGACTCTCGCTCTGCGCCGCCGACGGAAGAGAACACGAAGTGGTCCACTCCGGCACCGAGCGCGGCGTCGGCCATGTTCTTGCCTTCCTGTACTTCTCGTGCCGCGCCTGCCGTGAAGTAGTCCTGGACGCTGTACACGCCGCGGATGCCGGCCATCGCCTTCTTCAGACTGGCCAGATCGTCCATGTCTCCCTGTGCGATCTCGATTCCCTGGCCGGCGAGCGCCTTGGCACGGTCGCTTTGCGGGTCGCGCACCAGGGCTCGCACCGTCAGTTGCCGCTCCAGGAGATGGCGAACCACCGACCCACCTTGCCGCCCGGTGGCGCCTGCCACGAGGATTGGCCTGCCGCTGGTGTCGGTCATCGGTCGCTCCTTCGCATTGTCGGGTTGTGTCGAGCCGGGAAGGACCCGATCCGTCGGCGAGGTCAGTTAGGTGGCGTGGCCTGTTTCTTCATGCTCAAGGCGCGCTGCCCCCCGCCCACCCCAGGCCGTTCTCGGCTTGCCTCGAGGTGCTGGCGGCTGCGGCTGACCAACCATCAGCTGTCCGCTTCGTAGGTGTTCGGGCGGGTCAGGGCAAGGAAGTCCTGGATGAGAGCGGCGACGTGGGCTGGTTGGTCCAGGGAAGAGAAGTGTCCGCAGTCGTGGATCGTGGTGGCGCGGACGGCGGGTATGGCTCGGCGGTTGGCGTCTCGCTCGTCGTGGTTCGACCAGTCGTGGTCGCCGTAGGCGAGGGTCACGGGGATCTGGATGGCGGGGTAGCGGTCGCGGGCGGAGATCCAGCTGTGCCAGTTGCGTGACAGCGAGCGCAGAGCGCGGCCGTGACCCGGGCGCCGTCCGCTCTGGTAGAGCTGGTCGACGAGCTGCGGGGTCAGGTGGCGGGGGTCGTAGAGCCCGCCGTCGAGCACTCGGCGCAGCACGCCTTTGGTCCCGGCTTGTGCGACGACGGGTCCGATGAGGGGCAGGAGCATGGTGGTGAACACGATGTTGCCAATGGCCGAGCTGCGCCTGATCCCGCCCCAGCGGCCGTAGTCGTAGGGGTTGAGGGCGACGATGCCGGCCACCCGGCTGCAGTGCCGGGCGGCCAGGCCGAGCCCGATCGACGCTCCGATGGACTCGCCGACCACGATGGCGTCGGCCACGTTGAGGTTGTCGAGGAGTGCCTCGACCGCGTTGGTGAAGTAGGAGGCGGTGTAGTCAGCCGCCGGGGCGCGGGAGTGGCCGTGGCCGGGCAGGTCGACGGCGATCAGTTCGGCGTCAGCATCGCCCAGGTCACTGCACACCGGATCGAAGTACTCGAGCTGCATGCGCAGCGGGTGCAACAGCACGACGGCCCGCCCGTCGCCGCGTCGGCGATACCGCACAGCGGCCCCGTTGACCTGCGCCATGGGCGAGCCGCCGGGGGACTGTCCCGTCATCGGATCAGCTCCGCGACGGCCTTGGGCCGGTCGCATTGCGGCCAGTGGGACGCGCCGTCCACCAGGTGGGTGTCGGCCGTGGGGAACAGGCTGGCGAGGTTGGCGGCCAAGTGGGGGGTGAGGTAGCGGTCCAGCGCGCCGAAGACCAGGCCGACGGGAATGTCCAGGCCGGCCAGTTGTCCTTGGGCGATTCGCTGGTCCTGGGCGTCGAGGTCGCAGGCCAGGGCGGCGGTCCAGGCCCTGATCGCGGGCAGCGCATCGAGGCGCCCTGCCTCGCCGAAGAACTGCGGCACGATGGCGGCGACCGCGACGGAATCGGGGTCGAGCGGGTCTCCGCCGAACTGGCGCGCGGTGTGGCCGAGCAGCCACATGCGCTGGTCGGGATCGTTGAGCATGGCGTCGGCCAGCAGGCTGATCATCTCGGGCAAACGCAGCGCCGGGGCGCGCCCGTAGTAGGTGTTGAGCAGGATGAGCTGGCCGACCAGTGCCGGTTCATCGCCCGCGTGGTCGGAGACGTGGAGCCGTCCCATGGTGGTCGAGACCTGGCGGGTGATGATGTCGCGGCTAGCGTCGGCCATGGTGTTCGGCTCCTCAGTACAGCTTCAGATCGTAGCTACCTGTTTTAGTACTGAAGGCTCATTATGGTGCCATGGGGCGCGGGCCGCAATACACTGTCGGCGACACGCAGTGATCAGCCCACAAGGACCGATAGGCATGCCAGGGCAACCCAGCGCGTTGAGGCCACCGGCCGCGGAACGCCATCCATCGCACCGCGCGAGCAATCGAGCCACGAGGATGTCCTAGATGTCATCGCCGCCGCCAGCCAGGCGTAACTACGACCGGTTCTGCCCGCTGTCGCTTGCCCTCGACCAAGTCGGGGACCGCTGGACGCTCCACATCCTCATGGCACTGCTGGGCGGCCCGAAACGGTACACCGAGCTGAAGAAACTGCTGACCGGTGCCGGGACCAACATCTTGAGTGACCGCCTGCACGGGCTCGCCGCCAACGGGCTCGTGAGCCGCACAACCGGCAACGCGCCGGGCAGCGAGACCAGATACCAGCTCACCGAGCGAGGAGCCCAGCTCGGCCCCGTCATCGGCGGCCTGGCCACCTGGGGCCTCGAACTCCTCACTGGCACCGCGCCAGGCTCCGACGAGCAAGAACAACGGGCATTCGACCGCACCTGGACACTCGACGCCGCCACCGAGGCGATCCACGAGTCATACCAGTGGAGCATCGACGGTGTCGACCTCGAACTCGCCGTCCGCGGCGACAAGATCATTCGCACCCCAGGCCGAGCCGCCCGCCCCGCCGTGACACTCACCGCCACCAACGCGACGCTCGCCACCCTCGTCACCGGCAGACACTCC
>Ga0306920_100001356_pt1 | contig 30286 bp, 34 predicted proteins | sample flu12Cox44000170_FD_204666 | JGI IMG/M metagenome (GOLD analysis project Ga0306920, IMG submission 204666) | Lab enrichment of tropical soil microbial communities from Luquillo Experimental Forest, Puerto Rico - flux4day.12C.oxic.44.000.170 (v2)... | ecosystem: Environmental > Terrestrial >... | reverse complement strand
CGGCGCGGCGGAATAAGGCGAAGGCCATCCGCCGCGATCCGTCAGCCTTGATGCGGTCCCCGCATCATCTTGAGGGCGTCTTCAATGTGACGCCACTCCCTGGCCTCTTCGGCCTCGCCCTTGCGCTCACTGGCCAGCGCGTTCTGGGCCGCCTGCGCGATTGCTCCCAGACCATGCTTTTCAAGCATCTGCCGCGCGATGGTGTGAATCTGCATTTCGGATATCATGTCGCTCTCCTCATGTTCTGCCATTCGGAGCCGCAGAGACCGGCAAAGTTACTCCGCAATTCAATCACGTTCAAACGGCGACAGCCGTGATCTCGTTCCATCGAACCCAAGAGGTAATCAGCGCCTCGTCTCGCACCAATCGCGCGGACACACGAGGGTAAATACAACCTTCGGCTGCCATTGCGCTTACGCATGTTCTCAGCCTGTGCTAGGTTGAACCAATCCAGAAACGCGATCCGCGACAAGGAAGGGGAGGATTTGGATCCCCCGAGCGAAGCTCTCCGTTTATGACGGCATCGGTCATTCCCCGGTTTACGAGGATGCTGCGCGCTTGAGCTCCGAACTGGCGGCTTTCGTCCGTGCCGCCGCCAAAACCAACTGATCGCTTTTGGTCAAGGATCGTGGCCTGAACTCACTAGTTCCTGGTGCGAACAAAGCCGGCAAGCTTGTCTTTCTGGGTTTCGCACCAGGTGGCCATGCCAAGACGCTTCTGGTCGAGGTCCGTCGACTGCGTCGCGATCGCGACTTCCGACATCAGGTCGTCAGCCTGACGTTCGCCCATTCTTCCGCCCGTATGCATGTAAGCGATGGCCTTTCGCACCTGTTCGGTGGTTCCGTCCGGTAGCTGCATCTCCTGAGCTTTCTGAACCAGATCCTGGTACACGACGTCCGTGCCAGGGCATTGCACCTTTGCAGCGAAAGCCTGCAGCACCATCGTCACATATTCCGCGCGCGAGGCCGCGTCTGCCGGCGCGGAAAAGGCTATCAAGCCTGCGATCAACAAACCATGACGCATCAACACCTCCCTGTTTCGCCAAAAATAACTCTGACGAAAGCACGACGCAACCTCGGGAGGACACCGACGAAATGATGATTGCCCGGCCGCTGACGGGCCTAGTGGACGACATCAAGTTTGACGTTCGTAATACCCTTTTTGACCATGCCGAGCGATTCCGCCGCGGAATAGGAGACGTCAACAACCCGGCCACGAACATACGGACCGCGATCATTGACGCGGACGGTGACCGACTTGCCCGTCGCGACATTTGTCACACGCAGCCGCGTGCCGAATGGCAAAGTGCGATGCGCAGCGGTCAGTTCATTCGGGTCGAATTTTTCGCCGCTCGCCGTTTGCGTGTCTTCCGTGTAGAAGCTCGCTATGCCTCCGGATGCCGTTGGCGTCTCGCCAGTGTTCTTATGGCGCGGAAAGGGGGTATGCCTTGCTGTGGCGACGCGCGTCCTCTGATAGCGATGCAGCGACGCGTGACGGCTTGCGCCTGCGCCACCGGATTCGCTCCATCGCGTCGATGGAGTTTCGAAATTCCGGGTCGCGACGGAGGATTGCGCGCATGCCCCGAGCATGGCCGCTCCCAGCATCACAATCGAAAACCGAACGCCGGTCCCGACAGCCCTCGTCGAGACTTCCGAAACGAAAAAACCAATATTGCTCGTTCGAAAATCGACTCGAAAAATTTGGGCAAAGTGGACAGAAGACATAAGCATCCCCGGTCTGTGCCCCCAGCGCGACAAGAGCGAAGCTCAATCGGGGCGGAACCGTGACGCATTGGCGGATAACACAGCGCTGGCAGCCCGATTTCTGTGGGGTGTGCCAGTTACGCAACAGGAAGCGGCCGATTAGAGCTCGCCGAGATCGGGCGGCTCGAACCAATTGGTCAGCGAAAGGCCGCCGTCGACCACAATCGCAGCGCCGGTAACATAAGCCGAAAGCCGGTTCGACAATATCGCGAGCGCCATCGGCGCAAGGTCCTCCGCCTGGGCCAGACGTCCAAGCGGGATATGACGCGCCAGCGCCGGATCGGCGACGAAACCACCGGCGGCAACGGCGCCGGGCACCAGCGCGTTGACGCGGATTGCGAAGCGGCCAAGCGTTTTTGCCAATTCCTTGACCAGCATCGCGATCGCCGCTTTCGCGGTCGAATAATGCGGCAGGTTGCGCGGTGTTTCGGTGTGCAGCGACGTCAGAAACAGGAACGAGCCCGGCTGTTTTGTCGCGATGAGTTTTCGCGAAAGTTCGCGGGCAAGGTAAAACCCGGCCTCTACGTTGACCGCCCGCATCCGCTCCCAGGTCTGCTGACTGACGGCAAACGCATGGTCGGCCTCGCGGCGTGGCGGCGAGGCGCTGTGAACGAAATGCGTGACCTGCCCAACGGCGGATGTTGCATCCGCAAGGAGCGCCTCGCATGCCTTTGGATCGGCGAGATCACCGACCCACGGCACCGCCAATTCCGGGCGCGGCGAAGACTCGACCGCGGCCTTGATCGTCTGCGGATTGATATCGGCGAAGATGGTACGTACGCCCTCGCCCACCAGGGCCTGCGCTATGGCCCGCCCAATGCCATTGCCCGCGCCGGTTACCAGCGCTGCATCGCGCGCGGGGTCGAACGTCTGATCGAATAGGCTCATATGGCGCAAATCCCTAGGCAGTTCCGGAGGATTGGAAGCATAACATGAGATTATCGTAGACCTTCAACAGCGACGGCCTCACCTTGGGCCAGTACAACTAGAGCGAGACAAACCAGTTTTTTGTCTCCTCCGTATTTCTCCTTAAGCGATTCAACCGAGTATCGCGCCAGAATTGGCGTTGCTATCCGTAGCGACTTCTCGCTTTTCGCGGGAGCTAAGACATGGCTCTGGTCTATTTTCACTGCTCCAATATTGAAGAAGGTGCGGGCGGCAAACGGCCCTGCCACGCTGCAGGCAATTTGACCCAAATCCGTGAGCAAGCCATCCTCGCGATACGGGCCCTTATCGCGGCACCCAACATGGAAGACTGGCGCGGCTGGGTCCTGCACGTCAGTGACGAGAGTGGCGAAGAGATCTTCAATCTTCCCTTCGCCTCTTTGCTTGGCAAAGCTCACTGAGAGCCGCGTCGGTCCTTCAAATCGTGCCGTTGTGCCGGCGTCTCGATGCAGGAATCGCAGGCGCGAACAGCGATTGATCGGGAAAGCGCCCTCCGGATATGGCACAAGAGGCCATTTCGCCGATATCTCCCAGGGAAACGCGGTTGCTTGATTCCTGTCATTTGATTGGGCACGCTATTGCTTTCGAATACCGGTTCCAGGCTGAGACGAATGTCGACCAAGGATCCCATCAACTGGATGCTGTCGAACGCCATCGAGACGCTGGCCCGCGCCGAACGGTTGCACCAGCAATTTCTCAATTTGCGGCCAACCAACGAGCCAAGTTGGGAACCGCCGATCGACGTGCTCGAGACCGAGCGCGAAGTGCTGATACTCATCGCGTTGCCGGGTGTCGATCCGAATGAGGTCGTCGCCGTGATCGACAAGGGAATGCTTGTGGTCAGCGGGCACCGGGTATTGCCGGCCGAATTGCGCAACGCGCGAATTCTGCGTCTCGAACTGCCTCAGGGTCGGTTCGAGCGGCGCATTCCGCTGCCGTTGGGCCGTTACACCATTAGTCGCTTTGCCGCCAACGGCTGCGTCGGATTGCGCCTCACCAAATCCGGTTGAGGAGGTGCAGCATGGTCGACCAAGCCAGCGAATCTGCCCAGGGCACCGCCGGCCCCCTGGGTCAGTCGGCGCCCATTCCGGGAGACGCCCTCATCATCGTGCCGGTGCGCAACACGGTGCTGCTGCCCGGCGTCGTCATTCCCATCACCATAGGACGGGCGAAATCGATCGCGGCCGCACAGCAGGCCGTGCGCGAGCAGCGGCCGATCGGAATCCTGCTGCAGCGCGATCCGGAATTGAGCGAGCCCGGACCTGACGATCTCTATCGCGTCGGCACCATGGCGAACATCGTGCGCTACGTCACCGGACCCGATGACAGTCACCACCTCGTCTGCCAGGGCGTGCAACGGATTCGCATTCTCGATTATCTGCCAGGCACGCCGTTTCCGGTGGCGCGCGTGCTTCACGTACCCGAACCGACGACGACCTCGCCGGAAATTGAGGCGCGCTTTCTGAATTTGCAACGCCAGGCGATCGAAGCGGCCGAACTGCTCCCGCAAGCTCCGCCGGAATTGATCGCCGTGCTTCAGGCCACGACTTCGCCTTCGACACTGGCGGACCTCACCACCTCCTACATGGACATCAAACCACAGGAGAAGCAGGAGATCCTGGAAACCATCGACCTCGCGCTGCGCATGGAAAAGGTCTCGCGGCATCTCGCCGAGCGTATCGAGGTTCTTCGCCTCAGCCGCGAGATCGGCCAGCAAACCAAGGCAAGCTTCGACGAGCGTCAACGCGAGGCGATTCTCCGCGAGCAGATGGCAACCATTCAGCGTCAGCTTGGCGAAGGTGACGGAAAGGCGCAGGAGGTCACCGAGCTGAATGAGGCCATAGCCAAGGCCAAGATGCCGCCGGAGGCCGAGAATCAGGCGCGCAAGGAGGTTCGCCGCTACGAGCGCATGCCGGAAGGCGCCGCCGAAGCGGGCATGGTCCGCAGCTATCTCGACTGGCTGATCGAGCTTCCCTGGAGCCTGCCCGAAGAAAAGCCGATCGATATCGCCGAAGCGCGGCGCATCCTCGACGAGGACCATTACGGTCTGGAGAAGATCAAGAGCCGGATCATCGAGTATCTCGCCGTCCGCAAGCTGGCGCCGGAAGGCAAGGCTCCGATTCTCTGTTTCGTCGGCCCGCCCGGCGTCGGCAAGACGTCGCTTGGCCAATCGATTGCGCGCGCGATGGGACGGCCCTTCGTGCGCGTCAGCCTCGGCGGAGTTCATGACGAGGCGGAAATACGGGGTCACCGCCGCACCTATATCGGCGCACTGCCTGGCAACATCATTCAGGCGATCAAGAAAGCCGGCGCGCGCAATTGTATCATGATGCTCGACGAGATCGACAAGATGGGGCGCGGCATTCAGGGCGACCCTTCGGCAGCAATGCTTGAGGTGCTGGACCCGGAGCAGAACTCGACGTTTCGCGACAATTATCTCGGCGTGCCCTTCGATCTGTCGCGGGTCGTATTTTTAGCGACCGCCAACATGCTCGACACGGTCCCGGGTCCCTTGCTGGACCGCATGGAGATCATCAGCCTCGCCGGATATACCGAGGACGAAAAACTCGAGATCGCGCGTCGCTACCTAGTCCGCCGTCAGCTCGAGGCCAACGGCCTGAAAGCGGATCAGGCCGAAATCGATTCCGACGCACTGCGACTGATCATCCGAGGATATACCCGCGAGGCAGGCGTTCGGAGCCTGGAGCGCGAAATCGGCAGGGCCTTTCGCCATGTGGCTGTCCACGTCGCTGAAGGCAGCACGAGCCGGATTATCCTCACCGCAAAAGACCTGACCGCGATTCTAGGTCCGCCTCGGTTCGAAAACGAGATCGCCATGCGCACCAGCGTTCCCGGCGTTGCGACCGGGCTCGCCTGGACGCCGGTCGGTGGCGACATTCTCTTCATCGAAGCGACCCGCACGCCCGGAAGAGGAACGCTGATCCTGACCGGCCAACTCGGCGAGGTGATGCGCGAAAGCGCGCAGGCCGCGCTGACGCTGGTGAAGAGCCGCGCCTCTCAGCTCGGCATCGACCCCGCGGTCTTCGAAAAGAGCGACATCCACGTCCACGTGCCCGCCGGCGCGACGCCAAAGGACGGACCAAGTGCGGGGGTGGCGATGTTCACCGCGCTAACCTCGCTGCTTACCGAGCGCACCGTCAGAAACGATACCGCCATGACCGGCGAAATCTCGTTGCGAGGCCTGGTGCTGCCGGTGGGCGGCATTAAGGAAAAAGTCGTTGCCGCCGCTGCCGCGGGTATTTCCCGTGTCATGTTGCCGGCACGGAACAAGCGCGACTTCGACGATATTCCGTCAGGTGCTCGCGAGAAGCTCGAGTTCATCTGGCTGGAGCGCGTCGACGAGGCGATCGCGCAAGCCTTGGAGGGCAGTCGTTCGCCAAGCAATATGGCCGCGCAATAGAATCCCGCGGCTCCGCGGCATGAAATGACGGCGATGGCGATCACGAGCGCAGGCATTTTGATGTACCGCGATAACGGTGCTGGTTTGAGCGTGCTTCTCGTTCATCCAGGCGGATTCTTCTGGCGCAATCGAGATCTCGGAGCATGGTCCATCCCCAAAGGGGAATTCGACGCAAGCGAAGATGCGGAAGCCGCGGCGAGGCGCGAATTCCAGGAAGAGCTTGGCGTCGAGGCGAACGGCACTCTCGTCCCACTCGGAGCGATACGTCAGCGTTCCGGAAAGCTTGTCTATGCCTTTGCACTTAAGGGCGATCTCGATGCGAGCGCGGTGCGCAGCAATATGGTCGCGATCGAGTGGCCTCGGCGCAGCGGTCGCATGGTGCAAATTCCCGAAATCGACCGTGCCGCATGGTTCGATCTTCCTCTCGCCCGAAAGAAAATATTGGCAAGCCAAATTCCGCTGCTGGACCGCCTCGAAGGCCTCGCCCCAGGGCAGGCGCGCGCGAGTCACTGACGCCGGGCCATTTCCGGCCCGCGAACCGGCCATTGCGCTTGTCGCCGGAGCCGGCCTGTTTGCCGTGCCTCAGTGACGATGGCTGGCGGACCCGCCACCTCCTCTATTCGCTGCCGCCCAGGTGGGGCACGCGTATCGCAAGCATCCTTTCCGGAAAAAACCTGTCGCGACGCGCGCAATTATGTGCCCTATTGGATCAAGCGAGTGCGCTTTTGTGCGACAGCGTATCGCTGACCGGTGGGCCTTCGACGCGAAAGCTGCGAGCCGCCTCAAGGCAGATCCAGTTGCGAGGAGACTACATGCTTCCTTCAAATTCCGTTCATGTCGTCAGTCATCCCCTTGTGCAGCACAAGCTGACATTGATGCGCGAGAGCGACCGTTCCACCAAAGGCTTTCGGGAGCTTCTGAACGAGATCGGGATGCTGCTTTGCTACGAAGTCACTCGTGACCTGCCCATCGAGATGGTCGACATCGAGACGCCCTTGCTACCGATGAAGGCGCCGATGCTCGCCGGGAAAAAGCTGACCTTTGCGCCGATCCTGCGCGCGGGGGTCGGATTTCTCGACGGCATGCTCGCGCTCGTCCCCTCGGCCCGCGTGGCGCATGTCGGCCTCTATCGCGATCCCCAGACCCTGCAGGCGGTCGAGTATTACTTCAAGGCCCCGCACGACCTTTCGGATCGGACCGTCATCCTGATGGATCCGATGCTGGCGACGGGCAACTCCGCCTGCGCAGCGGCATCGCTTCTAAAGTCCCGCGGCGCCCGTGACATGCGCTTCGTCTGCCTGCTCGCGGCTCCCGAAGGCGTCAACCACTTCCTGGCCGAGCATCCGGATGTTCCGATCTGGACGGCCGCGGTGGACGAGAGGCTGAACGATCACGGCTATATTCTGCCGGGGCTCGGAGATGCCGGCGACAGGATGTATGGCACGAAATAGTTGCCTGATGCCTCGCAGCTAGTGGCGCTTGAAATACTGCACCGCGCGCTCATGCTTCTCGGCGGCCGCGCGTGATTTGAAAGTCCCGAGATTGCGGCGCTTTCCCGTCCTCGGGTTTACCTTGCGGGAATAGAGCCGGTACTCACCTGACCGCAATTTTCGGATCATGGCGATGACCTTCCTGAATTGGATTTATTTTATAACCCACCACCCAAAAACCTGTTCCGATCATCATCGCTTGCCTTCCGGCGCAAACCGTTGATCGGCGAAGGGCGAAACCTCCGGCACGCGCATGAAAATGAAGCCGCGTCCCATCGACTGGTGGCAGCCATTGCACCTGTCGGTGAGAGCGCCATAGCTCTTGATGAATTTCCCGGCGTCTTTTGCCTCGATCGCATCCGCCAGCGCCTGAAGCGGCTCCGCCATCGTGGTGACGTTTGTGACGGGAATCCCTTCATAAAGCAGGGCCGCCTCCGTAAGGCTCATCTTGAGCTGGCGAATTTCGTAAGCCGCCAGGTCCCAATTTGCGGATTTGCCAGCGAACCACAATTTCATGTGACGCGTCTGTGCTGCGTTCATGATATCGCCAAGCCGCGGCACATAGGGTTTCGGCGACGACGTGTTGCCCCCCGTCTGGGCGGCCGCCATCAGCGGAAGCGCGCAAACCGCAAGGACGATCAACCCGCGCCATTTCATCTTTTCTCTCCGTGATCTCGCGCCGCTCGTCCGCGGGCGCAAGTAACCCGCAAAACCTAACCTCACGAGCCGGCAGCCACCTTGCGTTCGATCAACGACGCGACATGCGAATCTGCTCTCACGAAAAAGGCTCCAGGCCGGACGCTCGCAGAGCGGGCGCAATCTCTTTCGAGGCCAGAAATTTCAAGAGCCTTTCGGATTGCTCGATCTTCTTCGACGCCGCCAGGCGGCCTGCGGAAAATACGGCGGGGTCTTGCAGGTGAAGCGGGATCGGTCCGACGATATCAACACCCGTGACCTGCTTCAGCTCGCTGATCTGCTGAACCGCCAGATCGGCCTCGCCCGAGACGAGCCGTTCTGCGGTAAAACCCTGGGGAACGATGGTGGCGCGGGCGTTGACTTCCGAGGCGATTCCCATGTCTGCAATCAGTTGCGCAAAGAAAATGCCGCTCGCGCCGAGACGCGAATAGGCGACCGATCGCGCGCCCAGAAGCGCGCTACGCAGCGCCTCCTTAGTCGCAATATCGGGACGAACAGCGCCCGCCTTCACCGCAAACCCGACAAAGGAGCGCGCGAGGTCGACACGGCTTTCGGCGACCACTTCTCCCTTCGCGACAAGTCCAGCGAGCCCCTCCTGGGTGAGAATGAGCACATCGCCGGCCTCCCCCCTACGCAGGCGGTCAAGGAGCGCCAGCGTCGGCGCGAAATCGGCCTCGATACGCGCGCCGGTAACAGCCTCATACTTTTCCGCAACGTTGCGGACCGCCCCCATCAACGCGAGGGTCGAGAGCAAGCGTATGGTATTTGCCATTCCTTGATCCTTCACCACTGCTTCTAGCACGGCAGCGATGGACCCAACACGCAATGATCCGCCAAAGCTTGCGTCTTGGCAGATCAGATTGCGGTGAAGACCTGGCTTGAAGATCGACCTACGCGGCAGCCGCCTTCGATGAGGTCGGAACGGATGCGATCGTCTTGAGGATCTGCGAAGCGATCTGGTAGGGGTCACCCTGCGAATTCGGACGGCGGTCCTCCAGATAGCCCTTGTAGGCGTTGTTGACAAAGGAGTGCGGCACGCGGATCGACGCGCCGCGATCGGCGATACCCCAGGTGAACGTATCGATCGAGGCTGTCTCGTGCTTGCCGGTCAGGCGCATGTGGTTGTCGGGTCCGTAAACCGCGATGTGGTCCTGGCGCGAGCCTTTGAACGCCTCCATGAGTTTTTCGAAATATTCCTTGCCGCCGGCTTCGCGCATGTACTTGGTGGAGAAATTGCAGTGCATGCCCGAACCGTTCCAGTCGGTGTCGCCGAGCGGCTTGCAGTGGAATTCGATGTCGACGCCATACTTCTCGGTCAGGCGCAGCATCAGGTAACGGGCCATCCACATCTGGTCAGCGGCGGTCTTGGAGCCTTTGCCGAAGATCTGGAATTCCCACTGACCCTTGGCGACTTCCGCGTTGATGCCCTCGTGGTTGATGCCCGCGGCAAGGCAGAGGTCGAGGTGCTCTTCGACCATCTTGCGCGCGACATCGCCGACATTCTTGTAGCCGACGCCGGTGTAATACGGCCCCTGCGGAGCCGGATAGCCGCTGGACGGGAAGCCGAGCGGCCGGCCGTCCTTATAGAAGAAATATTCCTGTTCGAAACCGAACCACGCGCCTTCGTCGTCGAGAATCGTGGCACGCTTGTTGGAGGGATGCGGCGTCTTGCCGTCGGGCATCATCACTTCGCACATCACGAGCACGCCGTTGGTGCGTGCGGCGTCGGGATACAAGGCTACCGGCTTGAGCACGCAATCCGAATTGTGGCCTTCGGCCTGCATCGTCGAACTTCCATCGAAGCCCCAGAGCGGAAGCTGTTCGAGCTTCGGAAAAGCCTCGAATTCCTTGATCTGTGTCTTGCCGCGCAAATTCGGTGTCGGCGTGTATCCGTCGAGCCAGATGTACTCGAGTTTATACTTGGTCATTGCGTCTCTCATGAGTTGATGATGCGAAGGCATGAGCTCGACAATTGTCGGTTCACACGCCTACCCGGCCCCCATCGGCCAGGCGCTACTAAGCAATAAAAGTGCCAGATCGCTGCGGTGCAAAAGGAGCCGGTCAGGCGGGTACGGCCCTAGAGCCACGGCCAGTTAAGTTCGCTCAAGGTGCGGCAAAGTCGCGCGGCTATCAGAGCCGACCACACCGCAAGAAGGGGCTTAACTCCGGTTGACGCCTCTTTCCGCGGCAGCGAGCAGGTGTATTCGTGGCGCCGATGAAGCTCGCGGCTTCGGCCCGCAATTTTCCGCAAGAAAGCGGGCACGGTTCGCAACGTTGGCGGTGGTCCGCGCGTTGATCGCAAAGCCGCTGCTCTGCGGGGGGCAAAATCAAAAACGCCTACATTTTATTCATCAGATGATTTTTTCTTGATCAGGTTGCACGACTGGCGTGCAGGGCCGATATCCAACTTTCAGTAACTACTCGCGAACGAGTCGGGCGCACGATGAGCCCAGCGCCTCGACCGATGGAGATGCTCAATGACTACGAATTCGACTCAAAGGTCAGCCACAATCTACCAATTCCCCGCCGGGGGCCGCGCGGCTCTCGGGAAAGCTCGGGCTACGGAAGTGAAGCCGCCCGTCGCCGATCCAGCCTGGTCGAACCTCAGCGAGGCCGTTTACAGCGGCAGCTGGTATCACGAGGCTGCGATTCAGGAATCAAGACAGGCGCGCGAGCACTGAATGCCATTCGACGCGTGGTGCGCCACTTCTCCAAGCCCGGGGATCAAAGAATAGAAAAGGGTCGAGCGAAACTGTTTCGACCCTTTTTCATTTTTTGATTCAGCTCGTTCTCAGGTCAGCTCGCACGCAGTCACCGGGCGTTTGACGTGCCTGATCGTGGTGCGCTTCTTGCCGATCACCAACGTCACGCCGCTGCCAGAATAACGCGCGCCGGACAGGCCCAACCGCTTCTTCAGCGTGATGGCCCTTCCATCGACCTGCAAAAAAGCGCGGGAATCGGATTGGTAAAATCCAACAATGAAGCTCGTACCGTCGGCACAGCGATAGCTTTCGAAAGTCTGGGCCGCCGCCGGCGACGGAGCGCTGAAGCCGCCAGCAACAAGAACGGCCATGACGGAAATGGCGGCTGGATTTCCGGTCAAAATCGCCTCACGGAGACCCCCGCGGTCAAGGGGAGTCGCTGATTTGCAATACCCCCGTGAGGGCCAGGTGTACAGCTTTCAGAAGATGGACCATCGGCCGGCCATGGAATTCGAGATCAACCGGGCCACTTATGCCGCCGCGTCCATTTCCATTTCGGCGTCGAGATCGGCGATGACGTCCTCGAAGGCGGAGATCGCTTGCTGGACAGCCGCGATCTGCATCAATTCCCAGCCGCTCACAGGACCATTGCGGTTTTGCAGCGCGACGACCAAATCCCGCCGCTGCTCCTTGAGTTGAACAAGCGGCAAACCGTGGTCAGGCAGATGTCTCATCATGGCAGTTCCAGCCCCGAAATTGAACCATAGGGCGATATAGCCTGATCATTCTGCGTTTCGCTTACAAAACTCCGGCAAATTTTAGCGATCTTTTGGCGGAGAAAGGGCCAAATGGAGTGCTAGGCTGTCGCCGGGGGTGCCTTTGTGATCGCTGCGCTGAGCGCTTTAGCGACCTGGAGCGTACTCCAGTCGCTCTGATGGAGCTTGTCGGGATCAGTCGGGTCGAAAAACCAGTCCAAACTGATGTTATTGTGAACATGCCAGTGTCGCATCAGCGCCCACCGCCGGAACAGGTTGACCTTTGCCTCGTCGGCCGCAGCCGATATCAGCGAGACCATGCGCTCGGAAGCGTCGGCCTTGTCGTCGAAAAGCATCGCCGGGGTGTATTGCGGATCGATCAAAAGCACATCCATCCCTTTTTCGCTTAACCGTTGCAGCCCTTCAGAGATGCTAGCGGCCACCTCATCAAGTTTGTAATTGTGAAAGACCGCGTTCGTGCCGACCTGCCAGATCACCAAGGAGGGCTTTTCGGCGAAAATATCGCTATCGAAGCGACGCAGCTCTTCGATCGCTTCCTCGCCGCCCCTGCCCCTGTTGAGCACATCGATCTTCCAATTGGGAAATCGCTCGTCGCCAAACCCCACTCGCAGATACATCTCCAGTCGGTGCGGGTAAGGCACGACATCGGCTCTTCCTGCCGTCGAAGACGATCCCATCGCGACGATCCTGACCGGTTCCTCGCCGACCAAGGCTTTCATCAGGTGCGGGAGCGGATATTTCAAGCTGACGAGCTCGCTGGGGAAATCCACCTCGGGCGCAGTGTCAGGCATGGGGAGCCGTCCTTTTGCGAAAACAGCGCGACCTTGAACCCTTATTTGGCTTCAAAAAACGGTAGCGTTGCAAATAATTTTCGTCTCGCGGTAGTGTGTCATTCGCGTTGGCCCGGAGGTTCATCATGGACGGAAAAGTCATTGTCGTGAGCGGGGCCTCGGGGGCACTCGGCAGGATCGTCGTCGCAGTGGCTCTGGCACGGGGTGGGCGTGTCGCAAGTCTTGGCCAGGCGGAGCCGCAAGCTGCGGCGGCGGCCAACCGGCTCGAGCTCGGCCACGTCGATTTGACGGACGCCGCGCAGGCCAAGAAGGCGATGGACGCAGCGCACGCGCATTTCGGCAAGCTTGACGCGTTGATCAATGTGGCGGGCGCTTTCGCGTTCGAGACCGTCGCCGAGGGCGATCCAAAAACCTGGCAACGCATGTTTGCCCTCAACGTCACCACTGCGCTGAACGCCTCGCGGTCGGCGATCCCATATCTTGCGACCTCGGGTTCAGGGCGGATCGTCAATATCGGTGCAATGGGCGCGCTCCAGGCTGGCGCCGGAATGGGAGCTTACGCTGCTTCGAAGGCCGGCGTGCACCGCCTCACCGAAGCACTGGCTGCCGAATGGAAAGGCAAAATCACCGTCAATGCCGTGCTGCCCTCGATCATCGATACCGCGGCCAACCGCGCGGCCATGCCGGATGCAGATTTCGCAAAATGGGTGACGCCGGACGAGCTGGCCAGCGTCATCCTGTTTCTCGCCGGCGACGCGGCGAGTGGCATCACCGGGGCGTTGATTCCGGTGCCTGGCCGGGTCTAGTCACTTCCGAAAAATCTAATCGGGGATCAGAAGCCGCAACCGGGATCTGAACCGAATGCTTTGTTTTCCCGCAAGCGCGATGCCATCGGTTTCGGCAATCTCATCGGTATAAGTTCCGGCAAAGCCAATGGTCACGACCTTGCCTTCCCACACCGGCCGCTCGCCGAAGCTCTTGGTGTGTTCCTGGTTCGTCACCTCGCCCTTCCACCTGCCGTTGGCTGCCGTGTAGGTGCCATACGCGTAGAAGAACGAGTCGCCGCCGCGCAGCGTGCCATCGCGAACGACCATCACCCCCTGGTTGCCGCCCTTGATGCCGTCAAGCATCTCCACGGTGATGTGGTAGAGTCCATTTCTGATCATGGCTCGATGCGCCCGCATGTCCGCTCCGGGGAGCAGAATAACGGCTCCTGTCCCGCCCGATCAAATCACGGTCGCGGGCGCGCACCTCCCTCAATTCCGACATTCTTAAACATGCCTGCCGCCACGGAACGCCAATGTTAGAATCATCGCCATTGGTTGAGTCGCCGAACCAGCCCGTCGGAGCCCCCTTTGGAAACAACGCTTTACCTGCCTGTCAAACGCTTCCTCGAGAAGCTTGGCTTTGTGGTCAAGGGCGAGATCGGCGGCTGCGACCTCGTCGCCTTGAATGGCGACGATCCGCCGATCGTGGTCGTCGGCGAATTGAAGCTTTCGTTCAACCTCGAACTGATTTTGCAGGCGGTGGATCGCGCGGCCGCCTGCGATGAGGTATGGCTTGCCGCAAGACTGTCAGAGCGTGGCAAAGGACGCGAGAGCGACGCGCGCTATCGCAACCTCTGCCGGCGGCTCGGCTTTGGCATGCTCGCGGTCACCAAATCTGGTGACGTCGAGGTGATCGTCTCGCCGACAAGCATCACCCGCCGCGATCCGAAGAAGCGCTCGCGCCTTGTTGCCGAACATCGACGGCGCCGAGGCGACCCGGCGCTCGGCGGTAGCACCCGCGCGCCGATCATGACGGCATACCGCCAGCAGGCATTGGCTTGCGCATTGGCCTTGTCGGATGGACCCCGCCGGGTGCGCGATCTCAAGCCGGACATTCCCGACGCTGCGAAGATCCTGCTGCACAACGTGTACGGCTGGTTCGATCGAGTCGAGCGCGGCATTTATCTGCTGACCGACGCCGGACGCGCCGCGTTGAAGCGCTGGCCGCAACAGCCGATTGAATGGCGGGGGGCTGTCGAATCAAACTCGTGAGGCGCAAGCAGCCGCGCGAGGCGATTCAAAAAATCTGGAAATCGGATGATGCATAGCTGAACTGCCATATCAATTTCATATTGCAATGCAACATAACTGTCCCTAGATGATTGGCTTCGAAAAAGGGGGCCGAGATGAGCCAGGATTGGAACACGAAATACGGACCGCGGCGTGTCCGGCACGACCCGCCTACGCTGGAAGAGGCAATTTTCGCAGCGACAGGTCTGACCGACGATCAGGATGAGCAGGCCGAAATTGCTGCCGCCCTCATGGGACTGCCGCTCGAATCCGTTAGCGCCGAAGTCAAGAAGGCGAGCCGCACCATGGCCCGCTCCCAGACCCGCGTTATCGCCGGCGAACAGGGCGCGCAACGTTCGGTCGTGGTCGAGCGCCGCGTCGTGCGGCGATTTGGTAACGACAAACGCATCGGCACCTAGTGGAGTGGATTTGACATTCGCAACCCACTTGGCCGCGAGTTCGTGAGCGAATGTCAAATCCCTAACTCCACTAGAAACCCATATTTTCTAGTGGTCCTTTGATTCTAGCACTAGCAAAAGTGCCTGCCGAGAACGGATGCGAACGTTAGTATCGCTCGTCGTTGGCCGCTCGCTCAGAAGCGCAGTGGCGCAAAAAGGGGCCGTTGATCAGGCGGCTCGCCCCCAGCCGTACATTCCGAGCAAGAATTTCCAGTAGGCTCGATTGAAATGGATCATCGCGCGCGTCGCGTCGAGCGGTGTAGGCATTCGAAGCTTCGCGGGTTCAAATCGCGGCTGTCGGCTGAGATCGATACTGCCGGTGGATTCGCCATGGCGGAATGTCAGGCGCGCTCCGAACTTTTGGGCAAGCGCCCGCATGGCGTCGTTTTGCGCGCCGGTTGTGATCCGCAACGAGCGGTAACCCTTCGCGCGGGCTTCCGCGATCAACTTGCGAAACAAGATGCTGCCGACGCCCTGCCGGCGCAGGTCTGATTCGACGCTGAACGCGATCTCGGGCTGCGAATCCGGGGATTGATCCGGCGGATGAAGTTCGGCCGCACCCCGGACCACGCCGTCGTCGAGATAAGCGATGACGATCGTGCCGTCATTTGCGCACTTCTCGGCGTAACGCTCGATGAAGCTGTCATCCATGAAGCCGTGGAAGCGGTCATGGCGGCTTTCCCGATCAAGCCGCAACAGATGATCGCGCAATAGCGGTAGCTCTTCGTCCGGACTTAGCGTCCGGACAGCGCCTCTGGCGACTCTTGAATTCAGAACATCCTGGTAGCTCACGTCAAAACTCCTTTTGAAAGCCCTTGAGGACGCGTCGAATCCCTAGATCGCCTATGTTGTGCATTGCAACATAGAGTTCAAGGCCTCAAAATGACGTGAAAACGGCGTGAAACTGCAGTGGTTTGCTGGATCTCGGAGTGTTGGGCGCTTCAGAGTACCATCTGCGTTTGGGTCACCAGCGCAATCAGCTTCCCCTCTTCGGTCTCCAGCCGGGTCTGCCAGACCTGCGTTCGGCGGCCTCGATGCACCGGCGTGGCGGTCGCAACCACGGTGGTTCCCTCCTTCGCCCCGCCGACGAAATTGGTCTTGCTTTCGATGGTCGTCGTGCCCTTGGCATCCTCAGGCAGATTGATCACGGTCGCCGCGGCGCCAACCGAATCCGCCAGCGCCATCAAGGCCCCGCCATGAACGGTGTGGTCGAGCGTACAGAGGTCAGGACGAACGAGCATCCGCGCCACCACGCGGTCTCTTTCGGCCTCGGTGAAAGTGACGCCTTTCAACTCGGCGAACGGCATTTTCATCGAATTGACTTTCTCAAGCGGCGTTATCACGTGATGCTCCCGTTCCTTCGCCAGCGGGTGCTGCGCATTGACCAAAACTCCGTCGAAGTAGTCTACAGCGCTCTGGCCCGCTGTTAAAACTTCTCCACGCCGCACCACTCCGCGATGAAGAGCGCCATGGTCTTGGTCGATTTCCGCAAAGAAGCGAGATCGACATATTCGTTGAAGCCGTGCATCGCAGCCCCGCTGGCGCCGAAGCAGAGGCTTGGGATGCCGTAGTTCAGCCCATAGAATCGCGTGTCGGTGAGCGCTGTGAAAACAAGGTCTTTGACCGCGCCTCCATAGACCGGACCATAGGCTCTCGCGAATGCGGCTTCCGCGTCAGCGGAATCCTTCAGTTCATAGCCTTCCGACAGAAAGCCCGACCATTCCAGCTCAGGCGGATTGTTGGCCAGGAAACGATGCTCGCGCGACGCGGCCGCGACGTGACGAAGTATCTCGGCCTGACACTCGGCGACCGACCAGCCAGGCAGGATCGCGATCCGGCAATCGACGTTGCACCAGGCAGGCACACTGGAAGCCCAATCCCCGCCCTTGATGATGCCGGGATTGAAGTTGATCGGATGCGTCACGGCCTTGAAGTGCCGATCGCTTCTCGCGCGCTCATTCCAAGCGGCCTCGAGATTTTCAAGAGAGTGGATGAGATGGTAGGCCGCGGTGATCGCGTTCGAGCCGCTGCCCGCCTCGAAGACATGCACGGGATGGCCGCGCACTTTCAGGCGAAACCAGATCACGCCGACCTGCGAGCGCACCATCCCGCCCGAAGTCGGCTCGGGAATGAAACAGGCGTCCGCGCGATAGCCACGCTGCAATGTAGAGAGCGCGCCAACGCCGGTGCTTTCCTCCTCGATCACCGACTGAAAGTGGATGCGTGCCGTCGGCCGCAATCCAGCGGCCTTGATAGCATCGAGCGCATAAAGCGCTGCGATGGTGCCCGATTTCATGTCGCAGGCGCCACGGCCGTACATTCTGCCGTTGCGTACCACCGGCGAAAACGGCGGCGTCTCCCACATGTCCAGCGGCCCGGCCGGCACGACGTCGCAATGGCCCTGCAGGATCAGCGATTTGCCCAAATTGCTGTTCGGCCGATAGGTGCCGACCACGGTGCGGGCCTTCGAAAAATCATGCTCGATCGGTCCGAAGCCCCGCAAGTCCCTGAGGTCGTCGATATTGATGTGCCAGTCGTCGACTTCATATTCGCGTTTTCGCAGGAGATCGCCGATCATGTCCTGGCACGGCCCTTCCGCGCCGCGGATCGAGGGAATCGCGACAAAAGCGGCGGTGGTGGCAAGCTGCGCGTCGAAATTTTCGTCGACCGCCTCGAGGATTCCTCGTCTCACATCACTGGCGTTCATGGCCTTGCGCCTTCTTGTCCTTCCCAAGAATGAAACATTACGACGCGCGCCTCAATATCATTCCCTCAACCGCTTTCAGAATCGCAACCTCGTCAATAAACTTTCCCGCGAGCTTTCAAGCGATCATGGAAACGCCGGATGATCGCCGACCCTCGATGCAGTCAGTGGAGGAGCCTGCGATGAGACAGCCGTTGATGACGCTGACCGTTCTGGCCCTGGGATTTCTGCTCGCATCGCCCGCTCTCGCCCAACCGGTGTCGCGCGAGCAGGATGTCGGTGAGCTGCGGCTCGGACAGCGGATCAAGGTGGACGACGGAACCTGTCCGGCCGGTCAGATCAAGGAAATCTCCGGCACAAGAATGACGTCTGGCGGAATCGTCCGGTCGCAGAAGTGCATACCGCGTCTGGGCCCCAAACAACGATAGGTGGCTTAGCGAGGCTATTTCGCCGGATCGAACATGCACTGCATGGTCGGTTTCGCAACCTGGGTGAAGGTCGCCCCGATCAGCGATCGCTTCGACGCCGGCACCCAGTCGTTTTCGATGGTGGGTACGCCCGTCTCGCTGATCCCGCGCAGCAACGCCGAGCGAAGATCGGCGTCTTCGACGACGGCGACCGCGTAGTCATGAAGGCAACCGCAAACCGATTCAGGATGCTCCCAGCGGCCGAGCATGTGGGGCGCGCATTGGCGCACGAACTCTCCGCGCGGATCGGGCAATTTTATCTGAGAGAGGATCTCCGCCTGCGCTGAAGCGCCAAGGGCAATCGACGCCAGGATCATCGATGCACGGATTCGCCAGAACATTCACAAAGCCCTAAGCTCAGCCCCTTGCCCTGATACCTTTGTGCCGTTTCCGGAGTTCTACGTCAAAAATGGAAAATGGTTTCGTCGCACAAGAAAATTGTTTCGTCGCTGCGTTCACACGAAACAGAATTAAAAATCGAACGATTTCAATTGTCTATGTTACCTACCGAACGGGTTTGATGGCCCATCGGCCGATGGAGGACGCATTCGAACGCAAAAGCTGTGGAATTCGATGAACCGAATCTCGCCTCGGCCGACTCTCCTGATGGCGCGCAATTGCTGTCGGATTGCGCCTCGCCATTCAATCTCAACCGGGGGGACCGGTCGTGGGCAATGGCAATTTCGATCCTGGAAAACAAGGCACGAATGACAATCGGGCTGGACCGACGATTCGAAGCTCAAGCAGATCGGACCGCTCTCCCGTAAGCACTCTAAAGGCCGGCGCCGGCGTGGCGATGTCGGAGCAACGCGGTCAGGGTTGCCGCAGCGACGAATCGGCGCCGCAAAAATTCGTGCACCTGGTAGGATGCTGCGACGCTAATGCACGCGCTCGAGACGGAGTGCATTCGCGAACTGTCATTCGCAAGCCGTAGCTATCGGAGCGCCGGCGATCTACTGCATGAATTCGCCGCATTTCTGAACGACCGCGTCAGCGGAGCCCCAGGGCATGATCGGCACCGACGACGTCGAATTCTTCGGAGAGCCCTCGATCAGCTTGTCCGAATAGACCATATACACCAGCACGTTGCGTTTGGCGTCGCAGCCGCGCACGATCTGCATCCTCTTGAAGAAAAGCGAGCGGCGCTGGCGAAACATGTCGTCTCCCTGCCCTATCTTGTCCTTGAAACGGATCGGACCGATTTGGCGGCACGCCAGCGAAATGTCCGATACTTCTTCGGCAATCCCGAGCCATCCCTTGATGCCGCCCCGCTCGGGCACGGTGAAATGACAGGCCACGCCCTCGACTTCCGGATCGTCGATGCCATAGGTCGCAAGCTTGTCGTTGGGGCTGAGCCACTTGAATACCGTCGAGCGACGAAAGATCAGGTCGGGTTCTTCGGCCGCAACGGCAGGCGAGCCAGACCATGCGAACAGCGCAAGCGCCAGCAAGGCCAAACAGCCCCAAGGCGCGTCATATTGGCTTACGGCTTGCCCTGTCATCAATCCCTCCGCGATCAGGTTCGAAGGGATGTAGACGCTGGCCGGCCCCACGGGAAGGCCGGGGTACCGTCCGCGTTTAACCGAATGTGAGGCTTTTTTGTTAGGCTCGGGGCCAAAATCGCCAGTATTCAAGTGCTATGCTCGGTAAGGTGAAACTCGTCTGCAACAACTAAATCTCGAGTGTCGAAAATAATGCGCGTGAGTGGGCTTGGACTGAGCATCGGGGGCGCGCGGTTTTGGCGGATTGGCCTCTTTGCGATGGCGGGCGCGATCGGTCTCAACTCGCAGGCTGAGGCAGCGATCTATTATTGGTCGGACTCCGGCTCCGGCTTTTGGCAGCCAGCGCCATCCTTTGTTCCGCAGCGACGCCAGCGCGTCCGCCGACATCCGGACAAGAAGATCGAGACTGTGGAGAAAGAGGCGACCAAACCTCAGGGACCGCTGATCATCTCGATCTCGATTGCTCAGCAGAAGATGAGAATTTACGATTCCAACGGATTGTTTGCGGAATCGCCCGTCTCCACCGGCATGCCCGGTCATCCGACACCGATGGGTGTCTTCAGCGTCATCCAGAAGCACAAATTTCATCATTCCAACATCTACAGCGGCGCGCCGATGCCCTTTATGCAGCGGATCACCTGGTCCGGCGTTGCCATCCACGCAGGCGTCCTGCCCGGCCATCCGGCTTCGCACGGATGTATCCGCATGCCGATGTCCTTTGCCGTCAAGATGTGGAATTGGACGAAGATGGGCGCGCGCGTGATCATCACTCCCGGCTACGTCACGCCAGCCAGCTTCTCGCATCCACTCCTCGCGACCTTGAAGGTCCAGCCCCAACCGACCGCGACGGGGGAGCCGAAGCCGGATACCACGGCAGACGCGAAAGTCGATAAGGCGGTGGCCCCCGAAATCAATGCGAGCGCAGCGATCGCCCAGACCAAGGCTGACGCTCGTTCGAATACTGCCCACGACGATGGTGCAACGCCTGCGGCCGAAGAGGCACCGTCGTCCGCACCCCAGACGCGAACCGCAGATGCCGGTAGCACGTCGCGGGCAACCAGGCCATCGGCGACCATGTCCGATGCAGCGCACGGCGATCGCGGCGCGACCCAAGCAGCCGAACAGACGCTTCCCGCAACAGTTGGCGATTCCTCAAAGAGCGAGGCAAAACCCGAAGTCGAAGCTAAGGCGGGCGCGGCCAATGCACCTCAAGCCGAGCCGACAAAGCTTGAGGCCAACAAATCAAACGAGAAGCCCGCGGGAGTTGCCAGGCCGGCAGCGCCGCCTTCGGTCGCGATCCCCGAGCCGAACAAGGATCAGAACCGACCGGTCGATCCGATGAGGGCGGCTGCGGCAAAAAACGATCCGGCTGCTTCCTCCAAGCGCGCCGGCCAGATTGCGGCGTTTGTCAGCCGCAAAGACTCAAAGCTTTACGTCCGCCAGAACTTCGCGCCGCTGTTTGAGCTCCCGGTCTCGATTTCCCCCGACGACCGCCCGCTGGGAACACATGTATTCACCGCGCAGATCGACAAGGACGATGCCAACGTGCTGCGCTGGTCGGTGATTTCACTTCCCGCACCAAGCAGACATGCCGAGCGAAGAAGCGAGGATGAGCGCGGCTGGCGCCGGGGCAAAGTCACAGGCGCAGCGCCGGGCGAGGCAAAGGCCTCGCCGGAGCAGGACAGCCCCACGGAAGCACTGAATCGGATCAAGCTCCCTGCCGACACCATGGCGCGAATCGCCGAGTCGCTCTCGACCGGCGGGTCGATCATCGTTTCCGACCAGGGGATTGCCGCCGGCGAGACCGGCGAAGGAACGGATTTCATCGTCCGGCTGCGTTAGCGCCTCGGCAAAAGCCGCTCGCGGCACAGACCGCCGGTCGCTTTGGGCCGGATGCTGGGCTAAAAGACCGCCGGCATGGACCAAGCTTCCACCTTGACCTCGACGACCCGACCGCCGCTCCAGGCGGCGCCGGACGCGCTTGGCCGACTGACCTCTCTCGGCTGGCGCGGCGGATTGGCAGCGATCGTCGCTGGACTGGCCGCCTCCTTCTTTCTTTACGGCTACGCGCTGGTCTACTGGCGCAACGCCGATATGGATTTCATGGTCATCTACAACGCGCTTGTCCTCAACGACGGCAAACCACAGGCCTTTTTCGATCACACCGCCTACATCACCATCCTGTCAGTGAAGGCCTGGTTTGGTCTTCTGCATGGGCTCGGCCTGCTTGACGGCTATTCGCTGTCGACGATGCCGTCGGCGTCTGACCCCAAGGCTTTCGACGCCGCCATGACCAGCGCGGTTCGTGCCGGCCGCGTTCTCGCCTGGCTGATCGCAACCGGCAGCGTTTTGATCTTTGCGGGACTCATCCGGGTGATCGTGCGTGACTGGCGCGTCGCACTGATCGCGACATTCGCATTCGCTTTTTCGGGCGGGATTGCCGTGCATTCGCGCATCTTGCGAAGCGAGCTCGTGGCTGCGTGCCCGGTGGTTTTTGCACTGATGATCCTGATCGTGATCGGGCGTCGCGCGAGCGTGGCACGCCCGATCTGGATGGCGCTGGCGGCGGCACTCTGCGTGCTTGGTCTTGAAAACAAGGTGCAAGCCATCCTGCTGATCGGTGCCTTGCCGATTCTGGTGTTGCCTTTCGGAGGCGCCGATAGCGCCAGCGTTTCGTTCTGGCGCGATGCGCGATCGAGCTTGCCGGCAACGACGATCGCTTTCGCAGCAGCGATCTCTGCGGCATGGGCGGCGTGGCCGCTGGTCGCGACGGGCTTCGATCGCACACTGCTCGAGGCGACACAGTTTCGCCCGCTCGTGCTCGGTCACTTCGGCGTCTATCAGGCCGCGCTTCTGCTCCTGATCGCGACCTGCATGATCGCCTATGCTGCTATCTGGCACGTCAGCGTGACCGAGACGCTGGCGTCGATATCCGCCATTGCGGTTGGCGCGGCGTTGGCCTTGCTCGCGCTCGATCTGGAGTACAACACCGGCAACGTGATCGCGGTTTTCAACCCTCTGGAAAAAATGCTGGCGTTTGCGGATGCGAACACGGCAACTGCAGCAAGCGGGTCCGGTCCTCTAGCAGTTCTGTGGCTCCTGCTCGATGGGGTCGCATCGGTTTTTGCGCGCTACACCTTCGTGCTTCACTCTTCTCCCCGGCCCACCGTGTTTCTCACCTGGCTGATCGTGCCCGGAATCGTTTATGCGTGGTCGCGGGGCCAAAGACAGGTCGCGATTCAGGCGCTGGTGCTGCTACTGGCTGCGGTGGGCATCGACACGCTCGGGGTGAGACGCGGACTGAAATCCGAATATTTCATTTTCACAGATCCCCTGATCATTCTTGCCGGCGCGATATTGCTCGATTCATTTAGCGAGTTTCGACTTCACAAATGGGCCGCTCCCATCGCGGCGGTGCTTTTCGGACTGCAAATCGTCGTCGGCCAGGCCGAGCCGATCAAATATGCTTTCATGCGCCGGGGGCCGGAACTGACATGCCAGTGGAATCAGTACTACCTGCCGCTTCTGCCATTGCCGTGGTGTCCTGCTCCCCGCACGTGACGCCGCACCAGCCCGAGCGTTCGGCCGGGGCCGAACCACTGGCGGACGATTCCTTTTGCGGCCAAAACGCGGCGGGAGCGATGTTCCGCGCGGAACTTTCCGCAATACCTTTGTCGATCGCGACGGCTATATCGCAGAGGTCTTTGCCGAATCAATCGAACCACTTGATGCGCAAGGTGGAGACTGCGGTTGCTAGGGCCCTTGCTGCCAGCTGACGTGACGCCTCAAGATCGGGACTTAACCCCCGGAATTAACCGGTTCAGCCGACTAATCCACCGCCGTTGAAAAAGCCGTTGCCGTGGCCGCTGCGGTCCTACTAGGCTATGATGGCTTGGGGCGGAAAATCGCTCGGGCGACGGCGAATGCCGATCTGGGCGGGCGATCTCGATAAAGGAACGCAAAGATGCGTATTGCGGCAGGTTTGATCTTAGCAAGCGCGATTTCATTGTTGGCGACCGGTGCAGCGTGGTCGCAAACCCCCGCCATGAAGGCCAGCCCAGCGCCAGCCGCGGCGGCGCCTGCGCCGGCGGCCGCAGCAGCGACGCCGGCACCGGCCAAACAGCCTTGCGCCAATCCGGATGCACTCGGCATCGGTCGCGTGGTTGAAATCGACACCACCGGGGGTCCGGGTTTCGGTTTCGAGCATTTCAAGCAACTCGATTTCCTGCGCGACAAGGAAGTCGTGCTGACGTTCGACGACGGCCCCTGGCCGCTCAACACGCCGTCGGTGCTCAAGACGTTGGCCGACGAGTGCACGACCGGCATCTTCTTTCCGATCGGCAAGCATTCGACCTATTATCCGGAAATCCTCAAGCAGGTAGCCGCCGCTGGCCATACGATCGGATCGCACACCTGGTCGCATGCAACCCTCACCAACAAGAAACTGACCGAAGACCAGCGCAAGGAAGAGATCGAGAAAGGGTTCAGCGCGGTGAAATGGGCGCTCGGCGCGCCGCCGGCGCCGTTCTTCCGCTTCCCGGCGCTTCAGCACCCGCCGGAGATGGTGACCTATCTCGGTAGCCGCAACATCGCGATGTTCTCCTGCGACCTCGATTCATTCGACTTCAAGGCGCGCAATCCGCAGCAGGTGATCGACGTCACCATGAAAAAGCTCGACAAGCTCGGCAAGGGCATCATCTTGATGCACGATTTCCACAAGCATACCGCGGAGGCACTCCCCGCGCTGCTGCGCAAGCTGAAGGCCAGCGGCTACAAGGTCGTGCAGATGAAGCCGAAGGCACCGGTGGAGACTCTTCCGCAATATGACGAAGAGCTCGTGAAGGACGTGAAACTGCCCACGGTAAGTTCACGGCCCGTCTCCAGCGTGGTGCAGACCATCTCGGAATAAGATCGATCCGCGCTGGGAAGGCCGCGGCGGTGCTTCGTGTTGAAGGTTTTGTGATCGTGTCTGCCGAGGGCATGTTGGCGAATGCCGGGCATGTCATGCCGAACGAACTGAAATTCGAGGGCGACAAGCGATTTTTCAGCGACGCTCTCGACGGCGCCGAACTGATCGTGCACGGCCGTCGCTCCCATGAGGATCAGCCGAATTCGCCGCGCAGAAAGCGGATCGTCCTGACCCGCACCATCGGGGGGCTCGCGCCGGACCCGTCCAATCCCAAGTCCATTCTCTGGAATCCCGCCGGTGCAACGTTCGAAGCCGCCTGCGATCGGGCCGGCGTTGGCTCGGGCATGGTCGCCATCATTGGCGGGCCGAATGTGTTCGATATGTTCATGGGTCGCTACCACACGTTTTGGCTTTCGCAGGCCCCACGGGTGCGGCTGCCGGACGGAGAGCCGGCTTTTTCGGGCATACCCGCCCGCTCCCCGCAGCAGGTTCTTGCCGCTCACGGTCTGCGAGCCGGCGAAAGCCAAATCCTGGATGCAGCTGAAGGCGTCGTTGTCACACCGTGGCGGCGCGTGCCTCAAACGTCATAGGCGGGTTCCGGAACGGACGGCGGCCGCCCCAAACCGGCGATGATCAACAATGCGCCGATCACGGACAAATTCTTCATCGCATGAATCATGTTGTTTCGGGCCTCGGCGCCGGTCTGATTCCAGAAATCGTGAAAGTAGAAAGTTGCCGCTACCACAAACAGGATCAGCACGATTGCAAAGAAGCGTGCGCCGAAGTTGAGCGCGATGCAGATGCCGCAAATCAGCTCAAGCGCTCCCGCCGCGATCGCCAGCATCTGCGGCATCGCCATCCCGGTCGCGCCTTCGAGCTGAGAGGCATAAGGTGCGAGCGCCGCCGGAATGGCAATCTTCGCCGTCATCTGAGCTGTAGCCGCCAGATCCAGGAGCTTGGAGGCTCCAGAGATGACAAAAAGCAGGGCGAACAGAACTCGCCCGATAGTAATGAACGCTGGCATGGTCGGCCTCACTGGATGACGGTTCGCTTGATCGCGGGGAAGATTATGAGCGTTCCGTTTCAGCTTTTCAAACGGTCAAATCGTTTGCTCTTGCCCGCAATCGCAATCAAGCCGTCCGACTAGCCAAACAGCGAGGGCTGCTGGCGTCCGGCTCGCTCCTGGGCCTCGACGACGGCGACCGCGGTCATGTTCAGGACACCGCGGGCCGTCACCGTCGGCGTCAGGATGTGAGCGGGCCGCGAAGTCCCAATGAGGATCGGCCCAACCGGCAGCGCATCCGCGAGTGCCTTGATCATTGAATAGGCGACGTTGGCGGTATCGAGGTTCGGCATGATGAGGATATTGGCCTCGCCATCCAGTTGCGAGTGCGGCAGGACCAGCTTGCGTACCGTTTCCGAAAGCGCGGTGTCGCCCTGCATTTCGCCATCGGCCTCAATCTCGGGATGGTTGTGCTTGAAAAGCATAGTCGCACGGCGCATTTTGCGCGAAGATTCCGTATCATAGCTGCCAAAATCGGAGTGCGACACGAATGCGATCTTTGGCTTGATCGTGAAGCGCTGCACATGGCTCGCCGCGAGCGACGCCATTTCCGCGAGCTCCTCGGCGCTCGGATTGGGCCGCACCTGGGTATCCGCGATGAAATAAGAGCCCTTGCTCGTGATCAGGAGCGCGAGCGCGGCGAAATCGCTCACGCCCTGACAAAAGCCGATGATCTCGCGCACATGGCGCAGATGGCTCATGTAGCGGCCCTCAACACCGCAAAGCATGGCATCGGCTTCGCCCCGGCTTACCGCGAGCGCAGCAATCACCGTCGCATTGGTTCGCACCACCGTACGCGCGGCATCCGGCGTCACGCCATGCCGGCCGGCAATATCGATGTAGGACTGGACATAGGACCGATAGCGCGGATCGTCCTCCGGATTGACGAGATCGAAATCCCGGCCCGCCCTGATGGCGAGGCCATAGCGTTTGATCCGAGTTTCGACAACCGACGGACGCCCGACCAGGATCGGCCGCGCCACATTCTCCTCGAGTATCACTTGTGTGGCGTGGAGCACGCGTTCATCCTCGCCCTCGGCATAAATCACGCGCACGGGCTGGGTCTTCGCCTTGGCGAATACCGGTTTCATGACAAGCCCGGAACGGAACGCGAAGCGCTGCAGCTGCGAGGCGTAATCCTCGAAGTTCTTGATCGGGCGCGAGGCAACGCCAGATTCCATTGCCGCCTTCGCAACCGCAGGCGCGATGCGAAGGATCAGCCGCGGATCGAACGGGGTTGGTATCAGCGAACCCGTACCGAACCCCTGAGCCTCGCCGGTGTCGAAACGAGAAGCAAGCGCGTCCAGCGGCGGATCACGCGCGAGTTGCGCGATGGCATCGACTGCGGCCTTCTTCATTTCCTCATTGATGGCGATGGCGCCGACGTCGAGCGCACCACGAAAGATGAAAGGAAAACACAAGACATTGTTGACCTGGTTGGGGAAGTCGGAGCGGCCGGTGCAGATCATCGCGTCGGGCCGAGCCTTGCGGGCCTCGTCCGGCATGATTTCCGGCGTGGGGTTGGCCAGTGCCATCACCAGCGGTTTGTCCGCCATCTGCTTGACCATCTCAGGCTTGAGCACATTTGGCGCGGAAAGCCCCAGGAATATGTCGGCGCCCGGGATCACTTCAGCCAGCGCGCGCTTTTCGGTTTTCTGCGCATAAACGGCCTTCCAGGGATCCATCAGGGTCTTGCGGCCCTCATGCACCACGCCATCGATGTCGCAAACCCAGATGTTCCCGCGCTGCGCACCCATCGACACCAGGAGGTTGAGGCAGGCGATCGCCGCGGCGCCGGCACCGGAGCAGACGATCTTGACGTCGGCAAGCTTCTTGCCGTTCAGCAGCAATGCATTGGTGATTGCGGCTCCGACGATAATCGCGGTGCCATGCTGGTCATCGTGAAACACCGGAATCTTCATGCGCGCTTTCAGCTGCGCCTCGATCTCGAAACACTCCGGACCCCGGATGTCTTCAAGGTTGATGCCGCCGAAGGTCGGCTCGAGCGCCGCTACCGTCTCGACCACGCGCTCGATGGTATCGGCGGCTATTTCAATATCGAACACATCGATGCCGGCGAATTTCTTGAACAGAACCGCTTTGCCTTCCATCACCGGCTTGGACGCCAGCGGCCCGATATTGCCAAGCCCAAGCACCGCGGTGCCGTTGCTCACTACCGCGACCAGATTGGCGCGCGATGTCAGCGAAGCCGCTTCCGCCGGATTGCTGGCGATTTCGGTGCATGCAGCGGCCACGCCCGGCGAATAGGCAAGCGCGAGGTCGCGCTGATTGGCGAGCGGCTTGGTTGCCTGAATCTCGAGCTTTCCTGGCTGAGGCAACCGATGGTAGGCGAGCGCGGCAGCGTGAAGATCTTCAGAATAGGACATAGATTCCCCCTGCGGTCTCCTGCGACCCCGAATTCAAGGGTTCGGATTCAGCTCGGCGGCAGATTGAGCCGGATGTGAAGCTCGCGCAACTGCTTCGGCGTAACCTCCGATGGCGCGCCCATCAGCAGGTCTTCCGCCCGCTGGTTCATCGGAAACAGCGAAATTTCGCGCAAGTTGGTGGTCCCGCACAGAAGCATGACGATACGGTCAACGCCCGCCGCCATGCCGCCATGCGGCGGCGCGCCATACTGGAATGCGCGATACATGCCGCCAAACCGCTCGACGACTTCCTTCTCGCCATATCCCGCGATCTCGAACGCCTTGACCATGGCCTCCGGACGATGGTTGCGAATGCCGCCGGAAGCGATCTCGTAACCGTTGCAGGTAATGTCGTACTGGAACGCCTTGATGGTGAGCGGGTCCTGCGTCTTCAACGCTTCCAACCCGCCCTGGGGCATCGAGAATGGATTGTGCGAGAAATCGATTTTCTTATCTTCCTCGTTGTATTCGAACATCGGGAAATCGACGATCCAGGCGAGCTCGAATCTTTCTTTGTCGATCAGGTTTAACTCTTCGCCGAGCTTGGTGCGCGCAAGGCCTGCGAACTTCCAGAACTTGTCAGGGTCACCGGCAACAAAGAACGCTGCGTCGCCTTCGTTCAATCCAAGCTGAGAGCGGATGGCCGCCGTTCGCTCGGCTCCGATGTTGTTGGCAAGTGGACCGGCGCCCTCACCGCCTTCGCGCCACAGGATGTAGCCAAGCCCCGGCTGGCCCTCACCCTGCGCCCAGGAATTCATCCGGTCGCAGAACGCGCGCGAGCCGCCGCCCTTGGCCGGAATCGCCCAGACCTGGTTCTTCGGATCTTCGAGCATCCGCGCGAACACCTTGAAACCGGAACCGCGGAAATGCTCGGAGACCTCGTCAAGAACGATTGGGTTTCGCAAATCAGGCTTGTCGGTGCCGTACTTGCGCAAGGCTTCGGCGAACGGAATTCGCGGCCAGTTCCCGGTCACCGGCTTGCCTTGCGAAAACTCCTCGAACACGCCGGTGATGACGGGCTCGACGGCTGCAAAAACGTCGCTCTGCTCGACGAAGCTCATCTCAAGGTCGAGCTGATAGAATTCGCCGGGCAAGCGGTCGGCACGCGGGTCTTCGTCGCGAAAACAGGGTGCGATCTGGAAGTAGCGATCGAAGCCGGACATCATCAGCAGCTGCTTGTACTGCTGCGGCGCCTGCGGCAGCGCATAAAAACGGCCCGGATGAATCCGGGAGGGCACCAAAAAATCGCGTGCACCTTCTGGCGAGGACGCTGTGAGGATCGGAGTCTGGAATTCGAAGAACCCCCGCTCCTTCATCCGTTTGCGCATCGAATCGATGATCGCGCCTCGCGTCATGATGTTCTGGTGCAGGCGCTCGCGACGAAGGTCGAGGAAACGGTACTTGAGCCTTATGTCTTCAGGATATTCCTGCTCGCCGAACACCGGCAGCGGCAGTTCGCCCGCCGGCCCAAGTACCTCGATCTCGCTGACGTAAACTTCGACGTCACCCGTCGCCAGGTCCGGGTTATCGGTGCCTTCGGGGCGGCGGCGCACCTTGCCATCCATCCGCACCACCCATTCCGAGCGCAGCTTTTCAGCGTCCCCGAATGCAGGCGAATCCGGATCGACCACGCATTGGGTGATGCCGTAATGGTCGCGCAAATCGATGAACAGCACACCGCCATGGTCGCGAATGCGATGGCACCAGCCCGACAGGCGAACGCTCTGGCCGATGTCGCTCTCACGGAGAGCGCCGCAGGTGTGGGACCGGTAACGATGCATGGATATTCCAGAATTGCATATCGGAGGGCGGAATCGAGCGGCCTAGTGGGAGACGAATGTTGGAATCGTACTCCTAGCGCCCGCCCGAGGAGGCTGAGGGTTTACCCGAGGCTTTCAGGCACGGCAACCAATGAAGGACGAAACCCTTGCCCGGAAGGGTCACGGAAAAACCCCGACGCGCACGGCGCCGGATCCAAGGCGATCGTTACTTGCAAACCGATTGTGTAATCGCAACATATGCCTATCTTCATGGCATGACGGTGCATTTCCCCTTCCAAAATACCTATGCGACGCTTCCGGACGGTTTTTTCGCGCGGGTCGCACCTACGCCTGTG
>Ga0306920_100001355_pt1 | contig 30295 bp, 32 predicted proteins | sample flu12Cox44000170_FD_204666 | JGI IMG/M metagenome (GOLD analysis project Ga0306920, IMG submission 204666) | Lab enrichment of tropical soil microbial communities from Luquillo Experimental Forest, Puerto Rico - flux4day.12C.oxic.44.000.170 (v2)... | ecosystem: Environmental > Terrestrial >... | reverse complement strand
GTCCAGTAGCCCAGCAGCAACAACAGGTTCAGCCAAAGGGATGATAACAAGGATAGGCCGCCAACTGAGATGAGCGAACTCTACTCTTCAGAAGAATTTTGGATTTTAGAAAAGTTTTGAACGTCGGTTTTCTTCGCTTCGTGGGATTCCGGGTATTGGATTGATCCGCTACCGGATTCCGCACCAGGCTTGCTGTTATCGCCTAATACTAAAACTCGGAGACCCTGACTTATGCTAGCCGCGCCACCCCCGAGACAGCCATTGCAAAAACGTCTGACCGTCCAATGGGATGTGGCAATCTTGCTCTGACACGGAACGTGCGCGCATGAGTCAATGTCTCCGCAGGCTGGTATAACACGGATGGTCAATAAATTAATGGAGAGTTGTCGATTGATCCGGTTAGCTGACGCTGATAACAATGCTGGGTGGAGGAACGGTTCCGAGCCAGCGGTGTGGCGAACGAATGTTTGTCAGGCTAACGTCGGCGCACGGAAAGGAGTAGGCAAATGGCACGCAAATACATGCTATTGCTCTGCATGGCTGGCCTTCTCGCATTTCCTGCATCTCTCGCGTTGGCCTGCCACCTCGAAATAGCCAGCGTCGAACTCGGTTGCACGCAATACAGAATCAAGGTGACGGCGATAGGTGTGCCCTCCACTTACTCGATCCGATACACCTTCAGTCTCCCTTCAACCACTGGGGGACCGCCGCTCACGATCAGCAATACGATTCCAGTCACTGCTCAGTCCGGCGACTTCACGGACAGCGTGACAGGTCCGCTCTCATTGGCAGGCATCTACAGTGCGCAGTCACTCACCGGCAGTGCATCCTTGATCTCAAACACCGGACAGACGGAAAACACGATACAAATGACGTTTTCACCCCCAACGCTGAATTGCTCACCCCCGGCAAAAATTTCCCTAAGCCCGGCTACCACCGCTGTAGGGGGTTAGCGGTTTTAGGCTAGCTTGCCTCACCCCGCTCCGCCCGGGAACGCGATGGCTGCAGGCCGATTGCACATGGTTTCCGTTGATGCTTCTTGATAACGCAACGCATGGTAGTTGTGGGATTGTCTTCGACGTTGATTACGATATCAGGGTTCTTCCCCTCGATTTCGTCACCCACGAAATAAATGTCCAATTGATAACGGCCAGGACACGGTCCAGGTGAAAAACGGTCTACCCTCATCGTCGTACTGAGCGCGGGGGTTCGCAGCAGTCGACGCCACGCTGTGCGCAGACCAACTTCATCTTTTCTGTTCTCCATGTTGTCCGTCGCCATGACGGCGGTGAACTCATTCGTACGATCAAGTCGCCGACTGTTCGTACGATTGAACGGCGAGCTTGGGTTTATTCTTGGAACCCTTGGGACGACCGGGCTTGCGTTTGTTCTTTGACCCTTTGGGGCGACCGCGCTTCGGTTTGGTTGTTTCGTACGATTGCGCCTCGGCCGTGTCGGGTTTCTCATCCGACCACTTGATAAGTTCGAATCGAACCTTCTTGCTCCAATCACCACCAACGGGAAGTGCCAGGAAACCGTCGTTCCAACAAATCCAGCGCGAACTCGCTTTTCCCCAGAACTTCTCCGAACACTGCGGACACATGAAATCTGGCTTGTTCTTCTTAACCCTTGTTGCGCCGGGTTGATGTGAGGATTGCAAGTTCAGTTTCCATCCAGTCGCGATCAGCTCGTCGCAGACCTGGTCGAACTGGCCGCCCGGAACGATGTATTGCGACATACGCTGACCCGTTATCTTGCCGCCTTTCTCTCCGGTCGAGGACGGCTGCAATCCAATCTCAGTCGGTCCCTGCGACCATTCTTCGTCATGGTAATGGCGGTTCGGTTTCTTACCGAAATGATATTGCCAGTGATGACGCATCTGATGGTAGAGATTCCCCAGGATCTGCTTATCGGTACGGCCGTCGAAGCGACTCGAGTTCAGCGTGATCGCATCTTTGCCGAACTTGGCCGCGCGTCCGGAGAACCCATTAGGGGTATAGAAGCCATCGGAATTTGCTTTTGTTTCGTACCTTATAAAAGCATCCGGAAGATTGCCGTCGAAAAGCTTCTGGTTGAGATAGCTGAAAGCCTCCTGCAGGCTCTCGGCCTCGCAGGTGGTAATTTGTTCGTACGATTGACGACGTGATTTTTTCATGGGTTGATTCTCCTCTGGCTAGAACGGGACGTCTTCGGGATTGTTCGGATTGATATAGAGGCCACCGACCGCAACGGCCGAACTGGATAGAATCAAACTCGGACGCGGATGCGCCTTGCGATAGGCGATGTTCTTCGACAGCACCCAATTGCGGATCGTCTGCGATGGCGCCCGTGGTTCTATATGCGCGAGACCACGCGGCTCCTCGCCGAAAAATTCCTTGAACTTGTACCAGGCGAAACCGAGCTTATAACCGCGCTCGAGCGCCAGCCCTTTGAATTGTCCATATACATCGGCTTTATCATAGATAGGTTTTTTATTACGGCTCAGCTCCTGCAATTCACCATCAGCCATCCAAACCTTGTCCACGGGCTTCGCTTCAAACCCGCAATTCGGACAAACATTCGTTCCAGCCGGTCGCAAATACGCGCAGCGCGGACATTCCTTCGGTAATCGTACTCCCTTCGTGGTCGCAACTCGCGTGCGACCGTCATTGAGTTCTTGATGATGAATATCGGTCACGAAACCGAGACGCGACGTCGTGTCCGAATGATCCAGAATCAGACAATGGTCTTTTCCTGCTGCAGGACGCAGGCCACGACCGATGATTTGCACAAACAAGATTTCAGATTTGGTTGGGCGCGCTAAGATGATGCAACGCACGTCCCAATCAACGCCGGTGGTCAGAACACCGACATTGCACACAACTTTATATTCACCGGATGCAAACTTATTGCGGATTTGTTTGCGTTCTTCGGCCTTGGTCTCACAATCGATATATCCAGCCGAAATACCGGCCTCCAGAAACATCTGCTGGATATGCTCGGCATGGGCACGATTGACCGCAAAGCAAAGCGTCGGTCGACCAGCACCATGTTTCATCCAAGTTTCTACGATGTTCGCAATGAGCGGTTTCTTGTTCATTACATCCGCAAGATCATCCTCTTGATAATCGCCTGCAAGCGTGCGGACGTTGTTCAAATCCGGATGCGCAGGAGCAAACACTTTGAAATTCGATAGATAACCCTGATCTATTAAGTCCTGCGTCGTTGCCGCAATAATCAGCCGTTCGTAATAAGCTCCTAGTCCTTTTGTCCACGGCGTTGCGGTCAATCCGATGAATGGGACATTTGCCCATTCGAGATCCAAGAACCAACGACGATAAAAATCGTACCATCGATGCGCTTCGTCGATAAAAACAAGATCCGCAGGCGGAATATCCCTGCGCATCAAGGTCTGCACCGAAGCAATCTGGATTGGCCTCGAACTATCGGTCATCCAGTGGTTCGCTTGGATGACACCGACGTCATAGACCCCGGCCGCATGAAATTTCTCGAGCGTCTGGTCGATCAGCTCCAACGCCGGGACCGTGAAAATGGCCGGACGGCTTTGGTTCTGCAGGTTTGCCACGATACTGGATGCAATCAGGGTTTTGCCCGATCCAGTTGCCGCCATCAGCATGACTCGGCGAATGCCTTGCTCGATAGCTTCTTCTACCTTGGCAATGGCATCGGCTTGATATGGCCGCAGATGGCAGTCCGGATCATCAATGATCGCATCAATCGTACGATCCAGTGGTGATAACGAGTTCAATGCAGCCTCCCAGAAGAAGGTGCCGTTGCACTGGGAAGCTGCTGAGTGGGGGGCGGAGCATTCAACCCCGCCCCCTCAGATGGAGACGGGGGCATAGCGGGCAGACCATATTCATCCGCCGCAAATCCCCCGCCCTCCACCCCTAGAATATAGATAGCAGTGGCACATTCGGCACTGGCTTTGCCCTCTTGCGGTGGCGCTTCCGCCACTGGCTTTTGGCCATTATCGGTGGCGCTTCCGCCACTGGTACCGGTGGCAGATTCGGCACTGGCTTTTTGTTTTTTCCATTCGTGGGTCGGCTCGATCCATTTGCCGCTTTCGAACGTGGGCAAGTAGGTGAGCCGGTAGAGTGTGGGTGAGCGCAGATCGGCATAAGCGCGCTGTCCAACCCTAGTAATTTCGATGAGTCCGGACGCTATCAATTTGTCCAGGGCTTTGCGGATGTAGGTCCGGTCAATGCCGCTATTCTCAAGATCGTCATAGGTGCAGACCAGCTTGCCGTTTTCCCGCCCGCCACGGCGGCAATGCTCGATCTCGAGCGTATCCAAGATCCGTCGAGCGGTAAGGCTGAGTTCGCTCAATACGTGGATTAACCCCACTGGATGGGCAATCCACTGGCCTTTGAGCTTAAGGCGTTGACGTTTGGCGGTGGGGGTCTTATTACGTTTGGTCATCCGAAAACCCCTTCGGATTTGCTGGAAAACTTGCCTGGCCTAAAGGGTGCGGATTGCCTCCGCACCCTCCCAGGGCCGTCGCATCTCAGGGCGCGTTGATTTCAGCGGTTGGCGCGGATTGGCGCTTCCGGCGAGGGGGATTGCGCCGCTGGATCTGGGCTGCAATCCACTCGCGCGCTTCAGCTTTCGGGACGTATACGCAGCCGCCCCACATTAGGTATGGCATACCTTGACGGCGGTATCGCCGACTTGTGGGATAGCTGATGCCTTGAGCGGGTGCCCAGGTTGATTCGCGTTCGTATGTATTCAAAAAGTCAGGGTCTAATGGTTTTCCACTTTTTGACATTGCACCGTTTCCTTATCATTGACGGTGCATATCCAGTTATTAGAGGCATGCCGAAACGTCATCAAGAAAATCGGCTGTCATGCCTGTGTATTTCGGGGAAAATTCACGCAATGCCCGTATTATCGCTGCTTCTGCTTATTGAGCGGCACCACTTCGGCCGGTGTCTTGCCCGTGATGATGGCGCTGGCGCGCTCGGTCGCCGCCCGCAGCGGATGATCCATCAAATGCGCGTATCTATGCGTCGTCGTCGGCGTGCTGTGTCCTAGCAGCGAGCCAATAACGGGCAACGATAAGCCCGCCGACGCAAGCGTGCTGGCATATGTGTGCCTTAAATCATGAAGCCTGATGCCGGGTAGCTTGGCGGCCTTGCGGGCCGTGATCCAGGCTGCGGTGATATGTGGCCGGTGGCCGCCGCCACGGGCGGGGAAGATCCACTCGGCGTCATCGGCCGCTTGCGCTCGCATCTGCGTCAGGACTTGCACCGCTGCGGCGCTCAACGGTACCCGATGCAATAGTGCCTGTTTTGTCGTGCTGGCGGGCTTGGTCCACACGGCGGCCTCGAGATCGACGTCAGCCCACTTGGCGGCCAGCAATTCGCCGCGCCTTGCGCCGGTCAGCAGCAACAGCCGCACGGCATTGGCCGCCGCTTTGTCGTCAAGCTTTTCCAGCGCTGCAGAAAGGCGGGATATCTGCGCTCCCGTTAGATACTCGTGCCGCTTGTTCTCCTGGTTGCGCTCGACGCCTTTGCAGGGGTTATCCGTGCGCCAGCCCCAGCGGATCGCGAGACTGAACATCCGCGACAGGACGGCAACCGTTCGGTTCGCATGCGTCGGAGCGCGGGCGCTCAGCCGGTGGTGGAAGCCGTCGACGTCGGCGTGCGATACGGCAGCAACCTTGGTCTTGCCGAAGGCGGGCAAGATGTCGGTCTGGATCTGCTGCCGGTAGACCCGCTGCGTCGTTGGCCGGTTGCGGGGCAGGTAGTCCCGCTCGAAGCGGGCGCACAGGTCCGCAACGGTGGGCGCTGCTCGGCTGTCCTCCTGCTCGCCAACGGGATCGGCCCCGCCGTCGACGGCACGCTTCAAGCGCTTGGCCTCTTCGCGTGCCGCCGTCGTGTTCCAATCGGGAAAGCTGCCGATGGTGATGCGGCGCTCGCGACCGTCGAGCTTGCGCCGGTAGTTGAGGACGAACGCTCGATCACCGGCAGCGGTGACGCGAGCACCAAAGCCCTTCACGGCGTCGTCGTAGGTGATTTGGTTGCCGCGCTCTGGCGTCGGCAGGCGTTTGATGACCGAGTCTGTGAGACGCAGAGACATAATCTGCTACCCTCCATGTCCGCACTGTGTCCGCAGGGATATGGGATAGTGCTGACAGACAGCGGCAGATTATGTCTGCTTATGTCAATGTATTTCTGCTTGTGTCACAGGCACTTCTTGGCTTTTTGGGCGAAATCTGTGTCCGCACAGAAACTTGGGCAAAACCGCTTCGGGCAGACTTAAAATCTGCATCCCGGCTTTCGGGAGTCCCGGTTCGAGTCCGGGCGCGGCCACCACACACGTCTGCTTCGGTCGACCAGCGCGCCCCCTCGGTCGGCGCATTCAGCTGCTCGGCTATGTCAGCGTGACCATGCCGCTCCAGAATTGCTGACCCTTGCCGGTGTCGATGTCGTATTTGCGCACGAACGAGAGCCTGCCGTCGCCGGCGATGCGATAGACCATGATGCCGGCGGTCAGCGTCTTGATCGCGCTGCCGTCGCGCACTGAAAGCGGCCTGATGCTCGCGGCCACCAGCAGCCGCCCGCTCGGGTCGATGCCGAAGGTTCGCAGATGGATGCCGTGGCCCTCGACGGTCTGGACGAGGCTCGGCTCGCCGGTCTGCGCATCGATGGCGAATACCGCAACGTTGTTCTCGCCGCCGTTGAAGACCTTCTTGCCTTCGAGATCGACCTCGCCCTGATTGCGGTTGGTGAGATAGACGAAGCGGCCGTTCGGATGCACGTGGATCGGGCCCGCGCCTTGCGCCGGTTTGACGTTGGCGGGGTCGGCCAAGGTGTCCTTGACGAAGATCGGGTCGCGGCCGAGGGCGCCGTCCGGTTGCAGCTTGTAGGTATAGAGCTTGTTCTGCCGCTCGATCGAGACATAGACCCACGGCTCCGACGGGTGGAAATCGAGATGCCGCGGCCCGAAGCCGAGCCCAGTCCCGGGCGCAATCGACGCGAGGTTCGTCAACGCGCCGCGCCTGAATGCGAAGAGCTTAAGCGCGCCGGGATCTTCGGGTTTGCCGCCGGCGGCGTTGTTGCCGCGCGCGACCAGGATCGCGGTCTGGTTTCCCGGCGTCGTGCGGATCTGATGCCCGTAGATGCCGGCATCGAGCTTGCCGGACTGGCCCACCGGCTCGCCGATGGAGCCGTCGCCGTTGATGCGATGCACGGTGACGTTGCTCGGGTCGTTGTAGGCGGTGAGCAGATATTCGCCGGACCTGTCGACGCTGGCGTGGATCGGACGCGACGGCAGCGATTGCGGCTCGCCATGCGGCGCGAGGGCGCCCGACACCGGATCGATGCGGAAGGCATTGGCCAGATGCGTGGTGCCGGCGATGCCCGGTCCGCCGCTGCTCGACACCACGTAGAGATAGCGTTTCGACGGATGCGGCCAGGCATATTGCACGTTGGCCGGCAGCGTCACGGTGCTGCGTTTCTGTAGCGTGGCATCGGCGACGTCGATGTCGAACAGCGCGAGCTCCGGCCCGGTGCTGGCATAAAAGACGGTCTTGGCTGTCACTTGTTGACTCCACGCGCGGTTGGGGGCTGCGACCGTGCCGGCAAGGAGCGCGGTGAAGGTGCGGCGGTTGATCATGGGCTTCCTCCGGTGCGGCTTCTTTTGCAATCAATGGTAGCCCGGATGGAGTGCAAGCGAAATCCGGGCTCATCGGGCTCACTTACGCCGCTCGCTCGTGTCCGTCGCCGAATTTCCGTAAGCTTAAGTGCCGCATCAATGCTGTCGAGGACTCCATGCGTCTCAAGAACAAGATCGCCATCGTGGTGGGCGCCGGGCAGTCGCCCGGCGAGGGCATCGGCAATGGCCGCGCCACCGTGCTGCGCTTCGTGCAGGAAGGAGCCAAGGTGCTTGTCGTCGACAACAATCTTGCCTCAGCCGAGGAAACGGTGGCCATGGCGCGCCAATCGGGCGGCGAATGCGTTGCGTTCGAGGCTGACGTCACCAAGGAGGCGACGCTCGCGGCGATGGTCGAGGCTGCACGGCAGCGCTGGGGCCGCGTCGATGTGTTGCACTACAATGTGGGCGTGAGCATCGCCGGCGGCGACGCGCCGCTCGCCGAGATTACCGAGGCGGCATTCGACCGCATCGCGACCATCAACCTGCGCGGCGCCATCATGGCATGCAAGCACGTCTTGCCGGTGATGCGCGCGCAGCGCTCCGGCGTCATCATCACGATCTCGTCGGTCGCCGCCTGGGAGCAGTATCCCAACGTGGCCTACAAGGCGACCAAGGCCGCAATGATTGCGTTCACTCAGCAGATCGCCATCCAGAATGCCGAATTCGGAGTGCGCGCCAACGTCATCCTGCCGGGATTGATGGACACGCCCATGGCGGTCGATACGCGCGCCCGTGTCAGCGGGAGAAGCCGAGCCGAGGTCGCGGCCTCGCGCGATGCGCGGGTGCCGTTGCGTCACAAGATGGGTACGGCCTGGGACGTGGCGAACGCGGCCCTGTTTCTCGCGTCCGATGAGGCGAATTTCATTACCGGCGTCGCGCTCCCGGTCGATGGCGGCGCCCTGGTCCACATCAACTGAGCGGCCGCGCCGGCAAGCTCAGCGAGCTTATCGACGTGCTCAGCCGCAGCGATCGATAGCGCTGATTGATCTCACGCTTATGCGAATCGCTTGCGCGCGAGCTCCGCGCCCTTGCCGAGCGCCTCGAGCTTGCGGAAGGCGATATCCCATCGCATCGGCGCCATGCCGCAGTTGGTGCCGGCGATGATGCTTTCCTTGGGCAGGTATTTCGTCGCTTCGCCGATGACCGCGGCCACCTCGTCCGGGCTCTCAATCTCCTCGCTTGCCACGTCGATGGCGCCAACCTGCACGTCCTTGCCATCGAGAAGCCTCAGCAGGCCGATCGGGACGCGGGAATTTCGGCACTCGACCGAAACCTGCGCGATCCGGCTCTTGGCAAGCGCCGGGAAAATCTGCTCGTACTGGCGCCATTCGTTGCCGAGCGTTGCCTTCCAGTCGATGTTGGCCTTGATGCCGTAGCCGTAGCAAATGTGAACGGCGGTGGTGCAGGTCAGGCCCTCGATCGCGCGATGCAGCGCGTCGATGCCCCACGCCTCGACCTCCCGCAGATAGACGTTGAAGGCCGGTTCGTCGAACTGAATGACATCCACGCCGTCGGCCTCGAGCGCACGCGCCTCGGCGTTGAGGAGATCGGCGAATGCCATCGCCATCTTCGTGCGGTCGCCGTAATGGGCATCCGCGACCGTATCGACGATGGTCATCGGTCCCGGCAGCGTGAACTTGAGCTTGCGCTTGGTGTGGGCGCGTGCGAGTTGCGCCTCACGCGCGTGCACGCGCGCCTTGAGGCGAAGCGCGCCCGTGACGGTCGGCACCATCGCCTTGTAGCGGTCGGCGCGGATGCCGATCTCGACCTTGCGCGCGAAATCGATCCCATCGACGAATTCGAGAAAGCCGTGCACGAAATGCTGGCGCGACTGCTCGCCATCGGTGACGACGTCGATGCCGCAATCCTCCTGCAGCTTGAGCGAGAGCACCGTCGCGTCGCGCTTGGCGTCCGCGAGGGCCGCGCCGGCGGCCCGCCAAGGGGCCCACAATCGGTTGGGCTCGGCGAGCCAGGCGGGCTTCGGCAGGCTTCCGGCGATGGTGGTGGCGAACAGCGGCATGCTGGAGGCGATCTTAGCCTCAGGCCGGCCTCCAGCCATAGAGCCAATCGTAGCGCGCGAGCAGCCGCTCGCCGCCGATGGCGGTGAGCGCGAGCGTGCGCAGAAACGCCCCCGGTCCGCCCAACTGATAGACGATCCCGTTACGGCGGGCGGCGCGTTGGGCGCGCGCGGCGCGCCCGCGCCGCTGCCGTTCGTAGCGGCGCATGGCGCCGGCGGGATCGTCGCGGGCGTCCGCCAGCCGTTGCGCGAGCACTGCCGCGTCCTCGATCGCCATGGCCGCACCCTGGGCGAGATAGGGCAGCATGGGGTGGGCCGCATCCCCCAGCAAGGTGACGGCGCCCTTGCCCCAACGGGCAAGGGGTGGTCGGTCGTAGAGCGCCCATTTCTGCCAGTGCTCCGGCGCGGCAAGGAGCGCGCGCGGGACCGCCGACCACATTGGCGCGCGGTAGCGGGCGAGGATTTCCGCGCGCTCGCCGGGCGCGCTCCATCCGGGCTCGCGCCAGTCGTCGCGCACGATGGCAACGACGTTGACGAGGCTGCCGCCGCGGACCGGATAGTGCACGAGGTGAGCCCTGGTACCGAACCAGAGATTGACCGCTGGCGCCCGCAGTTCGGGCATCAGCGCGTCGGCGGGAGCAAGGGCGCGCCAGGCGGTGCGGCGGGCAAAGCGCGGCTCCCGCCGATGTCCGAGGCGCCGGCGCAGGCTCGACCACAACCCGTCAGCGCCAATAAGCGCAACGCCGCGATCTTCGAGGAGATGCTGTGCGGAGCGCGCGAAGACCGTGACGCCGTCCTCGTTGAGCGCGAAATCCTCGACCCTGGCGCCGAGATTGAGAACGATATCGGGATGGACGCGCACCGCGTCGATCAGCACGGCTTGCAAGTCGCCGCGATGGATCACCCAGTAGGGCGCGCCATAGCGCTTCTCGGCGACCGCGCCGAGCGGCGCGCGCGCGAGCACACGCGCCGTCCGCGCGTTCATGACCCGCAGCTCCTCGGGAGCGACGACATGCCGCCGCAATTGCTCGCCGAGGCCGAGCGCAATCAAAATGCGCGACGCATTGGGCGACAGTTGAATGCCGGCCCCGATCTCTTCGAGGCGTTGCGCCTGGTCGAATACGGTGACGCCGAATCCGTGGCGCGCAATCGCCAGGGCCGCAGTCAGCCCCCCGATCCCCGCGCCGGCGATGATGACGGTGCGCGAGGACGCCACGGCTCCTGTCTCCGTCGCATCAATTCTTGCCGTTACGCGATCGTCCCGTCCGCCAGCGCACATTCCGCCGGGCGTGCCGCATGCGGCTCGAGCGAGGGATCGTAGCGGAACAGCGTCGAGCAATAGGGACAGATGATCTCGCTCGCATCGCCCATGTCGAGGAACACATGCGGGTGATCGAACGGAGCCAATTCGCCCTCGCACATGAACTCGCGCGCGCCGACCTCGATAACCGCGACGCCTGGCGTGTTGTGGAAGTGAGGAACGACCCGCTCCGCCATGTTCTCCATCCGCCTTCACCGGTCGCGGCGCTGCCGATCGTCACATGTCGCATGATGTCGACGTGACCGGCGTCTAGGTTACGCGCCCCGCGACCGCGCGCCACCATAGCCAGCCGGGTTAGCGATGGCTAGGCCAATCGTCCTAAGCTGCAGTTCCCCGTCCAATTTTTCTCCGCGGGTCCCTTGCCGGCCTCACGGCGCTTGACGAAATTGAGGGCGGGGGGCGCGGGAGAACGATTCCGTGTCCGCAGCGCGCATCGCCGTGCCGCTCACTCTCGCCGTCGCCTCGGCGTTCGCCGCGCTTGCTGCCGCGCCGCGCGCCTTCGAGGCGCAATTCCTGCTCGCTGCCCAGGACGATCCGGCGGCGCTCGCCGATCACGCGGTCGCGCGCTCGTTCGACGCGGCCGTTGCGCCGCGCGAGATCGGTGCCGCGCTCGCCGCCAACGACCGCGACCTCGCCATGAGTTTTCTCGCTCTCGCACGCGAGCGGAACCTCCCGATCGATCCTGCGCTTGCCGAAAAGGTCGAACGTGCGAATGCGGGCGTCGCTATCGCTGCGCGCTCGCTCGGGAGCTTCGCCCGCGGTCTCGTTGCCGGTGAAGCCGAGGATGTCTCGGGGCTTGCGGGCACGGCGGTTGGGGATCTGTTCGTGCTCGGCGATGTGCGCGATGCCCTGCGCGAAGGCACGCGGCTTGCCAGCGGCCGGGACGGCGATGAGCTCGTCCTGGGTTTGGCTTGCGTCGGTCTGGCGGTGACGGCGGGAACCTACGCGACGGCCGGCGCGGCCGTGCCCGCGCGCGTGGGCCTGACCATGGTCAAGGCCGCGCGCAAGACCGGCCGGCTCGGCGGAGCGATGGCGGCGTGGATCAGCCGCTCGCTGCGCGAGGTCGTCGATTGGACGGCCCTTAAGCGTGCGATCAACAGCGCAAGCATCGCCGAGCCCGCGGCAGCCATGCGCGGGGCGCGCGAGGCGGTCAGGATCGAAAAGGCGCAAGAACTTGTCCGGCTCGTCGGCGACGTGGGACGCGTGCAGGCCCACGCTGGAACGCGCGCGGCGCTCGACGGATTGAAGCTCGCCGAAGGATCGCGCGACATGTCGAAGATCGCGCGCCTCGCTGCGGCCAAGGGTGGCAAAACCCGGGCGATCCTCAAGCTCGCGGGCCGCGGCGCCATTGTCCTCACCATAGGCACCTTCAACCTCGCGATGTGGCTGTTCTGGGCGATCGTGACGGTGTTCGGGTTCGTCTCGTCGCTCAAGCGTATGACCGAGCGGATCACCGAACGCTATTGCGTGCGCCGCAAGCTTCGCCGGGTGCGCCGCGTCCTCGCTGTGCCGGACGCCCTGATCCCATCTCAAGGGATCGCGGCCTAGCGTCTTCGCAACGATTCCTGCCCTGGGGTCGAGAACGGGCTTTGCGCAGTGTGAGCATGCAGCGTTTTCAGCACGACGGCGTGGAAATCGCGTTTTTCGACGAAGGGGAGGGCGATCCGATCGTCCTCGTGCACGGTTTTGCTTCGACCGCCGAGGTGAACTGGGTCTATCCCGGCTGGGTTGCGACACTGACCGCGGCTGGCCGGCGCGTCATCGCGCTCGACAATCGTGGACACGGCGCCTCGAGCAAGCTCTATGATCCGGCGGCCTATCACAGCGCCCGCATGGCCGAGGACGTACGCGCGCTGCTCGATCATCTCGATCTCGTCTGTGCCGACGTGATGGGTTACTCCATGGGGGCACGTGTCGCGGCGTTTTTCGCGCTCGCCTATCCTGCGCGCCTGCGCCGGGCCGTGTTCGGCGGCTTGGGCATTCATCTCGTCGACGGTGTTGGCTTGCCGGAGAGCATCGCGCAGGCGCTCGAGGCTCCCTCGCTCGCGGATGTCAGCGATTCCGTAGGACGCACGTTCCGCGCCTTTGCCGAGCAGACCAAATCCGACCTCGAGGCGCTCGCGGCCTGTATCCGTGGCTCGCGCCAGACCTTGACGCGCGCGGAAGTCACGGCAATTCGCGCGCCGGTGCTGATCGCGGTCGGCACCAAAGACGTGGTTGCGGGGTCGGCGCACGAGCTTGCGGCGCTGCTGCCTTCCGGCCGGACGTTCGATATCCTCGGGCGAGATCACATGCTCGCGGTGGGGGACAAGGCGTTCAAGGCGGCGGTGCTGCGCTTTCTCGCGGAGCAGCCCTGAGGACTTTGCAAGCCTCTACGGCGCGTCCGTTCGCGCGGCCCACACCGCGATAGGCCTACTCTTTCCGCGCGCTTGATGGTTGTTAACGCATCTCCCCCTTCGGCGGCCCAGTCTCCATATACGCCTGTTGCCCGGTCAAATTGTGCTAAGCTGACGTCAGGACCGAAACGTGCGGGAGACGATCATGGCCCAGCGGCAGGTGAGAGCTGGAGCGCTCGAAAAGGTCGACCCGGTATGGGCGCGCATCCGCGGCGAGGCCGAGGAGATCGCGCGTCGCGAGCCCGAACTTGCGACCTTCATTTATTCGACCATCCTGCACCACGACAGTTTGGAGGCAACGGTTGTGCACCGCGTGGCCGAGCGGCTCGACAGCCCGGAAGTGTCGGCCGAGATGATCCGGCAGGCCTATGCCGACGCGCTCGAGGCCGAGCCTGCGATCGGCGCGGCCTTTCGCGCCGATATCGTCGCGACGGTCGATCGCGACCCTGCGACCAACCGCTTCCTCGAGCCTGTGCTCTACTTCAAGGGTTTCCACGCGATCCAGACGCACCGCCTCGCCCATTGGCTGTGGGGCAGGGGCCGCAAGGATTTTGCCTATTATCTGCAGAGCCGTTCGTCGGCGGTGTTCCAGACCGACATCAACCCAGCCGTGAGCATCGGGCGGGGCATCTTCCTCGATCATGCCACCGGCCTGGTGGTGGGCGAGACCGCCCTGATCGAGGACGACGTGTCTATTCTGCAAGAGGTGACGCTCGGCGGAACCGGCAAGGAGGCGGGCGATCGCCATCCGAAGATCCGCCGCGGCGTATTGATCGGCGCCGGCGCTAAAATCCTCGGCAATATCGAAATCGGCCACTGCGCGCGCATCGCCGCCGGATCGGTCGTTCTCAAGGCGGTGCCGCACAACACGACGGTCGCCGGCGTTCCGGCCAAGGTCATCGGCGAGGCCGGGTGCCCAGAGCCGTCGCGCTCGATGGACCACTTGTTTCATGATGATGACGATGGTTGAGCGAAGGGGCGCGAGCGGTGGACGTTTCGGAAGTCAAGAAGCTCGACGCTTATCTCAAGCGGCTATTCGGCAACGCGCGCATCCACGTCGTGCCGACGAAAGCTGAGTCCGCCGACGTTTTTGTCGGCGAGGAGCGCGTCGGGACCCTCGTTCTCGATGAGGACGAGGAGGACGACGAGCGCTCCTACAATTTCGAGGTGAAGATCACCTTGGGAGATGCTTCCACCACCGGTCCGGATATCAAGCAGCTCGACGCCTACCTCAAGCGCAAATTCGACAGCGAGCGCATCCGCGTGGTTCCGCGGCTCAGGAAGAAGGACTCGGCGGAAGTCTACGTGGGCAACGAATATATCGGAGTGTTGTTCTTCGACGAAAAGGACGCCCGCTCGTCCTATTTCGAGCTGCCGATTCTCGCGCTTGATTTGGACGAGCCGGGGCTGCTCAAGGAATAGCGCGGCAATCGCAATCGCGTGGCCGGGGGTCAAACCAGTTCGAGACCCGCCGGCGCCGCGAGATTCGATCCAACGAGATCAATGTACTGGCCGCAAGCTTGCGAGCAACCGATCGAACTTGTCGGCAACCATGCGCCAATCGCGCAGCCAATCGCGCGGGAAGCGCACCACCACGTCGGCTGCGTCGATGCGCCGTTCGTAGAGACAGATGCCCGGCACTGGACCGGCGCGGTTGCGGGTGCAGCGCACGAAAAAGCTTGGTGCTGGCTGATCGTAGATCAAGTCCTCGCCCTGATAGGGCGTGCCGTCGCGGAATGCGACCGCGGTCAGTCCTCCCGGCCCGGGCGCGGCTTCGGCGGCGGTATAGCGCGGATAGATGGTCAGCGCGCGGTCGGCCGGGGCAAGCGTGTCGCCGGCGGCGGCGATGGTCATGAACACGCGCGCGAATGCTTGCGACGGCGTCGGCATCGTGCCGGGCGCCGGCGGCTTTGCGTTCGGATCGGGCGGCTCGAGCGAAGGCCACAGAAAAGCAAGATCGACGCGCTCCTGCGCGCCCGGCCGGCGCTGCGCCGGCACCCGAATGGCCGCCGGCGGCAGGTTGAAGGCGACCCCCGCGACCGTGATCGGCAGCGCCGGGGCATCGAGGCGCGGCGTCGGCCAGCGCGGCCACAGCACATAGCCGATGTAGACGAACGCCGAGACCGCGACCGCCGCGAGTACGACGAGCGGCAGCAAAAGCTGACCGCCCTTCTCCCGCCGACGACGGCGCAAATGCCGGCCACGCTCCTGGCTGACGTGAACCGTGGTCATGAGCGGCGATCGGCCCTGCGAATCAGTCGCCGCTCATCAGTCCTCAATAATCAGGCGTCGCTGTGTCCTGACGCTGGCATTGCGATTGCCGATGCTGATCACCGGTCGCGGAATTAACCCTTAATTAAGGATGTTGTGGCGCGCGGCATCTACCCATGCGAAGGATCAAGCGGGGTGATTCGAGCGGGGCGCGTCATGACAGCAGAGCGAGTTGAGGACGTCTTCGTGCTTGCGATCGGCTTTGCCATCGTGGGCTGCTGGAGCGTGATGTCCGGCGTCATCGTGGTGATGGGGCTGAGAGCGTTCGGCGTTCCGGTCGGCTGAGCGCGTTGGCGCGGCGAAGCTGCCTCGCCAATCTCCGCGCGCCGTGGCAAGGTCGCGCCTCTCGACCGAGGAGGCGCGCCAATGGCGATCTTCGAGCTTGACGGCGAAGCGCCGGACCTGCCGGCCGACGGCCGTTATTGGATCGCCGACAGCGCCGTGGTGATCGGGCGGGTGCGCCTCAAGACCGACGCCAGCGTCTGGTTCAACGCGGTGCTGCGCGGCGACAACGAATGGATCGAGCTCGGCGAGCGCTCGCAGATCCAAGACAACGCGGTGCTGCACACCGATCTCGGGTTTCCCCTCAATATCGGCGAGGATTGCGTCATCGGTCATAACGTGGTCCTGCACGGCTGCACCATCGCGTCGAACAGCCTGATCGGCATGGGCGCGGTGGTGCTCAACGGCGCGAGGATCGGAAAGAATTGTCTCGTCGGCGCCGGCGCCGTGGTGACCGAGGGCAAGGAATTTGCGGACAATTCGCTGATCGTGGGGGCACCGGCGCGCGTGCTCCGCACCCTCGATGAAAAAGCTGCGCAAGCGATCACGCGCGACGCCGACATCTATGTGCGGCGCTGGCAGCAATACGCCAAGGGCCTCAAGCGGATCGGGTGAGGGGGCAGGCTCGCGGATGCGGCGCGCCGCAGGTGTGCCGCGTCTGCGCTGCGGCCACAGCCCTGAAAAAGCACGGCCGGCTCCAGGGGCGGGGCCGGCCGCGGGCAAACCGATCCGGTTCGGAGGGATGGAGGCGTGACCGGGCTTGCCTAACCTCGCAGCATCTCAGCGCGACGTGGCGGTGGCGGTTGCCGGGCGCGGATCGCCGAGCGCGACCCAAACATTCGGATCGTCCTGCGACTGCCGCTTCACGAAGCGGTAACCGGTCTCCGACCAGAGCAACACGTCCTCGTTCTGATTGTCGAGAATGAACTCGCCCTCGTCGGTCTTGACGGTGAGGACGGCATGCCCATCCCCCTGCTCGTCACGCACGACGGTGATGAGCAGCGCCTGGCGCGGCCACCCGGCTTGCATCAGCATCTTGCGCTTGAGCAGAACGTAATCCTCGCAGTCGCCGTAACCGTCATCGGGATAATTCCAACGTTCGGCCACGCCCCAGTGCTCCAGGTCGGTCATCGGCTTGACCGTGTCGTTGACCCATTGGTTGATCCGCAGCAGCTCGTTCCAGGCTTGGGTCGTCAACACGACGTCGCGCCCGGGCATGGCCGGCGTCTCGCATTCCGGCGCGTATTGCGCGCAGAACTCGTGCCAGCCCACCGGGGCGCGGGCGGCGGTGCCGACCGACATAAACAGTGGTCGGTCGCTGGCGGCATGGACCGGCGCCACCGCCAGCGCTGCGGCCAGCGCCGCGCCGGCAAGACCGGCTCTCAGTATTTCGGTAAGACTCGATTTCATTTTGTGGCCTCTCCCTGTTCTTGAGGGCCACATTTCTCACAAACGATTTGAGTCGCCGCTAATCCCGCAAAGTCATTTTGAAGACAACCCAAGTAAACAGCACGACGAATACTGTGATCATTCGAAGCGAATTCACCTAAAATTGAAATTGGTACATTTTGAATCGAATGCCGGCGTTAACCCGCCGGCACCCGCAGGGCGTCGTCCTTGTTGCGCCGCCGTCATCGCCGTTAACGCCTGGTCCCCCGCGCTCGCGGCACGGAGGCGGCAAAGAACGGGCGCAACAAGGCCGCAATCGGCTGCCGACGCGGCGCGCGCGGGAGGAAGCGCATTTACCGCCCGGTGACCTTCCTTTTCGAGAAACGCTCCGGGGGCTGGATTGTGGCGCATCGTGAAGCGCGTGCGCTTGCCCGAATGCGCGCGGCAGCCTATGTGAACGCGGCCGATCGCCTCGACCGCCTCGCTTCAATCAAAATCACCTTGGAGCCATGTTCGATCAGCCCCGCCGCGAACGGATGCTCAACGTGCCCGCGGTCGTGGTCGCGCTGCTCGTCGTGCTGGGCGTCATTCAGGCGCTCCTCATGTTCGTGCTGACGGCGGAGCAGACGACCGAGTTTCTGCTGCTCTTCGCGTTCATTCCCGCGCGTTATGACGCCAGCGTGCTGCCCGATGTCGCTTGGCCCGGCGGTTGGGCAGCCGACGTCTGGACGTTCGTCACTTACGCGCTCATCCACGCCGACCTGAGCCACTTGATCTTCAACGCCGTGTGGTTCTTGGCCTTCGGCTCGCCGGTGGCGCAAAGATTCGGATCGTTGCGTTTCTTGGCGTTCATGGCCGTGACGGCCGCCGCCGGCGCCGCCGTGCACCTCGTGACCCATTTCGGCGAGCTCTTGCCGATGGTCGGCGCCTCGGCCGCGATTTCCGGAGCCATGGCCGCGGCGACACGGTTTGCGTTCCAGCGCGGCGGCCCGCTCGGGCTATGGCGAGACCCCGCCGAGGCGTGTCGGGTGCCGGCGGCGCCGCTGGCCGCAAGCCTTCGCGATCCGCGTGTGCTCGCATTCCTGCTGGTCTGGTTCGGCGTCAATCTTCTGTTCGGGGTCTTCTCCCTGGGTATCCCGGGCGTCGAGCAGTCGATCGCTTGGCAGGCGCATATCGGCGGATTCCTGGTCGGGCTTTTTGCCTTCGCCGCATTCGATCCGGTCCCGCGTCCGGCCGAATTCGACAGCGGCAAAGGCCCGGATCCGACACCGACGATCCATTAACTATCGTCTTGGCGAAACACGCGCTTGACCGGCAACGGTTGGCGGGCACCTTGCAGGGTTGGGGATTCCGTCCGATAATCTTAAGGTTGGTCAGCGCCGCCCAGCGGTCGATGTCGAGCGTCGCCGCGCCGGTCGTTCCTCGCACAGGTCCGGCGGCTCGTGCGTGGTCGCATGGCACAGCTGACGGAACTCGATAGCAAATCGAGCATCATCGAGCCGGCACTCCGCGCGCTCGGAGCAAGCCGAGGGAGGCGACCCATGCACGTCAAGAACATTCTCTCCGCCAAGGGCAGCAACGTCGTTTCGATCGAGCCCACGGCAACGCTCGAAACTGCGGCGCGCACGCTCGCCGAACACAAAATCGGCGCGTTGCTTGTGCTCGGCCCGGATCGCCGGGTCATCGGCATCCTGTCCGAGCGCGACATCGTGCGCGTGCTCGCGCAGCAGGGTGCGAGCGCGCTCGCGCAGCCGCTGTCGCAGGTGATGACGCGCAAAGTCGTCACGTGCAGCCCCGCGGAGACCATCGGCGTCATCATGGAGCGGATGACGGCGGGCAAATTCCGCCACGTTCCGGTGATCGAGCAGGACCAGGTCGTCGGCGTTGTGTCGATCGGCGACGTAGTCAAGTATCGGCTCCAGGAGATGGAGCACGAATCCGCCGCGCTGCGCGATTACATCCAGTCGGCGTGACGCTGGCGGGTGAGAACCTACCGGGTACCGAAGCGAGTGGTGATCTCGTCGAGCGGCGGCCGGGGCCTGTCCTCGGGCGGCACTCCCGGCCTGCCGATATGGACGAACCCCGCGATGCGCTCGTTCTCCTTGAGGCCGAGCGCGGCGAGCACGCCGCGGTCATACGCGTACCACTCGGTGATCCAGGTCGCGCCATAGCCGAGCGCGTGCGCGGCGAGCACGAGGCTCATGGCGACGGCGCCCGCCGACAGCACCTGCTCCCATTCCGGAATCTTCACATGCGGCGCGGCGCGGCTGACCACCGCGATGACGAGCGGCGCGCGCGCGAGACGAAGTCGTTCGGCTTCAATGTGCTCGGGCTTGGCCTGCGGGTATTTGCCGCAAAACGCGGCGACGATCGCTTCGCCGGCGGCTAGCCTCGCGTTCCCCTCGAACACGATGAAGCGCCAGGGCACGAGCTTGCCGTGATCGGGAACGCGCGACGCGATGGTCAGCAGCGTCTCGATCTCGGCGGCCGAGGGAGCGGGGCCAGCGAGTTCGACCGGCTTGATGGAGCGTCGGGTCTTGAGCAGTTGGAGAGCATCGGGCATCGGCTTGGTCCGCGCGGCGCGGGCAACGCGGCCGACTTGAAAGATGGCCGCATTTTGCGCCGGCATTGATTGGCGACGGTTGCGCCTAGCATAGGGCGGCAGTGGTGACAAACCGCCCGCCAATGGCTTGAATTTGCCGCTATTGCGGTCGAAAACTGCGGCCCATGAGGATCGGGGGGACGAGGTCCGGCAGGGGGAGCCAGCTCGTTTTGGCCACCGGCGTCTGGCTCGCGGCGCTGGCCGCGGCGGCCAACGCGCAATTCTTCGGCAGCACGCAAAGCTTCGATAGTTCGTTCACGCTGCGTCCGCCGCGAGACGTGCCGTCGGCCCCGCCCGCCCCGGCCCAAAGCCTCATTCCTCCGAGCGGCAACGTGGCGCCGTCCGCGGCGCCGAAGGGACCGCTGCTGCAATCGCTGCCGGCCAGCCCGGGGGCGGCGCAGGCGCACGCGGCAGTGAACGTGCCGAGCGTGCCGGCTGGACAAGGCGCGCTCGCGGTCAGCGCACGGTTCGGCAATGATCTGCCGGCCATCAACGGCGGATTGCATTGGCGGGTCTATCGCACCGAGCAGAACGGCGTCCCGCGCCTGATCAAGGAGGACAAGGGAGCTGCCCCCACCTTCGTGCTGCCGCCCGGCGCCTACATCGTCAGCGTTGGTTTCGGGCTTGCGAACGTGACCAAGGCGATGCAGGTGCGCGCCGAAACGATGAAGGACGTGTTCGAAATCCCAGCCGGCGGATTGCGCATCGAAGGCCGGGTCGGCGACGCGCGCATCCCGCAGGGACAAATTTCATTCGACCTTTACAAGGGCAGCCAGTTCGAGCCCGGCGACAAGCGGCCGATCGCGAGCGCAATCATGACCGGCGACACCGTGTTGCTGCCGGAGGGCGCCTACCACATCGTGTCGAACTACGGCGACGCCAACGCGACGGTGCGCTCCGACATCCGCGTGGAGGTCGGCAAGCTCACCGACGCCACGATCAATCATCGCGCCGCCATCATCACGCTCAAGCTCGTGAACGAGCGCGGTGGCGAAGCCCGCGCCGATACCCAATGGTCGGTGCTCACGCCTGGCGGCGACGTGGTCAAGGAATCGATCGGTGCCTTCCCGCGCGTGATCCTGGCGGAGGGCGAATATCGCGCGATCGCGCGAAACGACAACAAGACCTTCGAGAGCGAGTTCCGCGTCGTGGCCGGCGTCGACCGCGAGGTCGAGGTCATCGCGCGCTGACGCGTTAGCGGCTTCGTCCCGAGGGACGTTGCGGGCGCCGTGACGTCGGCGTAGTCGATGCGGTCGGCCGGCAAGGTCGCGCGACGCAAACGAAAGCGCCCATGGGCTGGCTGCGCAGGATCGCCATAGTTCTCCTGATCGCGGGCATTCCCGCCGCCCAAGCGGCACCGCTGGTGCCGTCCGGCGATCTGCCCGGCTGCGAGCGCTACCGCTTCACGCCATCGCCGCTCGACCGCTTCATGCAGCCAAACCCGCCGGCCAGGCCGCTGTTGCGCTGGGAGTGCACGCCGCGCGGCGCGTGGCGGGTAAAGCCGCGATCGCGGTGAACGCGGGACTGTTGACGATCGGCACGCGCGGCGTCCTGGCCGCAGATGCCTCCGCCGGATCGTCTCGGAGCGCCACGCCGAGGCGTGGCGGCGCGAAAGCTACGCTGCTTGCTTCATCCGTTGCACATCCGGCGGCACCGCTTCCTCGGCGAGCGCAGCGAGCGCCTTATCGAGCGGCAGCACGGTCTGGCCGTCCTTGCCGAGGCGGCGGATCGAGACCGTGCGCTCGGTGGCTTCTTTACGGCCGACCACGAGCAGCGCCGGCACCTTTGTGAGCGAGTGCTCGCGTACCTTGTAATTGATCTTCTCGTTACGCAGGTCGTGCTCGACGCGCAGCCGCGCGCGCTGCGCGGCGTCGACCACCTCGCGCGCGTAGCCGTCGGCGTCGTCGGTGATCGTGGCGATGACCGCTTGCAGCGGGGAGAGCCAGAGCGGCAGGTGGCCGCCATGGTGCTCGATCAGAATGCCGATGAAGCGTTCGAGCGAGCCGAACATGGCGCGATGGAGCATGACCGGCGTCACCTTGTTGGAGTGCTCGTCGATATAGAAAGCGCCGAGGCGCCCCGGCATGTTGAGATCGACCTGCACGGTGCCGCACTGCCAGTCACGGCCGATCGCGTCGCGCAAGACGTATTCGAGCTTCGGCCCATAAAAGGCGCCTTCGCCCTTGTTGAGCGTCCACGGCCGCCCGGACGCCTTGAGCGCGGCCATCAGCGCCGCCTCGGCCTTGTCCCACACCGCGTCCTCGCCGATGCGCTTGTCGGGGCGGTCGGAGAACTTGATGGTGACGTCGGGAAAGCCGAAGTCTTCGTAGATCGACAGGATCAAGTCGTTCATGACGAGCGCTTCGGCGGCGATCTGCGCTTCAGTGATGAATACGTGCGCGTCGTCCTGGGTGAAGGCGCGCACCCGCATCAGCCCGTGCAGCGCGCCCGAGGGCTCGAAGCGATGCACCTTGCCGAACTCGGCGAGCTTGAACGGCAGATCGCGGTAGGATTTCAGGCCGTTCTTGAAGATCTGGATGTGGCCCGGGCAGTTCATCGGCTTGACCACGAAGGTGCGCTCATCGTCTTCCCGCGGCTGCGTCAGGAACATGTTCTCGCGGAAGGTCGCCATGTGGCCCGAGGCGACCCAGAGCGAGCTATCCATGAGCTGGGGCGAGTTGACCTCGGCGTAGCCGGCCTGGGCCTGCCGGCGGCGGATATAGCTCTCGAGGATCTGATAGAGGGTCCAGCCTTTCGGGTGCCAGAACACCGAGCCCGGCGCCTCCTCCTGGAAGTGAAACAAGTCCATCTCGCGGCCGAGCCTGCGATGGTCGCGCTTCTCCGCTTCTTCGAGTTGCTTGAGATAGGCGTCGAGCTCTTCCTGCTTCGCGAACGCGGTGCCGTAGATGCGGCTGAGCATTTCGCGGTTGGAATCTCCGCGCCAGTACGCACCCGCGACCTTCATCAGCTTGAAGGCGTTCCCGACGTTGCCGGTCGAGGTCATGTGCGGGCCGCGGCAGAGATCGAACCATTCGCCCTGCTTGTAGATCTTGATCTCTTGGTCGTCCGGGATGGCGTCGATGAGCTCGACCTTGAATAGCTCACCCTTGTCGCGGAACACGCGCTTGGCCGCCTCGCGCGTCCGAACTTCTTTGGTGAAGGGTTTGTCGCGCGTGATGATCTCGCGCATCTTCTTCTCGATGGCGTCGAAATCCTCGGGGGTAAACGGCTGGTTGCGGAAAAAGTCGTAGTAAAAGCCGTTCTCGATCACCGGGCCGATGGTGACCTGGGTCCCGGGCCACAGCGTCTGCACGGCCTCGGCGAGCACGTGCGCGGCGTCGTGCCGGATGAGCTCCAGCGCGCGCGGGTCCTCGCGGGTGAGAAACTCGACCTTCGCATCGCGCTCGATGGGGTCGTTCAAATCCGCGAGCGCGCCGTCGAGCGCCATGGCGACCGTGCGCTTGGCGAGCGAGGGCGAAATCCCCTTGGCGATGTCGAGTCCGGTGGTGCCTTTGGGATACTCCCGACGCGCGCCGTCGGGAAAGGTCAGCGCGACCATCATTTGCTCCTGTTGCTCACTCGCTGCCTACGAATGCAGGTAAGCGTGGCCGGGCGGTCTTGGATGGCGTCGGACCTCCCGTCGTCGCCGCGTGCCCGGACATGCGGCAAAGCGACGCCAGGACTTATACGATGTGCACGCACCGCGCAACGCCGTGCGCCGCCTCGAACGGTTGAACAAGCGTGACGAGCATGCTCGCAAACGCTCAGCCGCGCGGCGACGCAGGGTCGAGGGCGCAATTGGTGCCGCGCCAGCGCCCGTAGCGCCAGGGCAGGTACCAGCGCGCATGATCGGGCAATGATGCCGGCACGAAATCGAGGCCGGAGGTTCCCAAGGGATGACAGCGGCAGAGCCGCGCCAGCGTCATCCAGCCGCCTGCCCACAGACCGAAGCGGCCGACCGCCTCGTCGGCGTAGGTCGAGCAGGTCGGCAGATGGCGGCAATTGAACCCGATCAGTGCCGCAACGCTATGGCGGTAAAGCTGGATCAGCCCGCGCGCGGCAAGCGCGGGGCCGCCGGCAAGGTGGCCCAGAAACGCACGCATGCGCCCCCGCAGGCTCATCGAAGGTTCCACCGCGCAACAGCCTCCGCGACCTTATCTTTGTACCCCAGTAAGATAATTGCGGCAGCCGGGCGGTCATGGCGGCTGCGTCAGATTGGCGGTCTGGGCCACGTTTGGGACTAGACCCGAATCTCCGCCGCCTCTAAAAAAGAGGCTGGCAACCTGTGGGACACTGGGCCCTTCGACCGACGCCGATCAAGAAGCGACGCGCGAAGCCCCGATGATGAGGGTCAGCATGCTCCGACTGTTTTGGAGCGCATTCGCGCTTGCTTGCGGCATCGTCCAAGCATCCTCCGCGCCACCGATACCCCAGGACGACAGTGGGAGCGCGCCGATGCGCTTCGAATGGAGGCGCGAGGGACCGGCTCACGCCTGCGGAGCGAACTGCCGCGTCTGGATTTCCGCCATCGGTTACATCACCGCCGACACGCCGCGCGAGTTCGAGACTTTCGCCAAGGATCCCAACGCCCGCGGCGCGGTTCTGGTTCTCGATTCCGACGGCGGCTCGGTCTTGGGCACGCTTGCGCTCGGCCGTGCCATTCGAAGCCTCGGCATGATCACGACCATCGGCAAGACGACGGCGTTGCCGCCGGGCCGTGACGGCGATCGCCGCGCGACGCTGTCGCCCGATGGCAATTGCGAATCCATGTGCGCCTTCCTGCTGCTGGCCGGCGAGCGCCGCTACGTGCCGCCGGAGGCACACGTCCTCGTCCATCAGATCTGGCTCGGCAAGAAGCGCAAGCAGGCGCTGGAATCGAATTATTCGGCCGAGGAGCTCAACATCGTCCAGCGCGACATCGGGCGCCTGGTGCAATACACCATGGAAATGGGCGGCAGCGGCGAGCTGCTGGAAACGGCCCTGCGGATTCCGCCGTGGGAGCCCTTATATCGGCTGTCCGCCGACGAACTCCGGCGCATGAAACTCACCACTGCGGACGCGCTGTTCGAGCGCGACCTTGCGGGGCCGCAGCCGGCCAAGACGACAACGTCGCTGGCGACCGTCGGCCAGCCCGCCGCCCCGCGCGACTAGAGAGCACTTCCAGCATGTGTTGCGTACGCGAGTCGGATCAACCGACTTGCGTGCCAAGGTCACGCGTGGGACGCGTGCGCCCGGAATGCTGAACGACGCTTACCGCGTCCGCTTACACCGGTGGCGACTGAACAGCTTGGCATAGTCGATCCGCGGCTTGTCCCACTCCGCGACGGCCGCGGCGTAACCCGAGTTCGGGCAGCGGGCGATGTGCGCCTTCACGCGCCCGGAAAACGCCATGAGGGTCTCGAGCGTGATGCAATACGGCGGTTGGTCGGTCGGCGAGGCCACCTCGAGCCGTGGCAGTTCGGATTGATCCCGGACGAGCACCGCAGCCTCGGTCGCGCAGTCGATTGCCGGCGCGGCGGCGGCGCTGCAAAGGGAGACCACAAGCCCGGTCAGGCAGGCACCCGTGCGCACGATCATCACATCGCAGCCCTGATTGACCGGCGGGGTACGCTCGCCGAGGACGCTTATTCGGCCGCCATCGCGGCCCTGCGCTTGGCTTCGATCTGATCGATCGCGGCGGTCACGGCATCGAATGTCAGCATGGTCGAAGCGTGGCGCGCCTTGTAGTCGCGCACGGGCTCGAGCACGGCGATGTCGGCCCATTTGCCGCTCGGCGGGGCGCCGTTTTCTTTGAGCATGCGCCGCACCGTCTCGCGCACGCTGCGCAACTCGTCGGCCTTCGCCCCGACCACGTTGCGGGCCATGATCGAAGAGGAGGCCTGGCCCAGCGCGCAAGCCTTCACGTGATGGGAGAAGTCGGTGACCGTGTCGCCGTCCATCTTGAGGTCGACGGTAACGGTCGAGCCGCAGAGCTTGGAATGGGCGGTCGCGGTGGCGTCGGGATTGTCGAGGCGGCCGAGCCGGGGAATATTCCCGGCCAGCTCGAGAATTCGGCTGTTGTAGACCTCGTTCAACATGAGCTTCGATAACGGTTGACGACGCGGCAACGCGATTGCGCGCGTCCCGTGAAGGAATATATAGGGAGCGGCCCGCCGGCGCGAGCAAGAAGGCTTGCGAGCCGGCGGCAGGCTCTGCACGGGAGCGAAGCCTCCTACCAAAGCCATGTAAAATGGGAATGCGGCGTCCGGTCGTCGCGCATGGGTCGAATCCTCCCAAAGCGCGTATGACTGATGCGGCCGCCCCGGTGACACCCCCGGCCTCAAAGCCGGTCGAACGGAGAGACCGCGATGGATGCTGTCGTCAAGCCTTGGCCCAAATCGTCCGCGGCCGAAGAGCCGACCCTGTCCGACCACGTGCGCGCGGCCCCCGAGGGGGTCACGCCCAAGCCCTCGCGCGAGCAAGCGCTGGCGGCGGTGCGCACGCTCATCGCCTATGCCGGCGATAATCCCGATCGCGAGGGGCTGCGCGATACGCCCAAGCGCGTGATCGACGCCTACGACGAACTTTACAGCGGCTATCGCGAATGCCCCGTCGACGTGCTCGAACGCACGTTCAGCGAAATCGGCAGGTACGACGACTTGGTGTTGGTGCGCGACATCGCCTTCAATTCGCATTGCGAGCACCACATGATGCCGTTCACGGGCAAGGCGCACATCGCCTATAAGCCCGTGGACCGGGTGGTGGGACTTTCGAAACTTGCCCGCCTCGTTGACGTCTACGCGCGCCGGCTGCAGACGCAAGAGCATATGACCTCGCAGATCGCCACCGCCATCGAGGAGATCTTGAGCCCGCGCGGCGTCGCGGTGATGATCGAGGCCGAGCACATGTGCATGTCGCTGCGCGGGGTGGAGAAGCCGGGATCGTCGACCATTACCACGCAGTTTACCGGCAGCTTTCGGGGCAATCCCGACGATCAGGTCCGCTTCATCACCATGGTGCGCGGGACCGATCGCTGAGCCGCGGCGGCTGCACCGGGCCTAGCGCCGCAGCCGAAGGTCGCCCCCGCGCTGGCGGGGCATCGTTCCTGCGCAAGAGCCCGATATAATGCGCCGCCCCCATGCCGGGCGATCGCTGGGTCGCACGCCCGCGCGGTCGACGGCAATTTTGGATTTTTGCGCGAGGCTTTCCTTGTCCGACGACCTTCCACCCTTCGCCCCACGCGGTTCCACCGACGAGGTCGAGGAGGGCCGCGCCTTCGCGCCGAAATTCGACGCCGACGGACTTATCGTCTGCGTTGCGACCGACGTGCGATCGGGCGAGGTGTTGATGGTCGCGCACATGAACGCGCAGGCGTTGCGACAGACGATCGCGACCGGGGAAGCCTGGTATTTCAGCCGCAGCCGTCGAGCCCTTTGGCGCAAAGGCGAAACCTCCGGCCATGCGCAGCGCGTGGTCGAGATGCGCATCGACTGCGACCAGGACGCGGTGTGGATCAAGGTCGAGCAGGAGGGCGCCGGCGCCTGCCACACCGGGCGGCGCTCGTGCTTCTACCGTGCGGTGCCGCTGGGCAAGGCCGGCGCGGTAATGCTCGAATTTCGCGACGGCGAGAGGACGTTCGATCCGAACGCGGTGTACGGGAAAAAGAAATAGCAAGCGCAGGGAGGCAAAGACGCGCGATTCGCTCTTTGCGTGAGAACGCTTGCCGGCCGCTGGGCGCACTACATCGTTACGAGGTGATCCCCGCCGCCGTCGCCCGCGCGAGCAGCTGCCGGGCACGTTCGAGATGCGGGCGGTCGTACATCACCCCGCCGATGCCGACCGTGCCCTTGCCGGGATTGGCGTCGAACGCGGCGACCACCGCGCGCGCCTCGGCGATCGCCGCCGCTGACGGCGTGAACACCTCGTTGATGACGGGCACCTGCGCCGGATGGATCGCCATCTTGCCGGTAAAGCCGTCACGGCGCGCTTCCTCGGTTTCGCGGCGCAGCGCCGCGGCATTGCGGAAGTCGACCGTGACGGTATCGATGGCCTGCACCCGCGCCGCCGCGGCGCCGGCAAGGCAGAGCGCGCGCGCGAGCCGGTAAGGGTCGAGGAAGCGGCCGTCGCTGTCGCGGTTCGCCTCCGCGCCGAGCTCGGCTGACAGGTCTTCGGCTCCCCACGTCAGCCCCTCGAGCCGCGCGCTCGCGCCGCCATACGTGCCGGCGAGAAACAACGCGGTCGCGGTCTCCGTCGCGATCGCCACGATCTTGATCGAACCGTCGGGCAGGCCCGCGATCGCCTCACGCGCCAGAAGTTTCGCGTCGGCACGAACGACATCGGCGCCGCCTTCCGCCTTCGGCAGCATGATGGCGTCGGGACGCGCGGGCACGACGGCGTCGAGATCGGCGTCGGCGAGACCGGTCGTAAATCCGTTGATGCGAACCAGGAGGCGAGGGCGCTGCGCGGCTTTGACGGCATCCGTGATGAAGGCCGCCGCGCGCATGCGCGCATCGGCCTTGCCTTGCGCGGGGATCGAATCTTCGAGATCGACGATCACCGCGTCGGCGCCGCTCGCCATCGCCTTGTCGAGCTTTTTCCCGTCATCGGCCGGGACAAAAAGCAGCGAACGCATCACCGCGGCCGCATGCGCATGAAAACCTGGCGACGGCATTCGGCCACGAGCTTGTTGTCCTGATTATAGGCGCGGTGGTGAAATTCGACGATGCCGGCGCCCGGCCGCGACGTCGACTCGCGCTTGCTGATGACCTCGGTCGTGACGTGCACGGTGTCGCCCTCGAACAGCGGGTGGGGGAATTTCACCTCGGTCATGCCGAGATTGGCGATGGTGGTGCCGACGGTGAGGTCGTTGACCATGATGCCGATCATCAGTCCCAGCGTGAACAGCGAATTCATCAGTGGCTGGCCCCACTCGGTCTCCTGCTCGCAGAAATGGCGATCGATGTGCAGCGGCTGCGGGTTCAACGTCATGTTGGAGAACAGCATGTTGTCCATCTGCGTGACCGTGCGCGTGAGCGGGTGCTCGTAGAGATGGCCGACCACGAAATCGTCGAAATAGATGCCGCCGCGCTTGTGGCGGCGCAGCTCGGTGTCTTGAGCCATCGCCTTCCTCCATGAGGTGTGCGGCGCGGAGCGACCGCCTGATGGCGCGTTTACGTAAAGAGAACGAAGCCTAGGCCGATCGCGCCGGCAGGTCCAGCCGATTGCCGCCTTCACAGCGAGACCGAGCAGATTGCGAGCGATCTTGCACGGTTGCGTTCGACCGCCGTCGTCAACGTGCGGCCGGCTCCATGCCGCTCTTGCGGATGAGCGGCGCGGCCTCGGGCGCAGCCATGAACCTCGCCATGGCCCGCGCCGCTTCCGGTGCTTTCGAAACCGCCAAAATCCCGGCGGCGAACACGACGTAACCCTGCAGCTCCGACGGCAGCGGACCGACGTAATCGATACCGGCGACGGGCAGGATGACGTTGATCTGCTGCATCCCGATCTCGACGTCGCCTTTCGCCACCAGCTCGGCCACGGGAACGCCGTCGACGAGCTTGACCTTGTCCTTGACCTGGTCGGCGATGCCCAGCCGCTCCATCAGGTTTGCGACATAGACGCCGCTCGCGCCGGCGCGCGAATAGGCGATCGATCTGGCGGCCAGCATCGAGCGCTTGAAAGCGTCGGCGCTGCCGATGTCGGGCTTGGGCGCTCCGGCTTTTACGGCCACGCCAATCCCCGCGCGGGCGAAGTCCACGCGCTCGCCCACGACCTTGCCCTGCTTGATGAGGCCATCGATCACGTCGGGCGTCTGGGTGACGAGATCCGCCGGCGCGTTGGAATTGATCTTCTGCATCATCGCATTGCCCAACTCGAAGCTGACGATGACTTTGTGGCCGCTCGCGCGCTCGAAGGCGGGCGCGAGATCGCGCACCGCGGACACCACGCCCAAATTGGTCAAAACGACGATCTCGGCGGCTCGGGCCGGTGCGTGCGTCATCACACCCAGCACTCCCAGCAACCCTGCGGTGGCCGCATTCAAGCATCTCGTCATCGTTTCCTCCACCGGCCGCCTGAAACGCGCCGCCATCGCAAGGCGAGACGTTTGAAGCAGCGCACCGTGATGCGCTGCTCCTGCGACGTGACCGGCCGTGCCGCTGCCGCCCTCAGCCGTTGGGTTGCGTGAAGATACGGTCGCCTTGCAGGTCGATGATCTGCTTGGCCTTCGAGATGGCGAAGGCAACCGCGTCGTCCTTGCCCTGATGGGTATCGGCCCGAATGAAGCGGTGCGCCTTCACGCCCTCGGGGGTGTCCTTTTCGATGATCCCGGCGGTTTGGTAGAGGCCGTTCGTTCGGTATGGCGTCGGCCGGATGCGGTA
>Ga0306920_100001354_pt1 | contig 30297 bp, 32 predicted proteins | sample flu12Cox44000170_FD_204666 | JGI IMG/M metagenome (GOLD analysis project Ga0306920, IMG submission 204666) | Lab enrichment of tropical soil microbial communities from Luquillo Experimental Forest, Puerto Rico - flux4day.12C.oxic.44.000.170 (v2)... | ecosystem: Environmental > Terrestrial >... | reverse complement strand
TTCAGGGGGGCGCCCGCGGGGGGGGCCCGTGTGGGCTGGGGGGGTGGGGGGGGGGGGGGGGGGGGGGCCCGTGGGGGGGGGGGGGCAGCCCGGCGGGCTCTGCCCCCTTACCCCTCGACCAATTTCACGCGTGTCTTCATCCCACCCTCAATCCCGCCTCAGCAAGGGCAGGGCGAGGGCGTATTCCCCGTGGTCGCGGTTCGTCATGGCTGACGTCGGCCTACATTCCGGCGAGTTGCGCGCTGCCCAAGCCGTGGGCGGCAGCATCGGCGACTACCTGGTGCTGATGAAACCGCGTGTGATGTCGCTCGTGGTATTCACGGCGCTGGTCGGCATGGCGCTGGCCCCCGTACAGCCCCACCCCGCGCTCGCCGTCATCGCGCTCATTTGCATCGCGGTGGGCGCGGGCGCGGCGGGCGCACTCAACATGTGGTACGACGCCGACATCGACGCGTGCATGCAGCGCACGGCAAGCCGGCCCATTCCACGCGGCTTCGTCACGCCTGAGGAAGCGCTCACCTTCGGCACGGTGCTCGCGATCGGTTCGGTGGCGACCCTGGGGCTCCTCATCAACTGGGTGGCGGCGGCGCTGCTTGCCCTCACCATCGCCTTTTACGTCGTCGTTTACACCATGTGGCTGAAGCGGCGCACACCGCACAACATCGTGATCGGGGGCGCGGCTGGCGCCTTTCCGCCCATGATCGGCTGGGCCGCGGCGACTGGCTCGGTCAGTCGCGACAGCATCCTGCTGTTCCTCATCATCTTCATGTGGACACCGCCGCACTTCTGGGCGCTCGCCCTCTACCGAGCGCGTGATTACGCGCGGGCCGGTGTGCCGATGCTGCCCGTCGTCGCCGGAGGCGAGGAGACGCGCAAGCAGATCGTGATCTACTCGGCCCTGCTCGTGCCCGTGGGCCTTGCTCCAGCCATCATGGGCCTCGCTGGCGGCCTCTACGCCGTGGTCGCCATGGTGCTGGGCTGCGTGTTCCTGGCGCTGGCCCTGGCGACCTACCGGACGCGGGAGGGGCGTGCCGCCGACCGCGCGGCGCGCCGACTCTTCACCTTCTCCATCGTCTACCTCTTCGCGCTCTTTGCCACGCTTCTCCTCGAAGGCGGTAGTGAGCGACTTCTTGACTGATCGGGAGGTCCCGGGTCAGTGGCGGACGACGAGCGGCAGGAGTGGGAACGGCGGCGCAGGATGCGGTCCATTGCCATCGCGCTCGCCCTGGCGGCGCTGGTGGTGTTGTTCTACGTCGCCACGCTCGTGCGGCTTGGCGGCAACGTCCTCAACCGGCCGCTCTAGCGCGCGCCAGCACAGAAACAGCGTTTTGCAAGACATGACACCCAGACCGCACAGCAACCTGCAACACAACCGGCACCGCGCCGTGGCGGCGTGGTGTGCCGTGCTGGTCGCAACCATGGTGGGGCTGGCCTACGCCGCCGTGCCGCTCTATCGCCTGTTCTGCCAAGTGACGGGCTTCGACGGCACGCCGCGCGTTGCCACCGTCCCGTCCGCCAAAGTGCTCGACCGCACCGTGACCATCCGCTTCGATGCCAACGTTGCGCCCGACTTGCCCTGGCGGTTCGAACCCGAGCAGACGACCACCAAAGTCAAGCTTGGAGAGAACGCGCTTGCGTTCTATCGCGCCACCAACACGTCGGACCACCCGGTGTGGGGCATGGCCACGTTCAACGTGTTCCCCGAGCAAGCCGCTCCCTACTTCAACAAGCTGCAGTGCTTCTGCTTCACCGAGCAGCTTTTGCAGCCCGGCGAGAACGCGCAGATGCCGGTGAGCTTCTTCGTTGACCCGCAGATCGTCGCCGACAAAGACGCCTTCTGGATTGAGCACATTACGCTGTCGTATACGTTCTATCCCACGGCGCCGCCCAAATCGGCCGGCAAGACCATTGATCCTGCGACACCGCAAGCGGTGCAACGCAAGAGGCAAGCCGGGTAGATTGCGCCCAGCACAAAAGCTTCGCAAAAGAGCAAGCCCGTGCTGGGGGCTCAGGGAGCAGACAGAAGATGGCCGATACGCACGCCAAGCATCACGACTACCACCTGGTGAACCCCAGTCCGTGGCCAGCCGTCGGTGCGACCGCGGCCTTTGCCACGGCGGTCGGGCTCATCGTCTGGATGCGATCCCTGCACGGGGAGGGGCTGTTCGGTCTCAAGGGTCCCTCGCTGCTCCTCGTCGGCGTGGCCGGCCTCCTCTTTACGATGTTCATGTGGTGGCGCGACGTCATAAGGGAGGCGCATGGCGGCGACCACACCCCCGTCGTACAGCTGCACCTGCGCTACGGCATGATTTTGTTCATCGCCTCTGAGGTGATGTTCTTTGTCGCCTGGTTCTGGGGCTACTTCGACGCGGCGCTTTTCCCCGCCGCGGTCCAGCCCATCGATATCACTGCGCCCGACGGCACGGTGGAGGCGAGCAAAGAAATCATCGGCATGGTCAAGCGCGACGAACTGTTCGGCGGGCACTGGCCGCCGCAGCCAGCCGAAGTGTCCGAAACCAACGGCTATTTCCACGGCACCTTCGATCCCTGGAGCCTGCCCCTCGTCAACACGCTGATCCTGCTCACCTCGGGCACCACCGTGACATGGGCTCACCACGCCCTGCTTGAGAACAACCGCAAGGGCCTCGTGTGGGGTCTGGTGCTGACGGTGATCCTCGGCATCCTCTTCACCACCTGCCAGGCCTACGAGTATGTGCATGCCGGTTTTAGCTATGCCGGCCACATGTACGGCTCCACGTTCTTCATGGCGACCGGCTTCCACGGCGCACACGTGATCATCGGGACGCTGTTCCTCACCGTCTGCCTGCTGCGCGCGCTCGCGGGCCACTTCACGCCCAAGCAGCACTTTGGCTTTGAGGCGGCCGCCTGGTATTGGCACTTCGTCGACGTGGTCTGGCTATTCCTCTTCATGTGCATCTATGTGTGGGGAGCTGGCACCCCGGCCCCACATTGATCGGACGCCGCTCGTGGCCACGCGCGGGTCCCGTTGCTGTAGGTCGGGTCCAGCGCGCGCCGAGCCGCAAGTAGTCGCAAGTTCGAAGGGCGTTGGGAGCCAACGCGCGAGCCAACTTGCATCTGCAATGCCACGCCGGAGCCTTGTCGTGGACCAGGATGGGCTTCAGACCTCCGCGATCGCCGCCGGCCTCAAGGCGCGCTGTCCGCGCTGCGGGCAGGGCGCGCTCTTCCGCACGGGCCTCCTGCTGTGCGACAAATGCGAGCGCTGCGGCCTCAACTATGCCTTCGCCGATTCAGGCGACGGCCCGGCCGTGTTCGGCATTCTCATCTTGGGCTTTCTCGTGCTCGGCGGCGCGTTGATCCTCGAGTTCAAGTTCAGCCCGCCGGTCTGGGTTCACGTCGTCCTATGGGGGTTGCTCACGCCGCTTTGTGCCTTCTTCCTCCTGCGCGTGCTCAAGGCCACCCTCATCGCCTTGCAATACAAGCACAAAGCCGAGGAAGGCCGCCTGGCGTCCCAGGATTGAACGCCTCTCTCACACGCTGGCGCCAAGCCGGGCTCGTCTGGCCGGGCGTGCTCGCTCTTGCCGGCGTCGCCGTCCTGATCGGACTGGGCAGCTGGCAGATGAGCCGCAAGGCGTGGAAGGAAGGCTTGATCGCCCAGATCGGCGCGCGCGTGCACGCCGCGCCCATGCCGTTGTCCGAAGCGCTGCGGCAATGGCGCGACAAGGGCGACGTCGAATACCTCCACGTGCGTGTGAGCGGCCGATTTCGGCATGCGCGCGAGCGCCATGTGTTCGCCGTGGACGAGCGGCTGGGACCTGGCTTTTACATCTACACCCCCCTCGAGACGGACAAGCGGCAGCTGGTGCTGGTCAACCGCGGCTTCGTGCCAACGCCCCTCAAGGAGCCCACCACCCGGCCGGCCGGGCAGATCGAGGGCGAGGTGACGCTCACCGGCCTCGCGCGCCGCCCGATGTCGCGCAGCCCCTTCACGCCCGCCAGCGAACCCCAGCGCAACATGTTTTATTGGCCGGACTACCCCGGTATGCTCGCGAGCGCGCGCGAGGCCGGCAGTGTCGAACTCACGCCCCTACCATTCTTCATCGACGCTGACGCGGAGCCCGCCAATCCGGGCGGGTTCCCGCGCGGCGGCGTCACCCGCCTGAACCTGCCCAACCGCCACCTCGAATATGCGCTCACGTGGTACGGGCTAGCGCTCACCCTGATCGGCGTGTTTGCGGCCTTCGCCCGCGCCCGCCTGCGGTCCGAGGGCCCGCTTTAGCCCGCTCGCCGCACCCTCAGCCTCCCCTGCAACCCTCTGACAAGCTGGGCTTGGCACGGGGATCACCGGCGGTTTACTCGCAAATTTCGCAGCCAGTTTCCTCACCGCGCCTTGTTAGGCCCCGCCTCGCGTCCTAGGCTGCGCTCGGAGCCCAGCTCCCGCCCCAATCCGCGAGCCGAGAAAGCCCGTCCCTTGCGATACGTCAGCACCAGAGGCCAAGCGCCGGAGCTCACCTTCGAGGGCGCCCTGCTGGCGGGGCTCGCGCGCGACGGCGGCCTCTATGTGCCGAAGACTTGGCCACACGTGCCCCCCGCCGCGATCGCAGGGTTTGCCGGCAAACCCTATGCAGAGGTGGCGGTGGACCTGTTGGAGCCGTTCGCCGGCGGGGCGCTGGCGCGGCCCGAACTCATGGCAATGGCCCGCAACGCCTACGCCCGCTTCGGCCATCCCGCCGTGACGCCACTCGTGCAGATCGACCGCAACCTCTGGGTGCTGGAGCTGTTCCACGGGCCGACGCTGGCCTTCAAGGACGTGGCCATGCAGCTGCTGGCCCGCCTGCTGGACCGCGTGCTGGCGGCCCGCGGCGAGCGCGCCACCATCGTGGCGGCCACCTCGGGCGACACGGGCGGCGCGGCCATCGAGGCCTTCCGCGGCGCAGCGCGCGTGGATGCCGTGGTGCTCTTCCCGCTGGGCCGCATCTCCGACGTGCAGCGGCGCATGATGACCACGGCCACCGAGCCCAACGTGCATGCCGTCGCCATTGAAGGCACCTTCGATGACTGCCAGGCGCTCGTGAAGGCGATGTTCAACGACCTCGCCTTCCGCGACCGCCTCGGGCTCGCCGCCGTCAACTCCATCAACTGGGGCCGCATCGTCGCCCAGATCAGCTACTTCTTCGTGGCCGCGGCCGCGCTCGGCAGTCCGCATCGGCCCGTGCTGTTCTCGGTGCCGACGGGCAATTTCGGCGACGTCTTCGCCGGCTATGCCGCCAAGCGCATGGGCCTTGTCACCCAACACCTCACCATCGCCACCAACGAGAACGACATCCTCCGCCGCGCGTGGCGCACCGGCAAATATACACTTGCCGAGGTGATCGCCACCACGTCGCCCTCCATGGACATCCAGGTCTCCTCCAATTTCGAGCGCTTCCTGTTCGAAGCCGCCGGCCGCGACGCCACCTTCGTGCGCGGCAAGATGGGCGGGCTCGTCCAGAGCCGCTCGATCGACCTCGGCGAGGCGATGGTGCCCTATCGCGAGAGCTTCATGGCCGAGCGCGTCGATCAGGCCGCGGTGGCCGACTGCATCTGCCGGGTCAAAGCCGAGAGCGGCTACCTGCTCGACCCTCACAGCGCCTGCGCCGTGGTCGCGGCGCGCGAGGTCATGGCGGACCAGTCCCGTCATGTCCCGCACGTGGCCCTCGCCACTGCCCATCCCGCCAAGTTCCCGGATACGATGGAGGCGATCACCGGCGCGCGACCAGCTCTGCCGCCCCGCCTCGCCTCGCTCATGTCCGATCCCGAGCGCGTCGTCGTGCTCGGCAACGACCTTGGTGCGGTCCAACGCTTCCTCGAGGATCGGGCAGCGAAGAGATCGGGAGCCGCGGCATGAGCACGCAAACGACGCGCCTGGTGAATGGCCTGCGCGTGGTCTCCCACCACATGCCGCATCTGGAGACGGTGTCGCTTGGCGTCTGGGTGGCCGCCGGCGCCCGCCACGAGCAGGCGAGCGAGCATGGCATCTCCCATCTCTTGGAGCACATGGCCTTCAAGGGCACGGAGCGGCGCAGCGCCACCGCCATCGCCGAGGAGATTGAGGCGGTCGGTGGCGAGCTCAACGCCGCCACCAGCCTGGAGACAACCGCCTACTTCGCGCGCATCCTCAAGGGCGACATCCCCATCGCACTCGACATCCTGGCCGACATCCTGCAGACGCCGCGCTACGCTCAAGACGAGCTTGAGCGCGAACGGGAGGTGATCTTGCAGGAGATCGCCGCCACGCGCGACAGCCCTGATGAGATCGCCTACGAGCTCCTGCAGGACGCGGCCTTCCCCAGCCAAGCCATCGGCCGGCCGATCCTTGGTACGACCGAAAGCGTTACGCGCTTTGCCGCCGAGGACCTGCGCGCCTTCCTGGCCGCCAATTACGGCGCCAGCCGCATGGTCCTGTCGGCTGCCGGCAGCGTCGACCATGCGGAGTTGGTGCGCCACGCTGAGGCCCAATTCGGCCGCCTCAATGGCGGCGTGGGGGGGCGATTCGAGCCCGCGCGCTATATCGGTGGCACGCGCACCTCGGCCAAGCCGTTCGAGCAGAGCCACCTCGTTATGGCGTTTGCCGGACCGTCGTACCGCGCCCGGGATTTTTATACCGCCCAGGTGTTCTCGGGGTTGTTCGGCGGGGGCATGTCGTCGCGGTTGTTCCAGGAGGTGCGGGAGCGGCGCGGCCTCTGTTATGCGATCTATTCAAGTTGCTGGGCGCTGGCCGATACAGGGTTGTTCGGCATCCACGCGGCAACGGGACCGGAAATGATGGGCAAGCTGATCGAGGTCGTCGGCGAGCAAATGATTGGCGCGGCCGCCGAAAAGCCGGCAGACGCCGAGCTCGCTCGCGCCAAGGCGCAACTTAAGGCCGGTTTGCTGATGGGGCTGGAGAGCTCGTCCGCGCGCGCCGAGCAGATGGCGCGCCAGCTCCTGCTGTTCGATCGGCTGATGGAGCCGCCAGAACTGATCGAGCGCATCGATGCCGTGACGGCGGATGCTGTGCGCGAGCTGGCCGCCAACCTCGTCGGCGGATCCCCCCCGTCGGTTGCCGTCGTCGGTGCGGGGCGCAGGGGCGAATCGTTTGCGCGCATGGCGGCGGAACGTGTGAGGCATGCATAGCGGTGGGGATGTCCGCTGCAGCGGCGGGGTTAGGGGCAGGCAATGGCTTTCCTGAGATCCACATCACCGGGCGACGGCGAGGCCGAGATCCACGGCGAGGCGGTGCTGCTGCGTCACCCGGCGATGGGCGACTATCAGGCGTGGGCGGAGCTGAGGGCGATGAGCCGGCAGCATCTCGTGCCTTGGGAGCCGCAATGGGCGCGCGACGAGCTGACGCGTTCGGCATTCCGCCGGCGCCTGCGCCAATACGAGCGCGAGATGAAGGAGGATCTGGGCTACGCCTTTCTCATCTTTCGCCACGCCGACCTGGCGCTGGTGGGCGGTCTCAGCATCAGCAATATTCGGCGCGGTGTCGCGCAGGCAGCCTCGCTGGGCTACTGGATCGGCGCGCCACACGTCGGCCGCGGCCATATGACGGATGCGGTCAGGGCCTGCCTGCCCTTCGCCTTCGTTACCCTTGGCCTGCACCGGCTGGAGGCCGCATGCTTGCCGCACAACAACGCTTCCGCGCGCGTGCTGCAGAAGGCCGGTTTCAAGCGTGAAGGCATGGCACGCCGCTATCTCAAGATCAACGGCACCTGGCAGGATCACGATCTCTTCGCCCTGCTGCAGGACGATGCGCGGGCGTGAAGCAAGGCACGGGGGTGATGACGACGCGCGGCAGGGCCGGAAACAGCGGGCGCGCACGGGCTTGGAGCCCCGCGCAGACCTGCTTATTGTGCCTGCTCGCGGTCCTCTGCCTCTGCATCGGCGCGCCCGCCGCCCACGCGCTGAAAGCCATCGCCGTCGGCAACGACCTCGACCGCATCGAAATCACCGCTCTGGGCGAAGCCTACGAGGGACGCGGCGACGTCCTGCAGATCGAAACCGCTCCAAGCGGGGATGGTGTCACCGGGCGAATGTCGGTGCGCGCGACAACGCCCGGCACCAACCCGGCGTGGTTCGTGTTCGCGCTCACCAATACCACCGACAAGCCGATCGAGCGCTGGTTGGCGTCGGACCGCTACGGCATGGTGGGCTCGGGCATCGTCTGGCCCGATCTCGACGCGCGGCGCATCGATGCCGTCACGCCCTCCGTCGGGTATGTTCCCGAGCGCATCAAGAATGACCGCTCCGACGTGTTCCGTCTCACGCTGGAGCCGGGACAGACCGTCACCTTCGTTGCCGAGCTCGCCTCCGACCGCTTCGCCCGCCTCTTCTTATGGAAGGCCATCGAGTACGAGCAGAAGAGCCGCGACCGCCAGCTCTTCAACGGCATCATGCTGGGCATCACCGGCCTGCTCGCCATCTTCCTCACCGCGGTATTTGCCGCCAATCACAAAGCCATCTTCCCGACCGCCGCCATCTTCACCTGGTGCGTGTTGGCCTACCTGTGCGTCGATTTCGGATTCTGGCACAAGCTCTTCAACATCCGCCCCGAGGAAAACGCCCAGTACCGCGCCGCCACCGAAGCCGGCATGGCGGCGACGCTCCTCATCTTCCTCTACACCTTCCTGCGGCTCGGGGCCTGGCACGGCTTCGCGCGCATGCTGCTGATGCTCTGGGTGGCAACGCAGCTCGCCCTCGTTGCCGTAGCCTTCCTCGACCCGCGGCTGGCCGCCACCTTCGCGCGCCTGTCCAGCCTCATGATTGCGTCGGTCGGCGGGGCGCTGACGCTGTTCCTGGCAATGCGCGGGCAGGATCGCGCACTCTCGCTCGTGCCCACCTGGATGCTGCTGCTGGTTTGGCTGTTTGGCGCCGGCATCACCTACACCGGCAGACTGTCGGGCGACATCGTCGTATTCGGCCTGACGGCCGGCCTCGTGCTCATCGTCGTACTCATCGGCTTCACGGTGACCCAATACGCTTTCCGCTCCATGGAACCCCTCTACGGAGTGCAGCCAGGAGAGCAGCAGCTGAGATCGCTGGCCGTCGACGGCGCCGGCGCCGCGGTGTGGGAATGGAACGAACGCCGCGACGAGATCAAGGTGAGCCCCATCGTCGAGGCCATACTGGGCCTCAAGGCCGGCCTGCTGTCGGCCAAGCTCGAGGACTTCACCAAGCACATGCACCCCACCGACCGCGAGCGCTTCAAGCTGCTGCTCTCCTCGGTCAAGGAGCACCCCGACGGCGACCTGCACGCGGAGTTCCGCATGCGCCACGCCGACAACTCCTACCGCTGGTTTGAGCTCGAAGCCGCCGCGGTTGCTGCCGCCGACCGTCGCAACGCCCGCTGCGTAGGTCTCCTGCGCGACGTGACGGACGCCAAGCGCGCGCAGGAGCGCCTGCTGCACGATGCCGTGCACGATAGCCTGTCGGGTCTGCCCAACCGCGAGCTGTTCCTCGATCGGCTGGCGATCGTGGCCAAGCGCGCCACGCTAGAACCGCTGGTGCGACCCGCGCTCATCTTCATCGACATCGACAAGTTCAAGTCGGCCAACGCCTCGTTCGGGCTGGTGGTCGGCGATAGCCTGCTGCTCACCATCTCGCGGCGCCTCGCACGCAATCTCGGGCCCCAGGATACGCTGGCACGCGTTGGCGGTGATCAGTTCGCGCTCCTGCTGCTCAGCCAGTCCAACCCGTCGGAGCTCGCGATGTTGGCCGAGCAGGTGCGCCGCTCGCTGCGCGCGCCCATCAGCATCGCCGGCCAGGAAATCGTGCTCACCGCCTCGATCGGCATCGCCCTATACGACGGGCCCGACGAGGACCCCGCCGAGCTGCTGCGCGAGGCCGAGATCGCCATGTACCGCGCCAAGCGGGCGGGACCTGATCGCATAGAGATCTTCAATACGGCGATGCGCACCGAGAAGAACAGCCGCCCTGCGCTCGAGAGCGAGCTGCGGCGCGCCTTCGAGAAGAAGCAGCTCAAGCTCGTCTATCAGCCCATCTACTATCTGCCTACGGAATCGCTCGCCGGCTTTGAGGTGCTGCTGCGCTGGGAGCATCCCACGCTGGGGTCCCTGAGCCCCGCCGAGTTCGTGCCCGTGGCCGAGGAGTCGGACCTCATCATTGAGCTCGGCTCCTACGTGCTGGCCCGCGCCGTGCGCGAGGCGGCACGCTGGCAGAAGGAGTTGCCCCGCCCGGATGCACCGGTATTCGTCGGCGTCAACGTCGTGAGCCGGCAGTTGTTCAGACCCGATCTCGTCAAAGAGGTGCGCCACATTCTCGGCCGCGCCGTGGTCCCGCGCGGTTCGCTGCGGTTGGAGATCGCCGAGTCGCTGGTGATGGAGAACCCGGAGAAGGCCACCGCGGTGCTGCGCGAGCTCGCAGAAGCCGGCGCCGGCCTGGCGCTCGACGATTTCGGCACCGGCTACTCCTCGCTCTCCTACCTTAACCAGTTCACCTTCGACGCCATCAAGATCGATCGCTCGTTCCTGCAGGCGAGCGGTGAGAGCGGCGCCGGGTCGGTGATCCTGCGCTCGATCGTGGCGCTTGCCCACGAGCTCGGCAAGAACGTCGTCGTCGAGGGCGTCGAGACCGAGGACGAGGTCGGCCTGCTGCGCACCATCGGCTGTCAGTTCGGGCAGGGCCTCTACTACGGCGAGCCCATGGCAGAGCGCGATGCGCTGCAGCTCGTCAAAGTCGCCCGCCGCACGGAGCGGCGCATGCGGCGGCGCAGCCTGCTCCGCCGGCGCGAGATGATGGCGAGCGAGCCCCCCGCCCAAGCCCCCCCAACTCATCCCGCGGCCGATCGCACCGCCGCCAAGCCGCAACCGCCACCGCCAGCACAGGCTGCCGCCGCAGCGGCGCGCAAGGCCGCAGTGGTGGAGGTGCCGCCAAGCCGAGGGCGTCGGCCAGGGCCTGCGGACAGCGCCACGTCAGCGGGCGGCCCGCCGCCGCTGCCCGCAACTGCCAAACCCGCCGCGGGGCAACGGACGATACCCCCGCCCCGGCGGCCGGAGGCGCGGCCGCCTCAGCCTGCTGGCGCGGTTGCCGCACCCACAACCCCGTCGCAACCGCAGGCCAATGGCGCGCGCGACCCGGCGGCCGCATCTCCCCCTGCGGCGGCCCCCGTGCAGCCGCGAACCGGACCGCCGCCGCTGCCGCCACGGAGCGCACCTGCAGATCATCGCCAAGGCCCGCCGCCGCTGCCCACCGCCCCAGTGCGCAACGCGTCCCTGCCGGCCCCACCGCCGCCGGGACCCGCCAACGGCAGGGCATCGGCCGACTTCTCCAAGCTGCCGCCGGCGATCGCCGAGAGCCTGGCCAGGCTGGCGGGATGGCCAAATAGCACCGGTTCGGCCAAGGCGCCCGGCGCGAGCACCGGCCCCGCAGGGGGGTCCGCGCCCGCCGATGGGGATGGCAAACCGTCGGCCAACTGAAGGGCGATCCGCAACCCTCAGGCGTGTCCGGCTTCGCTCACCAGATGCGAGGGATCGATGCCGATTTTCGACATGGCCCGCTCGTATTTCTGTTCCAGATTGCGGTCGAACAGCAGGTCAAGATCGGCCGGGCAGTGCAGCCAGCCGTTGGCCGCGATCTCGCTCTCGAGCTGCCCCGCCCGCCAACCGGCATAGCCGAGCGCCAGTATGGCCTTGTCAGGGCCTTTGCCCGCGGCAATGGCCTTGAGGATGTCGATGGTGGCCGTCAACGACACGCCCTCATCGATCGCCAGCGTCGAATCGGCCGCGTAATAGTCGGAGCTGTGCAACACGAACCCGCGCCCGGTCTCAACCGGACCGCCTACATGCACGTCCATATCGGCCCGCCCAACCAGAATTTCGTCACCGTTGCTAGGGGCAATCTTGAGTTGCTTAAGCAGCTCACGAAAGCCGATGTGGGGGGCGCGCTGATTGACGATCAGCCCCATGGCGCCCTCGGCCGAATGGGCACACATGTAAATCACCGAGCGCGCGAACCGCCTGTCGGTCATGACCGGCATGGCGACCAACAGCTGTCCCTCGAGGTAGCCCTCGCCTCGCGCTTTCCATCTCCTCGGCGTTTGCATTCTGGAAGACTACCGCCGGATTGAGGCGGCTGGAAGGGGCTCGGGCAACTTCGATCACGCAAGGATCGAGCACTGTTGTATTGAGTTTGGCGCATGGGGAGCCTACGTCTGGGCACAACCTCGAGGAGACCATGAGCCGACCCCTGTCAGCCCTGAAGAGCTTGGTCGCCCTCGGCGCGGTTGTGCTTGCCGGCGGGGCGGCGGCGCAGAGCCAAGCTCCCGCTTCAGCCTCGGCGTGGGTCGAACTTTCGCACGCACGGGCGCGCCTGCTCGGTGGCCCGCCGGCGACAGGGGGGACCAGGACCTATCTGGGGGGTGTGGAGATCACGCTCGACGACGGTTGGAAGACCTACTGGCGCATGCCGGGCGATGCCGGCGTGCCACCCAACTTCGACTGGTCCGGGTCTGCCAATGTGGCGCGGCTGACGGTGCTCTACCCCGCACCCGCACGGATGGTCGAACCGGCCGCCGAGACGGTCGGCTACAAGCACGCGGTGCTGTTTCCGATCGAGGTGGTGCCGAAGGATGCGAGCCAGCCCGTCAGATTGGCGCTGGCCCTAGAGTTCGGTGTGTGCCGCGAGATCTGCATTCCGGCCGAAGTCAGCTTCTCGCTGGCGCTCACCCCCGCGGGCATGGCGGGCAAGCCGTCGCCGGCGATGCTGGCGGCGCTTGAGAAGGTGCCGCGCATGACAACGAGCCGCTACGCCGACGATCCGCGCGTCACGCGCGCCACCGCGTTCCTGGAGGGCGGCGAGCCGCATCTCGTCGTAGTCGCGCGCTTTCCTAAGGGCGAGCAGGGAGCCGACTTGTTCATCGAAGCCCCCGAAGGGCTTTACGTGCCGATGGCGAAGCGGGTGCTCAACCCGAGCGGCGATGGCGAGGCTCGTCTTGAAGCCGATGCCGGCAGCGACCTCGTGCGCTTTGAGGTCGACCTCGCCCGCACGGGCAACGCACGCGAGCTCAAGGGTCGGACGCTGCGCCTGACCCTCGTCAGCGATGCTGGCTCCACGGAGACGGCCTGGACCGTGCCCTGATCCTGGCCCACCGCACTTGGCGAGCAATGGCTGGGCCCGCTCAGCAGCGATTTTGCCGCGTCTGACGGCGCCGAGCTTGGTCGTGAGCTCGCCGAAGGGGCGCGGCCGCCAGCCGGTTCGACTTGGCTTGGGCTCCACAACCGCATAAGTTCAGCCGCGCAATTTCCAGCCTCAATCCCAAGTCCATCGCGTGAAAGGATCACCACGATGACGATCAAGGTCGGCGACAAGCTCCCCGATTCGACGTTCATGACCATGGGACCTGACGGCACCCCCAAGCCGATGAAAACGGGCGAAGTGTTCGCCGGCAAGAAGGTCGCGCTGTTCGCTGTCCCCGGCGCCTATACACCCACCTGCCACAAGCAGCACATGGCGGGGTTCGTGCAGAACTACGATGAGCTCAAGAAGAAAGTGGACACGGTCGCCTGTACGGCCGTCAATGACGTGTTCGTGCTCAGCGCCTGGGCCAAGGATTCCAAGGCCGACGGCAAGATCCAGATGCTGGCGGACGGCAGCGCCGAGTTCGCCAAGAAGCTCGGCCTCGATATCGACCTCACCGCCCGGGGCCTTGGGGTGCGCTCAAAGCGCTACTCGATGGTCGTGGAAGATGGCGTGGTTAAAGCCCTCAACCTCGAGGATGCACCCCCCAACCACGATAAGTCTAGCGCTGCCGCCATGTGCAAGCTGCTGTGAGTTGGCGCGGGCCGCTCGCGCCTCGGCGCGCCCACCTGCCCGCCGAGGTCGCCGAGACGGGCCAAACCGGCACTCCCCCTGGTGCGACGGCTCACCATGGGGCTCGCGGCGCAGGCGCACGCGTGCAGCGACATACTTTGGTCCGGCTGCGCTGCATCATGCGCCCCTCAGAGGAGGCACCCCTCGCGCGACGGTTAACGCCACCCCATATATGGGAGCCGCGGACTCCGGCGGGCCATCGCCAAGTTTGGAGGACTGCCACATGCAGCTGTGGCGCAGAGATCGCGACCGCGACACCTCGTTCGTGTCCAACCGAGCCAGCAGCCAGGACGAGGAGCTGCTTGACGCCTATTCAAGCGCTGTCGTCAGCGTCGTCGAGGCGGTGTCCCCGTCGGTGGTGCACGTGCAGGTGCGCGGCGCCCGGCGCGGGATGATGGCCCAGGGCTCGGGCTCCGGCACCATCCTGTCGCCTGACGGCATTGTGCTCACCAATAACCACGTCGTGGAAGGCGCTGCGAGCATCGAGCTGGCGCTCACCGACAGCCGCCGATTTGCCGCGCGCGTGCTCGGCCGCGACCCCGACACCGACATCGCCGTGCTGCGCGCCGACACATCCGACCGTCTGCCGGCCGCGCGACTAGGCAACTCCAAGAAGCTCAAGGCCGGGCAGATCGCCATCGCCATCGGCAATCCACTGGGCTTTGAGTCCACCGTGACCGCCGGCATTATCAGCGCCGTCGGTCGCTCACTGCGCGCCCAGAACGGCCGGCTGATTGGCGACGTCATTCAGACCGACGCGGCCCTCAACCCGGGCAATTCGGGCGGGCCGCTGGTCAACTCCCGCGCCGAGGTGATCGGCGTCAACACCGCGGTGATCCTGGGTGCGCAGGGCATCTGCTTCTCGGTCGCTGCCAACACGGCCCAGCACGTACTGACCCAGGTGCTGCAGCACGGACGCGTGCGCCGCGCCCGCCTCGGCATCGCCGGCGATCAGGTAGCGCTGCCGCAGCGCCTCAAGGCCCGGACGGGTCTCACCCAGGACTCGGGCGTCCGCGTCGTCGAGGTGCAGCCCGCTAGTCCGGCGCAGTCGGGCGGCCTCGAGCCCGGCGACGTGATCGTGGGGCTCGACAAGGATGTGGTGACGGGCATCGACGACATCGCCCGCATCCTCGACGGCTCCCGCATCGACAAGCGCGTCGCCGTCCGCATCCTCCGCGAGGGCCGGCTGGCGACGGTCGAGATCGTGCCGACGGAGCGCGTGGGGTGAGCGCGCCTCGTGGCGACCCACGCGCTCAACCCCTCCCTGCCCGCGCCTCGTTGCGGTCGGGCCGCGAATGGGGGCGGTGATCAATCGCCGCTAAGGGCGCGGCGCGCTTTTGGCATCGCCCGCTATTTTCGCGGCAGTTGCAGCTTTTCATCGAACACGGGCGCGCGCTGCGGATCACCGCCTTGCGTTTGGCGCAGTGATCTTGAGGGCGCGCAGGGGATCGGGCAATTGTGGCACTCTGGGACCGCGGCCTGGGACCGCGGCATGTTCAGGCCAGCCTGGTGCGGCTCAGCCGCCACATGACGGCGTCGAGGGGCGCAAAATGCCCCTGAAGGCCTACAACATCCCACGGCCCGCCCCGCGGGCCAGCCGACCGCGGCACATCGGCAGGGCAAGCCCTTGAAAATGGCCAGGCGAAAGGCAGGTGCCCCGCTTGCCTCCGAGGCCACCCAATCGATTTACGCCACCTTGGGATGCCACCAGCGCCCGGCAATCACCACGCCCGCGGCCGCGATCTTGCGATTACCCTCCATGTGCTCGCCCACCACGTCCACGTAGTCGAACCGCCCCTCTTTGATGATCAGCACGGTCGCGTCGCCCGCGCTACCGGGCTTCAGGCTGCCGAGTTCAGGGCGCTTGAGCGCCATGGCCGCATTCACCGTCGAGGCGGCGATCACTTCGGAGAGGTCCATGCCGAGGCACAGGAATTTGGACAGGGTGGTCACCTGGTCGAAGGCTGGACCGTCGATGCAGAGCCGATGCACGTCCGAGGAGATCGTATCTGGCAGAAAGCCGTTGGCGAGCATGGCGCGCGCCGTCTTGAACGCGAACGACCCCTTGCCGTGACCGATATCGAACTTGACCCCGCGCTTGCGCGCCTCCAGCACGTTCTTTTTGACCGTGCCCTGATGCGTCGCCGGCGAGTTGGGGAACGGGCGGAATGCATGGGTGAGGACATCGCCCGGCCGCAGCATGTCGATCACCTCCTCGTAGCTGGGCGGCGGATGGTCGATGTGTGCCATCAGCGGCATGCCCACGGCGTCGGCCACTTCCAGCGCGATTTTTAGCGGCACCACGCCGCTGGTGCCCGAGGCATGAAGCCCAACGCGCACCTTGATGCCCACGATCACGTCGCGATTGGCATTGGCCACCTCTACGGCGCCAACCGGGTCCATCAGGCGCAGATCGCCGCTCTCGCCCACCATCACGCGATTGGAGAAGCCAAAGATGCCCGCGTGCGAAACATGCAGGTAGGCCAGGATGCGCACTTGGCTCTTCTCGATCACGTGCTTGCGAAAGCCCGCGAAGTTGCCGGGTCCGGCGCTGCCGGTATCGACCGAGGTCGTCACTCCCGAGGTGCGGCAGAATTCCTCGGCATCGATGCCGAGCGAGGTGCCGCCCCAGTAGACGTGGGTGTGCAGGTCGATGAGGCCCGGCGCCACGATCGATCCTGCAACATCGTGCACCTCGGTGCCGCGGCCGGCCTGCAGTTTGGGGGCTACTTTGGCGACCTTGCCGCCCGAGAAGGCAACGTCGCTCACCGCGTCGAGCCGCTGTGAGGGATCGATTACACGCCCTCCCCGAAGGATGAGATCGTAGGTCATGGGTCTCCTTGTTCTTCGCCGGCCCGGAGCGCCATCCTTCCTAGCAGATTGTTGCGGGGAAGGGAGGTATTCACATTGGCCGCAGATATGTGTTGGTCGGCCATAAGGTGACCCAAATGTAGGCACATGATGTTGCAGGTAGCGCGACTTGTGCTACCTTGTGCACGTGCGGAAGTTGGAGGGCTCGTGGGGTAGGTACCGCACGCCCGAGAGAGACCGGCGTGTACGTGTTGCGGTTTCGGGGGAGAAGTAACGTGCGTTCGATGCGTCCTGCCGCCGCGCTCATGCTCGCGGCGTGGTTGGTGTTTCCCTCTTCGGTGCCTGCCCAACAGGGCGGTAAGAACTACGTCCCGGTCCCCGTCCAGGCAAAGCGTCCAATTCCCATTGTGACGCAAGCGGGCGGCCATGCGGCGCTGACGGAGAAGCTCAATCAGAACACGGTCACCGTCATCTCCGGCAACCCGAACGGTGCCTATCTCTATCTCGCCTTCGATATGTCGGCCGTGCTCGACTCGGGCAGCGACCTGCGCGTGCTCCCGGTCATCGGCAAGGGCGGCTATCAGAACATGATGGACGTGCTCTACCTCAGGGGCGTGGACCTGGGCATCACGCAGTCCAACATCATGAGCTACCTCAAGAAGACCGGGGAGTTCGGCCCCAACATCGACGGGCGTGTGGCTTACATTGCCAAGCTCTACAATGAGGAGATGCACATCCTGGCCGGACCCGGCATCAATAGCGTGCAAGATCTCAACGGCAAACGCGTCAATCTCAGCGACATCGGCAGCGGCACGCAATTTTCCACCCGGCTCATTTTCGAACTACTCGGCATCAAGGTGCAGGAGGTCAACTTCGACCAATCGGAGGGCTATCAGCGCGTGAAGTCGGGGGATATTGCCGCCACCGTCCTCATTGCCGGCAAGCCCACAGGCTCCTTCGGCAAGTTCAAGCTGGAGCCCGGTATGACGCTGCTTCCCATGCCGTACACGGAAGTGCTCGAGCAAGACTATTTCCCTGCCAAGCTCACGAGCGACGATTACCCCAGCCTCATCCCCAAGGGCAACTCGGTGGACACCATCGCAGTGGGAGCCGTGCTCGTCGCCTTCAACTGGCCGCGCAATAGCGATCGCTATCGCCGCGTTGCCGCCTTTGTCGACGCATTCTTTACCAAGTTCTCGGAATTCCAGAAGCCGGCGCGGCACTCCAAATGGAAGGAAGCGAACCTCGCCTCCACTCTGCGCGGGTGGAAACGGTTCCCGGCGGCAGAGGAATGGCTGACCAAGAACTCCGAGCGGCAGGCCGTGGCGGGTGCCATCCAAATCGACCCGGTGATCGCGCGCGCGCAGGCGGCCAAGGCAGCGCCCAACGACCCAGCCGAACAGGAGCGCCTTTTTCAGCAGTTCATAGAATGGGCTAAGACGCAGAAACGTTAGAAGACCGAAGGAGTGCAAGCGACAGGCCGTCATGGCCGTGCCGGCAAAGAGCAAGCAAGGCCTGCGAGGGGGATAAAGCCCGCGTGAACGGGGTGGCTACGGCAAGAAGAGACGCGCATCGCCGCCGCCGGCGAGCGCCAGGATGGGCCGTCCTCTCGCTTGTCCTGGTCGCGGTGCACGCATGGGCATGGGGGTCCTCGCAGGCACGCGCGCAAGCCAGTGCACAGCCGGTGGTCACCGTCCCCCCCGCGATCTCGGCCGAAGCTGCCAGTCAGGCGGCCTTTCCCATTCGGGTGACACCCGTGGACGCCGTGCCCCGCAACAGCTTCGTGCGCGTGCGCGGCTTGCCCCCGACGGCGGCCCTCACCGAAGGCTACTCGATCGCGCCTGGTTCCTGGGCCGTCTCGCTGGCGGCCCTGCCGGAACTCAAGATCATGCTGCCGGCCGGCACCACGGGCCGATCGGAGATCGTCGTCACGCTGGTGTCCATCGACGGCGCGGTGTTGGCCGAGACCAAGTCGACGCTGGCCATCTCCGCCGCCAGCCAAAGGACCGGAAACCTCGTGACACGCGATGCGGGCCCACCCGCCGCTGCTTCGATTCTGCGGGCGGGGGTCGGGGAGGGAACCGAGCGAAGCGGACAACCCCCGCAGCCCGTTACCCAACCTTCGGTGCCGCAGGAACGCGAGCGCGCGCTGCGCCTCGTCAAGAAGGGCGACGAACAGCTGGCCGAGGGCAATATCGCCGCGGCCCGCCTGTTCTACGAGCGCGCCGCCGACGCCGGGCTGGCCGAGGGCGCCTTGGCGCTCGCCGACACGTTCGACGCCCAGGAGCTCGCGCGACTGGGCGTGCGCGGCATCCAGCCCGACCCCAAGCAGGCGCGGCGCTGGTACGAGCGCGCCCAGCAGCTTGGAGCCAGCGAAGCGCAGGAGCGGCTGCGCCGGATCGGCACCAATTAATCCCGACCGCAACGAAAGGCGCCGCAGTCTCCAGCAGCCTATTCTCTATCTGTGCCTCGATCCCTCCCAAACCCTACCAAGCAGTCGTCTGGCGTCGCCCCCAGCGTCCGTAGCGCCAGGGCGTCAAGCGATGGCGCTCGCGGGTAATGTCTGGCGCCGGATCGAACCCGTGCGTGCCCCAGGGATGGCAACGGCTGATGCGCGACAGCGCCAGCCAGCTGCCGCGCCAAGCACCGTTGCGATCGATCGCTTGCAGCGCGTACTCCGAGCAGGTCGGCAGATGCCGACATTCCCAACCGACCAGCGGCTTCAGCGTGTATCGATAGGCGTGCACTGGCGCTTTGACGATGGCCTTGGCAACGCTTTTGGCCCACGCCCTGGCTGCAAGCCTGTCGCCGCCGGCGGCCATTGTCACCTCACGCCGTAGCCTGCACCGGGGCCGGCGCGCCCCGCCTGGCCTCGACCTCGCCTAGCGCCGTCTCCACGGCATCGAACACCAGGAGCGTGGAGGCGTGCCGCGCCTTATAGTCCTTGACCGGCTGGAGCACGGCGAGATCCGCCCAGCGTCCGGCGGGAGGCGGCCCGCCCGCCTTGAGCATGGCCCGCATGGTTCTGCCGACCTCGCGCAGCTCATCGGCGCTGGTGCCTATGATGTTGCGGCCCATCACTGAGGCGGCAGCCTGCCCCAAGAGGCAGGCCTTCACCGTTTGCCCGAAGCCCGCCACGCGGTCGCCCTCGACCTTGAGGTCGACCGTTACGGTGGAGCCGCACAGTCTGGAATGGGCCGTCGCCGTAGCATCGGCATCGGCCAGCCGCTCTGCCCCGGCGATGTGGGCGGCAAGCTCCAGGATGCGTTGGTTGTAGATCTCGCTCAGCTGCGTCATGCGATTGTGCGAAGCCCTATCGGCCACGGGAGCCCGAGTTTCTTGCCCGGACCATGCTGACGTACTATATCCCCGCATACTACCGTGACATGGTCGCACCCCCAAGCGCGCGCCGTGCCCGCTACGCATATCGCGTCTGCAATGGGGGATTTCAACATGCTCACGCAGATGCAAACCCGCGGGGCAAAAAAATCTTGCAAAGCCTCAGGAACCCCAGCCATCCGCGAGCCGAGCCAGCACCAGCCATGAACGACATCGCGACCCGGAGGGGCGCCGTCTCCTTGAAACCGCCCGCGCGCCGCAGGCCTACCCAGGCAGAGGCGGAGGAAGCGGTGCGCACACTGATCGCCTGGGCGGGCGATGATCCCGCGCGCGAAGGCCTCAAGGACACGCCGCGTCGGGTCACAGGCGCTTACGAGGAATACTACTCCGGCTATCGCCTAGATCCGGCCGAGGTCCTCGCCAAGACCTTCGACGAGGCGGGCGGCTATGACGACCTCGTCATGCTGCGCGACATCCGCGTGGAGAGCCATTGTGAACACCACATGACCCCGTTCCTGGGCGTGGCGCACGTGGCCTATCTGCCCAAGGGTCGCATCGTCGGCATTTCGAAGATCGCGCGCGTGGTGGAGATCTTTGCCAAACGCCTGCAGACGCAGGAGACCATGACGGCCCAGATCGCCGATGCCATCGAGGCTGCCCTGCTGCCGCGTGGCGTGGCAGTGCTAATCGAGGCGGAGCACCAGTGCATGTCAATGCGCGGCGTACGCCAACCCGGCGTGCGCACCATCACCACGCGCTTCACCGGCGCGATGGAATCGGAGGCGAGCTATCGCGACCGCTTCCTGCAGATGGTGCACGGTCCCCGCTTCTGAGGGACAAGCTCACGCCCCAGCCGAGAGACCGCTCCATGGCTGCCAATCAACCGCCCTTCGCCGCGCGCGGAACCGTTGGCGAAGTCGAGATGGGCCTTGTCTTTCAGCCCAAGTTCGACGCCGACGGCCTGCTGCCGGCCATCGTCAGCGATGTGGCCACGGGCGAGGTGCTGATGTTCGCTTGGATGAACGCCGAGGCGCTGGCGCTGACGCTCAAGACGTGCATCGCTCACTTTTGGAGCCGCTCGCGGCGCAAACTGTGGAAGAAGGGCGAGGAGAGCGGCAACCTCATGCGTGTGAGGGAGCTGCGCACCGACTGCGACCAGGACGTTCTCTGGCTCAAGGTGTCGGTGGAAGGGGAGGGCGTCGCCTGCCACACGGGGGAGCGCTCCTGCTTTTACCGCTCGCTGCCGCTCGGTGCAGCGCCCGGCCCCAACCTCCCGCTCAGCCGGGCTTAATCCTTTTTTGACTTTGGTCCTGTTGCCGGCACGCCAATGGCGCAAGATTGGCGCCACTCGCGGCGTGGGACGCCCCTAAGCAGCCGTTAATTGCGGTGTAGCGCTCGTTTAATGCCTGGGCGCTATGCTCGAAAGTGCTGCGCTTGGGAAAGATGACCGAGCAATTCGGCCTGCCTGCGGCGTGGGGGCTCAAGTTCGCGCGTAAGGGCCCGGCAATGGGTGATTGCAAAATCGGATTGGCGCTGGGAGGCGGCTCGGCCCGCGGGTGGGCGCATATCGGGGTGCTGCGCGCGCTCAGTGCCGCCGGCATCCATCCCGACATCGTCACCGGCACCTCGATCGGCGCTGTCGTCGGCGGCTGTTACGTCGCGGGCGTACTCGGCCCGCTCGAGCAGTTTGCCCGCGAGCTGACGCGCCGCAAGGTGCTTAGCTTCCTCGACTTCAATTTCTCGGGCTCTGGCCTCATCTACGGCCAGCGCCTGTGTGACATCCTCGACAGTACGCTTAGGGGCATCACGATCGAGGCCATGGAGAAGCGCTTCGTCGCCGTGGCCACAGAGATCGGCACCGGCCACGAGGTCTGGCTCTCGCGCGGCCGGCTGGTCGACGCCATGCGCGCCTCCTACGCGCTGCCCGGGATCTTCCGGCCCGTCGCCATCAACGGTCGCTGGCTGTTCGACGGCGCGCTCGTGAACCCGATCCCCGTCTCGGTATGCCGCGCGCTCGGCGCCCGCTACGTGATCGCCGTCAGCCTGTCGGCCGACTCGTGCGGCCGCGGCACGGTCGTTCCCCACCTGGAGGCTGCAGCTCCCGAGGAGCCGACCCCGCCGCGGCAAGAGTCGGGCCTCATCGCCCGCAACGGTCGCGCCGTGAAGAAGCTCCTGCAGCGCCAGGTGTTCGGCCGCACCGACAACGGTCCCGGCATCTCGCGCGTGATGATGGAGGCCTTCAACATCGTGCAGGACCGCATCGCCCGCTCGCGGCTGGCCGGCGACCCGCCGGACGTCCTCATCCAGCCACGCTTGCCGGCGTTCGGCCTGTTCGACTTCCATCGCGCCGACGCCCTCATCGACTGCGGCATCGCCGCTGCCAAGCGCGAGATCGAGGACATCAAGCTCGAGATCGCGGCGCGGCAAGGCCTTTCGAGTGTTGTCGCGCACATGACGTAAGCCGTAAGCCGCACATAAGCCGCGCCGGCACGCCAACGCCCGGCATGCACGCCGGACTTAGCCCATTGAGCGCTCGACAAAGGGGATCTCAGCTGTGCGTAATGTACTCGCGCATGGCCGTGGCCTCCATCTCAACCTCGGCCACGTGATGCTTCACCACGTCGCCGATGGAGACGATGCCCACGAGCGCACCGTCGGTGACGACCGGCAGGTGGCGGAACCGCCGCGCCGTCATCATGGCCATCAGCTCGTCCAAGGTGTCGGTCTCCTGACAGGTCACGACCTGCCGGGTCATCGTGTGCGCCACCGGTTGTGCAAGCGCGGTGGCACCGTCGGTTGCGAGCGCGCGGATGATGTCGCGCTCCGAGACGATGCCGCACACCTCTCCGCCCTGCCCCACGACGACGACCGCACCGATGCGCTTGGCCGCCAGCTTGTCGGCGATCTCCTGCAGGGTCATGTCCGGCTGCGCGGTCGTCACCGCCCTGCCCTTCTGCCTCAGAATCGCTGCTACGTTCATGGGCTTTCCTCCCATCCGCTGCAAGCCCGCGGACAGGCTGCAGCACAGGTGGCCTTAGCGTGCAGCATTCCGCCAGCCGGCTATTCCGCGGCCTGGCCCACCGTCCAGAGCAAGATAGTGAAAGACTTTGTACGGCCGCGCAAGGGACCTATTCCGCGCCTGCGGAATCGCCGGCGAGCCGCGGCGGACGGTCGAAGAAACCATATAAGAGGAGCCCGGCGTAGAAACCGCCCAGATGCGCCTCCCAGGCAATGCCCGCCGCCTCGGTCAGCCCCGACGCGCCCTCCGCGAGCAGCACGTTGAGCACGGTCCAGCCGACGATCACGGCCAGGATGCGCCGGTCCTGCAAAGTCTCCGCGAGCGACATCAGCGGCGCGCTCATGCCGGGGCTCATGCCAGGATTCATGCCAGGATTGACGCCGGGGTCCAAACCCGGCGCTCCCGTCTCGCGCATACCGCGAAATACGAATCGGAACGCGGCGCCCATCAGACCCGAGATCGATCCGGACGCGCCGACCATCAGTACACGCGCATCGCCATTGATGGCGAGATAGAACAGGGCGCCAGCAACACCACAGACGACGAAGAAAGCGAGGAAACGCCAAACATCCGTCCGCCGCGCGATGGGCGAGCCGAACGCCAGGAACCAGGCCGCGTTGACGCTCAGATGCGGCAGATTCCCGTGCACGAACTGATGCGTGACGAAGGAGGTGAGGGCTGCCACGTGGCCGCCGGGCAGGTCGCCCGCGTCTCCGGCGATGCGTGCCGGAATGAATGCCAAAGCCCGCACGAGCTGCTCGCTCTCGCTTGCCGGCAGCAGGCCCCACACTAAGAGGTGCACCGCGAAGAACACAATCAGCAGCCAAACGACCACGCCCGGCGCGTTGAAGATCGGTTGGCGATGATCCAAGTCTGGCGCTCCGCCGTGTTCGGGGTTGGAGAGCCCGCTAACACGCCCGCCCGCGTGCTGACAACCCTAACGACAGCGAATCGGGCCGACGCCCCGGATCCGCGGTGCGCAGGCCGTGGGTGGCATGAGAGGTGCTCTTCCAGGCTCGCCCAGGCCAGCCTTGTACCGTTTCGGGACACTGGCCCTGGGACACGAGCGGCGGGCGGGGCTCGGGAGCGGTCAGGGACAACAGGGTTCCATCGGTTATGCAGTCATCGCTCCAGACCCTCTACGGCTACTGGAACGAGGTGCGGGCGGGTCGCCTGGCGCCGCAGCGCCTCGACATTGAGCCCTCGCGCATCGCCGAGATCCTCGCGGAAACCTTCATGCTGGAATGGGTCGAACCGGGCACCTATCCCTATCGGCTCGCCGGCACGCAGCTATGCGAGATATTCGGCTCTGAGCTGCGCGGCAAGAATTTCCTCGACGGCTGGAGCGAGGTGGACCGAAGCCAGGTCGAAGGTTGTCTGGCCACCATCTGCGAGCAGGGCGCGGTGGCCCATCTGATTCTCGAGGGCATCGTCGACGCGCGCCACCGTGTCGAGCTCGAGGCCAACCTGCTGCCGCTGCTCCATGCCGGCAAAATCTCCCGCGTCATCGGCGCCATGAGCGCCAGGACGGCTCCCCATTGGCTCGGCAGCGAGCCCCTGCGCAGTCGTCGGCTCACGCAGCATCGACTGGTTTGGCCCGACGGGCGCCCCCACGCCACGGTCATGCTGCGGCACGCCAGCCTGGCGTCGCCCCTCCCCCCGCTGGCGACAGCGGGCGAGAGCGTCGTCAAGGCCGATCAACGGCGGTTTCGCGTCCTGGAGGGGGGCCGCGCGAGCGGCAAGCACGATAAGCGCTAACCGCTACCGCTCCACCCAGCGTTTCCCGGTGGCGCATTGGACCTGCATCAATCAGGTGGCGGGCCCAGCATTTCTCATCGGTCCCTCCCCGGCACCAAGGCGGGTCAACCAGATTGAAATGGCGCAGGTGTTAGAGCTTCCTTAAGCCAATGCCGGGATAGTGTCCCCAGACCGCTCGTAAACCTGGGGCGTGCTCGATCGGCTGAGGCGACCGCACGCATATCCCAGCGATCCGGGATGCGCACGACCAGATGCTTGCCGATCGCACCAATTGTAGCCGGAGCCGCCCGCAGGGCGTGCTGTCACGCAACGTGCCGGATCGGCGTCGGCGCAAGCCCAGCGCGCTAACGCGGCTCGGCGCCGGCAGGGACGACAACCATGCGGAGCCCTTGCAAGCGCGTCCATATCTTGGTTGGTGGAGCGGCGATCGTGTCGCCCGTACGCCAGGCGATCAACAACCGCCACTCGGCACAAGCGCGCGAGATTGGCCGCGCAGCGATTTGGCATCCATGCGCTGTAAACGCGCCGCGGCAGGGTCAGCGAGGGCAGTTTTCTCTACATCGAGAACCCGACCGCGCGGCGGCGCCGCCACTTCGGTTGGGCGCGCTTTGCCCCAGGGGCATTGACTGAAATATGAACGGCAACGGCAGGAACTTGCAAGCGGCGAGTGGGTTAAAATCGGGTGTGCGTAGACGTGGCAAGTCGAGGCAATGACGCGCTAAACTTGGCTCAAAACGCAGGCCGACCGCTCAGCAAATCGCAGAACTTGTGCAGTAGATTGACGGTAGTAGTCGAGGGCTGAGCATGAGACGGGTAGGCGTCATCTTCTTGGCGGCAATGACGGGTGGGGCACTGCTCGGCTCGGCCACATGGGCCAACCCCGCGGCCCTGCCGCGGGAACAAGATCGCAGCTCGCCCTACATGCGTGTGTTCGGTGTGACGCAGCCGCCTTACGGTTTCGTGCAGTTCTGCGAGCGCATGCCGGAAGAGTGCCGCCAAGGCCCGCCGGAGGAACAGCGCTTCTCGGCCACGCCGGAACGCCTGAGCGAGCTCGATGCGCTCAATCGGGCCGTCAATCACGAGATCGCGCCCGCCACGGACATGGAAATCTACGGGGTCGCCGAATACTGGACCATCCCGACCACCCGCGGCGACTGTGAGGACTACGCGCTCTTGAAGCGCAAGCGCCTCATCGCTCGCGGCTGGCCGCCGAGCGCGCTCCTGATGACCGTGGTGCGCGACGAGAAGGGCGAGGGCCACGCGGTGCTCACGGCGCGGACGGTGCAAGGCGACTTCATCCTCGACAACAAGGTCGACGAGGTGAAGACTTGGAACCGCACGCACTACGAGTACATCATGCGGCAGTCTTATCTCAACACGATGATCTGGATGTCACTCGATCCGCGCGAGGGCAATTCCACTTTGCCGATCGCCGGAGTGCGCAGTGCGCCCGGGCGCTAGCCGGCCAGGCTCGAAGATCCGCTCGAAGATCCGCTCAAACGTCCTCGAGATCGAGCTCGAGGATCGCCATCTGGAACTGGTAGCAGAGCTCCCCGTCCTCGTTGTCCACGGTCAGCGTGCCGATGAAATCCTCGCCCACGTAGACCTCGGCGGAATCCTTAATCTTCGGCCGCGCCCGCACCGACAGCGTCTTGGTGCCGAACAGCTTGCGCATGTACGCCTGCACGCGCACCATCTCACGAGGATCCACGCAATTTCTCCCTAGCCGCTACAGCCGCAATCGTCGGGCAGCAGACGCTGATCCATGGTGCGCGCGGGCTCCGGGCAACCGGCCGGCCCCACCACCTTGGCCGGCACGCCCGCCACCGTCGTCTCGGGCGGCACGTCTTTCAGCACCACACTGCCCGAGGCGATGCGGCAGCAGTTGCCGACGTGAATGTTGCCGAGCACCTTGGCCCCGGCGCCGATCATGACGTTGGCGCCAATTTTGGGATGACGATCGCCGGTCTCCTTGCCGGTGCCGCCGAGCGTCACGCCTTGCAGGAGCGAGCAGTTGTCGCCCACGCTCGCCGTCTCGCCGATGACGATGCCGGTGCCATGGTCAAGCATGATGCCGATGCCGATCTTGGCCGCCGGATTGATGTCCACCGCAAAGATGCGCGAGCTCTGGCTCTGCAGGTAAAGTGCGAAATCGCGCCGCCCGCGCTTCCACAATTCGTGCGCGAATCGATGTGTCACCAGGGCGTGGAAGCCCTTGAAGTAGAGCAGCGGCTCGAGGTAGCGGTTGCAGGCCGGGTCCCGGTCGTAGACGGCGGCGAGATCGGCGCGGAAGGCGCGACCGAGTTCGGGATGGTCGGCCAGCACCTGCGTGAACGTCTGGCCGATGAGACCCGCATCGACATCGGAGTGGTTGAGCCGCTGGGCGAGCCTGTGGCAGACCGCATCCTCGAGCCGCTCCTGGCTCAGGACGGTGGCGTAGATGAACCCGCCGAGCGCGGGCTCGTTGCGCACGGCCTCCTCGGCCTCTTCGCGCAGCTCAACCCAGATCGGGTCCACAGAGGCAATGGCCCGCTGGGCCATGCGCGATTTTGGTGCCATGTGCCACTCCTTGGGCGCGGCGGTCGCGTCAATGCAACCAGGTAATGAGGCCTCGATGTCAAGTCAATGCGTTGCTGGCGCGATGGGCCAGCGAGGCCAACCTCTTCATTCAAGCGGACCTGCTCTTGGCCTCCGCTTCGATCTGCCGAACGGCCGTCGCGAGCAGGTCAGTCATGGTCTTGCGCAGCTCGCCATCCGAGACGCGCACGCCTTTGTCGTCGAGGTCCCTCTTCAGCTTGTGGAACACGTCCTCGCCGCCCTTGTCCGCCAAGTCCACCTTGCGCACGGCCTTGATGTAATCGTCTACCGCGGCCCCGGAGAGACCCAGCTTCGCCGCCGCCCATTGCGCCAGGAGCCTGTTGCGACGCGCCGCGGCCCGGAACTTCAGCTCCTCATCCAAGGCGAATTTCTTCTCGAAGGACCTTTCCCTCTCGTCGAAGCTGGTCATCGAATAATCTCCATGGACGCCCGCCTGTTCGCGGGATGTTCCGCGGCCCAGGCGCTGTCTGCTGTGCACTTACCCGATGGAGCCGTCGCAATCAATCGAGCTCGGCCCATCGAGCTGGGCGCGCGGGTGACCCGGCGGCGACTTGCCTGTGCACCCGCCCAGGTGTTTCGATTGTTTCCGGAGAGACGTTCGGCTACTGTCCGCCCCTCGCTCCAAGCGCGCGCCAGGCCCTTTTCGTGCGCTGCAGCATGGGGAATCGTGCTGCAATTTCAAAAGGGAGCCGCTGTCCGTACGCCATTCCAGCTGAAACAAACGCAGGCACGAGGATGCGAAGAATGAACAAGCGCCGCCGCGTATACGAGGGCAAGGCCAAGGTGCTCTACGAGGGGCCCGAGCCCGGCACCCTCATTCAGCACTTCAAGGACGATGCCACCGCCTTCAACAACAAGAAGCACGCGCTGATCGAGGGCAAGGGTGTGCTCAACAACCGCATTTCCGAGCACATCTTTGCCAAGCTCGGGGAGATCGGGGTGCCGACCCATTTCGTGCGCCGTCTCAACATGCGCGAGCAGCTGATCCGCGAGGTCGAGATCATCCCCCTGGAGGTGGTGGTCCGCAACGTCGCTGCGGGGTCATTGGCGCAGCGCCTGGGGCTCGAAGAAGGCAAAGCCCTGCCGCGCTCGATCATCGAGTTCTACTACAAGAACGACGGTCTCGGCGATCCGATGGTGTGCGAGGAGCACATCACCGCTTTCGGCTGGGCCAATCCCCCCGAAATCGACGAGATCATGGCCTTGGCGCTGCGCATCAACGACTTCCTGGTTGGCCTCTTCTGCGGCATCGGCATTCGCCTCGTCGACTTTAAGGTGGAGTTCGGGCGGCTGTGGGAGAACGAGCAGATGCGCATCGTGCTGGCCGACGAGATCAGCCCCGACTGCTGCCGGCTTTGGGATGCCGCCACCTCCGACAAGCTCGACAAGGACCGCTTTCGTCGCGACATGGGCGGCGTGCTTGAGGCCTACCAGGAAGTGGCGCGGCGGCTCGGCGTGCTGACCGAGAACCCGCGCCCCAAGGGCAGCGGCCCGGTGCTGGTCAGCTCCAAGCCACACTGAAAGGTGGCAGTCGCAGTTGGCGAGAGGGGAATGCGGATCACAAGACAGTCTCCCTGATCCCATTCCCGGCTCCTTCCCGGGGAACCCATGAAGGCGCGCATTAGGGTCACGCTCAAGACCGGTGTCCTCGACCCGCAGGGCAAGGCAATCCAGAACGCGCTGGCGAGCCTGGGCTTTACCGGCGTGAATGACGTGCGGCAGGGCAAATACATCGAGGTGGACCTGGCCGAAGCCGACGAGGCCAGGGCGCGCGAGCAGGTAGAGCGGATATGCAAAGAGCTTCTCGCCAATACGGTAATCGAGAACTACGCTTTCGAGCTTGTGCGTTAACCTCGCCTGCAAAGTGGCGCGCGCCCTCAGTTTGCGGTGCCGCGCTGAGGCCGCTCGGCGGTTTCGGCGTAGCGCTGTCCGCGCTGATCACCGCCTCTCTCGCCCTGGCCCAGTCCGCCTCCGAGACAAAGGCCTTCCAGAGCGGCCAATTTCGCTACAGCGTCGCGCTGCCGGCGGGTTGCCGGCACGAGGAGGGGCCCGGCACGCTCGATGCCGTCTGCTCCACCGATTTCGATCCCGACAAGAGTGCCATGGCCAGCGCCGCCTCCGCCCTGGTGCTGGAGGTCGGCGTCGAGCCGGTGCCGGAGGACGCGGGCAAGGTGCCCGCCGAGCTGGCGCGGCGCTACGACGAGGCGCAGTTCAAGGCCGAGCTGCCTGAGAACGTCTGCGGCGAGTCCGACAAGACGCGCGTCCGGATCGAGAATGTTAAGCAGGTTGTCGAAGAGACGCGGGTCGGGTATACGGCCGACGTCGCCTGCCCGGAGATCAAATTTTTGGGGCTGGGCGAGCGGCACGCTAGGGTCGAGGTTTTTGTCACGCCCGGCCTGCGCTATCGGCTGATGGCGCGCGCGCCGATAGAGGAATTCGAGCAGCACAAGGAGGCCGTCGACGCGTTCTTTGCGAGCTTCCGCATCCATCCCTGAGGATTGGAGGGTTCAATGGACGCCTGCGTCGTCGTCTTTCCCGGGTCCAACTGCGACCGCGACGTAAAAGTGGCGCTGGAGGCGGTCGCAGGGCGGCCGGTGCGGATGGTCTGGCACGCGGACACCAGCGTGCCTGCCGGCTGCGATCTCATCGTGCTGCCGGGGGGCTTCGCCTATGGTGATTACTTGCGCTGCGGCGCCATGGCCGCGCACGCGCCCGTCATGCGCGATGTGGTCGCCAAGGCGCGGCGGGGGGTACCCGTGCTGGGCATCTGCAACGGCTTCCAGGTGCTGACCGAGACCGGGCTGCTGCCAGGGGTCCTCATGCGCAACGCCTCGCTCAGGTTCGTCTGCCGCGATGTGTACCTGAGGGTCGAGCGGTCCGACACGCTCTTCACCAACCGCTATGGCAGGGATGAGGTCATCCGCATCCCCATCGCCCATGGCGAC
>Ga0306920_100001353_pt1 | contig 30308 bp, 21 predicted proteins | sample flu12Cox44000170_FD_204666 | JGI IMG/M metagenome (GOLD analysis project Ga0306920, IMG submission 204666) | Lab enrichment of tropical soil microbial communities from Luquillo Experimental Forest, Puerto Rico - flux4day.12C.oxic.44.000.170 (v2)... | ecosystem: Environmental > Terrestrial >... | reverse complement strand
ATATGCTCGGCAGCGTTGATATCGGCATGCGCTTCCCTTCCGCACGAGCGACACCGAAACTCGGATTGATTACCTCGGTTGCCCTTCTCACAGTGGCCACACTTCGAGCATGTCCGGCTGGTGTTGTGCGGATCGACAAACTCCACCAGGACTCCTGCCAGTGCCGCCTTATAAGCGATCATCTGGCGCAACTGCCAGAACCCCCACAAGTGCAGAACCCCTCGCTGCCCGGGCCTAACTTTTACCCGTGTGCGGATTCCTTTCAGCTCCTCCATACGGATTCCTCCCCCGGTGCCTTTAGCCGTGGCCACGATCTGCTTGCTAATACAGTGGTTGACATGGCGAGCGAAACACGATTCTCCCCCCGCCAACTTCTTCAGTCTGCGTTTGGCCGAACGCGTTTGCTTGCCCTGCAATCTAGCCCGCAGCTTCCGGTTCCGCCAGCGCACGTTCGTGACCTCAGAGCCGGAGTAGCGGCGTCCATCCGAATCGCTCGCCAGGTTCGCTACCCCCAAATCCACTCCAACAGAGTCATCCACAGCTTGGGGTTCAGGCACATCCACGTTCGAGGTGGTGGCAATGTAGAAAGCCTGGCGGCGGTAGATCAGGTCGCTCTCACCCTGTTGCCGCTCCAACAGCTGGCGCTGCCCGTCCCCGCACTCAAATGCCATCCGGCGCCGGCCCGCCACAGTCCACAGCGAGACGGTCTCGGATTCCAGATCCCAACTCAGGATGCGCGCATCGTACGGAAAACCCCCATCGGTTCGGAACTTCCGCTTGGTGCGCTTATCGAGCGCGTAGGCATCCACCACCTTGGCGATCCCCCGCACGGCCATCTGAGCGGACAAACCAAAGCGCTCGCGGACTTGGTAGTAGACCAGTTTGTCGAGCGCCAACTGCCGGAAGGTCTGGTGATGCCACGCCTGCTCGCTAATCCAATCGCAGGCCGCATTGGCAGTCTCGAAGGTACGGCGCAATCCGTCCGGCTCGGCAGGCGAGACCTTGCCTGTGACGGTCAGTCGCGTAATCGAAGTATTGACCAAGACCGACTTAAAGTTAACCGCCTGAAGGGCCGTGGTATCAGACCGGGAATTTAGATCATGAAGATTCGTTCCGCAATGTTAGTGATTTTGGCCGTACCACTGGCGGCACAGTGGAACCATCCAACGAGCGGAGTTCCGCGAACCCCTGACGGTAAACCGAATCTATCCGCTCCGGCGCCGCGAACGGCCGACGGCAAGCCCGATTTTTCGGGGACGTGGGACGTCGAGCACAACAAAGCCTGCCCTCCGGAAGGATGCATCGATTTTTACGCTCCTCAGGAGTTCGGCAACATCGCTTGGGGACTCAAGGAAGGCATCCCCTATCAACCGTGGGCACGAGACCTGGCAGCGTCCCGGAGCGCGGCACTGAGGAGGGACGACCCCCTTTCGCATTGTCTGCCGATCGGCGTTGTGGAACTGCAGACGATTCCGATGTACAGAAAAATTGTCCAGGTTCCGGGGCTCCTTCTCATTCTCAACGAATACAATGCGAGCTACCGGCAGATCTTCACGGATGGGCGAGTTCTGCCCACCGACCCGCAGCCCTCCTGGAATGGGTATTCGACGGCGAAATGGCAGGGGGACACGTTGGTGGTGGAAACCACCGGCTTTCGGGACGGCATCTGGCTTGACACTCACGGCGACCCGATCACGGATGCCGCCAAGGTTACCGAGCGGATGCGTCGAGCGAATTACGGGCGTCTCGAGGTCGAGCTTACCGTGGATGATCCCAAGGCGTACACCAAGCCCTGGACCATCAAGCTGAACCAGATCCTGCAGCTTGATACCGATCTGCTCGATTATGTTTGTCTTGAGAACGAAAAGGACCTGTCGCACTTTGTCGTGAAGTAGGAGGAGCCGATCATGACCCGCCTTGCCGCTGCGACTGTCTTGTTGTTGGCCTCGGTGCCGCTGGCAGCGCAGTGGCTGCACTACCCCACGCCGGGGATGCCCCGAACACCGGAGGGCAAACCGAACCTTTCGGCCGCCGCGCCGAAAATGCCGGATGGCAAGCCGGATCTGTCGGGCATCTGGGCGGCGGCCGACAACAAGTATCTGCAAAATCTCGCTGCTGACGGGATCGAAGTTCCCTTCCAGCCGTGGGCAGAAAAGCTCTATAGGGATCGCAGCGAGAACCTGGGGAAAGGCAGACCGTCAGAGCGTTGCCTCACACACGGGGTGACCGACTTCGATGCATTGGGTATCAACTGGAAGATCATCCAGACCCCTGGAATGATCGCCGTTCTTTACGAGGCGTACAATCACTACCGCCAGATCTTCCTCGACGGCCGTCCTCTCCCCAAGCCCACGCAACCCGCCTATCTGGGCTACTCGGTTGGCAGGTGGGAGGGAGAGACGCTGGTGGTCGAGACCACCGGCTTCAACGATGTAGGCTGGCTCGACGACGGCGGCCACCCCCAGACCGAAGCCCTTCATGTGACCGAACGCTTTCGGCGCCGCGACTTCGGCCATATGGATCTCCAACTTACGATCGACGACCCGAAGGCCTATACCAAACCTTGGGGGCCAACCCTCCGCCTTAATTTCCAGCCGGACGACGAGCTGATGGAATCGATCTGCGAGAACGAAAAGGATGTTCCCCACATGGTGGGGAAGTAGCGAAGACCTTCCATGCTCACGACCGACCATAGGGGTGGATACCGACCGACTGGCGAAGAGGTGAGAGCAGGAGAACCATCATGAAGCCCTTCCGGCTGATTGGCGCGGTTTCGGCAGCGGCTCTGATGGGTCTGCTTCCAATCACAGCTTGGTCGCAAGAGCCCAACGACAGCAAATATCTCGAGAGAGCCAGACAGCTCGACCAGCGTATTCTCACGTTTGATACTCACCTGGATCTTCCGTTCGACTACCCCGGAGCGGCGGTGGATGGCACGACGCAATTCGATCTGCCCAAAACGGCGCGCGGCCAGCTCAAAGGTGCGGCGCTGGCCGTGTTTGTGCCGCAGGGGCCGCGAACTCCGGAAGGTTACGCAAAGGCGCGCGCGGACGCGGAGAAGAAGTATGGCCTGATCAAAGCGGTGGCCGAAGAGAATCCGGACCGCGCGGCGCTTGCTTACTCTCCCGAAGACCTGCGGCGCATCGTCGGCCAAGGAAAGTTCGCAGTCGTGGTGAGCCTGTTGAACGCCTACCCGCTCGGAACCGATCTGTCGCAGATCGAGGAATGGTACAAGCGCGGAGTCCGGCTTTTTGGCTTTAACCACGCGGGGCACAATGATTGGTCGGACTCTTCCCGGCCCAGCAAGCCGCTCGGAAACGGGCCGGAAGAGCACGGCGGACTATCCAGTCTGGGAAAACAGGGCGTAGCCCGTCTCAATGAACTGGGGATCCTCATTGATGTCTCGCAACTGTCTTCACCAGCCTTTAAGCAGGTGTTGAGTCTCGCCCGAGCTCCGGTGATCGCCTCCCATTCCGGCATCAAAGCCATCGTGGACTCACCCCGTAACCTCAGCGATGAGGAACTGGATCTGCTGCGGCGAAACGGCGGCGTCGTGTCGGTGGTGGCGTTCAGTAACTACCTCCGGACACCGCCGGGCCCGGCGGAAAGCGCGAGGCCTGCTACTGTTGCCCAGCTTGTGGATGCGATCACGTATGCCGTGAAAAGAATCGGCATCGACCATGTCGGCATTGCGTCGGATTTCAATCACGGGGGCGGCATTGCCGGTTGGCAAAACGAAGGGGAGGCCCAGAATGTGACGGCCGAGCTTCTGCGCCGCGGGTACTCGGAGCGCGATATCGGGAAGCTGTGGGGCGGCAATTTCTTACGAGTCTGGGGCGAAGCGCAAAAGGTCGGCAGAGTGCTCCAGACCCGCCGTAAGTGAGACAGCCGGAAAGACTCGCCGGAAAGCGAATCGGGCCTCGGTCTTGTCGAATGACCGCATGGATATCTCCATCGCCGTTAGGGTCTTCTCGGTTGGAGATAGGGGCGAACGTCGGGCGGGTGAGGACCGGGCGTTCGATGGCGACCCGGTAGGTTCCAAGCTTCAACTCCAGTTGAGGCCGTAACGGGGTGACCGAATCGAGGGGCGGCGGCGGGGCCGCGACCGGTTATATCTACTTTGCCTGTTGGAGATGATTCGCCGCCGCTTACTGCTCGTCGACGGGCGTCCTGGTGCCATGGATCGAGGTGGCCGAGCTCCAAGGCATCCACCGCATCGGAGTCTTGCTGGGCGCAGAACCGGGCGCTTTACTCAATGAGCTGATGCGAACCAAACCCTTTCCGATGGTTCACCCGATTGTCCAGTAGGCCCTCTGATCCCTTCTGGCGATGGGGCGGGTAGCGGGACCGGTTATCCCGCGAGAACCGAACGATCGGGGTGTCGTTCATCCACCAGGCATGCCCCCCGCGCACGGTGAAGGTTATGCCGATCGGAGGCAGACGTTGCGGTCGAATTCAGGCCGCACCCGTGTCCTTGACTCCGTGTCCTTGAAAGCTCGACCCGCATGCTAAACTCTGAATAGGTAATGCCTCCGGACTTGAAGTTGGTGATCCGCCTGCAGGAGATTGACAACCAGCTTGCGGACCTGACGCGCGAAATCACAGCGCTTCCGAAACACACCGCGGAGATCGAAAGAAAACTGGTGTCGCATGAGCGCAAGCTGGAAGCCGACCGTGCGGCGCTCATAGGCAATCAAAAGGAGCGTAAGAAGTGCGAAGGCGACATCCAGATCCAGGAGCAGAAGATCTCCAAGCTCAAGGATCAGATGATCCAGGCCAAGACCAACGAGCAGTACCGGGCATTCCAGAATGAAATCGAGTTCTGCCAAAAGGAGGTCCGCCGGTTGGAGGACCGGATCCTGGAACTGATGGGCGAAGCCGAGCTCCTCGAAAAGAACGTCAAAGGTGCTGAATCAGCGTTGAAGGCTGAGCGGGCGCAAGTTGAGGCCGAGAAGCAGCAGGCGCGTGACCGCACGGCAGTTGATGAAACCGCGGCGTCCGCTTTGCGACAGGAAAGGAGCGCGATCGTCGCGAAGATGGCGCCGGCCACCTACCAACTCTACGAACGAGTTCGTAAGAATCGGCGAGGAATCGCCGTGGCGGAAGCGGTGGACGGCCGCTGCAGCGCCTGCCAATTAGCCTTGCGGCCGCAGTTCGCCCAAGAGCTCAAGCGAGGCGACAAAGTCATGTCCTGTGAGAGCTGCCAGCGCATCCTTTATTACAACCCACCGGTCGCCATCGAGGACTTGAGCGGCACGGTGACGCCGGCCGCTCATCCATAACCCCGCAGCGTTGCTGAAGCTCGGAAGCGGTTTCGAGCTTTCGGGCGTTCCGAATACAATGCTAGAGAGTGCTGGTCGCGATCACGCGCGCTGTTAGTCCCGAGATCAACCGGTGCGAACTGGCGTTTCTTCCGCGCCAGCCGATCGACGTGAAAAAAGCCATCGAACAGCATGGCGAGTATGAAGCGTGTTTGAAAGACCTCGGCGTGAACGTGATCTCCCTGCCGGCCGAGCCGGGCCTTCCGGACTGCATGTTCGTCGAGGATCCGGCCGTGGTGGTTGACGAGGTGGCGGTGATGACGCGCATGGGCGCCGAATCCCGTCGGAGGGAGGCGGAGCGCCTCGCGCCGATATTGGGACGGTTCCGTCCTCTGCGCTGGCTGCGTGACCCCGCGACACTCGAAGGGGGCGATGTGCTTCGCATCGGGCGCACACTCTTTGTGGGACAGTCGGCTCGCACCAACGCCGCTGGTCTCGTCCAACTGGAGAGCTTGCTCGAAGGGTTCGGATATTCAGTGCGTCCGGTCGAGGTATGCGGCTGCTTGCACCTCAAGTCGGCATGCTGCGCTCTCGGGGACCGGACCATTCTGGCGAATCGCGATTGGGTGAATACGGACGCCTTCGCGGGCTTCCGGATCTCGAGCGTGCCGCCTGAAGAACCGCGCGCCGCGAACGTCCTCACGATTGGCGGGACAGCGCTGGTCCCGGCAGCCTATCCGGCGACTGCCGGGTTGTTGGAAGAGTTGGGGTGGAACGTGCGGCGGCTGGATATTTCGGAATTGATGAAAGCCGAAGCCGGCCTTACCTGTTCCAGCATCTTGTTCGAGGCCAACGAACGCTGAAGGACCACCATGCAAAAAGACAAGCCGCTGGCGCTGGTGACGGGAGCATCCGCCGGCATCGGACGGACGTTTGCCCGGAGACTGGCCAGGGACGGCTACCATCTGGTCCTGGTCGCCCGCCGGCACGACCGGCTGGACGGACTGGCCGAAGAACTAGGCGTCGCCGAGACCATGGCTGCTGACCTCGCCGTCGAGGCTGACCTGAAACGGGTCGAAGACCGCATCGCTCGAGCTCCGAACCTGGAATTGCTAGTCAACAATGCCGGCTTCGGAACCATGGGGCGGTTCTTCGAAATTCCTCTGGACGGTCAGGACCAGATGCACCGCCTCCACGTGATCGCGACGATGCGGCTGACACACGCCGCTCTGGGCGGGATGATTCCGCGCAACAAGGGCGCAATCATCAACGTGTCGTCGGTCGCCGCGTTTGGCCAAAGCCCAGGCAACGTCAGCTATTGCGCGACTAAGGCATGGATAAACAGCTTCACCGAAGGCCTGGACTTGGAGTTGAAGAGCGCCGAGTCTCTGGTGCGAGTGCAAGCCCTGTGCCCGGGTTTTACGCTCACGGAACTTCATGATGTGGCCGGTATGGATCGGAAGCCCATTCCGGCGTGGATGTGGATGAAGGCAGAGGACGTTGTCGACGCCTCGCTCGCGGGACTGGCGCAAGGCAAGCTGATCGTGGTGCCGGGAGGGATCTACAAAGCCATGGTATGGCTCCTGCGTCGGCTCCCCAAATCGTTGCACTACGCCGGTGCGCGGCGCTACGGACGCGTCGTGCGGCGCGAGGCTGCTCAAAAGCGATAGGCCTCGGGCAGTTTAGACGCCAGCGTGCGACGCTTATTCCCACGCGGTGGCTGTTATAGTTGTTACAACGTGGAATAAACGCGGCGCGACGGCGTCTACTAACTGGCTGCCCCGGCCAGTAACATGAAGATTGAGACTACGGTACCGATTCCGGAAAAGCGGCGAGGACCGCGACGGATGGTGAGCGGCCCGGCGCTCCCGCGGCCAGCAAGGCTGGAGTGGTTTGAACAGATCGTTGTCCCGCATCTGAATGCTGCTTATAACCTGGCGCGTTGGCTGATGCGCAATGACGACGACGCACAGGACGCGGTTCAGGAAGCCAGCCTGCGCGCCTACCGATTCTTCGACGGCTATCGGGGAGGCGACCCCAAATCGTGGCTGCTGGCGATCGTACGCAACACCTGTATGACCTGGCGACGGCGGACACAGCGGGGGCTATCGACCGTTGTGTTTGACGAGACCGTACACGGCGCAGCCCATGAGTCCAGTGCGGAGGAGCTGCTGGTGGATGCCGGCCGAAGAAGCGCGTTGCGCGATTGCATCGAGGGTCTTCCTGTCGACTATCGGGAAGTTCTCATCTTGCGGGAATTTGAGGAGATGTCGTACAAACAGATCGCGGAGACCGCCGGGTTGCCGATTGGCACGGTCATGTCGAGACTGGCGCGGGCGCGCCAGCGCCTGGAGGAGTGCGTGAGCGGGCGACGGAGGGCTGCCGGTGTATGAACTGCGAATCCGCACGTCAGCTGATCGATCAGTTGTTAGACGAAGAGCTGGACGCCGGCCTGCGGATCGAGGTACGCGGGCATCTGGCCGACTGCCGTGCGTGTCTGGAAGCCTACGCGCGGCTGCAAGATCAGAAGGCCGAGATCCAGGGATACGCTCCGCACTACGAGGCGCCGGCCGCGCTGGTGGCATCGATTCGCGCGGCGGTCGAACGTGAGGCCGCCGGTGAGAAAGCGGCGTTGGCTGCCGGCACCAAGTGGCGTTGGGCCGCCGTGGCCGCTTCGGTGCTGCTGGCCGTTTCTCTCGGCTGGAATTTCGCGACGCTTCGATCCGGTGGCGTCAACCGGGACCTGGTAGGGGAAAATCTTCTTACGAGCCATCTCCGCTCGCTGATCGGAACGCACCTGCTGGACGTGGTCTCCACCGATCAGCACACTGTGAAACCCTGGTTTAATGGAAAGCTGGATTTTTCACCAGACGTGAGAGATTTGAGCGGCGGGGGCTTCCCGCTGGCCGGCGGCCGGATTGATTACCTTGCCGGGCGCACCGTGGCTGCGCTCGTTTTCCACCGAAGGCAGCATGTTATCAATCTATTTGTTTGGCCGGTAGACGCTCTGGCGGGCGCTAGCCCGTGGTCGCGCCAAGGTTTCAACTTGGTTCATTGGGAGAGTGGCGGGCTAAACTACTGGGCGGTCTCTGATATCCCTGTTTCAGAGCTTCAGCAGTTCCAGGCGTTGTACGAAGAGTGAGGGGATGTGCCGCTCACAAGTGCGGTTTTGTGACCGACTGCTGCTGCAGGAGCCCGGCGGCGAAAGCGAGCAGGTCACCTTCCTGTCGAGCCAGGTTCGAGAGGCGCTTGTAATCGCTGGCCATTTGGCACAATTGGATCGCCGAGGGGCAGGTGCTCCCTGCTTCACCGCCGAGACACTCCATTGAAATGTCCAGAGCCTCGGTGTAACGGCCCAAGCGCGTCAGCAGGCCGACCAGGATTTCGGCCGACCCGGGAACCGAATCATCCAGCTTCTTGCGAAAATGAGCCACCGACGCATCCACGTTCTGGCCGAGCAGCGCGCTCAGATACGCGCCGAAGTCCACGTAGGTGTCGGCAAAGGGCGGCTGGCCCGGAAGGTGGTGGACAGGGTCTAGATGCCGGCCGTATTCGGCCAGTTCCCAGGCGAGCCGCAGCGTCTCGCGATCTTCGAGTTCTACGCTTGCCTCGACCATGGAAGTCAGGTGCGAGTTCTCGGTGTAATAGCGGGCGCCGGTAAAAAGCCAGTTGCGGCCGGCGATCAGCTCGGCGACGCTGGGGGTTGCCGGGATCTGTCCTTCCACGCTGGCGATCGCTTCCTGTAAGGCGGCGACCAGCTCGCTTGAAATCGCGCGCACCAGTTGCCTAAGAAACTCAACCCGGTCGGCGCGGTCCGGGTATCTGGCGGCGCAGCTGATGGCGGTGCAGATGCCGTGCTTGTGGAGCAATAGGGCGAACCCCTTGCGCGGGTTCACGCGCTCGTTAAGAGCGATCTGAATCACGGGTTCGGTGGCGTCGTTGGGAGACAGGTGTTCGATCGCATCGCCGACCGGCCCGGGATCGCCGATGGCGCGGAAGTACGGCCACGCGCCCACGACGTCGCCATCGGCCAAAAACAAGGATCCGGTTTCGCGAGCTGCTTCCCGGACGGCGATTTGGTAGGCGGGCTGTTGCTCGGGCGGGAGATCGGAGATGTTGCCGCCCTTGACCAGAGGAAGTCCCAATCCGTGCCGCGCCCGCATCAAACGCGCCTCAAACACGAGCGGATATTTCTTCTGCTCGCGGAGAAGCCGGACGAGAAGATCGAAGCCAGCCTCGGCTCCCCGGCAGCGGAGCGTCTGGTCCACCAGTTCGAACAGGTCTTGGTCCATCCGGCGTCCCCCTCACCTAGGCTACTCCGAAATACGGTTGCGCCGAATTTTTCATATGAATTTCAGGAGTTGCCCGGGTATGCCTGCCAACCGTCGACCCGGTGAAAAGTCGGATCATGGATCGTGGGCGCTAAACCGGTTACTGACGATCGAGGGCAAACGGCCAGACCGCGGGGAATGGGATCGCTCATTGGATTCAAGCCCAACTCCTTCAGCACGTCAACGCTGGAATGCTCGTTCGCGAGCCAAACAGGTTCGAAAAGAGCGTACCGGTCGCAATCGAACCCTTCGAAGGAAATTCGGCTCGCGGGGCTCGTGTTACACTCGTTAGAGCTGGCTCGATTTTCCTTCCATTCGAATCCTCGAACCGAGTAACGGGCTGCTCCGCTGAGGGTGGGAGTGCTCTTCAGATGACCGATGTTCTGATCTTGGACAACTACGATTCCTTCACCTGGAACCTGGTGCAGGCGGTCGAGGGACTGGGCTCGCCGTGCGTCGTGCGCCGGTCCGACCAGATCAACCTGGTAGAAGTGGCTGCACTCGCCCCGCACCGCATCATCCTGTCGCCAGGACCGTTCGGACCAGAGCGGACCGGCATCTGCGCGGACGTGGTACGGCGTTTCGCCCGTCGTACCCCGATCTTAGGAGTCTGTTTGGGAATGCAGGTGATTGCGACGGTGGCGGGCGCCACGGTGCGGCCTTCCGGGCAGCCGGTCCACGGGAAAGCGTCCGCGGTGTGTCACGCTGAGGCGGGCGTTTTGCGCGGTCTGCCGAGTCCATTTCGGGGAGCCCGGTATCATTCCCTGATCGTAGATCCCGAGACCGTTCCTTCGACGCTGGAGGTGACGGCTTGGACCGAGGACGGAATCATCATGGGCTGCCGTCTCAAGCAGACCAGAGCCGAGGGTGTGCTCTTCCACCCGGAGTCGTTTCTCACCGAGAATGGCGCGGAACTGATGCGCAATTTCCTGGACCTTTCAACAAGCCATGTGGTCTGACCGGCTGGCCCCGTCCTCCCGGCAGGCATTCGTGGAGGGTCTGCACCACGTCTTGGCCGCCCCGCGTCCCGATCGACCCTCTTACGCCGCCGGCTTGTCGTGGGATGGTGAGGCCATCGACGGCGGGGCCGCGCTCTGGGCTCAACGTCATTTTCTCTGGCTGGACCAACCGCCCGCCGCGCGCCTTGCAGTGGACCCGGTGGCCCGTCTGACCGTCACCGACGGAATGGCGACCATCCAGGGCCCGAATCGAAAGGTCTCGGTCGAGACCGGGGGCTTCGATCTGGTGGAGGCGGCTCTCGAGGCGTGGGGCGGGCCTTCGGAAGCTATGTTGGCCGGCTACTTGGGTTACGAGTTGGGTTGCGAGATAGAGGACGTCGTCACGCCCGAGCGGCGCGTTGGCGATCCGCCCGACCTGGACTTGCGGCTCTACGACTGGTGGCTGGAGCTCGGTCCGCGCGGCTGGCGGTTCCACGGAACCGAAGCGTGGCGAGACGTCGGGCCCAAGCGGGCGGAGGCGCTGCTGAGGAGGCATCGCCCCGTGTACAGGCAACAGCGGGCTCGAAGGTCGATTTGGAGGACACCGAGCGATCAGGACTTTTGTGGCGCGGTGGCGCGCACTGTGGACCGGATTGGCCGCGGAGAACTTTTTCAGGTCAACCTGTGCCGCCGGCTGGAAGCCGCCTTGCCGGCCTCGTCGATCTGGCCGCTTTATCTCCGCTTGCGCGCCATCAGCCCGGCCTCTCAAGGGGCGGTGATGCGCACCGGATCGGAAAGCGCGGTGCTTTCGGTGAGCCCGGAACTGTTTGTTCGCGTACGTCGCGGCCGCGTCCATTCCTGCCCAATCAAAGGAACGCGGCCCCGGGGATGCACTCCCGAAGAGGATCGCGCCCTTCGGTCCGCATTGGCGGGAAGCGAAAAGGATCAAGCCGAACTGGCGATGATCGTGGACGTCACGCGTAACGATCTCGGTCGCGTCTGCGCTGCTGGCTCGGTCGAGGTCACGCGACATGCCGAATTGATGCCGCTACCCACCGTGCAGCATACCTATTCGGAGGTGAGCGGTCGTCTGCGCGCCGGGTGTGGTCCGGCGGATTTGCTGCGAGCGTGTTTTCCACCGGCTTCGATTACGGGTGCCCCCAAAATTCGGGCGATGGAATTAGCCGCGCTGGAAGAAGGCTACCGGCGCGGGCCGGCCATGGGAAGCATTGGATGGATTTCGCTCGATGGCGACATGGAGTGGTCCGTCGCCATTCGCACGGCCGTCGCCGCTGAGGGACGCATCTGGTATCTGGCAGGCTGCGGCATTACCGCCAAATCGGTGCCAGAAGAGGAACTGGCTGAATCCGATGTCAAAGCCGCGGCGTTCCTCGAAGCCTTGAGCGGATTGTCAGGCCTCACGACCCAAGAATCCATGCGGTCGAAAGGGTAGGCAGCCCGCAGAAGCACGGCAGCGGGTTCGAGTACTGCTGCCCCCGCCTTTAGCGGTGATTTGTTGTATAACTTTGGTTTGGGAGTCGATCCTCTAGGCAGGACGAGTGTGTATCGTGGAAAGGGGTTACGCCGGCCTCCCTCCGTATGCTTGATGATCGTGGAATGGTTGCTGTGGAGAGCCCGACACGCCGAGTTGGCGACGCAATTTCACTGATAGACTCAAGCCAGTCGAATCGGTGTTTGGCCCTTGGAGTGCTGTAAGTTGGTTATCATCCAAAGCGAGTAAGAAGGAGGAATATACGTGTGGAATAAACGGCCTGATGAACCCCCGTCGCCTCAACCGCAAGGACAGCCGAATCGCGGATTCGCGCCTGCAATTACGCCCCGGCCGGAGCCGCCGGTAGTGGCGCGTCCGATGGCCAAACCAACGGCCGCCATCGGAACTTCGATGAGCATTAAGGGGGATATTCGCTCCCAAGAGGAACTCTTCGTAGATGGCGATGTCGAAGGGACTCTCGAGTCTCACAGCCTGCTGACCGTTGGCCCGAACGGGAAAGTGAAGGCTAATATCAAGGCACGTGAAGTAATCGTTTTCGGTTCGGTAAAGGGTAATGTCGACGTCGTTGAGAAGGTATCCATTCGCGATCACGGCAGTGTGATCGGGGACATCAAGACCGCGGGAATCAGCATCGATGATGGCGCCTATTTCAAAGGGAGCATCGATATCGTCCGGCCGCAACCCCAAGCGACCACGAAGCCGGTTAAAACCGAGGCTCCGGTGGTAGCAGCCGCAGGGCAGCCTTAAGCCTGTTTCCCCGAATATGACCCGCGCCAGTCGCTCCCCGCAGACGTATGGGTTTGGATGGGGGACCAGGTTGAGCTGGTTCGCCTAAGGCGCGCCCGTGGAGCCAAGCTTTTGCGCCCCGAGCGTCCTCCGGCGGCGTAGTTTCTTGTCGGCGTCATCCCGGCAATCCTACCAAGAGCCGCCCTTCGTTTTCATGGGTGTGGCCGATGTTTCCTGAAGTGAACAAACTAGCCCGCCTTCTGGGCCTGCTGATCGCGGCTCCGAACGCTGCTCTGTACGCGCAAAGTCTCCACCTTCGCCCGACGTCGGCTGGGCCCGGCGAATGGGCCGTGATGGAGATTACGTGGCAGTCCTCAGCGCAACAGCAACTGGTCGCGTTAGAGTGGGAGGCGCGCTTTCCCGCAGCGCAGCTGGAAAGCGACCCTATGATGCGGCTGACTCTCGACGCCCGAAGTAAGGGTAAATCGCTCAATTGCCGAGCCAGAATGGAGACACGGGAAACCGAGACCCTGCGGTGCATCCTTTCCGGCGGCCTGCAGCCGATCCCGGACGGGGTCTTGGCCGTGCTTAGCCTCAAGATACGGGAAAAGGCGCAGCCGGGCACAGTGCGAATCCGGATAGAGCACATGATCGGTGTGAAGCGCGATCTCGGCAGCGTAACCTTGGATCCAGCCGAAGCACTAGTGAAAGTGAACCCGAAATAAATAGCGCAGGCAGGCCCGGCCGGTCGCCGCCGCCGCAGGCTTTCGGCTACAGACCGAGGTTCCACCGCAGCCGTACGCGGTGGCGTCTCGATCGGGCGTTGCCTAGACGGCAAAAATATCGAAGGAATGTGCTTGCCGTAACCGTTCTTCGAACGTCCGTGCAGCAGAAGTGCTTCGTGCGATTTTACACGAATCGAAAGCAGCCGTGTAACTTTCGCCCGACTGGTTCTCCAGCGCTTCATCCTCCCGAGGGGGCCCCTGGCGCCTCGCTCCACTTCAGCACCAGAGGTAACGGATCAACAATTCTGCGTTGGTTGGGTTATCACTCACTCTGGTCGGTCAGATGAACGCAAGCGACCGAGCATTCTGCGAGACTCAACGAATCGTGCGCTTCACCGACGGGAGGCGCTAGCACTGTCGCTAGTGTAGTGGCGTGGGTCCTGGGCTTTCATGGGCCTGCAAGGGGCCTTGACACCGATTCGGACCTGCCATACACTTCCCTGAACCGATCGCAACGGCAACGGCGGGGGGCAACGGCCACAACCCGTCGGACGTTAAGGCGTTCTTCCCATCTCCTTGAACGAAGGAGATGGAGTACCATTTTCGCCCGGGAGGGGTGCGCCGATGGATTTCCGCTCTCTGCGAGTCGGCCTGGTGCTATGCGCCGGTCTGAGGTCAACAATTCTTCTGGTGAGTCCGCCTTTGAGCGCGCAAACCGATACTGGGCGCGTTCTGGGCAGCGTCGTCGACCCGACGCAAGCCGTGCTCGTCGACGCGGCAGTCGCCATCACGGATACGCAACGCGGGATCACCCGGACGACAGTCACAAACTCGTCGGGCGAGTTTCTTGTGCCTAATCTTCTGCCCGGTATCTATCTGGTCCGCGTGTCCGCCCCCGGCTTCCGCAGCGTCGTACGAGAGAACATTGGGTTAGAGGTTGCCCAAGACATCCGCATCGATTTTGTGCTGCAGCCGGGTGACACACAACAAACCGTGACAGTCAACGAAGAGGCGCCGCTGGTCGACGCGACCAGCGCGGTCCTGGGCGGAACGCTCACCAATCAGACGATCAATGAAATGCCCTTGAATGGACGCAATTTCATGAACCTGCTTCAGTTGCGTCCGGGGGTGATGATCATGCCTGGTGGCGGGAAGTGGAGTCAGACCACCAACGGCCTTCGTGTGGATCACAACGTCTACATCGTTGACGGCATTGACAGCATCGAGGGCTTTTCCGCGCTGAGCGTGGTCAATGGGAATAGCTTCTCAGGCGACACGTCGTCGTCGCTGCCGATCGACGCCATCCAGGAGTTCAATACCCAGCAGAATCCCAAAGCGGAATACGGTTGGAAGCCGGGCGCCATCGTCAACATCGGGATCAGGTCGGGTACCAATGAACTGCATGGCACAGCTTACGCCTTTGGCCGCAATGGCGCCCTTGATGCCGCCAATCCTTTCATCCAGCCGGGCCAGCCCAAGCAGGTAACCCAACTGGAACAGTTCGGAACGACCGTCGGTGGACCCATCCGAAAAGACAAGCTCTTCTTTTTCGGTGCCTACGAAGGACAGCGCGAGCTCATCGGGGCCCCGGCAACCTACCTGGTCCCGACCACCGCTTCACTGGGCGGCAATGTCGCCAACAGCCTCACGGATGCCTGCAACTCGGTGGCGGCTGCCAAGCGGAACCCGCTCAGCCTGGCGATGGCAGGTATGGACGCGAGCTGTGCTGTCGTCTCGCCCCAGGCGAACCTGTTCCAGTCCGGGACTTCCCTCAACTACGTCCCCATCATTCCCCTGGATACCCAGCAGGACAATGCCTTGTGGAAGACGGACTACCACATTAACGAGCGGCACAACTTGAGCGGCGAGTACTATTACAGCAACTACCGCGGGCTGGGGACACAGAACCAGATCCACGACTACTGGCGCACATCCAACGCCATCACATCCCAAATTGCCGGAATGCACTGGGCTTGGACGCCGAATCCCACGCTAGTGAACGAAGCCCGGTTCGGCATGAACCGCGTGGCCCAATACCTGGGTTCGGGCGAGTGCGCCGCCGGGTTTGGCCCGGACACCAGTTATCTGCACACTGGCGCCCAATCGTGCGGATTTCCTCAGATATCCATTCAGGGTTTTTTCGGCCTCGGCGGCAATCCCAACTTCCCCAAGCTGCAGGGCCCGGACTACACCTTCCAGTTTCTGGACGACGTTTCCTATACACGCGGAAAGCACGCCTTTAAGTTCGGGGCCGAACTCCGCAAGATGAAGTATCACGGCGGCACGTTCCGCCTGGGCAAGGGCAGTATTCTGTTTCGCTCCGGCACCGCCACGACCCCTCTCCAATCGTTCCTTGAGGGCACTCCTTTTCGGGGAAGTCTGTTTGTGGGAGACCCGGTCGTCAACGTCGCCGATTGGGGGTTGGCCGGCTTCATGCAGGATGACTGGCGCGTCACACCGAGGTTGACCTTGAACCTTGGATTGCGGTACGAGTTCGTGACGCCGATCCGGGAAGCCCACGATCAGCTTGCCGACTTTGATCCGAATCGAGGAATGGTGCAGGTGGGGAAGGGAATCGACACCCCCTATCAACCTCAAACCAGGAATTTCGCGCCACGGCTGGGCTTCGCCTGGGACATCACGGGTCGTGGGCGGACCATCCTGCGCGGGGGCGCCGGCGTCATCTATGTGCTCGAAGGATTCAATGTCCTGACTTCGCAGCAGGGATCAACGGCAGTCACCACCGGCCTGAACACCTCCCCCACCGGGGCTCTGCTGAACGGCGTCGCCGGTCCAGGCAACATCACCGCTGGTGCCATGACGCTGATCGGGTCGCAGCTCAACTGGAGTCTCGCGGGGCCCGTCTTCCCGGCCGGCCAAATCACCTGCACCACCGCCGTACCGTGCCCCATTCTGGCGGTGGACCCGAATCTCCACACTCCGTATGTCACCTCATGGAACCTCGGCCTCCAGCACGCCTTGACCCAATCGCTCGGTTTGGATGTGTCCTACGTCGGCAACCATGGTTCGAGGATGACCAGCATGGTCGACATCAACCCGGCGGCACTCGGCTCCGGCTGGAGCAGCAATACGGGCTCGGTCAATACGGCGGCTGAGAACGCCAGCCGCCCCTACTTCAGCAGGTTCCCGTACCTGTCCAATATTAACGAGATCATGAATGCGGACCGGAGCAACTACAACGCCCTGCAGGCCACTTTGACCGAGCGGCCGGCCCATGGCCTGAATTTCACGCTGGGCTACACGTATTCGCATGCGCTCGACATGTTGGGCCGGGACTGGCTCTCGAATGTGCCTATGTACAGCCCGAACCCCAAGCTCGATTACGGGAGCAGCCAGTTCGACGTCCGCCATCGCTTTACAGCAGCGGTGAGCTATGCTTTGCCCGACAAGAAATCGTTTGCGCAGATGCTCCAGGGCTGGCAGCTCAATTCCATCATGAATCTGGCGACGGGCGCACCCTGGGCGGTCATCGACAGCACCAGTGACGTCAGCGGAACGGGCGAATTTACGGACCGCTGGAATTTCTATGGAAACCCCAATGACTTCAGCGACCGAGGTTCGGCTGCCATTCCTTGGTTTGCCAATACCACCAACCCTGCGTGCTCGTCCCAGGCCACGAGCCAGGGACCAAACGCGGTGGCCGCGCTTGCCAAATATGGTTGCTTTGCTTCGGGTCGCTCCATGATGCTTCCCCCCGCTCTCGGAACTCTGGGAACCATGGGCCGGGACATCTTCCGGAACAATGGATTGAGCCTGGTCGATTTTTCCGTGACCAAGAAGTGGAAACTTACCGAACGGATCAGCACCCAGCTCCGGGCCGAGTTCTTCAATATTCTGAACGTGGCCACTTACGCCAGTCCCCAGGGCGCCACAACCATAGGATCGGGGCAGCACAATAACCCCACGACCACTGGAGGGTTTGGTACTTCCCTTACGACGCCAGACGTGGCGAATGCGAATCCCCAAGTGGGCTCGGGCGCGGGCCGCTCGACCCAGTTGGGGTTGAAGTTCATCTTTTAGCCGCGCGCAACTGGCCTGTGCCTACCACCTCTGTGGCTTGCGCGGAGGACCCGACAGTGAGCGTGAAATCCACGCGCGCCGTCTGTGCATCCGTAGATCGGTGCTGGTCGAACTCCCGCCTGGAATCCCCGTAACTCGACCCGAACCTGATAGCTTCCGGGGACCAGCGATGGAAAGCTGTAGACCCCTGCGCCGTTGGTCGTAATCGAGCGAGAAGCACTCGTGTCTGCGTTCGTGGCCGTGACGGCCGCGTTGGAGGCCGTTGCGCCGCTTTGATCGCGCACTTTTCCCCCCGTGATTTCTCCAAACGTTTGTGCTGAGGCGAAACCGATCGGCCACACCAACCCGACGACCAGAAGCAAATGTCGCATCAACCCTTCTTAACAGGCGACGATAGGGTCAGCCACTGAACCGCGGAACCGGAGCGACCCGCCTCATGTGGATCATCCGGCATGGCCTCCGAGGGCAACCCAGCCGTGAAGATTTGGTGGTGGCTAGACCGATGCCGGCAATCGGCGTGTTATTCCGGTGAAGTTGCTAGAGTGATGGCTAGGCCCTGGTTGCAGATGATATCGAGGAATTGAGATGAGCAAGACCTTGTGCGTCGCCTCAAGCGCGCTGTTTTTGATGACGATGCGCGCCGCGGCGCATCACGCATTCGCCGCCGAGTACGACGAAAACAAGCGCGTCACAGTCTCCGGCACAGTGACCAAGTTCCAATGGACGAATCCGCACGCGTGGTTGTATGTCGATGGAAAGGATGAAAGCGGCAAGGTAAGCAGCTGGAGCTTCGAAATGGGCAGTCCCAACGGCCTTGTTCACCGGGGCTGGAGAAAGGCGGAGTTGAAGAAGGGCGATGAAGTCACAGTGGAAGGCTATGGCGCGAAGGACGGCAGCGATGTGGCCAACGCCCGCACCGTTACCATGCCAGACGGCCGGAAGCTATTCGGGGGCTTCCAAACTACCCCCGGCGCCCCCGTCAAGTAGCCGCGCTTCAGGGGTTCAGTAGTTCTCGGGCACGGATTGTTGTCCTACCGCGGCTCTGCGAGAAAGTGTCGCGGAGCACGGCGGTTTCAGTGGCCTCCCGCAAAAACCGCAAAACCAGGGGCGGCTGACGGTTCCGGCACGGCCGGCCGGATCCCGGACCCATCTGTGGCCTTGTTGTCCTCCTGGATTCGCGCCGAATGAGAGTGCCTGCTCGCTGCTGAGAGCGCCGACTACACCGAGCGCGCATTCATCACTGCAATCGCCGCCGCCATTGCGATCTTGTGATCCTGCCCCCAGGGCGCCCCGAAAGAACTCCTCACCCGGACGAAATGAGCGTCGAGATTCTCGACTCGCAGGGCTCTGCTCGCCACATCAAGCACCTGTCGCGCATCGTACCAATGAACGGGCCAACGGCGTGCCTCAGCCGCGGCCGCGAGGGCCTCGCGGTACATCACCGTATCGGCCCTGGTCTGTGCCTGGTAGCTCTGAATGCGTTCGGCTGTCGTCCGGGGAAGGGGTGGGCACTGCCGAATCGCGACACCGAGGATGGGCCCGTCGACCGCCGCCGCTACGGCATCCAGACCGAGCCTTGCGTGCCGATCCGCTGACACGCGCACGCGCTCGACCAACGCCACTGCCTGATCCAGTGGGAGCATTTGGCCTTCGTGATGGTGGGGAAGCTTCGGTAGGTCCTCATCCACGAGTTCAACGCGGCGGCGGTCGAGAAGTTGCCCGCTGCCGGATGACGTCACCAACACTGCCCAGCCGCCATGATCCGATACTCCTACGATTCCACTCCTCGAAATGATGGTCCCTCCGATTCGAGTATTTCGTGACGCTCCGTGATGCGTAAGTTGCCCAGCAGATCTCTTTGCAAACCTTTCACGCGATAGGGGCAGAGTACGATAGCTCAACAAAGCCGTTCTTGTAAGCGACGACGTTCTTCAAATTCCACCTCTTCTCTGTGAAGGAACCACCGAACAACCGGAGTCCTTCACCCAACAGGACAGGCGCCATCGTCAAGTTGATTTCGTCCACCAGGCCGAGTTCGAGAAAACGCTGGCACAACATGGCCCCGCCCACGAGCCAGATGTTTCGATATCGAGGCGCGAGTTGCACGTCAACTAAAGTCTTGAGATCGCCCGAATAGAACTCGACGCTCTTTCTCGCCGGCGGCCATTCTCTGCCGGTCACCACTACGGTAGGAGTATCACCATACGGCCAGCCCAGTTCAAGCGCGTGTTCATACGTGCGGGAACCGAGTACATAACAGTCTATCGCTCCGACGAAGGTCGCAGCTTCTTCCTCCGAAATGGAAACCCCGGCTTCGTAGACGTTTCCGGTGCTATTGAGCCAGGAGACACTGTTGTCCCTCTTCGCGATGAAACCATCCAGACTGGAAACCATGTGCAAGGTTACACTTCGTCCTTTTGCATTTCCTTCGCTGCGTGACATATTCCTCCTCGCTTTGGCCGAAATCGATATGCGTTAAGGTGGACGGGAACGGCGTCTTTGCGCCAAAGAAGGATCGTACAGAAAGTCTGATGCCGTCTGCTTGATCTTGCGTCCCTATTTTTGAGTGAATGCGGCTCCGCCCTCCGTTGGTAAGGTTGTTCGCCTGCCGCTTCAAAACCCATTCAGCGCTTGAAATCAGGGCTTCGCAGGCAAACTCCTCGAAGAGCGAGCTAAGCCTTCTCATACGCTCAATTGTTGCTCGCGTCCCCCCTGGGAGGTGGGCGCACGCACCCAAACTCCAGGTCGGCGTGCCGGCGGCTCTGTGTTGGAACCCATTTCGGGCAAGCCAAATTTTCCACACAATCTTCCTGCGGCCCTGCGGCTCAGAGCTTGTCCGCAACCAGGTGGCGTTGAGCTCGGTCGGCAGTTGACCTCTGCCGTCGCAAATCCGGCCTTAACACCGGGGCGCCGAGGACCGTGAGCTCGGCCCGTGGGGAAGCGATTCCCAGCTGACGCCCGTGGCATTTGCACCCCATGTTGCTACGCTACGCCACTTTCAACGTTCTCGCTCCAGAGCCAGCTCCGCGGAAAGAAGTTTGCATCGCGTCAAATGCTTTACGCCATAGACACCGGCGATTCGCAGAATCTCTGGAGGTAGTTGCCTCCCTTCGATCACCCGATGTTTGGGGAACGTAAGAAGCCCGACTAACCCACCTTCGCTTTTTTCCGGGTTCTGGGGCCTTGCGAGCGGCCTGTAGCACGAGGACGAACCGATCTGATGCCGGCAGTAGAGTTCCCGCCGCCAACGGACCGGCGCGAGCCTGGCATTGCCGCCGTTTCCACTTCGCAGAGTTGAGGCTGGGCGTGCGCCAACGCCGCTGCAGGAATGCGACTTCGGCTGCCGGAAACACTTTCCAAAGGCTGGGGTCCTCTAGAGCTCGATCTGGGCTTCATACTCGGTTCGTATCGCAGGACGCGGACCACGATCCATAACACGAAGCCCATCAGGCCGAAAGCGAGCCAGAAGCCTTGGATAGCCCTTTCCAGAGAACCAGCATGTAGGCAGAACAGCAGCCAAATTGTCGAAATCTGGAGCCAGAACCGTGTCCACATATTCGTGCTCCGCCCTCGTTGTTCGTCCACTTTGGGGGGAATCCTTATATTAACCGTCGGCTAGTCCCTTTGTTAATACCGGGAAAATCCCTGACACCTTAACCGCATGATAACATTGAACAACCGGTGTCGGCGACCCCACCACCCGCTGATAGGCTAGGGCTAGGCTAAGCCTAGAAGCAGGGGGGGAGCCAGCCATGGCTCGAGCATCGAGATCGACAGTCCGCAGTCGGCTCCAAGGAGTCAGTATCCGGTAAACGCGCCACTTTGTGACCGCTTTATCCGAAAGAAAGGCGCTTTGCTGCGTTTACCCGCACTGCCGCGCTCGCGGCCAGTCTTTTGATAACGGCGTCCAATAAGGTCTGGTTCTGTGGCGATCCGCTGTTCCAGCATCCCGTAACTCCCCAGGGCCACCTCTACCTCAAGGCTCCGCAGATCGGTAGGAAGTGCGTCCATGAACCGTTGTGTTTGTCCCTTGAATAAAATCCGGCGAGCAAGCCATTAGAATCAAGGGCATACTCAATGGAGGCAGTTCGGATTTTGGGCCGACCGTGAGTCGGCGAGGGGCTCACTGCGTCGGATTTTGGACACAGGCGAAACTGGAGGCCTCGTCGCTGCTGCCCGAGCCCTGGTAGCGGGCGAACTGCGGGTAGGGACAGACCGGCCGCGTCCGGTCGACCTTCCCATCGGTCGTGTGCGACGCGACCAGTTGGTCCGGCGCCTTTCCGTTTTCCACCCATTGCTCGATGGCGCTGATGGTGTCCAACTGGTTCGGGCCCGCGCCGCCGCCGCAGTGTGACATCCCGGGCGCCAGAAACAGGCGGATCGAATCCGCGGCCTTGGCCTCACCCACGGACTTCACCACACTCTCGTAGTAGTTGATGCTGTTCTTGGGAGGCACAACCTGATCGCTCCAGCCGTGGTAAAGCAGCATTTTACCGTTGTGCGCGAAGAACGGCTTGAGATTTGGGTTGGAGGCTTCGTTCAAGCCGTGATCCATCTTTTCGGCGACGCTCAGGTCGCGATCCAGAATCAGAGTTCGGAAATCCCAACTCGGATCCTTGAAAATCACGTACCTGAACATGTTGACCGCTACCGCGCTCTCGCGAGTTACCGGCAATCCGTCCCGGAGCGGTCCGGCTAGCGTGCCCCAGTCCAGTTCGCTTCCCCGCTCCAAGCCCGGTAAAATCTCCTTCCGCGTCCGCGGGTTCAGGGCCGGAGCGTAGATTTGTTGGGCCGCTTCGACCTGTGCCGCCGACAGGCACGTCGGGCCGTCGCCACTCGGGCACGCCAGCAACTGAGGGTCGAAGTTGCAGCGCTTCGGATTCTCGATCAAGCCGTCGACGACCCCGTCGAGTGCATCGCAGGCAGCCAGTACGGCTTGGTGGATCAGCGCGTACTTCTGGGGCGGTATGTAGCTGTCTTCGCTCTTGTGAACCACCTGTGAGAGCCGGATCCAGCCGGCATGGAGATGAACCATCCGGTTGGCCGGAGCGCCGGCGATGATCCCGTCATAATCGGTGGGAAAGCGCTGCGCTTCCTCCAATGCCTGCTTGCCGCCGCCTGAGCATCCGCTCCAATACGAGTATTTCGGCGCTTCTCCATAGAATGTCTGGATGATCGCTTTGGCCTTCAAGGTCATTTCGTGTTCCGAGCGGTAGGCGTAATCGATCAGTTTTTCGAGGTGTCCCAAGGCGAAACTGGCGTTCGTCACATCGCTTGCGTGTCCCGTGTCGGTGGAACTGGTGGCGAAGCCGCGACGCAGGCCCTCGGCCATCGCGGTGTAATTAATCGAACCGCCCCAGCCTCCATTGCCCACGGCTAGATACTTTCCGTTCCATGAGGCCGGGAGCCAGACTTCCACGTTGATCTCGGAGTCGGAGGACGGCCTCAACTTGGCTGCCACGCGGCAGAACGCGGGAAGGTCCCGCATCGGCTCGCCGGCGATTCCGCTTCCACCCCCCGGCGTGAAGCCGCCGGCGGCTACCGGTTCGGCCAGGACAACCGCCGCCGAGGATAACGGCAACGAGGTCAGACTCTCGCACGACGCGGCGATTGCCGGGAAATTCCCGAGTCCAAGCGTTACAAACAGCACGACCCAGTGCGAAGAAATGGGAGCAGGCGGCACGGCGGCCATACTACTTCAAAACCTTGTCTGTCTCATGATATTAGTGGCGGATGCGCAGATCTGTCAACGATTTATTTCATATCTTGCGATCACCCGGCCTGAAATTTCGGCAATAAACGGCCGGCATTTTCCCGGTAAATGCCCCGGAGTTCGGGGCCTGTGAAACCGCATTTTTCTAGGCCCGCGAGGTGTTTGGCCGCTGAACCGAACGGGTAGTCGGTTCCGAACACAATTTGCGACGCTCCCACGATCAGTTTCAGGCCTTGCATTTGTACGGGGTTAGTGGACTGCGCCGTATCATAGTAGAAACGGCGCAGATGAGAGAGCCGGGAGTTCGGCTCCGCCGGGCGGGCCAGGTTGTCGGCGATCGTATCGGGCGCGCCGATTCCGAAGCGCTCAACCAGCGACGGCATCGTTCCCCCGGCATGGGAAAAGATGAAACGAATGTTTGAATAACGCGTAGCGGCGTCGCCCACGATCAGGCTGAAAATCGTCCGGCTGGTATCGGTATTGTATTCGATGGTCGGAGGATTCACCTCCGGCTGGATGTCCTGGCAGCAGGAGGCATCGATCGGATGCGTGTAAACCACCGCGCCCCGCCGGTTGAGCTCGTCAAGAACCGGACGAAATGTCGAGTCCCCCAACCAGTGGTAGCCATAGCTCGTCAGCAGGCCGACGCCGTCCGCCTTCAGGCTGTCGAAGGCGTACTCGATTTCGCGTAGACTGTCTTCGATGGTAGGCAGCGGCAGGACCGCAAACAGGCCGAGACGGCCTTTATGATCGGAGATCGCCCTGGCAGCGAACTCGTTCATCTCGCGCGCCAGGCGACGGGTCTCGTCCGGCTTTCCAAACCACACCCCCGGTGAGGTCGAGGAAAGGATCGAAGCGGCAACGCCATCCCGGTCCATGTCCTCGATGTCCTTGGCGGGCGTGTAGACCTGGAGCCGATCCAGCGCAAACCAGGTAGTGTAGCCAGCCATGTGATGACCTTCCTTCGCGGCCAAGGCCTTGACATAAGCCGGCGAGACGAAGTGATGATGCAGGTCGATGGCCCGCGCTCCGACTCGGGGCTGCGCGGCGAGATGGCTCGCGCCGGCCGTCGCGCTGGCGATGAGAAAATCCCGGCGGCTGACGGTCATGGGTTCAACAGCGGCAGGTTCTTCGGAGGCTCGGGGATAGTCGCGAGGTAAGCGCGAATGTCGGCGACTTCCGAGTCTGTCATGACTTTCGCCGAATAAGGCGGCATGCTGTTCGCTGGTTTTCGGACATACGCAGTGAGCGCCGGAGCGGCGAGAGGCCGCGGTGCCAGCCGGGGGCCGGTTCCCCCCTGCCCAACCGTGCCGTGACACTCGTAGCAGCCGTTTTTTAGAAACAGCCGCTTGCCGTTTTCCGCGTTCGGTCCTTCCTGCGCGCGGGAGGAGTCCGAGAGCGCGGCAGCGATTGCGAGAACCACCCAGAGATGCTTCATCTTCCTCTCTATCGCGGCTGCGTGACGGTGTCGATCAGGTAAGGCTCGCCGCGCTTGACGACATCGATGCCGCGTCGAATCGCCGCCGCCAGATCCTTTGAATCGGAGATGGGGCCTTCGGCGCGCACGCCCATGCTTTGCGCAAGCTTGGCGTAATCGATGTTCGGATCATCGATTTTGGTGCCGATGTGGATGCGATCGATGCCTCGGTTGTGCCGGTTCGCTAGGCCTTGAATCCCCATGACCTCCTGGTGATAGGCGCGGTTGTTATGCATAAGGATCAGCAGCGGAATCCGGTGATGGGCCGCGGTCCACAGTACGCCGTTGGCTACCATCAGATCGCCGTCGGTCTGAATCGAGATGCTCAGCCGCCCGTGCTTCTTGTTGGCGAGCGCCGCGCCGACGGTGGCCGGCGCCATGTAGCCCACCGCTTCCGCGCCCGAGCCCCCGATGTACTGGTAGTGCTTGTCAAAGTCCCAGAGCCTGAGCGGCCAGTCGCGGATCCAGAAGCTATCGGATAAAAGCGACCAATCCTCATTTGCGATCTGCGCCCACAGCTCGGCCGAGAGGCGCGCGGTGCTGATCGGGCTCGCGTCCCAGCCATAAGCGGCGTCGGCCCGCGCCTTCTGTTGGGCCTGCCGGCTAGCCTGCGCGAGTTTGGCGCCGCGCGTCTCCAACGCGCGCTTACGATCGGGAGTCAGCTGGCGTTTGACGGCTTCGATCAGGGAGGGCAGCGTGGCTTCGGCGTCGGCCGCCATCGACAAATCGGTATCTGTGTACCGCATGAAGTCCTGGTAATTGCTCTTGTGGTTCAAGTCGAGCGAGGAAATGCTGATTAGTTTGAGCGCGCCGTTCCGCTGTTTCGCCTGGCGCACGGTGCTGTAGAGATCGCTGCTTTCGAGAGCCAGAACCACGTCGGCTTCCATGACGGGTGCGCCGGTCGTCGGCTTCCCAGCGACGCCGGCGCGCAAGGTTTGATTCAGCGGATGCCGCGTCGGGAAGTTCATCCTCCGGTGCTGATCCACGACCCCGGCCTGCAGCGTCTCGGCCAATTCGACCATCAGCTTCATCCCCGCGGGCGTGCGCGCCGCGCGGCTCGCCACAATCACGGGATTCTCGGCAGCGACCAGCAGTCTTGCGGCTTCAGCGACGGCCCCCGATTCGCCCTGCGGCGGCGCCGCCCGCGTAAGGTTGGGGATGCGGGGGTGCTCGCCAGAAGGGATGGCGTTTTCCTGCATCTCCGTATCCGCCGTCAACACCACCGGCATCATGGGCGGAGTCAACATGATCTTGTACGCCCGGACGGCCGACTCGGCGAAGTGTTCGAGCGACTGCGGCGTGTCATCCCACTTGGTGACTTCACGCACCATCGACGCGGCGTCCTGGACGCTGTGCAGCCACGACACCTCGCCGCCGCGGTGCGCCGCATCCAAGGTGTTGCCCAGAACCACGTACACCGGAACCCGGTCGCAGTAGGAATCGTAGATAGCCATGGTGGCGTGCTGCAATCCGACCGTGCCGTGCGCGCAGATCATTGCCGGCTTGCCTTCGATCTTGAAGTAGCCGTTGGCCATGGCCACCGAAGACTCTTCGTTGCAGCAGGTGATGAATTCGGGAGCTCGGTTGCCGCCGTAGTTGATGATCGATTCGTGGATTCCCGCGAAACTCGAACCCGGCATGGCGAAAACGTACTCGAACCCGAGCGATTTGAAAACGTCCACCATGAAGTCGGCTCCCGGGCGCTCGGTGACGCGGGGATCGGATCCGGAAGGCGCCCCGGCCGTAGTTTCCGTCACATTGGCCGGCGTCGCAACGCGAGCCTGCGGGGCAATCGCGATGGGAACGGTTGCCGCCAGAGCGGCTCCTTTGAGGAAACCACGGCGATCCACGGGCTTGGTCGGCTGTGCCACGATATGAACCTCGCTGTATCGGGATTCTATGTGGCCGGACGCGGCAAGTCAAGCGCTCGCCTCAAAACTGCGCTCGCCTCAAAACTCAAACGGGCGACTCGGTGCTCGCCGGGGGGCGTTGTCCACGATCGCCCGCCCGGAAATCGTCGCCGAAGTGCTTGTCGAAGCCTCGGTGTACTGCGCCCAAAACCGACGCGCCTGCTGGTCCTGCCCCGAAGATAGTCTTGACATCGAACTAACGGCGGTGATAGCTAATAACATGACATTGCGCCCTGCCAGGGGTTCCGGGTGCGCTAAGAAAACCACTTGATTCGGAGGTGTCCCTTGTTGGCAGCCTTCTGCAGTCGGGTCACGGGGTGGCAGAGCTTCAGAGATCGTTTGGGGCGTACTTGCGGCCGTCTGTTGATGGCCCTAGCCGCGAGTCTCGTCGTGGGAGGTATGCCGTTGCTCGCGCAGGCGACCAGCGGCTCGATCACCGGCATCGTGCAAGATCCGCAGGGCGCGGTGGTCGTCAACGCCAAATTAACTTTGATCAATGACGCCCAAGGCGCGTCTTCAGCGCGCGAGGTCGCGAGCACCAGCACCGGTTCGTTCCTTTTCTCGCCGGTCTTGCCGGGTACCTACACGATTACCGTTGAGGTGGCCGGGTTCAAGAAATACGCCCAAGCCGGCATCATTCTGGATGTCAACCAGAAGCTCGGCCTGCCGCCCATCACGCTCGAGGTCGGCGCCACAAGCGAGACGGTCGCCGTCGAGGCGCTGGCCGTCCAACTCGACACGGTGTCGGCGGAGCGGTCCGGCGTAGTCACTGGCCGGCAGATGGTGGACATTGCTCTCAATGGCCGCAATTACACGGGTCTATTGAGGACCGTGCCGGGCGTTTCGGCCGATACTGCATTCAACGCGGGAGACGCCGCGTTTAACGGCGGGCGAACGGGGCAGAACAACTTTACCGTGGATGGCCAGAACGTGACCGATATTGGCGTAAACCAGCAGTTCGCCTACCGCATCAACGTGGATGCCATCGCCGAGTTTCGGGTCTCCACCAACGCCCAAAGCGCCGAGTTTGGCCGCAACGACGGGGCGCAGATTCAAATCGTCACCAAAAGCGGCACTCGGGATTTCCACGGCGACGGTTACTGGTTCAAGCGTGGCGAGTTCATGAACGCCAACACCTTCCTCAACAACGCGCTGCCGAACGTCCGCGACCGGAACACCGGGCAGTTGGTCCCGGCATTTCCGCAGTACCGCTTCATGACCGCCGGGTACACCTTGGGTGGTCCGGCCTACGTCCCCGGAAAGTTCAACCGAAGCAAAGACAAGTTATTTTTCTTCATGTCGCACGAGTGGAACCGTTCATTCACTCCAAATCCGCTGCGTCAGATCACTGTCCCCACGTTGGCCCAGCGGCAGGGAGACTTCTCCAACACGCGCGATGCTGCGAACAATCAGCAGACCATCATTGATCCGCTGACGCGCTCGGCGGCGAACCCCAATGGCACGATGTTTCCCGGAAACCAGATTCCGAAGGAGCGCTTTAACCAATACGGACCCTCGGTTCTCAACTGGCTGCCGCTGCCGAACGTGTTTGGCCAACCAAGCTTCAACTACCAATCGCAGGCGGCCAATGCGGACCCCTCGTTCGATCAGGTCTACCGCGCTGATTACAACATTAACGACAGATGGCGGCTCTTCGTGCGCGGCCTCGACAGCAAACAAACGCAGACCAGACCGTACGGCCGGGCGGATACGGGCAACAACCTGGGCCTCACTCCGTTCTACGCGCCCACCTACGGATGGTCGATTACGGCCAACATCGCGACGATTCTATCCCCCACGTTGACCAATGAGTTTCAATTCGGCTACACGGTGAACGGGATTCCGGGCGATCCCCCGCCGAGCGGCAGCCCCTATTACCGCTCGGTGTCACATATCGATATCCCGCTGCTGTACCCGCAGGCCAACACGAGCGGCGTCATCCCGAATTTCGTCTTCGACGGGCTCCCGACGGTGGCCGGCACGCCGAATCCAACTGCCATGACCAGCTTCGCTGGCACGCCGTATGCCAACCGCAACCCGGTCTGGAACTATATCGACAACGTCAGCAAGGTGTTCGGCGCGCACGCGTTTAAGGCCGGTATTTACTACGAGCGCGCCGTCAAGACCGAGAACGCCTTCCAGCCATACAACGGCACGATCAATTTCGCGCGTGATTCGAATAACCCGGGTGATACGAACTGGCCGTTTTCGAACGCGCTCGTTGGCAACTACGATACGTACACGCAGATCAACCAGGATCCACTGCCCAGCTATCCGTACACCAACTTCGAATTCTACGGCCAGGACAGCTGGAAGCTCACGAAGAAGTTCACGGTGAACTACGGGCTCCGCATCTCTTTTGTGGCGCCATTCCACGACACCCTGGGGATGATGTCGAACTTCGATAACTCAAAGTATGATCCGTCCAAGCGGGTAGTATATTTCCAGCCGGTGATATCCGGTGGGCTTCGCCAGGCGTTGAACCCGATTACCGGCGAGATCCTGCCGTCGGTGTATATCGGGGCCATGGTCCCGAACGTAGGCGACATTAACAACGGCCTGGTCCGTTCCGGCCAAAACGGTACGCCGCTCGGCTTGATCGACAGTCGCGGCCCGCAGTTTGGCCCGCGCCTCGGCGTGGCGTACCAGATCGACAGCAAGACGGTGTTCCGGGCGGGCGGAGGAATCTTCTACGAACGCATCGCGACTTTCGGAGTGGGCATCACGAGCAACTACACCACGAACCCTCCGTTGCTTAGAACGGCTCAAATCTACTACGGGAATCTCTCCAACATTCAGGGTTCTAGTGGTGTGTTCTTCCCCACCGCCATCAACCAGCTTGCCCCAGACGGGCATGTACCCACGGTGTACAACTACAATGCTGGCCTCCAGCGGGAACTTCCGTACCAGCTCTTCCTCGACGTCTCGTACGTGGGCTCGCAGTCGCGTCACTTGTGGCTTGCGCAGCCGTTTAACTACGCTCCCTTTGGCAGCGCATGGCAGCCGTATTCGCAAGAACCGACCGTGGCCCCCAGATTCAACGGCACCACCAACCTGCCGGTGAATATGTACCGTCCCTACGCGGGTTACGCGAAGGGTACGTCTTACACCTGGGGGACTTCGGCGAACTACAACGCCTTGCAGATGTCTCTCAACCGCCGTGTGGGAAAATTGCAGCTTGGCGCTGCCTACACGTGGTCCAAGGCGCTCGGTGTGTCGACGACGCCGACCGCAGCGCAGCCCGGCAATCCTCTCAACCTGCGAGCCGCCAACTACGGACCGCTACCACAGGACCGCACCCAGTCGCTGGCCTTCAATTACATCTACGATCTGCCGAGCCTGGCCCGCAAGGGTTCTTGGTTGGACAACGGCGCCGGGCGGTTGGTCTTCGCTGGCTGGCAGGTTGCGGGACTAACCAGCATGAGCACCGGAGCGCCCATCAATGTCACCTACGGCGTGAGCGGCATCGGCCCGGCGCAGTTGAACCGCATGATTACCGGCAGCGAAGACCTGGCGCCGCGCCCGGTGACGACGTGCAATCCCAACCTTGCCCGTTCGGATCGGAACATCAATGAATTCATTAACACCTCCTGCTTCGCGCCCGCGTCCAAGGGCAGCGTGGGGATGGACTCCGGCTACGACAACATCACCGGCCCGGGTATCAATCAGTGGG
>Ga0306920_100001352_pt1 | contig 30309 bp, 24 predicted proteins | sample flu12Cox44000170_FD_204666 | JGI IMG/M metagenome (GOLD analysis project Ga0306920, IMG submission 204666) | Lab enrichment of tropical soil microbial communities from Luquillo Experimental Forest, Puerto Rico - flux4day.12C.oxic.44.000.170 (v2)... | ecosystem: Environmental > Terrestrial >... | reverse complement strand
ATAGTGCGTCGCATCGACAAATCGTGCGAATTGCTCGTTGGTCACCGCTGTCCGATCCATCCAGAAACCGTCCACCTTGACCCGGTGCAGGGGTTGGGCGTCGCGCATGATGGGATTGTCGCTGCCGCGTGTGAATTCTCCCCCGGGAATCCACACCATGCCCTGCGGATTGTTGGCTGGCGGCTTCTGCCTTTCTCCCGCATTGCCAACCTGCCCCTCGTTCCCAAACTCAGTTTGGGAACGAGCGGACTCTCCCTGAGTTTGGGAAGGCGGGTTTTCCCTGTTGAAATGAACTGCCAGATAGCTAGCGAGAAACGCGGAGACGCCGAGCGCGCCCAGGACAAAGAGTCGTTTCATGGAGGCATCTCGAAAGGGGCGACATCGAGCCTTGAAGATGAAGCACTCTACTCCCGCGAGTGCGAAGGGCAAGAGACAATGTACGGGGTACGAGTGCGAGAGACAATGGAGTTATTTGTTATTGGCATGGAAGGTGACGATCTGCGCCAGGGGTAGGCGGCGAAAAGAAGTAGATTCGATGAGGATTATTCGAGGGCCGATGGCATTAGACAGAGTTACGGTTCGGGTGAGGGGTTAAGGGCAAGGTCGAGATGGAGGGGGCGGACTAGAGCCCATTCTTCAGTCATGGGTAGGAGGCTCGGGCCCGAGTCGCCGCAGCAGCCGAGGCAAGCGCCTCCCTGGCAGCAAAAGTCGCCATGAAGAAGCGCGGCGAGGGCCGTCGGGCTTAGTTTCGGCGGCCGACCACCCGCCGCGACTTTCTCGACCTTGAGGTTCTTGATCCACTCATCTGTCACGCCGTCCAAATCGAGCCAGGCTTTTTTAGCGAGCTCCTCTGGGTCGGACTCCTTTTTGAGAAAACCAGCCTTCTTCATGGCCAGGGCGGCCGTTCGCACATCCTGGCGGGCCTTGGCAATTCCCGGCTCGTATTGCAACATGGCGATTGCCTGCGCGTTGATTTCCGCCGTGGCGGTGACATAGCTCTTTTCGACGGCAAGCCTGGCGGCGGCTGTGGGGTTAAGGCTGACCCATTTGGCGCCCTTGAGCAGGGCACGCGTCGCCTTGGCAGCGGCGGAGGGATTTTCCCGGGCGAAATTGCCGTTCACCGCCACAATACAGCAATACTCCTTGTCGTACGGCGTGTCGCTTGCCTGATCGCAGACCGAATGAACTTTATTGTTGGCCATGAGCATGGTGCCGATCGGCTCGGCGCTGGCAACCGCATCAACCCGCCCCTCTTCGATGGCTTTCGGCATTGCATCCGCGGGCATCGTCACCCACTCGACATCGCGCCTCGGATCCATGCCCCGGTCGGCCAAAACCCGGCTCGCGAACAGGAAGGGCGGGCTGCCCATGTGGGTGATTCCCAACTTCTTGCCCTTCAGGTCTTCCACCTGCTTGATATCGGTCTTGGTCCCGGCCTGGACGCGCAAGCAACCGGTGTGGATGCCGCCCGTCAATTTCAGGTCCATGCCCATTTCGACCGGTTTGATCAGGTACATGATGAAGCTGTATGTGGCGTGGAAGCGGCCGGAGGCGAGGCCGTCCCGCAGCGCGGTCCAATCGGTCTTCACGAGCTCAACGTCCAAGCCTTCTTCCTTGAAGAATCCGTTCTCGTAAGCGGCAAAAATGGCAGGTTCGCATGTCAGGCCGAGGTAACAAATCTGGATCTTGCCTTCAGTCTTGGCCGGCGCATCCGGCGAGGGATTCGCTTTCCGGCCGCAGCCCGAAGGCAACAGCGCGATGCAGGCCGCCAGCAAAAGGAGCGCTGCCAGGCGAATAATTGTCGTCGCCCGTGTTTTCGTTTCGCTCACCGCAAAACCTCCTTGCAACGGAAGGACCCGGCTGATCATTTTCTTAAACTCTCATCATACGCATGTCCGCCTTCCGGGCTATAATATTAAATTCCCGTTGGAACGGTTTCGGCATTTGTCTGCGAGAATTACTCCTTATGAATGCATGCCCATCTCACTACCAACTGGAGCAGTTCCTCAGCGGACGATTGAGTGATTTCGATCGCCTGGCGGTCCATTCTCATGTTGAGACGTGTAGCACTTGCAAGCAAACGGTGTCTGCCCTTGGCCAGGGCGATGCGGCAACGGCAGTTTGGAACATGCAAGCGGCCAGCTTGGCACCTCCCGAGGATGTTGCGGCGCTGCCTCCCCAGTTGCTCAACCATCCGCGCTATCACGTTCTCGAATTGCTGGATGTCGGCGGCATGGGGGCTCTTTACAAGGCCGAGCATCGCCTGCTGGAACGCACCGTCGTCCTCAAGGTGATTCGGCAGGATGTCTTGAGCAAACCGGAACAAGTGCAGCGGTTCCTCCGCGAAGCCAAACTCGCCGCCGGCCTGGCGCATCCGAACATCGTCACGGTGTACGAGGCCGAACAGGTCGGCCAGACATACTTCCTCGTCATGGAGTACCTGGTGGGGATGGACTTGTTCCGTTTGATTGAACAGCGCGGCGCGTTGCCGGTCGCGGAGGCCTGCGAATGGGTCCGGCAGGCGGCCCTGGGCCTGCAATACATCCATGAGCGCGGCCTGGTCCACCGCGACATCAAGCCCCCCAACCTTTTTCTGGTCGAACAGCGACGCGTGAAAATCCTCGACATGGGGCTGGCGGTGCTCCGGACCGAACAAGGGTCGGGCGGCGCCATTACCGAAAAGGGCCAGATCCTCGGGACGATTGACTACATGGCGCCGGAACAATGGGAGGACAGCCGGGCGGTGGATATCCGGGCGGACATCTACAGCCTGGGCTGCACGCTATATCATCTGCTGGCCGGCAAGCCGCCTTTTGGCAGCAAAGATTTTCCCTCGTTGGTCAAACAGATGTGGGCCCACACCCAGGCGCCGGTTCCTCCCGTACGCGAGGGGAGGCCAGACGTGCCACAACCCGTTGTTGACGTGTTGGAGCGCATGCTGGCCAAGAAGTCAAGCGACCGTTATGAGACTCCCGCGGAGGTTGCTACAGCGCTGGAACCGTACGCGGCTGTGATTCCGGGACACGATTCCTCGGTGATTCGGTCCCGGCCGGCAAGCGCCGCCTTCGGTGTGCGGCCGCCGAGTAAGCGATCGTTCAGGCGCATCGGTCTTGCCGCCGGTCTGGCGGCGCTGCTGCTTTTGGCCGGGGGCTTCGCTTTCTTTTCCCTTCGGAACAAAGGCGCCACAACGGCACCTTCCGGTCAACCGATCAAAGTCGGCATCCTCCATTCGCGCAGCGGCACGATGGCCATCAGCGAGAAGCCGGTTATTGACGCCACGTTGTTTGCCATCGACGAGTTGAACGCCAAGGGCGGAGTTCTGGGCCGACAGATAGAGGCCGTCGTCGAAGACGGCGCTTCGGACTGGCCCACTTTTGCGCAGAAGACGGAGAAACTGATTACTCAGGACCGGGTATGCACGGTGTTCGGCTGCTGGACCTCGGCCAGCCGCAAGACGGTCAAGCCGGTCATCGAGAAGCACAACCACTTGCTGTTTTACCCGTTGCAATACGAGGGTCTGGAGCAATCGCCCAACATCGTCTACACCGGAGCAGCGCCCAACCAGCAGATTATCCCGGCGGTGAAGTGGTGCTGCTCGTTCCTCAAGAAAAAGCGGCTGTTCCTGGTCGGCTCGGATTACGTGTTTCCCCGAGCCGCCAATGCGATCATCCGGGACCATGCGGCGGACTTGAACGCCGAGATCGTTGGTGAAGAGTACCTGCATCTGGGCAGCGCGGATACGGGCGCTGTCATGCAAAAGATCCAGGCCACGAAGCCGGACATGATTCTCAACACCATCAACGGCGACAGCAACGTGGCATTTTTCCGGGCCTTGCGCCGGGCGGGCTTCACATCGGACAAGCTTCCCACGATTTCCTTCAGCATCACCGAGGAAGAATTGAGCAGTCTGAGCGCCAAGGAGGTGCAAGGAGACTATGCGGCATGGAATTACTTCCAGAGCATCGACCTGGCCGAAAACGAGGATTTCGTCCGCCGTTTCCACGCCCGGTTTGGCGCCGAACGGATCCTGTCGGACCCGATGGAGGCTGCTTACATTGGTGTGCATCTGTGGGCCCGGGCGGTGGAATCGGCTGGCAGCGACGATGTCAGTGCCATCCGCCAGGCGATCAACAATCAAAGCTTCAATGCCCCGGAGGGTAAGGTGAGCATCGACCCGCAAACGCATCACCTCAGCAAATTCATCCGGATCGGCCGGGTGACAGAGAACGGTCGCTTTGCCATTGTGTATTGCTCCGATGTGCCGATAGCCCCGATTCCTTATCCGGCCACGAGGTCCAAAGCCGATTGGGACGCGGTTTTGACCGACCTGCATCTACTTTGGGGCGGTCAATGGTCCAATCCGAATCCTTGAAATCGCCGTTTCCACAGTCCAGGGCGACGAACCGCGTGGCGGCCCATGCCGGGCGACACGCCGGAGCCGGAGTTGGTGTGATGGCTTTGGTATTGTTGACGCGTCCATTTAGCCCGCTCGCTCCGCGAGCGGATCGCCTCGCCGGGGAGCGAACGGCGTCGTTGCATCAGCGCCCGCAACGACGAACCCGTCACCGATGACAAATGACGAACGACTGATGACAAACATTGACGTCGTTGCGTCATTGCACGCCACCAAAGCCGGCTGCATTGCACCGCAATGCGTGCATTGCGTGCATTGTATGCAACGACCGCATTGCACGCATTGCGGTCATTGCGTGCAACGACTGCAACGACGATCAGACTTCCAATAACCCCCAACGACACCCCTGCCTCGTACGTTGCCGTAGCTCCGTCTCGAACCAATACGCCGTCGACAGCGGACCTTCCGGGCCGTGTGGTTTCCGCCCGCGACCTGGACAAGCAAGCCGCTGGTAGGATCAAACGACAGCGGGCTCTGCGCGGAGACCACCAGGGACCGGCTCATGGAGGCCAGGGATTCCAATGTTTGCCATGGTTCTTCGTTCACCAAGAAAATCCGCATATCCACAAAAATTTAATTGACATCCGTGTTCTCTGGAATTACCATCTTACCTAAGAAATTTTCACATTCAGGTTATCGAAAGGGGGCGCTCCAGATTACATTGCGGAAACTGGGCCGCTTCCTTGTCGCGTATTCTGCCTAACCTATGAAGGAGGAATAACAATGCGCAGAACGTCATCTCCGCTCGCGATCCGGCTTTTTCTTGCGGTATGCGTGCTCATCCTCGGAACCAGTTACGCGCCGGCTGACCTGATCCAGCCGGGATTCGATTTGTTAGCCACCGATCCGGACTATACTTTTGTGGATTTAACGGACATGGGATTGGGTATGGTTCCCTTGATGGGAGTTCCCTTCGACACCGGCAACATTGGAGATACGGACACCATTGTCCAGCGGTTAACCGGCATTGATCCATTTCCCGTAGGGGGCACAGGAATGGTTCAGATTGAACTGGTAGCTCTGTTCTTGATGAGCCAAAATCCCGTCATCTTTCCGGATGGGACCATAGCCGACATGTATGTGACGGTTAATCGGGACGGGGATTTCAACATTCCTGTTTATATTTTCAGGCCACCCTCGCAAGGAGCGATGCAGGTGCGTCACGAACTGGATGATGGCGGCACTTTTGATTCGCTTTTAAACGTATTTGGAAACGCGATCTTTACCCAGGTGGGGGGAGACCCATTTGACCGGAGCCAGGTGATTTTCGTCTTTCAGGCACCGCCGGTGCATCTCATGGCAATGGCCGTCGATTGGACGCATGTTCCACCGGATAACTACCCGGTAGATGACCGTTATCCGGCGGGAAGTTTCTATGTCCGCGGACCCTTCACCGAACAAGAAGAAATGTTGGCGGCCCATGGGATTTTGCCGGCCAGGATTCCATAGACGATCACCTGGTTTCGGCGCCTAACCGATGAGGCTGTTGGTTTCGTCAACGAACCCAGTAATGCCCATCGTGCCGTCTCCCCACGTCACCGCGCCGCGATGGTTGCTCCAATCAGGACTTGCAACCACGTAGTTCCCGTTGCTCAGGGCTACCACCCCGCCTCTTCCGGGTGCACCACCACCGCCCACGTGGTCGCCGGCGTTGGATCCGACCAGGCTGTTGGTGGCGTCGACGATTCCGGTGATGCCCTTGGCTCCGTCTCCCCAAGTCGCCGCTCCGCGACCATTGGGCCACAAGCCGTCCCACATCGGGCTGATGACCACGTAGTTACCGTTGCTCAGGGCCGTGACGCGGTTATAGCCCACAGCGTCATTTGCGTTGCTCCCGACCAGGCTGTTGGTTGCGTCGACAGTTCGAGTAATGCCTTTGGCGCCGTCCCCCAAAGTCACCGCTCCCCGATTGCCATTCCAGTAGGCTCGATTATCAGCCGGGGAGATGCGCTTGTCAAGGACGAAGAATGCAAAATGCAAAATGTAAAGTGCAAAATGATCAATCAAAATTGGGTTTTGCGAATAAAGCCTATCCATAGCGTTGGGATATTGCGATCTTGCTGGAATCTCGCTCGCTGATCCCCACGGACCGTCACGCAGGTGCGCTTCCCGGCACGCGTGTGAACACCTTGTTCCACGGGAGGCCGCTGTCGTATCTCACCGCGCCGTGAGATACGGACCCGCAAATGGCGCTAAGTTGTTCTGTCCGAGAGCATTGCGCCCTGAGCCGTGCCCGCGTGCGTGCATGAGATACGGCGGATGCCACCGTTTCGATTCCAACAACCGTGACTTTTCCCAAAACCGCTCTCCGAGCGTGATGACACCGGTGGTGCAGCGGCATCCCATGACAGCGGTCGCAGAGGCCGCGATTGTAGAGTCGAAAGGTTTTTCCTGGATACGTCCATTCCTCCAAAAATACGTCGCACCGAAACTGCACGGTGTTGTCACACTTAACTGTCAATCCACCAATGACATCGGCGATACGTCGCAAAGGAGGTCGATACGTCCAGGGTTTGCAAATACGCCCACGGGGGCCGGGGGGGTGGTGGACGAAACGTATTTTTTGGAGTTAATCCCTGACCCCTGTCAGCTCTTGTCCTTGTCCCAATCCGCAAAACTTTTTCCTGCTTCGGCCAGACGTTTCAACAGCGGCGCGGGCTTCCATTGGTCGCCGTGCTGCTGCTGATAATGGCAGATCCGGTCGTAGACTTTTTTCAATCCCACAGTATCTGCATAATGCATCGGGCCGCCGCGATAGGGCGGGAAACCGTAGCCGTTGATGTAAATGATGTCGATGTCCACCGCGCGTAGGGCGATCCCTTCCTCCAGTATTAAAGCGCCTTCGTTGATGAGCGCGTACAACGTGCGTTCAATGATTTCTTCCTTGGTGATTGCGCGCCGTTTGATCCCTGCTTGCCGGGCCAGGTCTTCGATGAGCTTTTCCACCTCCGGATCGGGGCTGGGAATCCGGCCGGTTTCATCGTACTTGTACCAGCCGGCCCGTGTTTTCTGGCCGTAGCGGCCCATTTCGCACAGCCGGTCCGCCACCAGGAGATCGCGCTGGCCGGGAGGATGCAGATGCTTGTATTCTTTGCGAATCCGCCAGCCGACGTCGAGGCCCGCCAGGTCCCCCACTGCCAGCGGTCCCATGGCCATGCCGAATTCCACGAGCGCTGTATCCACATCCGTCACCTTGGCGCCCTCTTCCAGAAGGAATTGTGCTTCTCGCTGATACGGATGGTACATCCGGTTGCCCACGAACCCCCGGCAGTTCCCCACCAGCACGCCGATCTTTCCCAGCGTCTTCGCCAGGTTCAGAGAGGTTGCGATCACATCTCTTCCGGTCGCTTTGCCCCGCACAATTTCCAAGAGCCGCATGACATACGCCGGACTGAAAAAGTGATGGCCGATGGCGCGCTGTGGGCGCGAGGTCGCCGAGGCAATCTGGTCGATGTCCAGCGTGGAAGTGTTCGAAGCGAGCACGGCATCCGGCCGCATCACGGGATCCAGCTCGGCAAAGACCTTTTTCTTTAGCGCCATCTCTTCAAAGACTGCCTCGACCACAATATCCGCCTCTTTGAAACGCTCGTACGTCAGAACGGGCGTAATGCGCGCCATGCACTGATCCATCTGTTGCTGGGTCATCCGGCCCCGCGCCACCGTCGCCGCATAATTCTTCTTGATGGTGCCCAGGCCTCGGTCCATATCCTGCTGGCTGACCTCTTTGAGCAGCACCGGAATGCCCGCATTGACATAAGCCATGGTGATGCCGCCGCCCATCGTTCCGGCGCCGACCACGGCCGCCCTTTTGATAGGAATGATCGGCGTTTCCTTGGAAATGTCCGGAATCTTGGCGACAGCCCGCTCGCCGAAGAAGACGTGAATCAAGCCTTTCGACTGGTCGGAAAAAAGGCATTCCTTGAAAAGCTCGGCCTCCCGTTTCAACCCATCGGAAAACGGCAGCTTGGTCGCCGCCTCGACCGCATCAATGGCCTTGCCGGGGGCCATTAACCCACGCGCCTTTTTCTTGACCGACTCCCGCGCTGCGGCTAATGCGGCGGTATTCGCAACGGTATCGCTGATCTTGTCGGTCCGGTCCCGCGTTCGCCGCGGCGGGCCGCCCTTGGCGGCGATTTCTCGTGCAAATGCCACGGCTCCGGTAAGCAAATCACCGTCAATGACCTTGTCGAGAATCCCGCATTCGAGCGCTTCGGCCGCCTTGATCGGCTCACCGCCGGCGCACATGACCGCGGCCTTGGCCACTCCCGCCAGACGGGGCAGCCGTTGTGTGCCCCCCGCCCCCGGTATCAAGCCCAGTTTCACCTCGGGCTGTCCGACTTGCGCCGATGGTACCGCCACGCGGTAGTGGCAGGACATGGCGGTTTCGAGGCCGCCGCCGAACGCTGTGCCGTGGATCGCGCAGATCACCGGCTTGGAGCAATTTTCCACGGCCGTCAAAATTTCGTTAAGCGTGATCCCGCGTTTGGTCTGCCCGGATGTGATTTTCCCGAATTCCTTGATATCGGCCCCGGCGATGAACGTTCGACCTCCGCCAATCAGCACGGCTGCCTTGAGTGCCGTATCTTTTTGGATTTCCTCCAAAAATGCCTGAATCGCCTCCGGCACACCCGGACTCAGGGCGTTCACCGGCGGGTTGTTGACGGTAATAATGCCGATATCGCCGTCTTTGGTCAAACTCACCAGGTCGCTCATGATTATCTCCCCGTAAACTGCGGTGGCCGTTTTTCGAGAAAATGGGCCACTCCTTCCCGAAAGTCCTCGGTGCCGAAGCTGGCGAACATCTCCTTCACCGCGATGTCCGTGGCCTGCGACAACGATTGCAACAATCCTTCGTAAACTTGTTGTTTCATGACCCGAAGCGCTCGCGGCGAAACCATGGTCGCCAGCTCCAGGGCATATTCGCGGACGGATGCCATGAACTTCTCCTGAGGCATCACCCGGCTCACCAGACCCATGCGCAAAGCTTCCGCTGCATCGACGGTTCGAGCGGAAAATAGCAGGTCCAGTCCATTCGCGAGTCCCACCACCCGCGGCAGCAACCAGCTCAGGCCGTGCTCGGCGATCAGCCCACGGCGCGAAAAGGCCGTCGTGAACTTGGCCTGGTCGGATGCCATCCGCAAATCGCAGTATAGCGCCACCACCAGTCCCAGGCCGGCCACGTGGCCGTTCACGGCGGCGATGATCGGCTTGCCGATCGACAGCAAATAGGAATAGGTCCTTTGCAAGTCGGACCGGACGCCTTCCCGTTTGGGGGCCTCCAGCCATTTAGCCATCATCTCCTCGATTTCCTTCGCGGACGATTTGCCGCCGGCCAGGAAACCCAGGTTTTGCATGTCCACGCCGGCGCAAAACGCACGCCCCGCCCCGGTGAGAATAATCACACGGACGTTTTCATCTTTTTCGGCCTGGAACATCGCATCGCGCAATTCCTGCTGCATCTTGAGCGTCCAGGCATTCAATTTGGCGGGCCGGTTTAACGTCACCGTGGCAAGCCGATCGGCTACCTCGTACTGAATTTCTTCATATGCCATGATTCCCTCGCTGCAAATGAAAGCTGTGGGGCAGGTTTCCAAACCTGCCATTCGTCCGCCAGGGGCTATGCGGCGCGCCCTCGCCGGCACGTCGGGCTAAGGTATAATCGTCAGGTTCCAAACCCCACGACATTTCTATTGAACAGAGTTGCTCCCGGCCCTAGAGTTTATCCAACAAGAGGACTAACCGTGCTTAAGCAACCGATTCACGACAGCCGGGCCTGGACTGCGGACACTATCGATAACCCTTCCCGCTGGTATTACCCCCTCCCTTCTGCTTGTCATGTGGCACTGGCCCAGGTAATTCGAGACTGGCAGCGGCAGCCCCGCCCCGTTACCGAGGTGATCCTTTCCGATGCCATGATCCGCGCTCGTCGGCAAGAGTTGCAACCTGTACTCGACGCCTGCGAATCGGGCCGCGGTTTCGCCATTATCGATCAGACTTCCATCGAAAGCTATTCGCCCCAGGAGGCCCAGCTTCTTTACTGGCTCACTGGCCAACTGCTCGGGATCCCGTTTGAACAAAATATCGAAGGAACCCTTCTGTACGATGTGCGCGATACTGGTCGGGACGTAGCCTACGGCGCGCGGTTCTCCGTCACCAATGCCGAAAGCACTTTTCACACGGATAACTCATTTGGGTTATCGATCTTGGATTACGTCGGGCTTTTGTGTCTACGGACCGCCAAATCCGGTGGCCGCAGCCAGGTGGTGAGTGCTTTTGCCGTCCACAACGAACTGTTGGCGCATTATCCCGAAGAGTTGCAGACCCTGTACCGGCCTTTCCATTTCGACCGGCGCGGCGGCGTGCTGGCAGGTCAGTCGCCAACGGTCCAGTATCCCGTAATGGACTGGAACGGCCATGATTTGATCATCCGCTATCTTCGCTACTGGATTGAAACCGGCCATCAAAAAACCGGCCAGCCGCTCACCGGCGCACAAATCCAGGCACTCGACGCTCTCGACAAGGTTGCCGCCCAGCCCCGACTCCGAGTCGAATTCGATCTCAAGCCCGGCCAGATGTTCTTCATCAACAACCGCTGGATTCTCCACAACCGCACGGGCTTCGAGGATTACGCCGAACCAGAGCGCCGCCGGCATTATGTTCGGCTCTGGTTGCAAGCCAAAAACAGGGGTTAGGAATTCCAAAAAAAATTCAAAATTCCGCGCCCGCTTTCAGCCCCCTGTTACGTTACCTATATATGAAGGGGGTAAGCGAAAACGGCCTGGAGGGTTTCACGCCCCTTCCAGGCCGTTTTTGGGTTTTCACACTGCTTAATCGACTACTCCGTTTGTCAGCGATTGCTTTTCTCACCTTCCATCATTATTGTCAACGCCAACTTTCCCGTTTTCGGCAACGAGCTGCCCGTTTTGTTGCCGAGGACAATCACCGCCGTCTTGTGCTGCGGCAACATCCAGATATGCGAGCCGAACCCCAGGCGGTTTCCCCCGTGTTCCACCAGGTCCGCACCCTCAAATTTAGCGAGGTGTAATCCATAGCCATAATGTCCCTTGTTTTCGGGCACGACGACATGCGGCGTAGCAAGGGCAGTGATGAGCGATTTCGAAAATACCGGTTTGCCTTCCAATTGGCCGTCGTTCATAAAAGCAATTACGAACCGGGCCAGGTCGTGGACATTGGAAAACATCGACCCCGCCGGCCACGTCGCGGCGTTGTCGGCAAGGGGCCGAACGACGCGCGGTTTCTCCATGCCCGTCGCTTGATGCCCTAAAGCGAACGGATAGGTCATTGCGAGTGTTGGACGAAAAGTGGTGCTGGTCATGCCCAGAGGTTGGAACAGAAGTTCCGCCATCGCGTCCGCGTACGGTTTGCCGGCGACCTCTTCGATTACCATTCCGGCCAGCCAATAACCGGGGTTGGAGTACACATAACCCTTGCCCGGCTCCGTGGCGATGTAGTCATCTTTCATCGCGCGGACGGTTTGTCCCAGCGCCGAGTCATCGTGCAATCCATACCACGGCGCGCCGGTTTTCAGCCCTGCTGTATGGCACAACAATTGATGGGAGGTGATCCGCTCTAACTTGGGGTAAAGACCTTTGACGTACTTGCCGATCGGCTCCTGGAGCCTGACTTTTCCCTCTTCGGCCAACTTTACCAGCGCGGCCGCAGTAAACATCTTGGTCGTGGAACCGAGCCGGAAAAGCATATCCGGCGACACGGCCGTTTGCCTTTCCACGCTGGCTACGCCGAACCCCCTGGCAAAGATCACCCGATTTCCCCGAATGATCGTCAGGACGGCGCCGGGCGTATTCGTTTCGGCCAATTCCGCCCGTGCCGCCGTTGCCAGAGAACTAAAGTCAATCGCCTTTTCATCGGCGGCGCCGCAAACGCCCGAGAAGTGGCATAAGACAAGTCCGACAATCCCCAACCGGAACTGAGGAAACGGATTAATCATGTCCCTACGCAAATAGTTTCTTGATGACCTTGCCGTCGCGGACGATGTGCACCGGCCGTCCGGTCGGGGTCTGGTATTCTTTGTGAGGATCGATGTCCAGAGCATGATAGAAGCTGGCGGCCACATCTTCCGGTTTGCAAGGATCTTCCGCCGGCTCTTCGCCGTTGTCGTTGGTCCGGCCGATCACCTGGCCGCCCTTGATGCCGCCGCCGGCCAACACGATCGACATGGCTCGCGCCCAGTGATCTCGGCCGGCATTGCCGTTGACCTTGGGAGTCCGGCCGAATTCCCCCGTCATCATCAAGGCCGTCCTGGGCAACATGCCCCGCGCCGACAATTCCTCTAATAACGCCGCCATCCCCTGGTCCAGCTTGGGCAGCAACACTGTTTTCAACCGCTCGAAGTTCTTCTGGTGCGTGTCCCAGCCGCCGAAATCCAGCGACACGAAACGGACGCCCGCCTCGATCAGTCGCCGCGCCAGCAGGCACGCTTGTCCGAAGGAATTCCGGCCATACTTGTCGCGTACGTCGGCGGGTTCTTTGCTGATGTCAAACGCTTCGCGCGCCTTGGGAGCGCTCAAAATTTCGTAGGCCTGTTGATAAAACTTGTCCATCCCCGCCAGGTCCTGGCTCTTGACGTCCACCTTGCGGAAAGCTGTGTCGAGACCGTTGAGCAGCCCCCGCCGGGCTTCGACCCGCTCCATGCTCAAGCCCTGCGGCAAAGCCAGGGCGCGGACGCTGAACTTGTCCTTGTTGGGGTCATCGTTGACCGTGAACGGGTTGTAGGCGACGCCCAGGTAGCCCGCGGTTTCAGCTCCGCCGTTCGTGCTCGTTATTGGCAAGGCAACATAGGGCGGGACGCCGGGTTGGGCCGCGGATTCTTTGGTCACCACCGAACCATAGCCCGGATATTGCAAGGAAGGCAACGGCCGGTTGCCGGTTCGCAAAAACATCTGACCCGGGGCATGCGCGGCCAGGTTGTGCGCTACGCTGCGAACGATGGCGTATTTGTCCGCCTGTTTGGCCATGTACGGCAAGTGTTCGGAAATTTCGATGCCCGGCACATTTGTCGCAATCGGCTTGAATTCTCCGCGAATGTTGTCCGGGGCATTCGGTTTGAGGTCCCACGTGTCCATGTGCGTTTGGCCGCCGCCAAGGTAAATGAAAATGGCGCTCTTATCGGCAGTTTGGCCGGAGGCCGCTGCCGCCGCCATGTGGCGCAAATATGTGGGCAGGTTGAGGCCCAAAAGTCCCAGCGTGCCGGCTTTCAGGAAATCCCGGCGGTTGACGCCATCGCAATAAGTCCCAAACATCTGTTCGCTCCTCGCCCCTTAGTGATTGAAAACGAATTCCCGCAAATTAATCAGCGACCAAAGAACATCCTCGAAACCACCCTTGCGATCCCCGGCCTTGGCGACATAGTCCAGTGCCTTGTGCTCCTCATCCGCGGTTGGTAGCCGCGATATCGTTCCCAGATACAATTCTTCCAATAACTTTCGGTTGTCCGGCAACTCCTTGAGCAGTTTTGCCAGCCGGCCTTTCGGATTGCTGACTTTATTGTTTACTTCGGTGTCGTTCATCAGGTACATCGCCTGGGGCAACCCGGCATCGGCGCTCCGCTCGCAATCACAGGTCTGCGTCCGCAGCGGCCGGCCGAAAATCGTCAATGCATACCCGGAGCCCGCGTTGTTCAGCCGCGATGGCGCCAGCCCGATGGCCCGCGTTCCCGCCGGAGCGATGTTCTTGGCAAAGTTCGCCTCCGTGCCCGTCGCATAGTCGATGGCATCCACCACAACTTCTGCCGGCAAGCGCCGTAGGAGGGCATGCGAAAAATTCCGCCGATCCAGCTCATTCGTCGGATTACTCATCCAGCTAAGCTGGTAAACGCGCGAATTGAGGATCGTCCGGTGTAAGTGTTTCAGGTCAAACTTGTGCTCGATGAAATCCCTGGCGAGCCAATCGAGCAAGGCCGGGTTGGAAGGCGGATTGGCGGCGTTCATGTCATCCGGCGGATCCACGATGCCCACGCCGAAATAATGCGCCCACATCCGGTTGACGATTGCCTTGGCAAAAAACGGATTGTCCGGCGCCCGCATCCAGTTCATCAGCGCAACGCGCGGATCCTTCCCTTCTTCGAAGGGATATTCCGAACCGCCCAGCGCTCGCGGCCGCGGACCCTTGGAAGCATCCACCTTGTTTTTGTTCTTTCCTTGCGCCTTGCCTGCGTTATCTCCCTGGATCTGGACAAACACCTCTCGATATGGATAGTTTTGCCGGTTATTGCCCATGGCCGCGACTTCCTTTGGTACATCGCTCGGCACCGCGACCCGGACCGGAGTGAAAAAGGCGGTGTAACTCTTGAAATCATCTTGGGTCCAACGATCAAACGGATGTTTGTGGCATTGGGCACATTCCAGACGGATTCCCAAAAAGGCATAAGCTATCTGTAGAGCGGCCTGGTCCCCCTGGTTGCTGGATTTCTTCCAGAAAAGGTCGTTCGTTCGACGTTGGGCGTAAGCACTTAAATCGAATCCGGCGGACAGCGCTTCGGTGATCTTTTTGTATTCCTGAACCACTTCTTCTACCGGTCTGCCTTCGCGAGTCGTCGCCGTCACAATTCCCGCAGCCAGTTCGTCGTAAGGAGTGTTCTTCTGGAACTTGTCCTTGAGCCAGTCGTACCACAGCCAGACGGTCTTTTGCCTCGGTTGCGGCAAATATCGATCATCGTTCCCCGTCAAATCCGAAAACCGGGTCGCCCAGAACAGGGCGTATTCCGACCGCTGCAAAAGTTCGTCAACCTTCCTGGCCCGCTTGTCCGGCGACATGTCCGCCAAAAAGCTGCGAACCTCTTCGGCCGCTGGCAAAGTCCCGATTACGTCGAGCGATACCCGCCGCAGAAACTCCGCGTCTCCCGCCGGTTCGGCCGGTTGCAGGCCCAGCTTTTTCCACTTGGCAGCTACCAGGTCATCGATTTTGTTGTTGGCCACAAAGTTGATGGTTCGGTCTTCAGCGCCGGCTTGCGGCACAATGACGTGCGCTGTACTGACCGAGCCGCCGAACGTGGCAACGACCGCGGTGTCCCCGAAGGTCCCTGCGGTAACCTGCCCTTCGTCGCTTACGGGAGCAATCACGGTATCGTTGGAAGAAAACACGGTCAAGGCCGTGACATCTTCAACGGTCTGATCGCTGAAATGCGCCAGGATTTTCAACGGAACCTTGTCGCCTCGCTTCGGCAGGACAATTTCCTTCGGAATGACTTCGAGCCGTTCCAGTACGGCTTCTTTACCGGAATCCAGTTTCGCTCCTGCGGCAATCCATTCTTTGAGTAGGCGAAATTGCCAGCTACCAACTTCAAAGCGCTTGCCGCCCTTGTGCGGCATCTCCAAGGTGGGTTTGAGAAGCGCCAGGCTGGCCTCGGGATCTTTCACATCCACCCGCGCTCCCTTCGGATCTTTCAGTAGGTTATCCACGTCCAACTTGGGATCGGAACCGAAAAGCGAAAGCCGAAAACCGCCCTGCCCCTGAAACGAGCCGTGACAGGCCCGGTTACTGCAACCCATCTTGGCCAGGAGGGGCTGCACGTTCCGGATAAAACTGGGAGTGCCGCCGGATCCATCGGCAGCCCAACGCTTGGGAGCCGGAGTAACTTCCTGGATTCCCGGCACATTTTCCGCCTGTGCGGGCGCTGAGAATCCGGAAACGAATAAGACGCAAGACAAAATCCACAGCCTGCGCGTCATTGGGTTTTTCTCCTGGCAGGATATTTACACTATAATACCTGTCATCTTTATTAACAATTAACTTTTGACAAGGTTTCGGCGGGAAACAGGTCCGGATGGAAAAAGAACCATTCTCATTTGATTTTGGTTTAACTAAATTATCGGAAGCCTGCCGATGCTGAAACCAACAAGATCTCCACTTTAAAAGGACCTCACATGTTGAAGCAGACTCGTCGATCTTTTTTGAAAAACACCCTCGCGGCCGCGGCCACAATTACCATCGCCGGTACGAAATCTACCGGACGGGTCTTGGGAGCCAACGACGCCCTACGCATCGGCGTGGCCGGCCTGCATGGCCGCGGCGGCTCTCATGTGAGCGCCTACCTCCGGATCCCCGGCGTCGACATTACCTATTTGATCGATCCCGATAGCCGGACTTTTGCTTCCAAGCTAAGTCAGATTGAGAAAAAGAACGGCAATAAGCCGAAAACCGTTACGGACGTTCGGCACGCCCTAGAAGACAAAAACCTCGACGTCATTTCCATTGCCACGCCGAACCATTGGCATTCCCTCATGACCATCTGGGCCTGCCAGGCCGGCAAAGATGTGTACGTGGAAAAGCCGTGCAGCCACAATGTTCACGAAGGCCGGATCGCCGTGGAAACTGCCCGTAAGTATCAGCGGATCGTGCAACACGGCACGCAGAGCCGTAGCAATTCCACTTGGGCCCGTGTGGCCGAAATCGTCAAATCCGGCAAACTCGGCAAACTCTTGGTTTCGCGCGGCCTGTGCTATAAACCGCGCGGCTCCATCGGCATGAAACCCAATTCATCCCCGCCGCCGGAAATTGATTTCAGCCTTTGGCTTGGACCGGCCGGCGACCGCCCATTTCACGCCAACCTGGTCCATTACAACTGGCACTGGTTCTGGGATTTCGGCAACGGGGACATCGGCAACCAGGGCGTTCATCAAATGGACATCGCTCGCTGGATGATTCCGGACGCCGCTCTGCCCAAGAGTGTCATCAGCCTGGGCGGCCGCTTCGGATACACGGACCAGGGCGAGACACCCAATACCCAGATCGCGGTTTTCGATTACGGCCGGACGCAATTGATCTTCGAAGTCCGCGGCTTGCTCACGGAGAAGTATCAAGACGAAAAAATCGGCAATATCCTTCAACTGGAAGCGGGTATCATCGCCGGCGGCAAATTCTATCCCAAGGGGAGCAAGAAATCGGAGCCTCTGCCAAGTGTCGCCGGCAACGGCCAGCGCGGACCGGGCGGAGACAATTTCGGCAACTTTGTCGCCGCCGTCCGCAGCCGCAAGCCTTCGCATCTCAACGCCGACATCCTGGAAGGCCATCTTTCCAGTGCCCTGTGCCACCTGGCCAATATTTCCTACCGGCTTGGCGAATCAGTTCCATTCAACGGTCCGTCCAGGGCCTTCGCCGCCAACCCGGACGCCCAGGAAACCTTCGCACGCATGGAACAGCACCTGGCCCAGGGCAATAACCTCAAACTGGAATATACGACCTTTCGGCTAGGACGACGGCTTGCCATCGATGCGAAAACAGAATCCTTCATCAATGATCCGGATGCCAATAAGCTGTTGACCCGCAACTACCGCAAACCGTTCGTCGTTCCCGAAAAAGTCGGCTAACCATCCGATAAAATAATCCTGGCTTTTTCGCAGGTCCATCGAGGTGTCCCATGACCTTCATTGTTACTCGTCTCGTTACCGCGTCTGCGTTCCTTTCCGCAGCCGCCGGCGTAGCCGCGGCCGAGGATTTGTCGCCGACAAGAAACCGGCTCACACCGGAAACCATCGCGCAACTGCAAGGACTGATCAAACCCAAAGTGGACGAGGACAAATGGACGCAAATTCCTTGGATGGCCAATCTCTGGCAGGCGCGCAAACGGGCTGCTGCGGAAGGCAAGCCCATTCTCCTGTGGGAAATGGACGGGCATCCGCTGGGTTGCACCTGAAATAACGGCGTCGCGGGCCGGGCGCTCGCTTTTGCCGATCCGGAAATCATCCGCATGGCCATAGAAAACTATGTCCCGGTGACCGGCGATGATTGGTATCAACGCCGCCGCGAGGACTCGGAAGGTGAATTCTTTCGCAAAGTTGCCGATCAGGGTCCCCGCAAAGGGGAAGGAGGCTCCACGCGCCAGGGCATTTACATGTTCACGGCCGCCGGCAAGCTTCTGGCATACAAAAACGCCGGCCAGGCCCCCGACGTCATGCGGGACGTGTTGCGCCAGGGCTTACGAGAATGGAATAAACTCCCCGCCGCCGACCGCAAACCCGGTGCGGTACGGGCCGATAGTCTTCCGAAACAAGATCCCCGTTACACCCGCCGGCCTCCGACCGGCGGGTTAATCCTCGATGTCTACACCCGCATATTGGATCGCGACTCTGCGGGCTCCCTGACCCGGGGTGATTGCGATGTGCCCGGTGGTTCCCGCGCCGCTCGGGATCACCTTTGGCTGACCGAGGAGGAATGGAAGAGTTTGATCCCTGCCAACACCACGGTGGGGTATCAATTCCCTCTCGCCAAACCCATAACCGAGCGCATCGCCCGCTTTCACTTGGTGGACAACACCCGAGGCGAACCACCCTTGTGGAAACGAGAGGAGATCCGCTCTTGCGAAATGACACTCACCATCGAACAATCCACCGTCACCCACCTGCAACTCAGGCTCGAAGGATCGGTCTTGGCCGCCACCAATGCGGACAAGGAAAAAGCCCAACGCGGCTTCGAGGCTCGGTTACTCGGCAACATCCGTTACCAGGCAGCACCAAAAGTGATCGATCGTTTTGACGTAATTGCTCTGGGCGACCATTGGGGCGAAGGACCTTTCACTCGGGGAGCTAGGCTCGGCGCAAAACCGCTCGGGATCGCCTTTGCATTGGCCGACAAGGATGCGGCGGCCAATCAGGTGCCGCCTCAGGCGGCAAGGGATTTGGAGGATTATTTCGGGAAACGGCGTTGATCATGGATTTGACTGTGTTACCCATTACCCTGAATCACACGATTCCCGAATTGTACCTGGATGAGATGGGCCACATGAACGTGATGTGGTACATCCATCTTTTCAGCCGGGCGGCGGGAAATCTTTTTGCCAGGCTCGGGCTCGATGAAGATTATTTTGTCGCCAACCAGGCCGGAACCTTCGCCCTGGAAATGCATATTCGCTATCTTGCCGAGGTCCGGGCCGACCAGACCGTCGTCATTCGCAGCCGGGTGCTCGGACGTTCCAGCAAATGCGTGCACGTCATGCACTTCATGTGTCACGCGGATACCGGCAAACTGGCTGCCACCGAAGAAGCCATTGCCTCTCACGTTGACATGCGGTCCCGCCGGACCTCGCCATGGCCGGTTCGGGCGACCGATGTGATCGATCGGCTGTTGGCGGAACACGGCAGCCTGGGATGGGAAACACCAGTATGCGGCGTGATGAAACCCTGAGAACCGAAGATAGAACCATGGATTTCTCCGTTTCCGAAAAATTGCAAAAACTGCTGGCGAAGATCCGCCAGTTCATGGAAAAGGAAATCTATCCTCTGGAGGCTGCGGGAGCGGAAAATTTCGCCGCCGCCCTTCCGGAATTGCGCGCAAAAAGGGCCCTCGTCAAAGAAATGGGATTGTGGGCGCCGCAAATCCCCGCCGCATACGGCGGCATGGGCCTGAGCTTCATGGAACATGCCCTGGTTAGCGAGGAACTCGGCCGCAGTCCTTTTGGCCATTTTGTCTTCAATTGCCAGGCCCCCGACGCCGGGAATATGGAAATCCTGATGGAATTCGGTACGGCAAAGCAAAAAACCCAGTGGCTGACTCCCCTGGTGCGCGGCGACATCCGCAGTTGCTTTTCCATGACCGAACCGGAGTATCCCGGATCGAACCCGGTGTGGATGGCCACCACGGCGGTGCGGCAAGGGAACGAATACATCATCAACGGCCACAAGTGGTTCACGTCGGCGGCCGAGGGGTCAGCGTTTGCCATTGTCATGGCCGTCACCGATCCAAAGGCCGAGCCGCATCGCCGGGCGAGTCAAATCATCGTGCCGACGAATACACCGGGCTTCAAACACGTCCGCAACATTCCCTGCATGGGACATACCGGCACAGACTGGGCAAGCCATGCCGAGATCCGGTATGAGAACTGCCGCGTGCCCTGCGAAAACTTACTCGGCGAGGAAGGGTCGGGATTTGCCATCGCCCAGGCGCGGCTAGGTCCGGGGCGCATCCACCATTGCATGCGCTTTATCGGCATCAGCGAACGGGCTTTCGACTTGATGTGCAGCCATGCGGCCCGACGCGAGCTGGCCCCCGGGGATAAACTGGGCAGTCGCCAAACCGTGCAAAACTGGATTGCGGAGAGCCGGGCCGAAATCAACGCCGCCCGGTTGATGGTCTTGCAGGCGGGCTGGACGATCGACGCCAAAGGAACCAAGGACGCTCGGGAAGAGATATCGCTCATCAAGTTTTACGTTGCCAACGTCATGATGAACGTGATCGATCGGGCCATCCAGGTGCACGGCGCCCTCGGCATCAGCGATGACACGCTGCTGTCGCTGTTTTACCGCAACGGCCGGGCCGCGCGCATCTACGACGGTGCCGATGAAGTGCACAAGACCGTTGTGGCCAAGCGCATCCTGAGGCGCTACGGCTTGGAGTTGCACTAAATGAATCCATTTGCCGAGGAAACGAAACCGGTACGCCCCGGCGAGGAACTGAACCTTACCACCCTCGAACCGTACTTGCGACGCCATTTTCCCGACCGGACCGGGCCCTTGGCGCTCGAGCAATTTCCCCACGGCCATTCGAACCTCACGTATTTGTTGCGCTGGGCGAACGGGGAAATGGTGTTGCGCCGGCCTCCATTCGGCAACCAGGTGAAAAGCGCTCACGATATGGGTCGGGAGTATCGGGTATTGTCAAAATTATGGAGCGTCTACCCCCCCGCTCCGCGCCCGTATCTCTTCTGCGAAGATGAAAGCATTGTCGGGGCGCCATTCTACCTCATGGAACGCCGTAATGGCGTCATCCTCAGACGGTCCATCCCGTCCGGGATCCAAATGACTCCCGAAACGGCACGTAAACTCAGCTTGACGTTGATCGACAACCTCGCCCGGCTGCATGCGCTCGATTACCAATCCGCCGGGTTGGGAGACCTTGGCAAACCCGATGGCTATGTCTCCCGGCAGGTCAACGGCTGGATCGACCGCTATCGCAAATCGCAAACCGATACAATCCCGGCCATGGAAACCATCGCATCTCTTCTGACAGCGAACCTGCCCAAGGAAAGTGGTGCAGCCCTGATTCACAACGATTACAAGTATGACAATTTGCTTCTCGATTCTGCCGATTTGACGAAAGTCGTTGCCGTTTTTGACTGGGAAATGGCCACCATCGGCGATCCGTTGATGGACCTGGGGTCGACGCTCGCCTACTGGGTCGAGCCGGGCGATTCGGAAGCTATGAAGGAATTTGCCTTTGGGCCGACCATCATGCCCGGAAGCATGACGCGCAAGGAACTGGCCGAGCGCTATGCGGAGCAAACGGGCCGGGATGTTTCCAACATGCTTTTCTACTATGCTTACGGCATGTACAAAATCGCCGTTATCATACAGCAGATCTACGTGCGCTATTTCCGCGGCTTCACTCGCGATGAACGATTCGCCCACTTGAATGAGCGTGTCGCGGAGACCGCCCAGGCGACCGTGCAGGCGCTCGAGACGGGAAAGTATTGATCATTGGGGCATCGCGGCGTCCGTACTTTGAAATTGCTATCCTTTACAGAAAGATATACCCATGAGCGCGGCCATCACACTGCAAGGGAAAGTCGCCATCGTCACCGGCGGAGGCCGGGGAATCGGCAAGTCGATCACGCGGCGGCTCGTCGAGGCGGGCGCTCGCGTGGTCATCGCCAGCCGGAAGATGGAAAACCTTGAAGCCACCGCCCGTGAATTTGCGTCGTTGCCCGGGCAAGTCGTCCCGATCGCGTGTCATGTGGGACGGAAAGATCAACTGGAAACCCTGGTGCGCGATACAGAAAACCGCCTGGGGCCGGTGGATATCCTGGTCAATAACAGTGCCACCAACATCGGTCAGGGGCCCGCCCTTGCCATCACTGATGACATGCTCGACAAAATGGTGGAGATCAATGTCAAGGCGTCGCTGCGGCTCGTCAATTTGACGGTCCCGAAAATGATCGAGCGGAAATCGGGCGGCTCGATCATCAATATCGTTTCAATTGCCGGCTTGCGGCCCCAACCCGGCGGTTTGCTCTACAGCTTTACCAAGGCGGGACTCATCATGATGACGCGGTGCTGGGCGCAGGAGTTCGGGTCGCACGGCATCCGCGTCAATGCCATCGCTCCCGGACTGATTCAAACCGACTTCAGCGAGTACTTCTGGAAAAATGAGAAATACCGTGCCGCGATCGAGAGCACCCAGCCGATTCGGCGCATCGGCCAACCGGAGGAAATCGGCTTCGCCGCTCTTTATCTGGCTTCGCAGGAAGCATCGTTCGTGACCGGGCAAGTCTTTGTCATCGATGGCGGAGCGACCGCATAACTAGCCCATAACGACGATCGGTTTGTACTGGATCTCGTTGCGGCCGGATTTGGGATAAGGTCGCGGTTCCGGTTGCGCAAAGCCATTCAAATCGACGCTGCGCACCCGGAATTCATAAACCCCCACAGGTAGGTCTTTCAAGGTCAGCGTCCACTGGGCGATGCTGAAGCGCAGCGGCCAGTCTTTGGGCTTGGCGGTTTTTTGATCGAAGCCCCACACATCTTTGGGGAAAACGCCTTCCGGCAGACTGCCGCCCCAATCGGCAGGCGGCGGCTCAATCACACACGGTTTCCACTCGGCCTTCTTCCAGGCCGGATCATCCTCTCCCAGTTTGCCGTGCGTGCCGGCGTCGGGCCGCAGCCAGTATTCGACTCGCTTCAAGCCGGACCAACCGGACATCGCCGTGCCGGTCAGCGTGATCGGTTTTCCGGCTGGAAAAGCTTCCGGGCCGTCGTCAATCCGGGCCATCGCCTTCAAGTACGAGTCGGGATCATTGTTGGCATCAGCGTAGGTGTCATTGGCCTTGAAGTCGTTGGTCAGCGTGATCCGCTGCAGCCATTTGATGGACTTGAAACCGTGGGCCCACGGGACAATCATACGCACCGGGCCGCCCCGAAGCAGCGATATCGGTTGGCCGTTGAGCGCATAGGCGACAAAAACGGGAATGTCCCACGGCGGTGTCTCCATCACCTGGTTGTAACCGAGAGAGGATTGAAACAACTGCTTGGGGTCGTTGTTATGAAAACCGTGGTAATAAACCCGGCGAGTATTGTTGACCTTGCCGGCAAGTCGTAGAACCTCGCGGAGCGGGACGCCTTCCCATAACCCCTGCCCAAGGGGCTGGGCAATGTTGAGACATTGCATCCCCTTGAGGAAGCGCATGCCGCGCCGTTTGCCGAGTTCTTGCAGCGTAGCGAAATCAATTGCGGTTCCATCATCGAGCTTGCGGGGTTTTTCGATTTGCGTGGAGCCGTCGCTGACGATTTCCAGCCGCCAGGTTTCGGGTGTGAGCCGGGCCGCGAGCAGCTTGTCCCCTTGCAACGTAAACGGCTTCGGGTTCCCCCGGCTCACATCGCGGAATTCATCGGCATTGGTGAGGAACTTTCGATCTTTCTTTGCCTGCTCCATACCCAGCTCCGAGAATAACAAATTGTCGTTCCCATACCTTTTAAGGGATGCACGCCCGATCTACAATACCAAAGATGGCTTCAGTAGCCCTCTCGCTCTGCGAGAGGTCCGCACCAAAGAAATTAAGTAGCCCTCTCGCTTCGCGAGAGGTCCGCACTGGAGACTCGGCATGAAAGTCCGTTTGATTGAGCGGGGTGAAACTCCCGAGCAAATGCGGGAAATTCCCATCACGGATACGGAATTCTTGATCGGCCGAGGTGCGGATTGCGATTTGCGGCTGTGGGTATCCAGCATCAGCCGGCATCATTGCCTGATTCGGATTGAGAAAGACGCGGTTGTTCTCACCGATCTTGGGAGCGCCAATGGAACGTTCGTCAATGGCAACCGCGTCCGCAGCCAGACTGCTCTCCAATCCGGGGATTGGATCAGCCTGGGCACCCGCAATTTTGTACTGGAAACCAGCGATCATGAAGGACCCTGGCCTTCAGCCCCCGCACCAACGACCGTCAAGCTGCCGTTCGCGACCGGAACGGGCCTGCAGCAAGGAGAACCACCGGGTCCCGCGCAAAAATTCCCCCAAAACACCAACCCGGCACCTTAGCCCGCCGCGCCAGCAAGAGACTGATCAACCCACTGTAAATTGACAATTCACTGTCAACAATTGCAACGGCTACGATTGTATTATATAATCCGATCAGATTCGTTTTCCGCCCCACGACAGAATATCCCAGCCTTCGTTTTCGTTATTCATTCCACGATTGCGCGGAGACCAAACGTTCATGGCCAGGCATTCCTACCGCGGCCGGCATCGGCACGCCGGCTTTACCTTGATCGAGTTGTTGGTGGTAATCGCCATCATCGGCATTTTGATTGCCTTGTTGTTGCCGGCAGTGCAAAAGGTGCGGGAAGCGGCCAACCGCATCAAATGCCAGAACAATCTGAAGCAAATCGGCGTCGCCGCCCACCATTACCATGATGCCTTCCACGTATTTCCACCGGCCGTGCAAATCGCCAACCCGCCGAATACGCCCCCGTTTCGCGACATTGCCAGCGCCTACCGTACGCCGTCGTTCGGGCCGAACTGGGCGGTGTATTTGTTGCCCTATGTCGAGCAAGACAATTTATACAAGCAAATTCCCGGAGGGCCGCAGGCGTACCTCGCCTCGAACGGCGCCAATCAAAGCTGGCGGCAAATCGCCGGCACGCCGATCCCGCTTTTCTTCTGTCCTGCCGATGACAAGAACCAGATCAATTTCAATTTGAATCTCGAGTTCGGGCCGGCCGGCGGCTGGGCGCGGGGCAATTACGCCGCCAACGCCGGGGCCGGTTGGTTTAACTGGACCCAAAACGGCCTTTCCCACGACGGCAGCTCCACTTCCGGCACCCACACCAACAATGTCGGCGGAGCTTTTTGCATCAATTGGGGCGCCACCATTCCCATGATTTCCAACGCCGACGGCACGGCCAATACGATCATGTTTAACGAAGTCCGCGCCGGGTTGGTGCCGGAGGACCGCCGCGGCGTATGGGCCATGGGGTTAGCGGCCTGCAGCGTCACCGCCGCCAACGCCATCGGCGATTGCACCACGCCGAACGACCGCAATGAACTGTCCGACGATACGGAGGATTGCGGGCTTTTCTGGTACCCCGGTATCGGCAGCCGCGACCGGATTGGATGTTCCAGGGATAATGCCCCGCGGAATTGGCCCAACTGGCAAGGCCAGGCCCGCAGCCGTCATATTAACGGCGTCAATTCCTGTTTTGTCGACGGCAGCGTCCGTTTTGTCCCCGATTCCGTGCCTCAAAGCATCTGGCGACTCATGCTCAGCCGCGACGATGGACAGGTTTATAACCTGGATTAGCAATGAACCGATTCCAATCGTTCGCCCGACCGAGCCTCATCATTGCCCTGCTGCTCGCACTATCCGGCTGCGGCGGCCCAAAAAATGTGACGGTGAATGGCAAAGTCACGCGCAACGGGCAGCCATTGCCGTGCAGCAAAACCGGAAAGGTTTGGGTTTGTTTGTCCGAGGACAAGCCCGTTTACAACACCTATTTCGCCGATGCCGATGCGGAGGGAGCCTTTGCAATCCCCAACGTGCCCATTGGAAGATACCGGGTAGAAATCCAACATCAGGATCCCACGCCGCAGGACGATAAACTAAAAGGTGCCTATGCCCGGAACAAAACCAAGATTATTCGAGATGTGGACGGAAAAAATTCGTTGGAAATTGACCTGGGAAAACCGGAAGGCTAAAGATGCGACCAGATGCCGCGCATGCATAATCCACTCACCTATCAGATCCTCTCCATCTTTGCCTGGCACCTTGCATCGCGCACCACCACGTTCTGCATGTACACGTTGACATCCCTGCCAGTTCGTTAGCAGCCCCACGAGGCACAGATAGGCGGCCAATCTCCTTTGGGCGCCTGTGCCTTGACCTGCCATTTTTTCATTCCATGACACTGTCGTTGGTCCTTTCGTGACACGATCATACACCCTGTCACGGATTTTCTACCATTTTCACGACATGGTCTTCCTCTCGCTGTAATACGCAAACCTGGGTGCTCCTTGGCTCAGCACTTATGATAAAACCATGGTGAAGCCTCACATTGCATGGTGCGCTCGCGCCGATACCCAGGTCCTCTTGTGGCTCACCATGCCAACACAACAATAGGCCGACTTATACGTTCCTGACAACCAATTCTCCTGTAAACGATGCGACAAGTCTTCCAGGCCCGTTCACGGGCCTTTCCACGTTAGTGGTAATAGAAGCGGCGTTTACGCCGCTTGACGAGCGACGGACTCCACGAGCTATAGCCCCGTTCACGGGGCTTCGGTACAGGTTCGGCTTTAGCCGCTGAAGGGCAGAACGCTTGTTGGCAGACGCCGATCGCGCACAAGATTCGTTCATCGACTAAATTCGGCATCCTCGTGCGGACGGTGCTCTTTACTTTTTTCTGCATGTCATCTTGCCAAACCTGGAATTGACGAGTGCTCGTAGGACAGGTCTCCAAACCTGCCGTCTCGGAAATGACCGGCACCCAAAGGAAATGGGGCAGGTTTGAAAGCCTGCCCCCATGTTTCCGTGCTTGTGAATGGAACGCTCCGCTATTGCTCCTGAATGACTTCCCCCCCATTTCGCGTACTGAGTGCTTTCAGCAGAACGTCCGTCGTACCCTCGCTAAACCAACGAACCGACCCATCCGACATGGCGAAGTTGGCGCCGCCGGTATGACCGCTGCCGTATGCACACAGTCGATCATTGATGTAGTTGGAATTCCCAACCGGAGCGGTTGGCGGAGTTTTATAATTGATCAATACAGGCAAATTGGGAACTCTGGGGGGATACGCTGCACTGAGCATGTAGTCGCCCACGGAGTTCGCCGGATAAACCCAAGCCCACCCTCCCCATTTGGCGATGGGGTAGGCGGGATAGATACGATCGAACTCGGGATCGCGATGATATCGTTCCCCGAACAAGAACGTGTTGCTGGTTCCATCCGAAATATCGGCCATGCGAATTTTGCTGTCGCCGAAAAATATTCCATCTTTGCTCATCAGATGCCATGGGGGATTGTCAGTGGGATAGCCCGGAAAATAAGAACGGGTGCCGGCATTGCCGGCATAGCTGTTCATGCCGTAGTAATTATCGCCCTCTGCGGAGTTGACTTCTTGAACCGGATCGGGCAAGGGATCGGAAGGACAAAGCAGAATTTGAATCACTTGACCTGTTGTGGAGTTACGGCCGCCCGCCGTGTTGTTGGCAAAGCTGTTGAAATCCCATTTTTTGTACAGATTATCCTGCTCAAAAAACGGCAACAAGCCAATCATCAGGTTGTTGCCGCCGCTTGTATTGTTGGGAGGTCCGACCCCAAGGTGCAGGCCCGTTGGAAATTTGGAGTTGGCATCGTGATAGTTGTGGCACGCCAGCGCCAGCTGTTTGAGGTTGTTGCTGCATTTCGCCCGATTGGCCGCCTCGCGTACTTTTTGCACCGCCGGCAGCAGTAAGGCGATCAAAATGCCGATGATGGCAATGACCACCAGCAACTCGATCAGGGTGAATCCTTTCCGTTTCATGGACGCATCTCCCTTTATTCTCGAAGGAACTCCGTTGTTCGCTTTCAAAGACAATATCAATTAAGGAACTTGGTCCTTTTATATCCGCATCGGACTGGAAAAAGCACAGCAGAGCTTTGCGAAATTGGCCTTATTCTACAAAACCACATCGGGCATTCCAATTCTTTTCCAAGTATTTTCCATGAAATTTGCATAAATCGAGTTAAGTTAGTCCCTTGCTCATCTCTTCTTGGATTTGTCCCAATTCTTCGATCCCAACCGACAACCGGATCAAGCCGTCGCTGATCCCCTGCCGGCGTTTTTCGGCCGGGCTGACATACCGGTGCGACGTCGTGCCCGGATGGCTGCACGTCGTCGCGGTGTGGCCCAGGGAGGGACTGAACGGGATCCCGGGCGCCTTGCGCATGAACTTATTGACTCCATCGCGACCGCCCTCCATTTCGAAACAGAGCATGTTGCCGAATCCCCCGGGGAGAAGGCGGCGGGCCAGGTCGTGGTCGGGGTGATCGGCACGGCCGGGATAAATCACCCGCGCTATGCCGTTTTGCCGGGCTAACCAGTCGGCCAGCGCGGCCGCGTTCGCAGAGGCGGCGCGCATGCGCAGCGCCAGCCCTGCCAGGCTGCGCTGCGACAACCAGCAATCGAACGGATTCGAGGCCAGGCCCCAGATACTGACGATGGCTGCTACCTGGGACGACAAATCCTTGCCGCCGCAGACCATCCCGAGCGTGACATCGCTGTGGCCGCCGATCATCTTGGTCAGGCTTTCGACCACCATATCCGCGCCGTGCTCCAGGGGTTTGACCAGCACCGGCGTCGCGAAGGTGTTATCGACCACCAGCGAACACTCCCGCCGGTGCGCGCGCTCCGCCAGCGCATCAATGTCCACGATGCGCAGCAGCGGATTGGACATCGTCTCGACCAGCAGCACCTGGCACGGACTTGCCAGCGTCTTGTCGACCTGCTCCAGCTCGCCGGTATCGACCCACTGGATTTGCACGCCGTAGCGGGGTAGTTCCTGACCCAGGAGTTGGGTCGTCCGCCCGTAAAGCCGATTGCTGGCGACGATCCGGCTTCCGGATTGCGTCAGGGCCAGGACCGCCGCGGTGATGGCCGCCATGCCGGAGCTGCATACTGCCGCCCACGAAGCACCCTCCATCGCCGCCAGTTGTGCTGCCAGCATCCGCGCGTTGGGGTGGGCATCCCGGGCATAGATAAAGCCCGGCTCCTCGCCGTTCATGATCCGGTCCAGCGCGTCCAGGTCGGGAATGGTGTACACGGACGATTGATAAAGCGGCGGAGTCAACGGCGTGCTCGCGCCGAGAGGATTGTCCGTTTTGGGATTGGTTGCCATGGGTTGGTCCTCGGTCATTAGTCCTTGGTCATTGGCGGTCTTTCGCGAAGCTCCATTTGCAGTCAGGAGCCGGCCTCACAGCGGGCCGCGAATGACCAACGACTAGTGACCAAGGACGGGTTAAGAGACGCCACGACTATTGGATGCGGAAAAGAATCATGCGTCAAGCTTGACGTTACTTTTTCGACACCTCAGACGCCTTTAAGTTGTGCCGCGGTTTCCATGCGTCGCAAGGAGTCGCCGCTTCAAAGTGCGCCGCCAGCAAGCGCGACCGCCCGGTGGACCGACGCCGGAAACACATGATGCCGCCCCGTGCGGCCCGTGCGCGGGTACTCCGACAGCTGCCGGGAGCCAAACAAAAACTGCCACCCTCATTCTCGTGTTGCCGCGCCCGCGGCAACTCTCCCATCTCTTGGTGCAGCAGTTCCTGGTACAAAAACTCCAATGCCTCTCGCGCCCGGGCGACTGCCACCAGGCGCTGTGATTCCGCATGCGCTACGCCCTCCAGAAACGGCAGGATCTCGGGATGGCCCAACTGGCGCGGATGACGTTTGCCATGAAACAAAATGTACCGCCGCGACCATTCCACGTAGTCGATGGCCGTATCGCGGCTGTGCCCACGCTGCAGTGCCAATTGATACAACGGATCCAAGAGTCGGGGCGGCTGGCCGGCTGGTATGTCTGTGGGCGCAACAGGCGCCGGAGTGGCGGTCACCGGGAGCATGACGGCTTCGTCAAAATGGCCGGCAATATATGTACCAAAGTGCATTATCCGTGATTTTTTGCCACGATGAAAAGCCTAGAAAAAAGGGGCGGGTCGTTGACATTGCCACGAGGGTATGTTCTCATGACCTTGATCGTAATAGGCTGACCGGCGCAGTGCATAGCGACTTGACGCCAGTACATAGTGACTTGGCGCCGGTGCATACCGACTCGGGCCGGTCAGCATAATCACTAGTTGAACTAAACCGCTGCGCGGTGGTGTGGTGCGGATGGTGTGAGGCCTTGAGGGAGCGACCGGATTCTGGCCAAGGGCATTGGCGGGCCGACCAAGAAAATGGC